>Ga0307515_10001884_pt1 | contig 46656 bp, 61 predicted proteins | sample 17_EM_MG_FD_194513 | JGI IMG/M metagenome (GOLD analysis project Ga0307515, IMG submission 194513) | Populus trichocarpa ectomycorrhiza microbial communities from riparian zone in the Pacific Northwest, United States - 17_EM | ecosystem: Host-associated > Plants > Roots > Unclassified | place... | reverse complement strand
CTCGAAACTCATGTATCCCTTCTGACCGAAGTTATTTGGTGTGTTCGCAATGCGAATAATCACGATGTTCTCAATCCTGGAAGGTCGGTATGAGCGTCGTCGGCACCGGACTTTCCCTCACCAACGTCACCATACCTGATGCCGTACTTCCCGTCTTCATAATATCCCGGCTCTGGAGGGTACAATCGTAACCACGATCAACGACCCACCCGAATCCATTGAGGTCAGGAAGGTGAATACCATTTGAAAGTGTCATTCCAGACCGCAGGGGAATATGAGACGCTACAGCGGAAGGTCAGGGCCTGATCAAGATGGTAATATCGGTAAGCAATCCTTACTGAGTCTGTAGCTTATTCCCTGGGGGCCCTCGTGAACGTTTAAAAAGGAGCCAACCCCATGTCCTGGTTACCAAGCATGTGTGTCAGTGCACGTACAACAGTGAGCAAGTCGTTACACTTGCCTGTTCCGTGCCTTTCGAGGACCAAAATATCAGTAGGAATCGACAGCTGTTTGGTGGAGTGCATTACCGATAATCTAGTTGCGAGTTGAGATCACTGCAAGTTCGTTATCGCACCACATAATAACGGGCGTAAAACCCACCAAGCCCATCTTTCCAGAGTGATCTTCGGGCCCATGAGTCGCTGGTGGGAAGGCATTAAGCCGATGTCAAGAAATGGAGAGGGGCCATACATCATGAAACCTGTAGTGCCACTTGGAAAAACAGCGGTGTCAATTGCAATGTGGCCTTGTAGGACTCTGGTAAAAGCCCGCTTTTCCTCAGGTTTTGGGGTCCCAAAATGCTGCTCGAGTGATGAACTATGAGTGGAAAGATTCTCGCAACTCACTTACCCATGTTCTTGTCACGTCGGTGGTACCATCGAAGAATTGTGCCCCGGAGTCGCAGAGGTAGATCTTGTCTCTCTCAACAATAGCGGAGTCCGTGGGGCTGGGCTGGTAATGAATAATCGCAGCATTCGGGCCTGTCGACGAGATAGTGGGGAAAGACAATCCTTTGAAATGCTCGAGCTCCCTGGAAAATGTCACGATGCGGTTGGAATGGCCACTCGGGTACTCACGATCGGTATTTTTCCAGCTGGTCGGCTGCCTGGCTTTCAGATAGCACAGCGCCGTTCGTGAGTTGCTCTTCCAACCAGGAAAAGTACCTAACCAGAGCTGCGCCGTCGCGGATGTGAGAGGCCCGGAACCCTGATATCTCCACATCGTTCTTAATCGCCTTGAGGTTTGTCACGATAGACTGCTCGATTTCAGCAAAATCCTAGCATTACCAGTCACAAGAAAGTCGGGAGAGGGTAGGCAGAGGATCAACCTTTCCAACGGCATCTGCGACGGCTAAACTCGCTTGTTTGCTAATTAGGATTTTCTTTGTTCGAGTGGTAGTCGTCAGACACGTTTATAGGGAGAAGCGTCTCGAACTCACGGGTTTGGATGCCTTTTCCAAACTGGAACTTAGCTCCTTCACGTAGGGGAAGAATGATTCATAGGACTGGATCTCGACGGAAGAGTTAAGATGCTTTCGCACAGAGTCGTCGATCTGCGAATCGTTTACGAAGAGAACAGCAGAATCCGCGGTCACAACGGCGTACGCAAAGAATACTGTGTGTGAAGTGAGTTGATAAAACGCGGTCGCGGGGGGAAAAGTTCAAACCAGGGTTGTAATCGATATCCGAGCCGCGAAGGTTAAATAACCATGCCACATCGTCGAGCGCATTGACGACGGTAGCAACGAGCTTTTTGCTCTTTAGTTCTTTCCGGACCGTGGCGAGCTTATCTTCGTGAGACTGCCCTGAACGCGAGTGGTCAGCACGGCATTGGCATAACTTTGCCACGAATGGTACCTGTGAATTCGATTGACAGTGGGAACACGGGATTCAGGGTGCGGGCTGGGCGATCGGAACCCCAGACAATATCCACCAAGTTGTCGGAGAGGGAGACAAGCTCAGACTGGCGATCCTTCAGTGGCTTTTTCAGCGATTCCGCGTCCGCTACCGAACGAAGTCGTGAGCCTCCCAGAGCCTAACATGTGGCCTGCGACGTACGGGCAGAAATGAGAGTAGGGTCGATTCCGACTCTCGATTCGGTGTCCAAACGCTACGACGCGCTTGGGTTTAATACCTGGTCGTACGATTACGACTCAGAACGAACCTTGGACACGAACTCTTGCCATGTCGGTACATCTGACGGGTGTAAGGATAGGAACCTGGGTTTTGCAGAGCCTACATACCAAGAAGTCCCTGTTTCATCAAAGTCCAGTTACTATCACTCCTTGTCAGTAGCTGCCATCGCAGAGTCGCGTAAAACGGCGTTACTTGTCCAGTTGTTGTTCGGCTTGAAGGAAATATCGGCCATCGGTGAATAAATATGCGCTCCCCTTGGTAACGACAGCGGTGCCAGCGGATCCGTTGAATCCAGTGATGAATGCCCGGCGTTCGTCACAATGCGCGGGGTATTCACTGAAGTCTGGAAACCCGGGAAGTCAGCGATTACGTTCGGGTGTGATTGGTCCGTAGCGCACGTTGATCTTCGCTGGGGATGATAACAGCATCCACGCCGTACTTCTCTTGGGCCATGAGCTCTCGCAGAGCCCGAAGCCTATGTGTTGTGTTGACCGTCTGTGTTTCGGCTGCAGTCATCGTGAATAGTCTGGATCTCTGGATGGACGGGTGTTGGCGTCGAGCGTAGCGGAAGAGGGGGAGAGAAAGTGATCTGAATCCGCCCCACCCCATCTTATAAATCAGAGTGATTGAACCTGAGGGTACGGATCGATGGCCGGTTCTGGCGCCTCTTTTCACCCTCTGGGAAACATTTATCAATTATCTGTGAAATACAGCTCAGCTCTGCAGTTAGTCTAGTTTCATCCACCATGTGGCTTCTCATTTCCCATCTGCGGGATTGTTTTTATCGGCGGTATGTTAATCGAACGTTACGGTGGTACGTATCACAGCGATTGCGGCTTCTTTTGGTGTAATTCCCCCCACCGCGGGGAGCTTCACCTGGGAGCCTCCACATATGCGTAGCGGTCGTGGGAAAGACGACCAGTTCCCATAAGTAATCGTTGGCTTGACGTAACCACGCTTGTTCGAAGAAATACCTCAGTCTCCCTCATAGGCGGATCGCTTCAACTTTGGCACCTAAAGAGAAAGAGGCGCCCGAGTCCTCTTCCTCCTTATCCCGCGTCTCCAGTCCGTCCCGTTTCTTGTTTTATTCCCCGGTCACTTCTAACACTTCCACACACACTCATCCAGGATGCTGTGCATGTTCAGAGCAGCGACACGGTCACTACTACAGTCGACGCGTTTCTCTTCCACACTCACGGAAGGTAGTGCGACCGACCCATTGGCCAACTCTGGTCTTCAGGCAGTCACTGCTTCACAGCGAACGTCACCTATAGCCTCAACCTCCAAGTCGAAGTTGCCTCCGGTGCTCAATATTCCACCCGCGGAAGACCCATTGTTACATTACCTCACCTCCAACATCATGAAGCACGGTCGCCGTTCCAAGGCTGCTCGCGTAACATCACGCACACTGCTACACCTACACTCTTTCACCCGAAGCGAGCCATTGCCGCTTTTGCGTGAAGCCATCCTCTCTGCTTCACCGGCAGTCAAGTGTTTGTCCCATCGACATGGTTCGAAAAATGTCCACAAACCCGTTGCTTTGGGTGAGAAGCAAAGGACGAGGTTCGCTGTGCGATGGATCCTTGAAGCTAGCGATAGTAAACCCGGGAAGACGCTGGAGGAGCGTTTGGCTAGAGAAGTGATCGCCGTCCTCGAGGGCAACAGCAAGGCTCTGGCCAAAAAGATGGAACTTCACAGGTTTGCCATGGTCAACAGGTACGTGTTGATACTTCTACACCCCTCATCCGTTGCTGATATCCTTCCAGGGGTAACGTTCCTCGCACTTAATCTGCTGTCCTTTGTGGACGAATTGGGTTGCCCGTCGTTTCGGACCTGGGTCATCTACCGGACACCGGACGAGTTTCAAAACAGTTTCGACGTTCTCGACACCCAAGATATTAAGATCTACTCTAAATATAATAATGAGTCCGAAATGATAGATTGGAAGAGAAGGTTAATGCGGTCGCCTTTCGCCCTGCGAAAGACTGGGGGAATTGCTCCGACTCGTAGACCCTTGTGGATTTCTAAGTCGCGTCCGCTCGTCTGCATCGTCGTAATCATCCTCATCGACCTCTCGTAGCTCAGACAGAGCCATGCTCTCATTAGCTTCATCTTCGTCAAATATCATCGTCCCGTGGGATCGGCCAAGACTGTTCTGCCGTCCATGCAGGTGATGCGCACCAATGGGCGTTCCAGCCACACCGTTCCATCCATCGATAGACATCCGCCCCTGTAGGCTCAACCTAGGGTTGGTGATCCCGCTCTCGAGTGCGGAGTGGTGTTCGCCATCCGCAGATTTTCTGGAGAGGTTGAGGAGGTGGACTCCGAGAAATGTGACGATAAACCCGCAGAGAAGAGAAAGGGTGTTACTGCTGTCGGTGGTATTAAACCCTTGGAAAAGGATCAGCGAGGCCACAATCGTCGCACTCGAAAATCCAACGTAGTACATTGGGTTTACACTGTATTGCAAGCATGTCAGTAACGGCTGACGGGGGGGATGGAGGACGTACACATTCGTGGAGAACGTGTCAAGAGCCTTATTGAAGTAGTTCATCTGAATCAATATACACGTGGCAGTCACAATGCCAAACACATAAGTGCTCGGGTGCGTAAACTGGTTGTTCCCGGCAAAGGTGAGTTTCACCGCAACGCCGAAGCCTTTGATTGACATGACCGAAACGGAGCCAACCAGGGAGCAGATGGAGATGTAAATGACGGGATTCGTGCGCCCATATCGGGGGACGACGGCGAAAATCATGAAGACGCTGAACACAGCAACGGTGAGGCAGTACAGCAAAAAACCTGTCGGGTTGCGTTGAGGGTTCTGAACTTCACTGGGGGTAAATTATAGTCACCTGGTTGGAGAGCGAAGTGGAGAATCTCGTCGACAGTGGTAATATCCTTGTCTTCTGGGGCGTGGAGGACGATGATCAACGATCCAAGCAAACACAGTGTACACCCAACCCTTCCAATGTGACCAAGCTCTTCCTTTAGTAAGAATGACGCCAGGACCGCGCTAGTCGATAAGATATAAGGATGAGTTTCGAGGTAGTGCCTTTAGATGTTAATGCGTACCCGATAAGTACGCTGAGCGCACCCAGTGGTGTGACCAATATTGGTGGTGCGAACGTGTAGGCAGCGAAGTTGGCAACTGGGGTAACGGTTAATGTTCTGGGCGCGTTTCGGTTCGAGTATCATACCTTCGCCAATAACCACTGCATATAGCCGTCAGTTGGGCGGTGCGGAGACATTCAAGAAGACGGTTGCTCACTTGTTATTATTCCCGCCCACCAGATTGGATTCTTGAGGTACGAGTAATCGTCGCTCGCGCTCGCGTACGCGGGATTCCTCTCTGCAGCATCGTTCAATCCCTAGCAAGGGTGAGGCCAAGGACGAAGCTTCGGTCGAACGATGGCACCTTTTTTGTTATGATGAAGCTGGTCCCAATGGCGACTGAACTTGACACCGCAAGAGCGAGACCGATATACTTGTCTTCAACCATCTCGCTGGATTTTCATGCGATACCCGTTCGACTGACGGACCGCTGCTTTTAGTAGAATCGGGGGGGGGGGGAGGTTTGAGGTTTAGGTCAAGGTTGTCGGTCGGTTTAACCCAACTGGACCATTGTCCCACCGGCCAACTCCGCGTTCATTGCACTTACGCGTACCAACAACTCCATCTCAAGCCAACAATGTCTGTCGCCACACAGTCTCAGCCTGGCGCGCCGGCTGGCATTAAATCCTACTACCAGGCCAAGATAGAGACCGCAGAAATCGAGATTAACCAAAAGACTCAAAACTTGCGCCGATTGGAGGCTCAACGGAACGCCCTGAATGCCCGAGGTGCGTAATCTCAATCGCACATCCTCAATGCTCTGCGCCAATACCTCCCCTAGTCAGGCTCCTTCGTGAAGAGCTTCAGCTGCTTCACGAACCTGGCAGCTACGTCGGCGAGGTAGTAAAGGTAATGGGCAAGAGTAAAGTCTTGGTCAAGGTCCAGCCCGAGGGAAAATACAGTTCGTATCCATCTTAGCTCCAACCCTGCAGCCTAACTCACCAATCCGTGAAGTCGTCGACTGCGATGGAGAGATCGATATCAACACCCTTACACCGAGCTTACGGGTCGCCCTCCGTTCCGATTCGTACACTATCCACAAGATCCTCCGAAATAAGGTTGATCCACTCGTGTCATTGATGATGGTAGAGAAGGTTCCCGACAGCACCTACGAGATGGTCGGTGGCCTCGACAAACAAATCAAAGAGATTAAGGAGGTTATCGAACTCCCAGTCAAGCATCCAGAACTTTTCGAAGCCCTCGGGATCGCCCAGCCAAAGGGCGTTCTGCTCTATGGTCCTCCAGGAACTGGAAAAACCCTTCTCGCTCGTGCTGTTGCCCACCACACCGATTGCAAATTCATCCGCGTATCCGGTTCCGAACTGGTCCAGAAATACATTGGAGAAGGCAGTCGAATGGTTCGAGAACTGTTCGTCATGGCCCGCGAACACGCACCGAGTATCATCTTCATGGACGAGATCGATTCCATTGGAAGCTCGAGAGGCGAGAGTGGGTCAGGAGGTGGAGACTCGGAAGTGCAGCGGACGATGTTGGAACTGCTAAACCAACTGGACGGTTTTGAATCAACGAAGAACATTAAGGTCATCATGGCTACCAACCGTATCGATATCCTGGATCCAGCTCTCCTTCGGCCGGGCAGGATAGATCGAAAGATCGAGTTCCCACCTCCCGGACCGGAAGCTCGTGTCGCGATCCTGCGGATTCACTCGCGAAAGGTACATCGTATCGGATCCCTTTTCCTTGTCCAATGTTGATCGAGGGATGCACTCAGATGTCTCTGCAACGTGGAATCAACCTTCGATCGCTCGCCGAAAAGATGGGCCAGTGTTCAGGTGCCGAGGTCCGAGGTATCTGTACAGAAGCGGGGATGTATGCCCTGAGGGAGAGGCGGCAGCATGTGACCCAAGAGGATTTTGAGTTTGCCATCGCGAAGGTGTGTCGTCTCACCTTTCCCAGTGGGCTTCGCGCTGATACCTCGGTTCTACCGACAGGTGTTGAAGAAGCATCAGGACGGAAATACGTCCGTCAGCAAGTTGTTCTCGTAGTCAAACATGTCGTTTATCTTGTACTTTGTCATTTTGCCACTCGTTCCTATCGCTGGCGGATCCAGAATCTAGATGCTGAAGATCAAGTCCACGTGACGACCGCTGCCCTTGACAACCTCCGCCACACTTTCCCATACACCGCCACCGCAAAATGGTACAAGCTTGCCCATCGCTATTGGCAACCGGAGCGTGTCAAACCGGAAACTGTACTAAAAATCATCTGGTCAAGTTCTGCCAGAGCTGCCGCTTGGTTTGTCAAGATGTCCACTCTTACACATCCCATCTTCGGGGGCGTGGGCATGCTGCCAAGCTGAAATACTCCTCGATCAACGTACTCTGCACCATCTGTGACAGGGATTTCGTCGCCAGCTCCTGGGACTCGCATCTCCAAGGTCAGAAGCATCTCAAAGCCTCTCGGCAGGCTGGCCAGGCGCCGCAAATCCTGCCACAAGAGGGGCGCCCGCCACCTGGGTGTCTTCACTGCAGGCTTTGCAACAGCAATGTGAAGACTAACGGGTGGGGGGCCCATGAATCCGGTCCCACACACCGAAAGAAGGAACAATACTTCATTCTCAAAGCCGTCTTTGATATAGCAACGAACGACAAAGGGAGTGCAGTAATCCTTCCTCCAGAGGAACTCGACTTCGAGACCGTGGAACCCGCCTATGCTCAACAAGGGGTCACCAAGCAACTCGTGATCCAGGTCACCGACCCCTCGACGGATTACAAGATAGTGGAGGTCACGGTCGTAGGTTCTGCGAATAAGAGGAATACTGCGTGAGCTGGAATTATTTGCTGTACGCATTTCGTGAGCTCACGAGACTGCTCGCAGGTTCACGGTCGAGCGCCCTGCCCGGAACCAAGTCGTGGGCTATGGTATCGATACAACCCTCAACGTTACATGCACTCAGTCGAACCGAGGCCGATTTGAAGCCAGGGTCGAGGTACTGTTTGAAGACGTTCAATCCAAGGAACGATTTGTGATCGTACGCCCTGTCCTGGCGGCAATCGGAAATGTAGAGGAGCATAGGGCTCTCCAACCCATCACGCCATACGTTGCCCCCCGGAGACCAAAGCAACAACGACTTGTGACTGAAGTCGAGGGAGGTGTTGTAAGTCGATCCCCCAAAAGACTCGCACCCTAGTTGACAATACTCTATGTGTCGTTAGGTCCCACCCTTCGAGACATCCGTCCCATGGAAGTCACGTCTCCTACTCTATAAGATCCCAGAGGATCTTTTTGGTTTCCTTAACGGAAGGCAACCAAATCTGGTACCAGAAACCGGTAGGAGGTTCTTGCCGCAACAGTTGGCACCCGAAACATACACGCAAATGTTCGAGGTGCTACTTTGGTGCGAGGAGTTCAAGATATCGTATGTCTCCCTGATCGATACTTCATGGTACCGCCGAACTAACAAGTGCATAGACGAGATCTCGAGAAGTTCGACATACCGGATGCTAGAATCGAATATCGGCACCCCCTCCATTTGTACGTATTTTTACCTCCCAAGCGAGGCGAGAGATTGACGGTTTCGCTAGCCTTCCTGTCCCTGGTTTGGCGGAGAAGCGCCCCAGCGTGTTGATCGGCGACGAGATCCTCATTCAGCCCGCGGGAGCAGCCCAAGGAAAGTGGTACTCGGGATTCGTGCATACGATTGAACGGGATGAAGTTGGCCTCCGTTTCGGGCGAGGATTTCAAACTCGCGACCAGAACGAACGCTTCTACGTTCGTTTCAAATACAACCGTATTGTCTCTCGCCGAGAACACCAAGCCATTAAGGCCATCCCCCCAGCTCACCGTCTCCAGTTCCCGCTCTTGACCCACGTGAAACCCCTGATAGCATTGGAGGGGGTGATCGAGACCTACAATCCAGACATTGAGACGAACCCTGCGCAGAAGCGGGCAGTGACATCGATCGTGAGGCTTCCGCCTGGGTCTCCTCCTTTCATCGTCTTTGGACCGTAGGTACACTCCTTCGACTCACGAATCCCGAGGTCCCTGACGTTGAAGTATTTCAGTCCTGGTACGGGCAAAACGGTCACGATCATCGAAGCCATACGCCAGTTGCTGCAAAACCCTGACACCATCATTTTAGCCAGCGCCCCCAGCAACGCGGCAGCAGATATCGTTGCATCCCGCTTAAAGGACCACCTGACCCCGGACCAACTCTTCCGATTCTATGCACCGTCATACCGGGGTAGCGTGCCCCCCGGATTGACACCATACACATTCAAGAAGGGCAATGTTCATTCAGTGCACGAACTGGACAAGATGGCTAGTTTCCGTGTCATTATCACGACCTGCCTTTCTGGTTGTGTCCCCCCAGGCATTGGTTTACCTCGTGGTCACTTTACACACGTCTTTGTCGATGAGGCTGGACAAGCTTCCGAGCCAGAGTGTCTTGTGCCGATCACAAACACTTTGGGAGACGCAACAAACGTGATCCTGTCAGGAGATCCATGCCAACTCGGGCCGATTATCCAGTCACCAATCGCGGTGGAATATGGACTGGGGGTCAGTTTCCTGGAAAGGTTGATGCAAAGTGGGATGTATGATGAGCGCGAACAAGACGGGGCCACGTACGTCTTTTATTCCACATGGCACGTCGGAGCTGATTATCTTGGTATAGCATTGTGAAGTTGGTGAAGAATTTCCGCTCCCACGTCTCGATATTGCAGTACCCCAACGACTGCTTCTACAAGAACGATCTCGAGGCGTGCGGTAACCCGGACACCGACGCGTTCATCGGTTCAACCCTTCTACCAAATCCGACATACCCGATCATCTTTCACGCGATCCCGGGTTTGGATCAGCGAGAGGCAAACTCTCCCTCGTTCTTCAACGTTGACGAGGTCTTACAGGTAAAGACTTATGTGGAAGAACTCCACCGGCTCGGTGCAGGTGAGAATCATACTTCCTAGCCAAACACCTTTCATCTCAACGACCCGACAGTCCCAGATGATGTTGGCATCATCACTCCATACCATGGCCAAGTCCTCAAATTACGACGGGCGTTGGCCAATGGTGTAATGAGTAAGGTGAAGGTGGCCAGCGTTGAGGAGTATCAAGGCCAGGTGAGAAAGATACACCCCGATTCAAAAATCGCTCATTCCAGTCTGTAGGAGCGCAAAATTATCATTATTTCAACCGTCCGAAGTAGCAGGAACTACATCGAGACGGACCTCCGTCACACCCTCGGCTTTGTTTCTCACCCTCGTCGATTCAATGGTATTACATGTTTCTTGTATGTCGCGGAAAGTGCTAAATTTGGTATAGTTGCGATTACTCGTGCAAAAGCCCTCCTCATCGTGGTCGGAGACCCAGCAACCTTGTCACTAGACCCCCTGTGGAAGAGGTTCCTAGCCCTAATTTACAGGAACGGAGGCTGGACTGGGGATGAGATCCCATGGGATCCGGAGAACGACATTGAGGATGACCAGCTCGAGGAAGCAACACGCATTGGGATCCTCGACAATATGCAACAGATGGCAGAACGAGTAGAGGCGTTGACATTGGACGCGGTGTTTGTGGAACCGGATGATGGTGATGACGACGCTTGAATGCCCCAAGGTGAACACATCGTGTATTTGACCATTAGTTCTGAATTCAGAATGTTTCGCAATCCCCGTCGCGCGTACCCGTTATGGGATGAACGGATTGGGTCGAGATGACCAAGCGGAACTGGGTCTGAGATCCGGTTCGTTTATTTCTCTGAAACTCTCGAAGGTTACTATGGGCCCTCTGGTCCGGATCATACCCATTTGCCTTGGGTGCCAGGTGTGGGTTTCTACTAAGTTCGGAGGTTCCCTTGGTAAGTACGGAATGGATGCCCGCATCTGACCCCAGGCACCTGCTTCGATTTCGCTTATCTTTGCCATTGCGCGAGGCGAAGCGTAAGGTCCGCCGTCTTCAATGTCATCGTACGCGCCGGATGTGCATGTGACCCCGTGCTCTTGTTCCACTTACGACCATTCCCGACCATCGGACCAGCACGTTCCGATCCATCCACTGGCGCCACGAACCGTGAACGTGTGCTTCCGTCTCTCCCGGGTTCCGGACTCCTGCGTCGACTGCCCTAACGGAGGCCGCTCGTGAGGTGATAAATTCTGAGAAACGCAGTCGAGCAATCTGTGGTGAATGGGACAGTACCCTCTGCCCAGGTCTAGAATTCTACTGCCGGCATGCACTTGCAACCCACCACAATTGTGCGGCGTTCATCCCGGCTACGAAGCCCCGAACCCTCCCTTTCACTTTGCTGATCCGATTCCGGACGCAAACAACCACCCGGAGTCGCGAACGTTCAATTCAGCCTGTTGTAACTGGGTGTTTCGCCCCGAAGAAAGCGACCAGCGTGGGTGAGGTAGGCTGGACATGTGGTAATCGCCGTTTGTTCTTGACAAATAAATCACCTATTGCTGTGCGACAGGAATGTTATTCAATGGCCGGAACTCATCCCAACCCACTGTCGGTCTTGCGTTGGGAGCCCCAGACGATGTAAAGGACGATATCTTGTAGGTAAGAACAACCCGCTGCCCAAATGCTCCACGTCCGACCGTGTTATCTACCATTATCTGGTGCTAACTTGTCACGCGGCCTGGGCCCATGACTTGAAAACTAAATTAGATCAAAGCGAGATGGACTTGACAAGATGTGTGCTCTGCGCCGCCGCGTATTGTTTCTCGAAGTCGACCTTCCCTTACACGACGGCCGCGACACCTGTGCCCTTTCGCGTTATGAGCGATTGGAATATTGTTAGAGGATGGGATACCGTTTAGCCTTTCAGATTAAGTGATGATGTAGTCGTGGGCATTTGATATGAAGACCGCGTATGTAATGGCCATGCCGCCGCATCACGAACCAGGGCTAACCATTATGTCATCGGAGGATCATTGCAATCTTGCTCCAGACCAGTAACGTTGATTGAGAGCTGATGCGCGATGGGGGGGATGTAAATCCAGGACAACAGATAACGTCCAATCCGGGGATTATAATAGAATCGTCGATTGCATCGAGATCAGGCTAACCCACTCCGAGTCTGCATGTTAGGGTGAAAGTGTGTATTCAAAACCTTACGTTTGTTGAACGACTAATAAGATGCTGGGGATACATGTGACGACGCCTATTGGCGAGCGTGAAGCTCCCAGGAGATAAGGTCGCCTTTTGGGGTTCTACAAGTATGTGCTACAAGTCCATGTGAGGCTGTGTCTGTCCGAGTATTCACACACCATACTTCTTCTGCAACGAAGACCATGCACGAGATGCATCTGGAATGGCGGCAGCGAAGTCGTTCATGTCGTGTTCTGGTATTCGATTGATGTCGACTTTGTCCCAATAGCGATTTAAGAGGTAGGCAATTTCTCTTGCGTCTGGCTCCGATCGCCGACTGTGCGCGGAAATTAAGTTACGTGTACTAAGGGAGGGTGTGAGAAGGTAGGAGTGACTCACATGGCCCAGGATTTGAGTTTTGCTCGAATGTACTCGGAGATGGATAGGAATGGGAGACCCCTGATGTTCATAATCGTGTTTGCATCAAGGCGGCGCGGGCCCTCTTCCCCCGCAGAAAGGATCTCGATCTCATCATCAAACCCGGGGTATGAATGCGTGTATGTGGGGGAATAGGCATTGCCAGACCTACTTCTATTGGGGGAATGAAGCGGTGATATTTTACGTGTAGGCTGTAAAGAAGAGTGGTGGTGAGGACGCAGAACGAGGCAGAGGTAGGACTCGCTTCGCACCGATCAGACCAAGGCGACGAGGCGGTCGAGAAATCTTCCGCGGAACGGAGGGCATCGCGAACGAGACGGAACGGATGTGGAGTCCCGCCCTGCACGATGCATGAAAGTTGCTGGGTGGACAAACAGTCAGGAACGTTTGGCGTTCCGCGACAAACGGACGTACAGCAGCAAGGGGTTGGTTGGTGAGCAAGGATATCAGCACATCACCGTAGAAGGCATGGGGGACTCCTCGAGTCTGGAGGAGAGCAGAGAGAGCAGAGGCGGCTTCCACTAGTCGGCGTGTTTCGTGCATCGGAGAAGGGGAACATGGGAAGCGGGGAAGAGAAACGGAGGTAAATATAGAGGACAAGTCCTGATCGGCAGAACGAGAGATGAATATATCGAGGGACCTGTGGGTGGGGTTGGAGACGGGTTGGGCCGTGCTGGGTGATGGTTTTGTCTCCGGGGGTCTGAACGCGATATAGAAAAATCGGATGCGAAGAGACCAATTAACGTTCGGCAATCGCGGTTATGTCCGGGCGTGCGAGCCTCTTCAATGGACTAACCCTAGAGCGCATAGAATGCCCCATCATGCGTGAGCGGTTGGTAGTGGTCACATGTGCCACAGAACACTCGTGCGGGGGCAGTAACCAGTCTGGTCGTGTCTGGCAGTGACACTGCCACTGCGAGCGTGTCATCATCCGGGGTTCTACCCAGCAGGTGACCGGTACAGTGTCCTACTGGGACGTAAGTAACCTTGACTGTTGCAGTCCGCCTGGAAAAATAATTGTGGGTAATGCTTACCTTCCCCCTGCACATACTGGATCAGCGCTGGCCCGGAAGAAATCATCGATTGCAAATTAGTCAGCCAGATAGTTTACGTAACTGACTTCGACTCTTTTCCATCTGCCGCGACGAATAGCGCACCCGCTGCTTGCCTAGCTCGCCCGTCGACATCGAGCGGATACCCGTGTCTGCTCTCAATCATCTCTGCTTGTTGCAGAGCACGTCGCACAACGCGCATGCATGCGTCCTTCACCCAGGTCTTCTCCAGCCATGTGATGGGATGTGCACCGTTGGCTCGCTTTTCCAGACTATTCACAGCCAGAGCCAATCCCTCCCAGGGTCATCTATCGCCCTCCCAATCAGCTCGTGCCCTTTCTACTCGGGTGACCAGCCGCATCCCAGTCAATGTGTCACGCCTGTCCCACCCGGTCCGACACCTATGGGGCCCACAGCAGCCTCGGGCCCGTCTTCCCCTACAAGTTCTCACCGATGAGCAAGAGGAAGCCATTAAAGCGAACCTCCTGGAAACTGCATACAAAGGGAGGCAGCCTGGTGACATGATGCTCCGATGTAACGTCTCACCCCTATTCCCCACAACCTTCGCCATTGATCACAAACTTTGTCAATAGGCACAATCCTTGATGCAGGAGGTACACAGTCGCAGCGATCCGAACCGCCCGTCGTTGAATGTTTTTTTTTACGTTTCTCTAACAGGCAATGTGAAGACGATTTCGGGACAGTTCAAAAAGTCGGATCTGTGTGCGGAGCATCGATTGAACGTAAGCGAGCCTCCAGTCTCTAATTCCCCGCACTTTCGACTCATCACAAGCTAGCCCCGCGATTTGCGAAAGTTCGATTCCCGTGTTCCCAACCTTGTACCTACGCTCTTTGTACGTCAAGAGGCCATTCTGGTTCGTGTCATTCAGAAACCGCTTTTGTTGTACCATCCAACTTTGACCCGCAACAGGTCAATATCCTCCATATACGTGCCCTCGTCAAATCAGACGCCGTGCTGCTTTTCGATACCTATGGCTCCGTTAACTCAAAGTTACAGTCTTCCTTCCTCTATCACCTCGAGGTGAGGCCCCACCCACGTGCCTCATATAGACCAACACTAATATTTTTCGGATCACCATCAGCACAATCTGAAAGCCAAAGGAACGGGACTACCCTATGAGTTCCGGTGCGTGATCTAGAATGTTCCATCGAAAACCCGAAGACCGCCTGCTCAACATATCTAATGCTTCCCAGGGCGCTGGAATCCATTCTCCTCTCCGTACTTAGCGCACTCGACACTGAGATGGCGTTTCTTCGGCAGCTCGTTGGGAACCTCTTGGCCGAATTGGACGATGACATCGGTCGGGACAAATTCATGCGCCTCCTGCACAGATCCCGAAGGCTGACTAGCTTTCAAAATAGGGCCAAGCTTGTGAGTGCCTTGTGTCCTGCGCACCCTAAATATTTCAGAGCCGGAGAGAAGCGAATGTGTTGATCACCCCGACTCTATCCTTACTACAGGTGCAGGAGGCCCTTGAGGAAGTTCTAAAGCAGGGTGTGTTTCACCATGGCACCCGATCGTGAATCGTAACCATTTGGCTGATTCGATATCCCGTAAGAACAGATGAAGATCTTGTGGCGATGTATCTCACGGATAAGAACAACGGCATACAGCGGGAACCAAGCGATCATCAAGAGCTGGAGGTCCTTCTGGAGTCGTTCAATAAGCAGGTCGAGGAGATCGTAAACGAAACTGAGACCACTCAGGTTAGCTCAGTTCCTTCCCACGGGGTAAACTGGTCATGTGTGCTAAAAAAGTCGGTTCCTGTAGAGTAATATACAGTCCACTCAAGAGATCGTAGAACTAATTCTAGATTCCAACCGAAATGCGCTCCTAACGCTAGATCTTAAGGTGAGTGTGACCCTTTTTGATCCGATTCCAAGACTGCTGTGTAACCCAAATGCGTCATCGTGCAGATCTCTATTATAACCATGGGATTGGGGGTTGGAACCCTCCTCGCCGGCTTATTCGGAATGAACGTGCGTGACCTTTGGGCGTTCCTGCTTGACCTCGATACCGACGCGCTGAGGATATTACTTGCCTATTTTGCAGTTGACTTCACATCTAGAAGAGGATAGCTACGCGTTCTTCATCATGAGCGGTCTGTCCGTGGCGTTCGCCGGGGTCTTCTCCATGTACGCCATTCGAAGGTCTGGACTCCATCGCGTTTGTTCCCAGATTCGCAAATTCTCACCGACCTCGTGGTCACGTTCAGGCTACGCCAGATTCGCAAAGTGGGACCACTATCAGATAGTAAGCCGACACCTACCCGAAGACCGTGGATACCCCTTCCTTTACGTCGTCGGACACCAAACAATTGGTTGTGACACCTCTATGACTTGATTATATAGTTATCATACACACCCTGTTACGTCTCAGTTGCAATTGATATCCCAACTCTGCCTCCTCCCCAACAGAATGCGCACACGCGATCAGACACAGGGAAACGGGTCCTCCCCTGGTGGGAAAAACGAAATCAAGAACATTGCGGATGAATTGGGTGGGGAATCGGGAATGAAGTAAAATGGAAAGGTTATTACAATGATGAAAAATTAACAGAGCCTCGTGAGGTGGAGAATCTAACGTTTCGTCATTAGAGACCTCGTCTGCGGCAGGTCCCACACAACCGCAATTCGTCAGAAAACCCTCTAAGCGGGTTTGGTTGGTGCCGTCTCCAGCGGGTATGGGGAACACTCGACAAGTTCCTCCTCGACAGCCTTCCTACCCTCCGCCGTCAACTGTGGGATCCCACCGTCAATGTCCTTCTCGAAATAAACGGGTATGAATCTATCATGTGATCGTAGGATCAGGTGAGCAAACTCCAGAAGGGAGGTATGAATGGAATCAACGCACTCTGCTCCTTTATTCCTCCTTTCCGCAGCGTCGTCCCTCTGCTTCTGTTCGATCGCCTGCTTGAACTTGGTGGCTTCGCTATACTCCTTCATCAATAACCTGCTCGTCACTGAATCCCAGAGCTTTCTGCTCTCAGTTGGCAATTGGTTCTCCAAGGGCCTTACGGCCTTGGGCACTGGGTGGAGAGTCGAGATGTCGATCAGCGTAGCCCATTCGTCTTCAGCCCCCGTCGTCAGGTCTGAGCGCGAAGTAGCAGCGGATGGTACTGGAGAGCTCTTGCCAGACACCAATGTCGATCCGTTAGCGAGCCTGTAGCGAATGCGACCTTTCCACGAACCATCAAAGTAGGCGACGATTCGATCTGTCGGGACATGTTTGACCTTTGTCCATTCCTCGTGTTCAGTCTCATCCTCCTCGTACGTGTGGATGACTCCTTCCAGTGCGAACATCGCTCTCCCGATCCAGGACTACGAAATTTATGATCAGCCAGGTGAAGCCGCGAAACCAAAGTTCTATTCCTACCTCCTCCTTGTACTCAACGATGGCACGATAATTAACCCCACCCTTGGCACCCTTAACGGTGACGATGGTCGAGTCCGCGACGGTGATATAAAAGTTCCCCCTCAAGATACCGTTGACAGAAGCAATTGGGTGGGTAATGCGATACTCCTCCCCTTCACCGGGTCCACCGGTGATATTAACGAATATGCCATTGTTGTAAGATCCCGGGCTGACCCTTAAGGTGGTTCCAGAGACCTTGGCAGATATCTGATCCACACCTCTCAGCTCGATCTGCCTCGCAGGACAAGAGGCGAAATAAGACGAGACAGGAGGGTGATGAGACACCTGTTCTGTAACGTAAATCACTCGTATCCTATTCGCCTTTTCGTCAGAGTCCGCCTCCAGTAACTCAGTCGCTCCCGCGCCAAGGCTGAGACTGGATGTCTGAGCATCGCCATTGCTTTCCACAGGTTCGGGGGAGGTTGCTGGCGTACTCTTGGCGGTCCGTCCGAAGGACATGTAACTGAACGTGCTCCGACCGCTCTTGACGCTGTCGGTTTCCGTACTTATACGGGCGGCGGACGAGGAGGGGGCGGAAGCGGGGTTGGAGATGTACAGATGTTGGAGTGGTGGCTCCCGGGGATCAGCAGGGTACGAGACGGGGATTATATCCCAATGGGCTCGGAAATGCTCCCCAAGAACGGAGTTGTAAGGCTTGCAGACCTTCCCGCGCTAGAAGTCGAGGTGGGTTACTGCCTACAACAACCTGAGGCCAACAGGCAACGCTCACAATAAATTTGAGATCCTTGGAAAAAGTAAACCTTAGAGCGGCCAGCATACGTTCAAACGGATCTTCGGAATCATTGATGCTATTTATTAAAACATGTCAGCCCTTGATCCCTTGCGAAGGCAATCCAGTTTCCGCAGACAACTGAACGCGAGGACTCACGCTGCGAAGAGGTCTGGACGATCCAAATAATGCCAATATTCCTAAGAACGGCATACGTGAGGACTCGTTCTGGGAATTTGTCGCTGAGTGTACGGTGACACACCAGGTTCGGGACGGGCTCCAACAAAGATGCGGGAAGAGATAATCTCCTGTAAAATCATCAACGTTCGACTCGACATCGAGCTCCCGGTTGCGTGGCGAGAACCCACATTGAAGCAATGTCCTTTATTCCCATGCATTTGCGGACGAGCTGGACAATCATCTTGAGCTTTCCGTTCTCTCCGGTGTCTCCAGAATCGGGAACGGAGATGGGGGGGCCATCGTCAACGGTTTCAGAGGCAACTTGCTGCTTGGTCACCATTATAGATATATCGTGAGGAAAAGGCCGTTGGGCGGCGAAAAGAAAAGGAGAAAAGAAAGAGAGGGATTGAACAGTGGTATGCGCTGGAAGAGGGAACGGAGGGGTGAAGCGGCCGAGTGTCGGCTGATCTAGAGGTAGCAGGTATAAATACCCCGCTTTTGGGAAGGATCCCATTCGATGCATGCATGAACTTTCATATTTAGCAAGCGACTACGGACGGCTGCGACACTAAAAACTATGTATAGTGTTCAACAGTGAGCGGTATAGCGTTATTTACTGCACTGCATTCGCCGGTGTACAGGAGGGGGGGAGTAGAAGAACACCGCATAGGGGATATACTACAACAGGAGCGGCGGGTGATATAAAACACACGCGCAAAAATCCCAAGAACAGTCCAAGATCGGGAACGAATCAGATGTAAAGAGATATTTGGAGCCTTTGGTGGAAAGGAATCAAGGATGAGCCGCTCATTTCCTCTGCTCGAGAGGCGGATCTGGGATGAGATAATATGTTTCCGTTCCACCGCCAAGGCTCGTCCCAGACAAACGGGGAAGTGGTATGTCATCTGCCCCAGAACCGGGGAATTCACCGGGATCGTAAACGGGAACAGGCTTCCGCGAGGTACGTCGAGTACGGTCTGACAGACGTCGGGGAAGAGATGGTGATGGCGGCCTGGGGGGAATAACAGTCATGCTTGGAGGAGCCACGGTACTATCAAGCGAGCGGTGGAGTTGACGTGACGACCGTGACTGAACGGTCTCGCTGGACTCGAAGGAAGGCTTGACAGTCATTGACGTGGGTCTCCTGTTTGATGTCGAGGATCTCCAGAATGATCTCGTGGCAGCGATCGGGGTCGGGTTCGGCCTGGGGTCGTCGTGGGCAATCGTGGATTTTTCGGAAGCAAAATCTTCTTCCGACGTCGACGGCTGGGGAGAGTTCTCTCTGTTTCCACTGCCATACGGTAGAATTTCCCCCGTTGACTCTGATGGGCTGTGGTGTCCTTTGGTTCTGGGGACAGAACCTGGCAGAATGGCATTTCGGGCTCTCGCCCTCCGGCGGCGGAACGCCCACAGAGCGACAGCTGCAATCAGAACGAGGATAGCCACTGCGGCGACAACGACACCCGCGATTGCCCCCTTGTTCACGGACGAAGCACCCACAACCGGTGTTAGTGATGTGGCAGATGGGTTGCTTGTCGAGGGTGTGGTGGCAGGTGAAGGAGGAGTGGAAAGAGTGGGAGAAGGGATGGAAGAAGGAGCGACCGGCAGGGTGGCGGAAGGCGGAATGGAGGATTGTGACTGGGCCACCAGACATGAAACATCGACCCCGTTGTTTACGGCAAAGATGTTTGATGACAGGACCCCGGTCGGCGTGTAGACATCCAGATGATACCGCCCTTGGGGTATGTTGACCTTGGGCCAATCAAACCTCCCCAGCGATGGATTGATCATGGCGAGCGTCATGTTCGTAATAGTCGTACTCTGCCTCGAAACAAACGGATATTCTCTGCGGTCGTGGTTTCCCTGGACTGTGCCTCTGCCTGCCACGACCAAGGCGTAGTTCGGGGTGGGAAACGTGGTCCTGCGGTACGTCCACCCGACCGTCACCTGCGAACAGGTCGTGAGGCTTGGTATGGTCGAAAAGACGATTTCGTCCGTTGGAGTGTTTGTGGTCATCTGGGCGAAGGTCAGGCAGGGGGGAGCTGAGAAAAAGCAAAAAATTACCTCGACGACGAAACTCCTCCCTGGTGGAATAGGCGAACGATACGACCGGTTCCGACGGAACAACGAAAGGTCGACCTGATAGATGACGGCGTAGGTGAGCCGACGATGCTTTCGACGAGAAAAGGGAGAAAAAAAACCTCTATCGCTTCGGTCACTTCCCACAGATGCTGGTCCAGAGAAAACGGGGACAACGGGGTGATCGAGGTTCCTGGCTTTTTGTAAGCCACTGGCAGTTAGGCCAAGTGCTCGGCGCCGCCATCAATCCTGTTGCCAAACCTTCACCGGCACTCCCGCCATCATCATCATCATCATCATCCTCCCACTCGCGGCATCGGAGAGTTACGCATACAATCAGGTATCGCTTCGTTTGTTCGCCCTGATTCGTATTCGAACAAGCAGATCAGCAACACCCGCATTCTGCTAGCATGCCTCTCTTATCTGCTTCTGCGGACACTTTCATCCTGGGAGCCACCATCTGTCTCATCGCGTTCGCTCGCCGGGGGACCATTCCTACTCCCACAAAGAATGCGCGTCAGCCAAAGTACTGGCCGTTCATCACCGGAATCCTCGCCGTACATACCATATACACGATATATACCCTTTCCTTCAAGACGCCCCCGAACCTGTTCACGCGGTTACACCTTCCTCTCTCGATGCCTTCCACAAAGATCAGGGCCATACTGCTCTCAAGGACGGGGATGAGAGAGGAGGACACCCTGCCCGAGCATATAGAAGAGCTGCTGACGAAACTGAACACGTTTGACCTCAGAATATATTTCGTCAGGTTCGTCCCAACGCTTTGACCTTGTGTATTCCACCCTGATCTTACTTGATCGACTAGGTTCGGTCAGAACACAATCCAAGAGTGCGAGTGGTGCACGACCTTCACAGAGCATGCGGCGTACACACTTCCCGCCATCGTGCTGTCCTACATCAAGGAGGCCGCGCTCCTCGGAGTTGTGACGATGCGTGGAACCAATCACGAGACGTGGAGGTCTGCCACTATCGGTCTCTTGATGTTGGCCTGCATCGTCGACGTGTACTGGATGTTAACGGTCAGGATAGCCATTGACCAACAAGAACTAACGATGGTCGGTCCAATTTCTTCTCGTCCTCACTATCGGTCTCATGGAGTGACTATATAAAGTGGTATGACACGCTCTGGATTCTGCGTCATTTGGCCTTCACTGCCTTGCCCCTCATCACACACTTTATCTTGCCTGCTTCGTTCACCACTTCACCTCTCGCTGTCGTGCCCGGAACGAATTTCGCTCTCCAGGCACTTCTCCGACGGGTACAGCTGCTCAAATTGACATCAGTCATCACCTTACGCGTTCCAGAGTTCAGGCAATCCGCCGGAAATTACTGGGAGACTCAGAGGATGGAGGGCAAGTGGGCGCGGGAGGACGGAGCCATAAACCGACTTTCTGAGAAAACCGGTACTGGGACGAAGAGGGAAGTGGCCAGAGAACTCGCGTCGAGACTCAAACGTGGATTCGAACTTTGACTTGGACACTAGGGATCCTATCCATTGGGCATATTGTATTTGACTGTAGCGTTGTAATCACAGTTGGTTCTAATGACGGTACGCGACACTAGGATATGGGGAGGAAAGAACGAATTCACGATGGATTGAAATTTGCTGACAGCTGTGAAAACAAAAATGACAGGTCAGTACTTCGGTGCTCGTTTGCAACTGCCAGAGCGGAAATACAACGGAAGGGTCAGGAAAATGAGAGTTTTGGTACAGTTTTTTTCCACAAGGAGCGAAGCTCTCTTCGGAAGCAGAACTGAAAATTGGGTATCATCACGAAACGGTGGGATGGCAAGACCAACCTTAATGAAAACAAAGAATATCTTACCTTGGGAATATCCGGGGCAGTAAGCCACCATCGCCATCGGTGGATGCGAGGACCAAAGGAGAAAAATGCAAAGGGAAAAACAAGTGACGGAGTCTGCCGAGATCGACCTAAAATTTTTACTTTGTCACATTGTGATCCTTTCGACCGCTCCTTCGAGGTGAGTCTCGCTTTCTCTGGGGGGGGGGTGTGTGACCACCACGGGGCCCGCGTGTGTATGATGTATACCTATCCATACCGAGTTGGTGACGGGACTGTCCAATGAGCCAAACTCAAATCATGCATCACCAACTGACCACACGCTGGCCTCTTCAGTTCCCCCTTCGTTCCATCTTCAGTGCGCTAACTAGATTTTCTTCAGCAATCATCGTACATCGAACCTGCGTCAACTTTTCCTCATTTCGTGGCGCACCCGTTCTATGAGATGATTCACTGTTAGTGGGCGAACAAACCATGTGCCCTCTACTAACGATCTTCTATGCACAACCACCCTCTGAGCCGCTGGCCCTCGTCTTTTCGACCCAATTGGTTGCTTGGCTAACCCAGCTCTGGACAGGGGTTACGGTCGCTGCCGGCGCCCCACCTGGTATTCTCTGGTGGGTGCCGTTTCGTTTCCTCTTTAAACATGATGTTCCATGTGTTTTACACACGACAAGCATATGTCCGAACGTTCATGAAGGACACTCCCAATCATACTGACCTTCAAAACTCTCAATCTCAACATTTTGCTAACGAATTCCATCTCACAGAACTAACCAGCCGCCCTTTCGTCCACGATTGCATCATACACCCATGTACTGCTGCGTTAGTGATAAACCCTTGTGTTGGCTCCCAGGAATCCGCCCCTATCACGCAAGGAATCGATGTAAAGTAAGATGGTCGTTCTCCAAGATGGTGTACAAGAAAAGAACCGAGGGGAAGAGAGAAAACTAGAGTGAGAACAATGTCAAGGCCATTTGGTTATAAGCTTTCAAGGCGTAACGTGATAATCCTCGCGAGAAGCGGGAAGGTAGGGACGAGGAGAGAAACAAAGAATTGGACAAGCCCTGCCACACGGAGGCTGAGATCATGACTTCCTCTGCGAGACGTCCGATTCTGCCTCCTCATCCCTAGAGTCTACTGCCTCCCTGATGAGCGAGATAGTGCTTTCTAGACTCCGCCTTCTGGTGCTGGGACTCGTCATAGTCGTACCAAGACTGGCAGTCCTGCCATGACCGCGCCTGGATGGCTGTCCGATCAACGGGGTCGCAGAACCTGGAGAGGGCGACGTAGGAGTCCCACTACCAGAGGCGATGGCCTGCTCGAGGGCCGCAGATACTCCATTGGCGGGTACGGGGGACGCTGTTTCCTCGGACGGCGTTGGTGGGTTCGACATCATTGCTCGACCTTCCTCAGAGTCCGCGTCGTACAGTTCCGGTGGCAGACGCTCATTCTCGATATCCGACTTGCGGCTACGGGATAAGGTAAGCATACGCAGGTGACATAGGTAGTTGTTTCAACATACGCCTCATCGAAGTTCGTGATCGAATCCTTGATGCCTTCGGCACCATTGGCGAGAGTGTCGGTGGGCAACTCCCTCATTCCCGCGACGCTCTTAAGCTCAGAAACACGCTCTGACTCCTCTCTATACGTTAGTCGTTAGTGGGTGTTATGAGTTGGGGATCCGGCAGAGAGCGTACCGAAGAAGAGCAAAGACACGCGAGACCCGACCAACGGCCAAGATCTTGTTCTTGATAACGCGTTTCCGCTCGGCAGATTCCGCTGCGGACTCTTTCGAATCACCAAGGCCCTCATCTTTTTCTTCCAACTCCTCCTTTGTGCAAATGTTGAGGAGGGACAGTAACATGTCCGTGACTAAAACGCCAAATGTTAATTTGCGGACGTGGCGCAGAAAATAGAATCGTACTCTTCTCGCCGACAAATGGCAGACTCCACGTAAAAGCATCCATGAAGTTAGGGAGCCAGTACGGATGGGGGGTGCAATTAAATTGTCGAATATTAAGGACATTACTTTCATACTTGAGGATGGCCGCCTTGTTGTTGTAACAGTCGAGGTAGTGCGGGCAAGAGAAGAAGGTCATGACGGATGGGAAACCTGTCGTCCTCGTCTTTCGGTACATCCTATAGCTAGAATAACGGCAAAGATAAGTTTGTGCGAGAAAGAGCACCAATCGTAATCACACCATACCCAGCATCTTGAGCCTCGTGCGCCCTGATGATTGACAACAACTTGTTCCTTTCCAGAAACTGTGTGACCGCTTGATAACTGGCAGAGACCAATCAATTATCGAAAGCGGGTGATATCGGACAAAACTTGCGTGAAGAAGTATGAGCAACCTCGGACGTGGTTGTGCAGGAAGCTCTCTGATGTACTCTCCTGCCCAAAGTCTTCTACAGGATCCGACCACAGGATGTCGCACATCAAACCTTGCGTTGGAGGCTCCTTGAACCGATCGATCTAAAGGAGACACGTTAGTGAATGACCCGTAAGATCAGCGGTCGGGATCACGTTTCGGATATCATCTAAAGTGTGTAACTCGGGGGAAAGGCCGCCGTGGACGCAGAAGAATTGCTTGTTCATGACGGCCGCCAATGGGAGGGCGCAGAACGAGTTCATGCACGCTTCGTAGATACGCTCGGAGTACTTTCGCTTGCCTGTAAACAGAGTCAGGGTCAGCCCACCGAGGCACCCCTGTTGCAAGAGAGCTTGCCACGTACACTCTAACTTGAAGGTAAAGTAATCCGTCAAGTGTCGACACTCATGGTTACCGCGAAGCAGGAAGAATGTTGTAGGGTACCAAATCTTGAGCGACCACAGATAGAGCACACACTGTAACTGGATCAGAACGATGGGAACGCGTTCGTGGGCCAATAAAACACACCTCAATGCTGAAGTAGCCTCGGTCAACGTAGTCTCCCAAGAAGAGATACCGCGTGGTAGCGGGGTTGCCGCCGATTTCGAAGAGTTTCATCAGGTCGTACTGGCGGTGGATAAGTTCAGAAAGTGTGTCCAGGGAAGCACTCAAGGTAAAAATGGACCCACGTATTGGCCGTGAATATCGCCGCAAACTGAAGTCGATGTGACAAGGTGTCAAATCCGTATCTCGGCTTGTGAGACATGAGACTCACCGGTAACTGGGGCATCGACCGAGACGAGGTTGGGCTCCTGTTTTAAGAGATCTGTAGCCTTCTCCAGAATGTACAAAGCCTGTTCCTCAGAGACGCGTCCTTCCCGATAAAAGTGATTCTTGAGGAAGTTGACATCGGGTTTGGTTGGATCCTCCTTGGAGAAGAACTGCTCCGCGGTCGGGATGTGCATTGCTGGGGCTTGCACCTGCCGTTGTCATGGTCAGAAAGGTACGAGAAATGGCGGGCGGCAATGCGTACATCCTTCACAACCCGCTCTTGGGTGCTGATAGTGTACCCATTCTCCAACTGATGCTGGGTGAAATCGATTTCGGGAACCACACCTCGTTCTTGTATCTTGCCGATAGCCTTTTCAATTTGGGCTCTGGAAGTGGGCATGGTCCTAGGTTCGGTGTGCTTGAGCGATTGCCACGGTTATTTTGTGGGACGAAGTAGGAGGGAAAGGACGGAAAATACGTTAGGTTTAGTGAGTAAGATAATTGGCGATTACCCAAAACGGCCGCGCACTTCAAACTCAGAGAGGCGGACCGACAATGACATTTCGATGCCGTTTTCTCTTTACTCGTTGTAGACTACCTCTATGAACCAAAATACGCCTCCAGAACGTGTTTCGCGACGTTGAACCCGAGCAGTGTGATGATGTAGCCCGTAAACAGAGGCAACAGGGGGGAGAGCAACAGCTCGGTGCGAATAAGAAAAGGTAGGGCTTTCGATTGATCAGCGAACCGAGAACAAGGATCGAGCGTACCTCGGGCGGGATCTCACCGTTGAAGCCCAGATAAATACCATAGATATACTGCCCGAAGCTGCTCAATTCGGTCAATACAGAGAGAACGGTATGTGTGCGTGACGACTTACGCGGCAAGGTAAAGCGTATTTCCCAACCAGAGACACACCCAATTGTTCTTCAGCAGTAATGGGACGAGAAAAAGTTGTCCCAGATATAATGTCAGGTAGAGCGGGAAGAACGCATTAGTATGCACGTCGAACGCGTATGCCCACTCGACTTTGGAATCCGCCGCAGTCGAGTGTGATGGGGGGGCAAGAAGGACGTTATTCGAGAACGCCCTGAAAAGGTTCAGCCTGACGTAGCGCGTATCCTTTATGATAAACTAACCAGAACATGGTGGCTACAACCGCACCCACGAGAAGGAAATCTCGCAGGATCATGAGTAGTGCGAGTTTGAAACAGCCTACTAAGCCATAGGAATATACCACCGACCAAGCCACAGCCGCAACTGAGCAAGCCATCAGGGCAAGAAGCCGATTCAATGTTTACGCCTCACTCACCGCACAAACATGCCGAAAGAAGAATCAAAATAGCAGGATCATCCCTCGCCCAAGTGTTTTTGGTCTCTACACCATTTATGAGCTTGATTGTACCCAGGTCTCGAAAACTTCTTACGTTTGTGGAAATACACGTTCCGATACCTGGATTCAAGTGAGTCTGAGGGTCGTTGGAGGGAGTAGTAGAGAACAACGCACACTCGCTTCGGGGCCAAACATAAATATGTCAATTGCCAAGCGGCTAGCTCGAAATCCTAGATCGCCGTATGGGCTGTGTCAGATGCGGGGTGAGTGGTAATGACACGCGACCACGTACCATCTGCTGGAATCTATGCAGCCGCCGGAATATTAGCGGAACGCTGTTTGAAAGGCCACCACTTGAGGAACGGTAGAGGTTTTCCTGGGATGTGGGAGCGGCTGCAGTAGGCAACACGGCCATGTCTGCATATGCTCGCCTGGGACGCCTGAGCAAGATACGGTTGACAGACAGGATGACTTCAGTTCTCAGGCGTCGCGGTTGTGAGATTGATCTTGGTCTTGGTTTCAAGCGGAGATCGAATCACCGATCCCCCCCCTTGTCCACTGCACTCCAGGACCTCACCAACAATCCGTTCCTAGCCCGTCTCCCGGCACTCTAGGCGACGAAAAATGGACGAGGATACCGAAGTTTTAGACTGGGGTCACGAGGAAGACGACTACCAGTCATACGACACCCGCAGATCCCGCGAAAACATCGGCGAAACTCGTCGACACGCTGACGAGGATTGCGATGACACCGTGTCTTTGGGCGGGGACGAGGACGATCTCGGCGTCGTTTACGCTTACCAGTCCCGCTCATACCAGGAAAAGTCCAAATCTTCTGAAATTCCTCGTCACCACAACCGGGACCACTACAGGGAGTCTTCGCACAGTAGCGCCCGACAGCCCTCACATCTCTCTTCTCCACATTCGTCTCACCAGTACGCGAAACTGACGCATGCACTTCCCGCAAAACCCGTGATTGTGAACCCCTCTGTGGCGGTCGCACAATCCCAACTTTTGGAGGCAAGCTCCATGATCAATGGTCGCGACCACGACCGACGCAACAGTATCAAGAAACCAGTCGTAGAATCCTTACCGCCTGATTGGGAGATTCGTCACCCTCGCAGCGGTGGCTCTGAAGTCTATTATTACAACACCAAGACCCACGAATCGACCTGGGTTCAACCAACCCTGGTTCCCTCAAAAGGCTCCCGGGAGCGAAACGAACGCGCCAACGGTACCTCTCACCAGAGTACTGGAGGGTCGAGGGCGAGGAGTCCGAGCAACGATCACGTATCCCCACTCAAGACCAGGACAGAGCCCCTGCCCCCTGAAGATATGTCGTTTGATGATAGGCACTATCGACCAATAGAGGCCCCGACATCAAGCAGTCGTGTCGAACATATCCTCCCGCAGAAACCTGTTTTTGCTGATCGCCGTTCCCCTGAGCGCCCGTCGTCTGCCGAAAGCAGCAGGCATGCACATAGATCTCAGGCGGAACCAGAGCGAGCGCGCTCCCGCCGAGGTGCATCCCCTTCGAATGTCCGCCCCCCATCCCCTGAAGATAGACGGCCAGAGGCTGGGCGTGAGCCCCGGTCCCGCCCGTCCCGCATGGATTCATACGTCCCATCCACGGATCACACCCACACATCGACGCATGACGAACGGGATGCCGTTGGGCCTTCGACAAACAGTACGTTATTAGCATCCATATCCCTTGCGCCCCATCGTCTTCCCGTCTGCTCCGCTTGTGATGTGCAACTGCCATACCACCCCTCCCGTGCGGCCGGAATATCCCATGCGGGGAATCGTGCACTTCGTTGCTTGTCTCCTTTCCTTGTCCTCCCAGCAAGATCCCTCCTCCCATCCACTTTCTGCGCGTAACCATGCATTTCATCGTCCTCACATTAATCTTGTAGGGCGCCCTGCTCCGGCCCGTGACTCCTCCTACGGTAAAGGAACACGATCGGATTACGACTCATACACCACTGCGGAAGAACTCCCTCGGTCACGTCGCTCCCGCCGATCGCGGAGTACAAGCCCACGGACTTCGCGCGTGAGGGACACCGAAGTTGAAGAGGCGGCCAGACACGATACTGCAGTTCGCCGTCGCCCTCGAGATCCTGAGACCGACATGGTCGTCAGCGAAGTCGAAACCAAACGAAGGCGTCTCGATGGTCTCCGGGAACCAGATCGGCCCTCACCATCAAGCACATCTCAATATTCCTCCGCGGAAAAGAACGAGTCTCTCCACGGACTCCCAACCGGCGAATCCCGTGTGTATTTCGAGCTCGAAATTCCGCCGGCTGTGTCCATTGACCGGTTGGGCCCCTTTGTTCATTTGCAGGTCAAAAACGACCACCTTTACCACCACAGAAGAGCCTGTACAAGGAATCCATGAGTTTCCACGTCCGTGAGCCACCTCCAGCGCCGTTGCCTGAACCAAATGGTCCACTACCTCGGCAGAATGGACACGGGCCTGATACTGCTAGCCATTCAAGGAACTCAGAGCCACAGCCCCCCTCTGGTCCAGGTGGACGACGTGGCCGAGCTGGCGATTCTCGGAAACCCCCAAGAGCAGAGCCGATGGATGTTGACCCGCCCCCACCGGCCCACCCGCCAAAGATGCAGGAGAGCCGCAGTGTATCCAACGTCATCCCGGACCGCGACGACACAAAGGGCGACTTGCCACGAGGACCAAAAGCGATGACGTCGAAGCTTCCACCTGCCCCTCCGACTTCTCTCCCCCCCAAACCAACCACTGTGTCCGGACGTTACTCGGGAAGATCTCCGCCCCCTCACCTTATTGCTCATGATGAGAGACTCTCACAGCGTACAGGCGACCGCACAATTGTTGACTCCTACTCCGATCGTCATCGAGACACACCGAGAGAGCATCAAGCTCCTGAGGTTGCACCTTTACGAAGACGCAGTCCTGATTCGGTAAGGGGTTCTGGATTCGTTATACGACAATTCGAACTCACAGCTTCCAAAGCGGCGACCTCCCACCGCACCATTACCTAAACTGTCCGGCACAAATAACGTCCCAATTGCTCGTTCCCGTTATCAAACGTCAACTGCTCCGATTCCTGGTGGGGTAGATGAGCCTCGTCAAGATCGTACTGTGGAAAGCAAACAACCCCCACCCAATACCTTGGCTCGACAAGTCCGGCATGAGCGCAGCGCAGTTCCTGAGCGTGTGAGTAATGTCGTCAACGTTGCTGCTCCAACCCATGAAACCTTTTCATCCGCAGGCCCAAACTCACGTGCATGAACTGCCTGATCGTCCGCTGCCATACCAGGGACCCCCAGCTCTTGAACGCCGAGAGAGCAACCGCTCTCGCCACGAGGTATGTTTAGGCCCAGTATTTGTTGTCGAACACCTCTTAACTTTGCGCAGCATGTCGTTGAACAGCCTCCGGACCGTCGAGGCTCTAATAACCCGCGAGCAGAAAGCTATCCTGAAGGGAGCGGAGCGCGGCGGGTAAGATTTCTTTGTACATGCCATTTCTTCCACTCTTTCTTATCAACCTCCCAAGAATCAACTCCCCCCAGGTGCCAAGGTGATATACGAACGACCCCCATCCCCTCAACTTGAACAGGATCCATCGGAAGTGCCCTTAGAGAAACGCACCAAGTCAGAAGCCCGTCGCCGTAACGCTGCACGTCCACCCCCGGAATCACAGCCCAAATCTGACCGTACGGAGCGCATACGTATCGATCGCGAACGGGCGCTCCGTCAGGAAGACCGACAGCGAACTCGAAACGATGGTGGTGACGAGGGGCGGCGCCGCACAGAAACAACTCACCATCGTGTCCCTCTTGAAAGGCGACTCTCCTCGTACGAGCGACAATCGTATAGCCCGAACGAATTACCGCCCCCGTCGCCGCCTTCTCAGACCAGTAATCGCGAAGACCATGATCATCAAAGCACCTCTGGTCATGATGACCGCAACTACGGCCGTGGCTCCGAGCGTACAAGAACACCTTCCCCTTCCCGGCACTACAGCCCTCCCCAACAGTTCCGCGGTCCGCGAGCGTACGATGACGGTGGCGACGGTAGACGTCTACCAGCACGTCCTCGCAGTCCTGACAGCGACGTTGGTGAGCGGGGATATGTGAAAGCGGAGGGCAGATCTGCTATGTCCTCACGCGGTGGATCTCTCCTCGACCGACTGTCGGCCGGCAACCGCAGGGGCGAACGAGAAGCGTTGGAGGACAGGTTTGATGATCGAGGTGTTGTTACGAGTGTTAACGTGACCTCCGATGGCCAAGACCCGGGGGGCGAGCGTAGGGATAATGGCAGACGTAGAAGAAAGGCCAAAGGTGGTAGAAGATAGCTAATTAGCTCTAAAAGTGCATCTCTGTGATATTCTTTGGTGATTCGCATCGTGATGTAAAGATTTTTCTGGTTCGAGAATTGTTCATGTCACGATCTGTTTCCCTTCTGGACGAAAAATCAGGCGGCCATTCGAGACTACGCCCTCGCACCACGGCACAGCAGATCCACCTTAAGTAGAGATGAGATCCTGAAGCCCCACCGTTGCGCTCACTCGTCCACAAGATCGCAACTGCAATCGGTACCCCTGACGTGTCACTGGGCGAGGATCCACGTACTTAATTCCGCGATTCGAAGCAGACGTAGTGTTCTACGTAGGTCATTTCTTGTCCTTAACAATTGTATTGGCTAAGAATAGAATCGCCTATAGTCTGGCGGAAGCCGCAACACCTTGGGATTAATCGTCTCAGATGAACCTTGGAGGGTTACGCCACCATCATCCTCACGATTCTCGTGACGACGTGGAAGGGCGCTAGCCTCAGACTCGTAGTCTGATGTTTGGCCAACCACGGAGTGGTCCCTCAGGTTGACGTCGTGTGCAAGATTGAGCCGTGATATCGATTCCATGGTATAATTTGGGCCTGTAGGAAGCTGCCGCTTTTCATTGTGGCGAGAACTTGGGGCAGCCACAACCCGCTCTCTGGAAGGTTGGGGACGTAAGGGCGTTACGGCCACCACTGCGGGAGTCGTAGTCTGCGAAGTCCGCGAAGATAGTGAAGGTTCCGAGGACACCGAAAGGAAAGGTTCTACAAATGGTGTGAGCATTTTGACCTGCAGAGCTTGACACGACTTTACCTATGTGAGTGGGCTCGTTGGGGAATGGAACTTTGGGCTGTGAATTACGATGGGCAACGGGATCACCAAACGGCCAACTCACCTCTCCGTGCATCATGCTGCGATTGCAACTGGACCCCGAGGTGCATTCCCGACCCCTCCCCTCGTCCGCGAACGTATTGCCGACGCCAGAGGGTGAAAAGGACGATGAACCCCACCAATACTGCCACAGAGCCTAAAGCCAGCCCAGCGACGACCGCGGGTTGAAGGGACCCATCCTTTGGATTTAGGCTACGGGGTGAAGGAGCTGTGTTTTCATCAGACATTGTAAAGTTGAACGTTGTGAGGGGTGCTCACGGGCTGGTATTGATTTTCTATCTTGTACCGCGTTTCCGTTTATCTCGAAATAATCTAACTGAAGTTCTATACGAGCGTCAGCACTCGCGGCTTGAATTGGACGAAAGACGAAGCTTTACCACCACCGTCCACGAGGTTCTGAATCACCAATGTATGCTGCGCGTCCTCCAGCTTTGGGGAGCTATAGAATACAACGTTCGACGTTGGGAGTGTCATAGACTCTTGGTGTAAGCGAGGCAGCATTGATCCATCGAGCGTGTATGAAGAGTTTGCTCGTGTATATCGAGATTTTTTTCCTTCTGTCCCGTACACACTGATCGTCGTACCTTCAAAGCGCGTTACGACATCAGCCCGATCCTAACCGCCAAAGGGAATTCCCAATAACGATGACCAACCATTAAACTTGTACGCTAACGTCGCGCCTACACCTCCAACCGACATCAACGTCCCGCCGTAGTACTGGGACCCGGTAACCGACGACCACCCCGATGACAATTGAATTCCCGGAGTATCCTTCATTATGTCGACCTTGAGGTAACCGCCCAGAGCAAATGGTAGAAGCAGCGCCCATAAAACAGAAAACATAAGGTCAAGGCGAACGAGGGGTGCTCCCTGATGTGAGATGGTTACGGTTTAGAGGAGAGTGTTGCATAGCTTGAGAGGTGGTATGCCGCGTTGGACTCGGAAGCGTTACTGGTTTCATATCATAATCATCAGTTGCCAACCACTGTGATAAATTGACCCATGAGGGGCGTGCACAGGTATTGATATTCAACACCCAAGGGCGTCTTAGGTCTCCGCTTGGTCACTTGTTTCCTCTGGCACAGGTGGATTGACCCCGCCGAAGTAAAAACACAATGGGTATTCTACGACTCGGTCCCCGCTTCGGATTGTGCTCGTAGGTGAGCCTCAACTGGGCCGGTAGTCCGAGAGCGCTTGGGGTCACATTGGTTCCGTAGCCTGAATCTTCGCGGTCAATAAGATTTCCCGGCAAGGGAAGCAAACAACGAACCGGTCAAACACCGTGGCACCGCCAGTTCGTCCATCATCAACGAAGTCCAGTCGGTCTCGGGGTATAAACCATTCAAGAAATTGAAAGAAGAGGCAGTCGACCACGAGGATGAGACAGAATATAGGACCGGCAACCGTGCCCAGTCTCAGGGTACTTTCAGAACCAGTTCGATCAGAGCTGGCTTCCACTGTATTGTGGACGTGACGTACTTTTGTATGCGGTCCCAAAGATGGAGCTCTGGTCTAGAGTGCACTTGCTGGTAAACTACTTCTGTGCGTTCTGCGACAGCTTCCCAACTATAGAATTTGCTGATACGTTCGTGTGCCTTTGTGGGATCGTGCTGGTTTTCAGAAACGATCCGTACCGCATCAGAGATAGCTCGAAAAAGATCTGGGGAAAATCAGAAACGGAAGCCGAATGGACTGTATTATGGGGATCACCATCTTCATCGGGATTCGCGAAAGAAATCATATCTTCGGGGAGAATTTCCGGAATTCCACCGACGCGCGTGGATACGACGTATAGCCCCGCACAGGCCGCTTCCAGGATGGCGATGCCAAAAGCCTCCGTTAAGGAGGTGTTAACAAATACCGTACCTCGGGCAAGGACCTGTGATTCGTCAAGGTTTGACTCGTGATTAAACGAAAGGAACGGAAGGGCGTACGCTCCGAACATCGCGTGGGTGTATTGGTCCAAGGAGCTCGATGCGATCCTGGAGGAGATACTTTTCACGCATCTGAAGGAGATCAATCAATTTGGGGCCATCGCCACCTTCAATACAGGGCGTTAGTAATTTGTCAAGAATCTGACTCCCAAAGCACACACCTATCACGAAATCAATGTGGGGGAACTTGGCACAAATTCTCGGGGCAGTTGCCACCAATAAATCTATACCTTTGCGGTAGGCCAGCCGGGAAAGCACGACGATTGTGACTAACGAAGTTAGTACAGAATCTTATTGCCTATTCATCAGTTCACACCTTTATTAGTCTTCTTCTGGGGGTAGGGCTTGAATTTGTCCGTGACCACCGCGTTCGGTATAACGTAGATCCTTCCTGGGTCCAATCCGAACTTGTGATTAATCACTCGTTCATGATCCTGGCGGCCAACCGACGAGGCATCATCGTCATCGTCGTCGTCATCGTCGTCGGAAGGATTACCAATATCACCGACGGAAGCACCCACTCTCGGAGCTAGTTTGCTACGTAGAATGGTGTTCTCACGACTGGAGAAGTAGATCCATGAGTTGGAGGATGACCTGAACTGAGAAATTCCACGTGCCCCGTGTGAGATACGCATATCGCAGCATCTGCGTGACTCAACATCCCTTCAAGTAGCTTGTTGGTGAGGATGCTGGCTGCGTCATCGAAACCAAAAAGACTATGATCCGTGAAGACCGTTCGGATACCCATGTGGTGCGCATGCATTATACCCTCGTGTGCAAGAGATGAAAGGCTCGCATGACCATGGATGATATCGACTCGTTCCCTCAAAGCGATGGTTCGCAGGTATGGAAGGAACGTAAAGAAATTAGGCAGGGTTGCTGAGGAAGCTATCGTGGGAAATGGTATGTGGTACACCTTGAGACCTGGGGACAACCATCGTATCCCCACTCTGTCTGGGGGATGACTGTGGCTTATGACGACGACCTGTGGCGGGGTGATGAGACTACGATAAAGTGGGCGAGAAAGATATCACCTTATGACCCATACGCATGAGAGTTGTGCTCAGCGTATAGATGTGGTTCTCTACTCCCCCAACATCAGGGTGGAAGAAGTCTGACACCATGCTGGACAGCGTGGGCGTCAATTAAGATGGATCACCCCGCGGAATATGGTGGCATACGCAATCGAAAACCTCTTCTTTCCTTGGTCATCATCGCTCACCCGTGCAGAGCGACTCATCTGTCGACGACGCAGACACGTCCGCGATGGTGGGTAGCGTAGGCGTGGATCGCGATCGATCACTCGTGGCTGACGGTAGTAGGCTTCCGCTTACGGCGACGTGTGGGAATTCTCACAACTCTCAATACCCCGCCATCTTCTTGGAGTGCATACGAACCCAATGGGTGGAGGTGGAGTACGCGTCGTAGAACATGACGATAACAAGGGTTGCAAGACTACCTTCCAGTTCACGACCCCCTTGGAGAAATCCACTCAGGAAACGGGGACCGAGGTATGATCTCTCCGATTTGGGGTTCCCGACCTCCAAGTTCAACACCCCTTCACCAGGTTTCGCTGGAAAAACATTCGAATGCTGCGGATGTGAATGCAGCTTTCAAGCGTTTTCTTTCAAACGTGTTCTTGCCTGCCGGGTACCCCCACAGCGTTTCTCCTGGTAGGAGTTCTCCACCGTTCTCGCACGGTTTGGTCTTCGCAGTAGACGCTGACCCTTTTGTAGACTACCTCCAGTAGGCTCATGCGTTTCAGGCTGCAGCGATAGACGCTGAAAGCTTTTAGATATCAAATCTGGAATGCGGCTCAGGCGTGCTGTAGCTCATTAGCCAGTTTATTGGCATCCAGAGCGGTCCTGGAGGGCTTTGGTGTTGGCAAACAGTCTGCCTCTGCTACGGATGCTATCCTCGTAACAGTCGCTCAGGACGTGGTGAGTCGCCTCACGAGTAAGTGCCCTCACCTTTACGTGTCGACTCGAGGTTGATGACATAAACAGCGATCATCTTTGCCTATTTGCTGGGTACCTCCCTGTTCCCGGAGGCAAAAACATATCGCTTCTTGGCGGACATTCTGAATGATATGGCCATCGTTCTTGATGTCCTGTCACCCCAGCTTGATAGATTGGTGCACGCGTTCACAGGACGAGATTTTGGCTCAGGGATCCGTATCACGGCCTTGTGCCTCAGCGGCTCTTTCCGGGCGCTATGTGGTATTGTGGCTGGGGGCTCCAAGGCTGCCGTTACAATGCATTTCGCTTCGGACTCCCTGATCGGTGCCGGTGATATAGGGGACCTGAACGCCAAAGATAGTAGCAAAGAGACGGTCCTGGCGTTAGTGGGCCTTCTGGTACGTACTCGAGTGATATTCCGTGGACGAAATGGGATAATGGATTCCCAGCTTGGGTTTGTGATCTTACCATACGTAAACACAACTCGGGAGACCCACACACTCCTTGCAATCCTGCTCGCGGCACATCTGGGCGCCAATTTTACCGCCGTCCGGGGGCTCTCTATGAGGACCCTGAACAGGCAGCGTGCGTGCATTGCCTGGTCGAATTTCAGGGCGTTGGAGCGTGGTTCGTCCGATCTTCCGGTTCGTTCACAGCACTGCGATCAGTTACTGAGATTGTTGAAATAAACAGGTAGTGGAGACAAGGACTCGCTGCATCCGGAGCGGATCTCGAGACGCGAACGGATACTCGTCTCACCCTCCCGAATCCGTGATGGGAACTCCGGAACGGTGATCGGGCGATGTACCATTGGATGTTCGTTCTCCTCGTTACTGCGAATCGACGCGGCAACGCCAGTCAAGCGATTGGCAGAGGTTTCGATCCACGAACTGGTAGATGTTTTCAAGGATGAAAGGTATGCGCTATGGTGTAGGCAGCAATCAAAACATCGGTCTCCCGATATATCCATCGCCTTGAAAGCAGGTCACACGCCCCTAGATCACCTGAGAGGGTGGCTGCATGCGTGCGAGATCGCGAGGCTTATAGCAACCGACGGAAAAATGACCAAGCGTGGCGAAATCCATTACATTCGGGCCGCACATAGAGAGGTGGATAGGCTTTTTGAAAAGTTTACAGACGTCATGCGACACCACGGCTGGAAGATCGAGGAGGGTACGCTTGTGTTCGGGTTGCCTCCTATCATTGCTTTCGACGTCGACTGCGGGCCGAACGGCGCATCGGAAGGCAGGCCGTGACCGTTTGGCGTAGAGTGGCCACTAGGGCTCAGGGGTTTATGACCTCCTCTCGATTTCCCTCTTTCATTTCCGTCTACCTTTCTTGGGTTCGCCGCGGAAACGCAGGCATGTACAAAGTGATTGGTGATTCATGTTTCATTGTTGTTGGGTTCACGGATCTTTGTTTGTTTTGTTTTGCTCATACTTTAGACGTCGCCTACACGTTGCATACGCGCGGAATCAACGCTAAGAAGTGGCGCGATCGCGTCACTCCGTCCAGATGATCCACCCATAGAGACCTCGTGATCTTGAAGAACGTTTTCAGCGGCAGGCAGAGTGGTGTAAAGTATGATTACCGGGCAAAGTGATCCTTCCCCAGATCGTCCCGAGCTTCTCGTACCGGGATTTATGGAATGGAGAGGTCGTGATGGAAGAATTAGAGTGCCCGGTGACCTGTCAGGTGCACAATGACCGGACAACGGTCATCAGGCGGTGTGGTAGAGGTTGGAGTATATAATAACGGGACGGTATGCTTCATACTCGTTCCGCTCTCCGCCCCGTATGAGAGACGGGGCCTGCCTCCTGCCTTCCTCAATGCCCTCGTTATGTCATGCGAATCTTGACGGTGTTCCCCTAATAGGCATCGATGACCCCGGGTCAATTAAGTGAGTGAAACGCGATCTCCATTCTTGAGCCTGTGATTACAGATAGCATCTTTTGCGACTGCTCGTCCGACTGGGCCCACTGAGGCGGCCCAACCTGTTCACTCCTGGTTCGATGTGGTTTGCGACGTCTAAACTTGTCGGACTGTCTGGGGTCAGGGTGACCAGCTTTCATCAGAAGGACGCTGTGATGCTACTCCCGTCCTTACGTCAAAGTGACCCAGCCGACCAGAAGGAAGGAGGGGGGGCGGATGTGGGGCCCCAGCGGCGGGAGTGCCCCCAGACGACCTGAGCACAACTTGCGACTGGGGTCAGGGAGACTTGACGCAGACGGTGCGGTTGCCTGACCGGGGCGGAAGTAGCGGCGCCCCGATCGATACGAGCCTATCAACTCACAGATCGGCCACTCGGACCTTGTCTCAGTTTTGGATTCGCTCGAGGGAACTCGGGCGCTAGGACAGCGAGATGTGCGGAACCTTGTAGGTTCGAACTGAATGCTTAATCTTTGGGGTTCCGACCTGCTAATAGAGCTGGGAAGGGGCTGGCGCTTGGATCTGGCGGTTGCGGGCCAACGAGGTTTGCCGAGGAGTCGCATATTCTGGCTGGAGACAATCTGTGATGATTGTTCGGGTCATGAAATAGGACAGTCCTGCTGGGCTCCACTTCAATACGGGGGTGCACACGCTCTTGGGGGTAGCCTCCCTCTGTGGTACAAAGCGGAAGATGTACCGAAGAGAGGTGAACGAGCTCGCTCCAGATAGAGCCGGATGTGGATCGTTGAGTGCTAATTTACCACACGCGATTTTTTGATCAAAACGCCCGATATGGTATGCTTCGGCCGTGATGCGCTGTCCGGGGTCCTCCTACCCCGCACCCAGTCCCTTGCCGGGTTAAACACCTTCTCCAAAAGACTGTCCACTCCTCGTCCTCCCATCTCTCCCCCCAACCGACATCTCCTGTTCCCCTCAAATATCCTTATATCCCTCTACTTGCTGTCCCTACGGCTCTTTTCGACTCTCCAATGACCTCTCTCTACCCCCCATCCAGTTACAGACCCCCCCCAGTCAGGCAGGAGGGCTTCCACCTTCCATCGGCTTCCTCCACCAACGGAAACAACCCCCCGAGTCCTTCTCAGCCCAACTTCGACTCTAACGGTCAGCTTTTTATCCCCCAGCTCTTGTCCGATCCTTTCCGCAAGTTTGGCGGCGATTCCACCGCTCAAAGCATGGATTTCAGTGAAGAGCTTGCATCGCTGATCGCTCAGTCTCCTGCTCCCCATACGAGCCATCAATCTTCACATGAGAGGTCTACACACTCTCCCACGTCAAACGGTTCTGGTCCCGGATTCGATGACCCGTCTTACCGTCCACAGGCCACCCACACCATCTTCGATATCTCAGCGCCCACGAACAATAGCCAACATCAACAGCAGCAACACCCCCCATCCCATGCCCACAATAACTTTCCTAGCCAGTTTGCCCTTAACCAAGCGCAGGCCCAACCCCCAGCCCAACAGTATCACAATCTCCACGAGTTTAATCCCCATTCACATTTCAACTCCACACTTCCTGCGTTGAATTCCACGATGCGTTATGATCCACAGCCACCCCAGACACACCCTCCGGCTCACGAACACCCGAATCCTCCATCTTTCACGAACCACTTTTCACCCACTTCGCCCGAGTTCGCCATCCGGCATTCCCCTTCCCCCGTCGGGTTCACTTCAAACGCATCCCGTTCTCGCTCACGTTCCCGGGCTCCAGCTACTCCAGCAGTAAACCCTGAACCACCATCTACCAACGGGGGTCCAACTCGGACTATTCGACACAAGCGTAATTCAATCTCCTCGGTTTCTCCACCCCCGCACCACCGTACTCAGGCAATTGTGATCCCATCATCTCATCCGCACCGGGCCGCATCGCAGCACACGCCGACTAGCGCGACTTCCCCATTGTCCTTGCACACTTTGAATGAGAATTCATCCAGTTGGTTTGCCCCCCCGCAACAGCAACAAGCGCATGATTTTAGGCACAATGAGTTTAGCCTCCCAACTTCTGAGAGCGTGGGAAATCATCATTCCTTTGCCCAATTCAATCCAGGGTCCGTAGGGAGCGCCGTATCGCTGGGAGTCAGTCCAAAAGATGTGGTAGCAGTCAAGGCCATGAACGGGGCGGACAGTGAAGATGACGTTGTGTCGAAACAGTGCGTTGATGTGACCTTCCGCTTCTCTCCTTTCGATATCTGACTTTCATTACGTTCTTACCTCGTTAACAAAGGGCACTGCTTGCTGTGGAAAAACGTCGCCGTCGCCGCGAATCGCACAACGCTGTCGAGCGTCGTAGGAGAGATAACATCAACGAGCGAATCGCGGAACTTGCCACTCTAATTCCAGAGTCAATGCTGGATCCAAACGGTAACCATCCATCATCTCCTCCCGTTCTATCGGAGAAGTTCACATCTGGTTTTAGCACCGGTGACCGCCAGAACCGGGGACGAGTTCTTATTTGGTATTACTGGCATAAGCGGTCTATCGAACCCTCTCGGCAGTGAAGGTCTTGCTTCCACAAAACCAGAAGATGACGACGACAGCGGCGAATGCACTCCTGTGAAGAAGGCAGGCGGAACCAACGGCACGCATACCGAAGGTGGCATCGTGAAAGCCAACAAGGGTATGATCCTTCGCAAGAGTGTCGAGTACATTAAGTATGCATCTTTGCATTCCCACATGGTCTTCTTAGTTGGGAAATTGACGTCGGCTATTTCCACTCCTAGATACCTCCAGCAGTTGGTCTCTGCCCAGGCATCTCGGAACCGAGATCTTGAGCAGGACGTTCACGCCTACCAACAAAACGGTGCGGCTAAGCTCCCGAACGGTACCGATATGAGCGGCAAAACGCAGAACCATTTTGAGACCATCGACCGCGATGCTGATGGGTTCAGTGATCTGGTTTTGCACGAAGACGTTCCTGATTCTGACTTTGCTATCCACCTCAATGGCTACTCCAAGAACTCTTTCAACTTTGGCCTTGGTCCCATGCCGGAGGAAGACACCGTCATGGACACTGGAAGGCGGGTACCGTCAGGAGACAGGAACGACGGTTTCGAAGACGGAAACGCCTCTCGGATGGATTCATCATTGACCCCTCCAAGCGTCGGAACGGGTAGCATTGAGGGCGATGACGACAGGGTAGACTCATCCGTGGAAATCAACCGGGGGCGGGATCGAACTGTCCGACAGAATGGAATGGGTGATGTTCAAGTGAAGAGCGAAGTCGACGATATGCAGACATGATACCCATGCGAACTCGTTCTCCGTCTCTTTTTTGGTCCATCTCATGCGTTCTCCCCCCTCCTTCTCCGGCGTTCCCCAAGGCCCCTGGTTTCAATGTGGTATAATTCCCTCTTTCCCGCCATCCCCGTCCCTCCCCCCCTTCACCTCGCCGTTAATACCGATGCTACAAACCGCGGGCCGCGCCAGCTACCCAAATCTCACCTCGTGCTGTTATACCGATCTTCTCATGTTTGGTCTGCTTATCGCTTTCCGTCCTTGCTCTTTGTGCGTACGACCTGTCCCACGACCCAGTGCTCGACAACGAGTTTATGCCTATCTCATCATCTATTCCGACTCCCCCTAAAAAAGCTGCGCGGTCGCATTTCTATCCGTTCTCATTTGTTTTTGTATCCCCAAAAGTTTCCTCAATCCCCGACGACCCGTGACTCGTTTACCCCTATTCTCACGCGGGTTGGTGTCGTTCGTATTATGGTGGAGTTGGGTGCGGCAGTGGTCTGTATAGTTGTTTCGATCTCTCCCACGGTCCGTCCGTCCAATCTCTCACCCATTTCGTCATGGAGTGAGGAGAGGGGCGAGGCTTTGGAGGGTCTGTATGTGTATGTATTGTGTTGGTTCTTGTATGCAACTGGAGGCACTTTGTACCTGTCCCACCATTAACTTGTGCTCGTTCTCGAACAATTGTACTTGTTACACGGAGCGTTCGTGGTCCGCTCGTACGTATTACCGACCAAAAGGAGGAACGGAAGTTGAGGTAAGTTTATGGGATGGTCCGGATGAAATTTGTTATGATAGGAAATATCTCTGGTGTGTCCTGGGTCCTGGGTGGGGTCGAAAAATTTTATGTTTCGAAGCTCCGATGAGAGAAGATCGGGCAAACGATCCGTTTTGACATGCGGGGTAGTATGTAAGTAAGGGGGTATAAATAACGAAACGTACGGGTCTTGGGCCATACCGCATGGTCTTCACCGGCATTCTGCGGCGGTCCCTCGTGCACACACGTAAGTATCGCTGCGCATGCGAGCTGACGACGGCGTACGGAGAGTTCGTCAACCGAATATGGGCGGTGGCTCGGTTACGTGTCGGCCACGCTTGCAATCCTTTCCCGGGTAAATCGCGGCTGGAATATTGTAGAATTGGCGACCGGTAACGGCTCGAGATATATAAACTAATAAGCACTCGGAGACCACCTTCTGACCTGGTCCAGTCCTACATAACATCTACGACATCGTCTGCCCCAGTGGTGATAAGATAACGATTTCATCCAGTACAAATTGTCCGGCCGCGGTGATCCCGCAACACGCCCACTTTCCGGATTTGGCCGATAAGGATGCCGCAGCTGACTAAGCCGCGCAAGCCTTTCTCTCTCCTCTCCTTCACCCAACACATCCAAGTCTTGCACATCTCCAGTCTGCCAACCGTTTCTCCTTCTCCTCCTTGATGTCTACCCAAATCATGGAGGTCGAATCTCAAATTCCCTTCAGCTCGTTTGAAGATTTCTTCAACGTGGACATGTTCGCCGCACCGACCAACAGCGGCCAGTCACCACTCTCTCGCCTCGCTCCGTCCAGCCGTTCTTCATCAAGTTCACCCAGGACCCCTCCCCATGACATTGACTCGATTTTCAACCTGTACGGCGCCGATGAGTTTTCAAAACAAGACCTCTTGCCCAGCGCCACCTCTCCCTTTGACCTTCTCGCGTCTTTGACCTCCGCCGATCCCTTCGCGTCCTCTTCCAGATCTATCTCCGGAAGTGCCGTTGACGCCGCCGATAACCCCTCCCCAGTCTTCGCCATCGACCCTCAACTCGTCGGCACCCCATCAAACAACTCCTCCCCCGAATCGATTGAGGATCAATCCTCACAAGACAACGGCGACGCGTCCTCGATTGCCGCCACATCTCCCGAAGAGCTTGAAATCCCTGTCAAGGTCGGCGGAAAGGGCAAGAACAACAGACGGGGCACTGTCCAGAGCGGTGGCATCGTTAAAAAGGCTCCCGCCGTCAAGGAGAGGCCATCAGCCCCACAGTCCATCGAGGAAAACCGAGAGCCCGATGACTGGCGGCCTTCTCCAGAGGAGTACAAGAAGATGTCCTCCAAGGAGAAACGCCAGCTTCGAAACAAGATCAGCGCACGCAACTTCCGCGTCCGCAGGAAAGGTGAGAAGAAGCGCTCAGAACATTCGAGCATATTCTGACGAAACGAAACCCCCCTTTGGTTACAGAATACATCACTACTCTCGAAGCCGATGTCGCTGAACGTGATCGTCTCATCGACGCTATTCGTAGTGAACTCGGTTTTACCAAATCAGAGAACCACGCCCTGAAGCAGGAAATTGAAATCCTTAAGAAATCGCTTTTGCAAGCCGACCCTGCTCCAGTGCTCCCACCTCCTGCTCCTCTCCCTGCGGTTTCTGCCGCGGTCACGGTCGCAGCACGCAATTCAGCTCCATCCCCCACGCCCTCATCACCCCTGCTTGCCCCCAACCCAAACAAAGATCTTCCGTCGAGTCCACGACTCGCCAGCACCCGATCTGGCTTCTGGGGCGGAGGATCAAATCCTTTCGGTACCATGGGTGGGTTCACACCTGTTCACACCACTCTTGTCCCCGAATTGTCCCTCTCCGCCTTGGCCGGAAAAGGCCTCCTCACGCCTACTTCAAAACCCTTGCTGCAGGAGAACTTGAACCCCACTTTGAACGGGGCAAGGAAGCCAACGGTTACGCCGCAGCCCAAGGCGACTGGCTTGCAGTCTCCCTCGCAATTCGACTCCTTCACCGATCTGAACCCATTCACGATGAAGAGCATGGACCTTTACAGGATGAGCTTATGGTCAAACGTTGGGACTCAAAAACAGTTGCAACAGCAACAGCAGCTTCATCAGACTCCTCAGCTCAACGGCATTGCAGCCTCCCTGGTGCCGCACTACTTTGCCGCACCAACAACCAAACCACTGGCTTCCCCGAGCAGGTCCTACAAGTGCCCAACACCCGCCCTTGCCCCCGAACTTTCATCCAAAGCCACCCCTCAGGAAGCAGTGCTGGCTACACTTGCCTCGCAAACATTGCTGACCAAACTTGGCTCCGCCTTCTGGGAAGCTTTCTCCGGGCAATCACCGCGAAATGGCATGGACGCCGACAAAGTCAGGAAGGTGTTGGAGGGCAAGGCGGTCGTAAGGGTCGTCGACGTCGACGAGCCTGCATCACAACCGAAGCTGAAGAGGGCCACGGCTACGAATTCGATGACGACCTCTCCGAAGGTCTCCCAGAAGTCCGTGGATCTCAAGTCCTGCCAAACACGTGCGACAGAAATTTTGGAGGAGAGCATGAGGAGCTTGAGCATCTCGAAGCGAGGTCCATTGTGATCTTCCTGGTTTGCTCTTCTTTCTCTCTCCCCGCGTACCCCTTGCTGTCGTTGGCTTTGAATAACCGTTCGTCTTCCCTTGTTTTCGTACCCCCGTCCACCGCCCCTTACCGCCACCGACTCCACTCTTCGCCGTTATCCACCATGTCTATCCTTCCTATTCTCGATTTTTCACGGTGCTACTGTGGCAAGTGGGTTTCGTTCTTGCTTGTCGTGGCCCTTGTCGTGGCCCCTAGACCATATGTGTGCATCCTGGCAAACGACGACCCTCCTTCATTCCCTTTTTCCTCTCGCCACGTCTCCGCTCCTCCCTCCGCTCCATAACACCTCGCTTACCCACCTGCGTTAATCAACGTCTTCATTTTTCTGTCTCTTTAACGAACCAAGAATTCGTTCTACGACTGAGTATAATATGCGGAAGTTCTCCCATTCATTCCCCTCGCTTCACAGCGAACGGGCTCCATTTGTGTGTAGTCACCTACGTTACTAGATAAAACAAAGAAGGACACATTTAAACAGCACATATCTGGGTGGGTGCCACGGGCGAGCCAATTAGACCGCCAGGACCTCGCATGCGATTCTGGGCTGGGGACACGACGGAGGCCATTCCTTTAAGCCAACGACAAATCCCGAGAAGAATCAGAAAGGTAAACCAAGGGGCAACCGGTTAAAGGGAACAGTAAGTACGATACGACAGGGTATACAGACGGAAGGACACCCACACGGCGTGAGTGAAAACAGATAAGAATTAAAAGAACTGTAAGATGGCCTAAGACCTCTTTTACACACCCCAGCCGAGGATCTCAAACATGACAGGGGTGGCGTGTGCAGCCAAGAGACCGATACCGGCGTACACGATGACCTTCGTCAAGACTGTAGAGGTGCTTGAGTCACTACCGCCGCAGCGAGTGGTCGGTGAAAACGGTTACAAACGTACCATCTGCATCGTAATGCTTCACCTCCGCCTCAGAAGTATTACCATCACCACCAGCCGTCTCGCTCGCCTGACGAACAGGTCCGTCGGCCTTTTCCCAAAAAGTCTTGACGTCCTGACCAAACTCGTCCTTCGACCCGTTCCTCCTCTTCTTCACATCAGAGGAGGCCACGCCGCCCCTCCCAGACCTTCCATTGCTGACGCTCACGTTCTCGTCGTCCATCTCCAACTGCAACTGACTAGGGAGGTCAATGACAGACGGGATAGGATGTAACCCTCTCTCCATGGGAACCTCTTCGTAATCCGTCGCGGGGGTATAGAACCTTCGGTTGGGCAAGGTGAAGATGTTCGCGAGGAACCTAAAGATCCTCGGGAGGGCGAAGTGAAGAGAGGATTTCGCGAAGATACGCCAGGTGAAGATGAGGAGAATTCCGACGACCACTTTGATAACGGAGAAGAGCCACCAAGTTGCAATGTCGGCGACGGTCGAATAGGCCGAACCGGGTTGCGGGATTTTGAAGAACTCGGGGGTCACACCGTACTGGAAGAAGGCCCAGCGACCGAGAATGACTCCTAGCACGACAGAGATGAATGCGATGGCATCTTCGAAACACGGGCAATCGTCGACGGGTTGGGGGTGCTGGTTCACCATGAGCAAACAGATCGAGGTCGCAGCGATGGGGACTGGATTGAATCATGATGGTCGGTATACGTCGGATTATACCTCGGAAAAAGAGCAGAGCAGACCTATAACTTACCTATCCAACCACCACTGACGATTGCCTCCTCGAACCTTTCCAAGTAAAGGTGTTGAAGAGCCCAGATGGCGGCACCCAAAACGACCCCAAAGGCACAGTCCGTGAAAGAATGCATGGCAACGTATATCCGTCCAAAAACGATGCTAAAGGCGTAAAAAACAACGGCGGCGAAATAGATGTAGTAGCTCGTCGATGAGATTGAAGATTCAGAGAAATAGAGTCGGTGGACGTGTGAGTAGAGGAAGAGGGCAATGGAGATACTGTTGGTAGTGTGGGTTGAAGGGAAGCCATACTCCAGGTGATGTGAGCTGAACGCTGAACGCGATATCAGCTACTGTGAATGGCTTTCAACGACTGAATATGACATACTCAGCCTGGTGACCGGGGGTGCGAACGGCCTGGGTGAACACAACAAATCCTTGATGAGAGACGTGATGTATACCCCCACAGCTGAAGCCCACAAAAGCCTGAATAACACACAAACCATCAACGCTCGGCACTGATTGGGGACGCAGAGAGTGAATGCTCACGCTCGTCCAATCTCGGGGCGGCCGAAATAAAAAAAGATGGGCAAAACGGTCATAAAGAACGTATGAGTCCCCAGACTCGAGGTGTACACAAAGTAAGCGTCCAGCCATGGCCTCCTCAGTCGGTCCTATACCACCACAAAGAGGGGCGAACATTATCAGCATGTCCGACCGCGCGCTTCACGCAAATATAGAACGGGAGATCGGCACACCTGCATAGCGGCGATGATGTGGGACTCGTTCTCGACCATCCTCACGATGGGCCGTCGT
>Ga0307515_10001883_pt1 | contig 46657 bp, 42 predicted proteins | sample 17_EM_MG_FD_194513 | JGI IMG/M metagenome (GOLD analysis project Ga0307515, IMG submission 194513) | Populus trichocarpa ectomycorrhiza microbial communities from riparian zone in the Pacific Northwest, United States - 17_EM | ecosystem: Host-associated > Plants > Roots > Unclassified | place... | reverse complement strand
TGATATTTTTCGATCGCTTAGTTGGGTTATTGTTTCGGTGTACCTGCGTTTATGTTTGAATCTCTCGCCTTTTTCTTTCGTTTCCTTAATGTAGCGAGGCACAAAATACAATGTTGAAGAAGATGACGGCTAGTATGATTCAGAAGCGATAATGAACAATACTCAATGCATCATATTCGATGTTGAGGGAAGTCGATTGCTCATGTACATCCGAAGAGTCTCAGATAAAGCCTGCAGTCCTCCGAATGAATATCCATAAGATCCCAGGCATCTCTCAGAGTCTGTTTGTGATTCCCGGCGACACTCCCAGGTGCACCCAAAGTTCTCTCCGGCGCTCCGACGTGCTCCCAAACTTATCACCATCACTCCCATCGTACTCCTGTATCAGTCATCAGAGATCCCAGTGACTCCTGTAGCTGTCGTCAGAGATCCCAGTTACTCTGAAGGCCGGCCGGAATACTCTCCTAGGGTCTGATACTCTCCTGAAATTGACGCTTCTAAGTTTACACTCCACATCCTCTCAGACACTCCTGGAGTCTTCCAGAGACTAAAATATATTTTGCTGATGCAGCGTTCAGAGATTTCGCTGCAGAAACGAGACAACAGGTTCCAGCAAGGCCAAACCAATGTGTTCGGGACATGAAATTACTGTTTTACTTTGGCATCTGAATATTGTGACAAATGTGGGTACTGATGGATATCACATCCAGTAAGCTGTAACTTAGAGTCAACACAATTGTCACAAATATGTATTCAAGATTGGTTGGGTACTGAATATGCCCAGCAAGAACTGGAGCAAGGTTCAGAACAATACTTACACACTGTCAAGTGGTATAGGCACATTCAGTATCAGGTACTAAGTTGTATGGGACTAGTTCCAGTGTAATGGGTGGGGTTGAACATAGGTGATAATGGAAACAATAACGTGATGTCAAAAAAAGAACAAAGAGGCTCGAAGTTGGTATCGAGAAATCAAGCCAGCACAATAGTTGGAGCTGTCTTGAAGTCACCTGTTACTTTGCTATACAACAGAATGAGTAAAGAAAGAAAAAACAAAAATCCTTCAAGACCAAACAACCTATCATTATAAACAGTTAAATTGTCACCAGCCAATCATCTTTCTTGCTTCAATATACCCTCCGAATCCCCACTAATGATCTTACACTCAATTAACATCACTCTTAGCGCCACAACCACAACGCATCATCTGCTGTTGTAACACATCAAACCACTTCCTTATCGTACTACACAATCTCACCACCACTATACAACATTTTTTCACAATTGCCACGTCTCCCATTATTTCCAACCTTCCATAACATCAATTCCTTTCCGAACTCTCGGAAAACTGTTTTCCCAATCTCCTAGCCTTCCTCGCGCAACACAAGCCATGAGAACGTGTTTCCCACCATTCCTTGCACAGTCGTCTGAACCTGAATCCGCTTTTGAGGTACATTTGTGGTGTAACCCCAGAGCTACAAGACACAGGGTGTATTGTCAATACTCTGCTGGACCTCTCACAGCATCTGCAGGGAGTTGGTGAGGATGAGCATTTCTGGCTCCAGAAGCATAGGAGGAGGGTGAGACAATATGATAGGATTGCTTGGAGTGAGACACCACACCGCTTGTGTTGATCTACATATGCTCGACAGGAGTGTGTGACCAGGAGCTGGAGGTGGTAAACTGTTTTTTTTGTTCTCTTGTAAGATAATGTCTATCTACTCCAGAGTTTTACAAACATATATACTCCCCATTACCCAGTGCGCTTTCATATTACTTGTATCTCCATGTGCGTCCCACTGACTGCCCCTGCCAAAGCAAGTGGTGATGTTGTGAAACAGATTATTCTGCCACAGCAGTATTGTACTGAATACTGTCGCTGCAATTGATACCACTTTCATTTTTCACTGATAATGCCAGAATGGTTGTTCTGCTCCATATTCACCCATTAGGCAAGGGTATTACCCTATAATATTAACCACAGCAATTCCACCACAATGTTCTCAATTGGTAATTTGCATATCACACCTGCTAGCACAGAGGTAAAGACTTGAAAAGACCTATTTCAGGTGCCACCAGCACACATGGCAGGTTTAAATCCCGAACTCATTTGCTCACAATCCACCATACCATCCTTAACTGGTACACCCTAAACCATGTTCCAGCCGGGCCTGGGATTGAATACTTGTGACCAGGGACTCATTCATTTTTCAATTGGCAAATCAGACAGGCCCTGAGCAACCTGACAACCTCATTAAGACACTCAGGGTCCAATTTGTTGCAGTTTATATCGAGAACAGTACTCAATACTCAATTGCTACAATCTAATCACAAGACTTCCTCACTATCCTCCACTGGCTCTGGAACCTCCCATGGCCTGTCTCTATTTTTATTTGGTCCGTAGTGATATTGTTCAGTTGGTTCTAGGTAAGCTTGGCCAATGGGGTCATACTCCAACACTTCTGTAATTCTGTGCGATATTTGCTATTTCCTACACAAGTCAGCATTTTGAATGAATATATATTTGTGGAGAATACTTGATGCTATTCTTTCAATCTGAACTTATATCAATACCAGTACCATTCTCTTGCCCAGTCACCTCCTCTCCCACCACACTTCCACCCTGTTCACTCCCTTTCATACTCTCTGTATAATCAATAGCTGTTGGGCATATCTAGCCTTAATACAGCTAGTGGTGATTACCTTGGCTGGTCTAATTACATGCTCTGCACTCTCCTTGCCTTGAGCTATCCTCATTTCAACAAAAAATACCCTCAAATTCTGTCCCAGTTCCAACTTGAAAGCAGTTGAACTGTAACAGTTGTATGAAATATGTTCAGATATAGGGACATTTATCATTTGCCTATCTGCATAAATTGGCATATACTTGTTGTCCAAATCATCCTGCATTGACATTAATTTGACTACTGATGGTAGACTGCATGGGTCTTTGCAGCCTCCATTATTTTCAATAGAATGAATGTGTTCCTTCCAGAACCTCACATCTGTGTACAAGGCTTGGAGTGGTTTGGGGAACATATGGTTATCATTGCCATTCAACACCCTGCAAATGACAACCATGAAAGCTGTTTTTGGCACCTCTGGGAGGTCACTTTTTGGGTGTTTGCCCATGTGCTCTCCAAAATCTGTCATCAGTCACTATGCTCCTCACCTTCCTGGTGTCTACTCCTGATTGTCATCGGCTGTGTGTCTTCGAAAAGATCTCAATCCACTGTCGTTTAATCCATTCTGCATTACCACACTGTCCCAATGTCAATCATTTCTTGAATGACAAAAAACATCCGCAACCTTCACCACCCAGTGCAGGGGTCCATCTCGAAGCTCTTTTATTTCAGTTAAGCCCGAGCTGATGCCCCACTGCATTTTCTCTGGAGACCCAGCCACCCACACCTTCTCTCACTTGCTGAACACACAGTAGTTGGGCTGCCCAATCGTTTTTGCAAATTACTTTGAGGAGTAATAACTGTGTTTCAGACTGTTTGTGGCATTGCCTTCAGTACGACCCAATCGAGATGAATTATTCCATTCATCTTATGCATTGTATTCAATCATGGAAAGCTCCGGCATTGTAGGCTGGTTTACAATCCCTACATGATCAGTTTTCTGCAGTTCAACTATTGTCTCAAAGCTGTTGGTTGGGAGGCTCATGAGGAGTCTCCCAGATGCACCAGAAGGAGGTTGTTGTGGAGATGAGCTGGACAATATTTGCAGAATGACTGGATTATTTCCCACCTGGAGATGATGGCACATGTCATGAGAACTGTTCAGGAGTGGACATTTGAGACCCACTATAACCACCATGGTGAAGTTCGTATTCTTCCTACAGTAGCCCATATATTTTCAATTCCTTCCTTCCACAGGTTGTTTGTTGTGAACTCAGTGTCATAGTGAATAAGAAATAGTAGTAAAACTGAGGTGCACCTGGTAATGGCTGGTGTGAAAGATCGTAATCATACCCATGTTGCAGATGAAATTGACTAGTGTGATTCCCGAATTGACAGTCTTAATAGCAGTAGTTTGGGAAGTATTATCCAACAATCCCAAATTGTCATCAGGGCATTGTTGTGAGCTAATTAGGCGACCCAGTGGACCCATATTTGCTGACTTTGGTGGCGATCTGTTTATTGATATACTCTGAGAACAATATTATGGTAAACAAATATTGATGTGAGATGTAATGGAGATTCATATGAGTATAGTTGAGTATATTGCAGGTAGTAGTGATGTTTGGCAGAATGAAAGCCTCTTATAATCCTTTATATTGTCATGAACTGTGGTGTTTCACTACACCTTTGAACCATAAAACCCAGCTGAGAAAAAGAAACCTTTATCATACCAAACCTGCCTTTCTTTATCATATACTCAAACAGGTATACTAGAATCTTGGATGGATGCTTACCTTCATATGGTTCCATGACTGGAAAGGTAATAGAAGGGATATGATAAGATATCTCCAGAAACCCACCAAGAACTGATATACAGGTTCAAAGTACACATTACTAACAATATGACACATTAATTGTGTATATACAATCTGCAACCTCATTCAATAGAAGGCCTGGAAGTCCGGCAGCAACAGTGATGGCTTCCTGCTCAGCTCGTTGACAAATTTTGATTGTTCTACTAAGGATGTACGCTACAGTCAAGGATCATTAATGAAGCAAATGTCCTACCACATTATCAGTCATCAATGGCCATTGAGCGGGCATGCAGATTGCTACGATGCTTACCTATTCATTTCATTTAGATAATCTATCTTCAATGACACCTGCTCTGAGGCTCCAGCATTAGTATGACTCACAATCTTGTAGTATAATGCCAATTGTGGTGATTGCAGAAGTACTTGAAGAAAATTTAAATGTAGTAGATAGCAGTGATGACAAAAGAAGCCTTCTCTTCTCTGCTAACGATGATTAGCAGAAAATGTGCATTATCATCATGCGGGTACGATATATATACCCTGGTTAATAAAGAAAACTGATTGTAAGGTGACTTTGTTTTACACCACCCCCACATTTGGTGGGGTGTAATGTGGCTGTCCAAGTGACATGCTAACCAAAGTTAGCTTGCAATCCAACCAATATCTCTGCGGCTGATAATTACCACCTGAGACATTTTCGAGCTACATTGAAATCCACAGACACTGACTATTTCTTAAACCTGGGCAATACCCACCAGAAACATATTAAGTGCTTTACCATCAAAGTGCAACCATTTGATTGCAACCAACTAGAGGCTAACAGTCACCAATATCACCCGATATTGACCAATCAAGGGCTATTTCCTAATGTGTTTTTACCACCTGCAGGCTGGGATTAACCTAAACCATCATGCTTTGACTTCAGTAGCTGCGCCTGAATAGCCAACACTGAACTAGTGAACTTATGATGAACAAATAGCCAATGTACCTGGTGCACAATGATCTGAAGATAATGCCGAAGAGGAAACCATAGACTCACTGATGCCTGATCTGTCATATACCAAGAATTGAATACAGACAAGTCTGATCGCCAGGTAGTTGGAGTGGAATATGCAGCAGGGAGAGTGTATAGGAAAGCAACTTGATTGTACAGCAGGCCTCTCAAGCACTTAGAGCTAGCAAATTCATGGTGTCTATTTCAGTCAACAAACAATTTTCAACATGCTAAATGACGTAGCCAGTATACAAAAATGTAAATAAATCAATATTGGAGACTTGGACTACAACTTCAAAATCAAATCATTCCAATCGGCAGATTTGGTGTGAATTCTCCTCTCTGTCGTCAGGTTCAGGCTCAGTGATGATAGCTAGATTGAAGGTGATTCACATATCTTCAGAACATTATTCTACAGGTATATATTCAAATGTATGCAGTTTCTTTTGGCATATTACCCATTTCAGATGAACTTTGCTGATGAACTGGTGAGCCTGGCGGATTCAGAAAGTCGCCAAATATACGATAAGATTGGGGATTGCAATGGTTCTGGACCTTGGCTCTGGGTCCGGGCCCGGTTAGGAACCGAACCATCCCGGAAAAGATTGTGCAGGTTGTCAATACACCAGAACTGTCAGTTCAGGTACAGTTCGATGGAAATCTCTCAACCCCTCAGAATTGGGTGGGTTCTCAGTGGGTTGTCCAGCGGGTCCGTCTGTAGCTTCATATAATGCTCTCAAGTTTGACGTTTGATATTTGTATTATATCGAAATCGCTTATTCAATATCCAGAAGTTGCGTTTTGGATGCTTTACAGGTTGTGATATAGATTATTTTGGAATCAATGTTTTGCCTTTTGTGGTTTGTATTTTGGACTATCATGGGGTTCAAGAGTTCAGGTATGAGCTGAAATATCCGCACGATGCCTCGATTACCCAATATACAACACCAAAATTCTTGACACTCGGTTGATGCTCACTGTCAAGATGGGGTAACAAAGTTATCATGCACTATTTCAGCTGAAACGGCCGCCAGTACATTGTATATGAATTATTGTCACAAATTGACAGTTAGATTACCAAAGATGCAAGACCAAAAATCATTCAGGCTCCATTGACACTCATTTTCAGGATGGGGCAGGGAGCATACCGCTGTTGTTTTCACCTCTAAAGGCGGCCAATGCTTCTTTTTTGGATGTCTGCAACTGATCCCCACTTAGATAGCCCAAGATTCAAAGCCAAATATCATTGATGCTCTGTTGACGCTCATTTTCAGAATGGGGCAATGACCATTTCACTTGCTCTTTTGCCTATACAGACTTTCTTTCGATTCATTATGCCTAAGCACTACCAGATCACTTTGTAATCACCTGACTTGAATGATTACAAATCATTCATGCTCCATTGACGCTCATTTTCATGATGGGGTAACGAAGATATGACGCATTTTTTTGCCTGAACAGGCTGCCAATACATAGTATATCAATTATTCCCACAAATCAACACTTAGATGACACAAGATGCAAAGCCAAAAATTGTTGACGCTCGGTTGACGCTCATTTTCAGACTGGGGCACTAACCATGTAGCTTGCTGTGTTGCCTGTAAAGTCAGCCAATTGGTCAGTTATGCTAAACAGCGACCAATTCATATTACAATTACATTGCTTATAGGACCAAAAATCGTTCATGCTCCATTGACGCTCATGTTAATGAATTGTCTAGTCAATATCTGTGGCCATCAATAATTGCAGGAATAATTATTTGAACTTATTGGTTGCCTTTCAGCAAGATTGAGACTCAGCACTTTGGCAAAGCCAATCCCAGGAATTATCTTGCATGGGTATCACTCATTCGACCAAAATTGAGATACCTTGCTAAATGATTCATTTCGGCTGCGATACATCTGTTTATGAACAAATATCCATATGTGACTGCGACAAGTTCTCCCATAATATTTCCCTATGTGCAATTCTCGGTTAAGCAACACATAGAACCTGGTAAAACATATTGACCCATTCTGTCCTACTTCTTCGTGTTTCCTTGATTCATTCTTGTTTCCATCGCAGTGACTGTCATCAACCACATTACAGCCGATTTCATGGACCTACATGTTGCCAGAATCAATCTGGGAAAATTGCGTGCGGCACTCATATCCCGGTGCTCTGGGCTTTCCGGAGCCTCAATGCGATTGTCAAGCTCGATATGCAATGTAATGTCTATGTCGCAGTCGTCATCACTTGCGTTTGGAGGATCCAAGTCACCATTCCAGTGAAGCCAATTTTCAGTGTCGGAAATGCTTTCAGGTGCACTATCTTGATCACTTTCGGCTGGATGATGGTTGATTCTTCGGATTCGGCGGACATTTGATATTTGAGTTTGTCCTCCAGGGTGGTCCTTTGCAGACAAAGTGGGGGGCAACAGTGATCTTTTGGACAATTTAAATGCAGCCGCACCATCATGTAGACAGTTTGACCAGGATGCTGGGATGATCTCTTCGATATCTGAAAGGTATCCAACAGCTGTCATTTGCTTGCTTTGGGCGCGAGATTCTTTCTGTGTAGCACGTAGGTTTTGGCTGCCCTACCACATCTCCAAAAAGTCATGGACCTTGGCCATTCTGCGCAATTTCCTTTCCTCCACCTCTTTCTTCAATTCCTAGTCGTTTTCCATCTCAGTGGTATCCAATGCTGTGTAACCTCCTGCCAATATTTCGTTATTGGCTCGAGCAAACTGCCTTACTACAAGTTTTTCACGTAGAATCTCGCCTGTGGTTTTAGACTCTCTCCAGCCGATAACGTCTTACACACAGGAAAACCTGGCCTCCACTCCGACACCACGTGGTATGATGGAGAACATGTTGCATGCCAAATTGGAGAGATCAGCGTACTTTGATTCCGTGTCCTCTTGTTGGTGCCACCAATCGATGATATCCAGTAACCAAAATGTACTGCCAATCCCCATGGGGTCAGAGTGGTAATCATTGAGATTGGGATTTACTTGCCCCCAGTTCGATAGTGCTTCAGGCGGTGAATTCAAATGGAGACTTGCAGCAGTCATTAAGTGTGCTGTGCGATCGCTTGTTTTGTTTGTCGTTTCAACCATGCTTTTAGGCGTTAAGAATTCTTCATCATCGCTGGACAAATCAGATGGATCAAAAGACGATAGACCAAATCCAGATACCTTTGTGAAGGAGAAAAAATGGCTACGCGGAAACTTTTGGGGTTTGTTGACGGACATTCGTCATTGTTGGGCACAGTATTAGTTCTGGACATACTTCAGAAACGCCTGTGGGTATTGGGTGGTATGAGAAGTCTGGTCCTCAGGAATAATATGCATTGCCATGTCCCACTTTGGAAATGATCGCACACTCTAGCAAGTTTCATAGATATGTGCTGACATGAAATGGATACCCATTGTTGAAGTTACTTCAGCAAAATATTTACCCAGCTTCTGTCACGCAAACTTCATGGTGAAGTATAAGTCATCCATCCCTTGAGTCTTCTTCTGAGCTAAAGCTGGCATAACGCCATTGAAATAATCAAATATGTCATTGTAGAGATTGATACCGTGACGCTGAGTTACGGTATGCCTTTTCAACAGCCACAGGGTGCAGTATCGGAATAGCCTCAAATGATACATGATGTACTTGACAATGGTCCATTCATCCTGTGTTGTGAAGAGAGGCCAGTGATTACTGTACTTTGGATTCATGAGCCACTCCCAGGGGAATTCTTATAATCGGTTGGCTCGCTCAACCAACTCCTGTGTTGTTTTCCACGATCTTTTCACATGCATAATAGGTAGCACTGTGATTCGTACCTTGGCTGTTTGCCAGTCAATGAACTCATTTCGAGGACCGGGTGTCAGAGTAATCAATGCAGCAACCATTCTCTGCTATATGGAGGTCAGTTTCAGGTCTTTCAAAACGTCTTCAAATACATACTTTCTCAGTTATCTTTGCTAAACCTGGTCTCATGGCCGACACCTTGTGGATTCTAGCATTTCCTTCTTCTTGCAATCTTTCACTCTTCCCAATGTCTGTGCTTTCATTCTCTCCTAATTTCTGATTGTGCTCATGAGCTTCCCAAGACCGGGTGCGGCCTCTTACACTGAGACTGCTCATGAATGCACCCAAAGCGAGTTCAATGACATGCGCCATGCATGGTATATGGTTCCTCATTGGAGGCGACTTGATTCCGGAGGCCTCAAGGGTTGATTGTAGTTCCCGAGTCATTGAGTGATTTGAGGAAGAATTTTTGGTTGAAATTCCCAGTAAACGGCTGTCGGTAAGCTGAATACAATCGAGAACTTCCTTCCAATGTATGGCTATCCTTCCTCCAGTATGTTGACCCTTGACCCAGTATCCTTGATTAGCTATCAAAATAGGGAAAGAGCAGGCTATCAACCTCATCGAAGGCAAGTTGTACTTCTGGCTACACCTGATTTCGATCCATACGGCAAGCTATGACCAACGTTATGGCTAATTTGTTTGTTGATGTCCACCTGTCTAAAGCTAAGATTACTTTGTTTCTTGATGGCAATTGGTCGTTAATTTCATCCACAGTCATTGAGTATTCCCTCCGGCAAATGTTGCTAAGGGGGCTGGCTGACGGATGCACCAGCTCACTTGGTAATGCATTATATGACCGTCGTAGCTCTTGGTTGGATTTAGCATTCCATGGAATAGGAGCTTAAACAAATTCAAACAGGAGGTAGCGATTCCAGGTGTCTTGGTGAAATTCAGCAGTTAGGAAGTCCTGTGCTGCCAGTGTGGATCGTTGTGGCTGTCGATTGTATTCAGATAGATAAGATTTTACTGACGAATATGATTTTCCTCTGCATTCTTACTATTGTAATTACTCGACTGCCTTGTCTCTTCAGTATAGCCAAAGCTGTTTCATCAATGGTTGTAGTTATCAATTCAGAAACTTCCAACTCTGTTAATTCATTTAACTTTGCAATGTGCGCTTTTGCCAGCAATTGTTTCCCCATGGAGCTAGTCCCATGTTATGATGGATGGCAAAGAACTTGACGACAAATGATACAAATCATTCCAGCGGCGCCAGTCTCCTCAATTCCGCAGTGCAAATGGAATCGCCACGAAGGCGCATGTCTAGAATTATTCCAAGCAATAGGACGCTTCATGCCCACATTCATGGATGCCCACCATTTATAAATTAAGATTTGCAAACGACGGTCACTCAAGTCACAAATAAAGACACATTCATTTGTTGAAGATATCATAACCTCTAGCAACCAGGTATTTGAAGATTGGGAATCCAACATGGCAGTAAGAATATGAAAATTGCGTAATGCGAGTTGGGAGGCTGTTAAATGTATCGTTAATATTAAGTAGAATGCAGGTTCTCAACTATTGACTCCAGAGCTACACGTGAGACAAAAGTAACATCTTGAGACATTGCATGCATTGTTGTGAAGTTGTATACAAGGACATGTTGAAAAGACTGAACGTTACAAACTCAATTTCGGAACGATGCCAGGCAGTTAGTTGATGTGAAGCTTACTGAGCCCCACAAAAACTGTTGCCGCTCCGCTGACGCTCAGTTTTGGGAGGCAGTAGCGGTATTGTGATTAGCATTTTTGCGCATAAAGGCGGCCAATACTTTGAGCATGGGTTAATGTCGATGCACAGCCATTGGATAATGCAAGTTGCAAGACCAAAATCATTCACGCTCTGTTGAGGCTCTGTTGAGGCTGATTTTTATGACATAGTAGCGATGACGTTGCAAGCGTTATTGCCTAGAAAGGCGGCCGATAGTTCGGTAAAGGGTCAATGTGGTCGCAAAGTCCTTGCATTATCCAAGAGGCAAGGATAAGAATCATTGACGCTCTGTTGACCCTCATATTTGGGATAGGGCATCGAGCGTGTCCCAAGCCTTTTTGGCTATAAGGCCGACCAATTCATTTACTTTGGAAAGATATGACAATGTAGCCCATTGATTGCTGAATGTGTATGACTAAAAATCGTTCACGCTCCATTGACGCGCCATTGACACTCCGTTGTTGCTCATTTTGAGGACCTAGTAGCAATGTTGTTGCAACCATTGTTGCCTAGAAAGCCAGCCAATAGTTCGATTATGGATTAAAGTGATTGCACAGCCATTTGATTGTGCAATATGCAAGGCCAAAAATCTTTGATGCTTTGTTGACGTTGATTTTGAGGATGGGGTAACGAGCCTGTCGCTTGCCTCTTCAGCTATAGTGGCATCCAATTCATTCACTTTGAAATGATGTGACAATGCAGCTCTTTGATCTCCGAATGTGTAAGGCTAAAAATCGTTGACACTCCATTTCTGCTCACATTGAACACATCCAAACAATCATCATACTCTCAGTAATTGTATGGTACGAATTGTATAGTCATAATTGACAGCTAATGTAGCATTTCATAGTATTATCATTTGGATCCAGAAGCTTTCTGGCCTCTCAATTTCTGATCAACTACTATCCACAATATCTGACTGATGGATGATGTGACCCTATCACATTCCCATGCTTTCAGCCGGCAATGTATGGCATGTAGATGTTTCCACTAGTTTTTGATCAATATAGCCCGACTTCCTCACGGTTCCTCATCCAGCTCATTGTCCTCGATTTCCAAGATGTACCATAAGCAATGTTCAAAATCTCAACCATGTGATCCAGGTCTGTGCGGAGAGTTATGCAGTTCGATACAAGGATGAATGAAGCATGATGGTCATCATGCAGACCAAGTCATATTGAGCACTGACCACTCCTTCTATGACTCGTGTGATGTTAGTGACTTAAATATAGTTATGAAATTTCGTCGCGAATTTAGTTTTTGGTTTCTTGCTTGACACCAATTGGCCAAATGATATCGATTGCATTGTTCGTCTTACACCCTCATTTGAAGTCGAGTACCTTCGCATGGCGCGTACGACCCTTGCACATCCATAGACAAATTATCATTTCTCACAATTTGGTCACTGAAACCAAGAGAAAGCTGACACCTAGCAAAATTGCTACGGGAATAACTTTTCTGATAGCAAAGACATCCAAACGGAAAATTTCGGTAACTAGTCCTCTCGTGACGCTCAAGCCGTTTCCATCTCTTTGTCTGAATACGATTTCTATATGATATTAAGCTTCGGAGGCAATATTCTGGGGTAGGAGCTTATGGGTTCATCAGGATTCATTTTCTTACTCAGTGAGGAATTGAGCTGTGTGTCGGGCGAACGAGACAATTTGCGTTTGTTGTATGTGGCTTCCCTGAACCTAGCCTCATATGACAACTTTCTGGGGGAGAAGTCCCTTGCAGCATTTGCAATGTTCCGGGGACAATACCAACAGACTCCACTGGCTCTCCCAATGTCGTCGGAGCTGGCTTGGTTGCTACTTTGTCCCTTTGTGGATGAACAACAACCGGAACATTCAATTCGGTTGTTCCAGATGTTGTATCTCATTCACCGCAGTCATCAACCGTGTCCCCGCATCCCGGCTGTGTCAATTTGTCAAGCTTCATCTGCTTCTGCTGAAATCTCTTCATGTGCTGCTGTACAATTTTAGATATTGTGCCCACCACCCAGCCGGGTTAGTCATCTTCGCTCAGCTTGCCCAGCTCAGTATCTGCATCATCCTAATCATCCCTATCCTCCTCATTGTCGGAAATTGCAAGATCGCTCAGACTATCTCCTATCACAATCATCATCTCCTCCAACGTTCTTTTGGGCTCTCTGGTTGTCAATTCCGCGTTTTCAGAATTTATCATATCTTCCTGCTCTCTCTCAATCGCTGTCTCTGCATCATCAACTCGCTTTGTTGCCACAGTGGCTTCTCTCTCAACATAATCCTCGATCCATTTCTCTTTCTCTTTGTTGCATAGAAAGTGTGTTTCCCTTTATTTCTCTGCTGCAAGCTTGTTTTTGGATCACAAGCTGCGCAATGCCCCAAGGGTTTGACTCCTTCTGCTTCCAAAGTGCTCTTGCCTCTGTTCGCTTGATGACATCGTCGTGTGGACCTCTTCGTCATTTTACTGTATTTGCTAACCGGACGAGGCGAAAAGTTTTGTTTGGAGCATTGACTATTGTACTGTGTGTTGACCATGTTGTTGGGTGGGATGTTGGATGTTGCAAGATATGGATGATATGGAGGCAAGCTGTGTCTTCAATGTCAAGGTTGGTACATTTGATCAACTCGAACATCCAATGCAGCACTCGCTGGCACACAGCAGCAGCGCTGACACCAGGTATTCCACCTGAAGGCTGCCATTGCAGCCACCAAAAATCTGACTCGGGATGCACATTGAAAAATCGTCCATAAAACCAGAACCAGCAAGAATAAGAAGCAGCGTGCAATTGGATATTAGTATAGCCATATCGCAGTGAACGGCAATCAACTAGCCGTGTAACATACAGCGGGTATGTGTGGAGAGCTACATGGCCAATTGATTGCTGCCCCAACTGCGAAACCTCAAAGGTCAGCCAAGGCATTTGTCCGCACAGTCTGCGGGACCAAACATCTTGATGCAGTCAGCTGTGGGATGTTGGCAGACGTATTTTGTGATGACCATCACCGAGAGTGGACCAAACAAGCCCTCCTCAGCTAGGAGGAGGCTACAGAAGCAAATATCATTGAGTTAGTAGCCGCTTCTCATTGTTAGAAGCAGCAACTGATTTCTTGTAGGTTTTCAACAGGTCTGCTGCAATGGCAAGGCATGGAGGTCGGGTCCAGCTAGAACAGTCCGACATGCACCTCGCCTGGAATATGGCCAAAATGGCCGCATGTGAGTTTTCGCACACTGCAGTACAGGAAACCCGATACCTGATCAACACACCTCGCGCCGATGTCCCAGAAGAGAAGCAGCAGGGAGTTGAGTCTCCTGGGCATAAACAGGTGAAGGCTGCGATGGAAAGACACCTGGCAATGCTTCGTCCAAACCACAAGCACGGATGCTTTTCGTGCCAAACTGGCACCGTGAAGAATCTGCTGACATGCTGGAGGTGCGAATGAACAGGTGCACCTCAGCCTGATCGACACAGACAGCCGACACCAGAATAGACGCCATCTCTGCCCGCAAAATCACATGCGCTACCCAGTGACAATGAGGGAGCTCAACGGTCCCAAATCGACAATTTGCCACCCGGATATGTGTATTCACACACTCCTCTTCCAAGCACTCGATTTTTCAATCTTGATGCATATGCCCAGGATAGCCAGCCTGATACAGATTATAATCCAGATATGCTGACTGATGAAGGATCAACCACTGGTTTGTACACTCACTGCTGGGTGGTAATGCAGCAAACATTCATTTTGCAGACAAGAGCCGCCTATGGAGCGAACCTGGCAGTGAGCACAAGCATTGATAGAAAGCAACGGGATTTTTGAGTATATTATTCCCTACAATTAGCGGACACTGTAAAGTATATTTTAAATGATATATTTATATCTTTCATTAAAGAACAATGTAGTGATCAAGGAGAATATCAACAAAAACGATAGAAAGGCTGCCAAAACACTGTGAATGATATTGTATGCCAAATTGACTGAGTGCATTATGCGGATACACTCGTGGCAAAATGAGTGTCAACGGAGCGTCAACAATATTAGGTCTTGTAAGTCAGGTAATTGAAAATTGATTTGGTCGTTGCTATCCATAATCAAAGTATTGGCCACCGTTTTAGGCAAAACTTATTGTGACACGCTCCCTACCCCATCATGAAAATGAGTGTCAACAGAGTGTCATCAAATTTTCATCTTACATCCTGGGTAATCTGACAGGCAATAGGTTGCACACAGCCATAAATGAAGTATTGGCCGCCTTTATTGGCAATAGAGATAGCGATACCCTCCCTGCCCCATCTTGAAAATGAGAGTCAACGGAGCATCAACAATTTTTGGTCTTGCATCTTCTGTAATATGAGTGGCGCCTGATCACAGACATTCATGAACAAGGACATGACATCCTTCAGGGGCAGATGAGAACGGGATATTCCTGCGACAGCCTCCGGGACAGTAATACCTTATTCCATTTACCGAGCTACTGCTAAGTGTTCTTGAACCTTTTAGCAAACAAACACAGTCGAAGCATTGTATATAAACACTAACTGCCCCATAGCACAGTGATTGACGATGATGCAAGGCCAATGACCTTTGACACTCCATTGACGGTCAATTTGAAGCCGGGGCAGGGAGTGTTCCGCTTTCCCAATTTCCTCTAATGGCGGCCAATACTTTGTTCATGACTGTTGTTGTTGTTATTTATTCATATTGTATTCACTCTAAATGCCGTATGACAAAGATCGATTCCCCTCCGCCTCCAGGTGAGCTGGCAAGAGGCGGAGCTCCCCACCCACTACCCAAAAACGAAAATTCACCCCCTCCCCTCTTCCACCCCCACTACCCCAGCGCACCATATTGCAGTCCTCCCCCAGAGATGTAACTATTCAGATGCAGTACCACATTTGCCTGAGCGCAGGGTCTCATTGATGTTATCGCAGTGTAATACGCAAACCATCCTACCATGGGGCATGAACAGCGTCTCTGATGTGTCTACCAATGTTCATTGATTAAGTGGGTTGATGCATCCATGGGAACCACTCGTACTGGTGCTTGTGTGCCTTAGAAAAAGGTCTTCAATCATAGCTCCTCCGAGTATTGTGGGTCGGAGGGTGCTGTCCTCAGAAAAACGCTTCATTGAACAGCTGCACATTCACACCCTCGGTGTATTGTGTTGTGGATTGTGTCGGTTGTGTCCTGTCGTGGAAACTATGTCGCTAACTTGCGGAAAACAACATAGGAGGCGAGTGGCGCTGGAAAAGGGACTACCATTCGGGGCCCATACTGAGTGATATTGGGTGGTTGTTGCAGTCTGAAGATCACTTGAACCCAAGCGGTGAACAAGCAGACACACACCGGTATGCGATAGTGAAGCCAAAGTCAAACCGCAACCCGCCCAAAAAGAAGGAGATCTTGGCAAAACCTGGCGGTGAGGTGAGTCGTTGGAGGTGTGTGTTTGTTTACGACTGTCTGCAACCTATCACCCCCCAGATTACCCAAGATACACGACCAACAATCATTGATGCTCCCTTGACACTCATTCCCTGGATGGGGTAGGGCGCATGTCTCTGATTATTTTCATCATTTAGGCAGCCAATACATCCAAAACAGAGGGCAACATACCAATATCAATATTTTGTGATCAACAGTAGCATTTCTGAATGCGACTATATTTAGTAAAACCCGAAACGCAGAACCAGAGATTGGAACCGACAGGTCTAGCCAAACCCGGCAAATCACGTGGGTTGACAGGTACAGGTCCGGGTTGGGCCCGCCAAGTTGCAGCAGGTCAGGTTCTTGGCCGGGTCCAGAACCGAACCGACCTGTTTTTGTGGTCCAAACCCTGCACCACCGGCAGGTTAACTGGACCCATTGCTAATACTAGATAAGATAAACACCAGCAATTAGCGGTGGGATACAACCCTTCAACTTCTTGCTGGAGCCATAGTTGTATCTGTGATTTGTGCATCCAAGAAGATTCACTTCACCAATTGTTCAGGTAATCAGCATGCCTTGAAGCTGTAACTCACCATTGGTATTATCTGAAAACTTATTGTTTGCACACCTACACAGCACGCTCAGATTCTCATTAGGCTACTCTATTGTTCCCCAAACAGTGCCAAGTTGTCTGACAAGACATTGCCTAATGACATTGGAACTGTGCTGTCCCCACTCAGACATTGATATATAACAAGTCCTAGCTTCAAATTGAATTGTGCTAATGGTTCCCAGAGACAATGTTACCCTATGTTGGCTGCCTCGGTCGGGAATTATTCAGTACACCTTCTGGTTTCTTCAGCCTACACGTGCTGATGCCCAAATTTTGGGATTACTGATCAGACATCAATAACGCATCCACCATTCCAACCACTTGATAACTCAAGCTATCAGCATGTCTGCTCCAAGTATCTAGAGGAAACCAATATCAATGCACTGCACACACTAGGTCTTCACCCAATTCACAACCAGTTCTGGCAATTGCCTCTCTGCAATGTCAATTGGCTGTGGCAGCCAAATGAAATGCATCAGCTGCTCCTGGGATTGGTTAAGAAACTATTGCACAGATCGCTCAATTACAAAAAACCTAGAAATGTTAATGATCAATTTCCCAGTCCATTTACATCTGTACCACACTATGCAGGCCTCCAGTACTTCTCTAAAACATTCCATTCATTGAAAAGTGGCTCCTAGCAAGCACAAGAGCTCCAGGGCGTGATCAGCACACTGGCTGTGAATTTTGGTTCATTTCTTGGCTGCTTGAATTATGATGGGAAAAGGGCAGCAGAAACAGCCTCCGATGAAATCATAATGGGAGCACTGCATGCATTATGTGAATACTCCATACATGTTAGCCAACAAAATCACTCTGATCTATCCCTTAAAGGAGTAAATGATGGACACCAGGGATTTCCCTCAGCACAAGTGCTTTTCAAGAACAGACAATGTCGAAGTCTGCAAAGGCCAAAGTAGAAAAACAGTTGGCAACAGAACCCCATCCCTAATGAGCACATAACATTCATAAAATCCATGCTGCAATGGAGGTTCAGGTGTATGGCGCTGAAAAGGTTACTACAACAAAATGAAGGCAATTTGAGGAATGCCTAACTAGAGCGCCACATGTCAAAAGAAAATGGTCAGATGCCGATCGAAAGGAGGTGCAAGAGCAATTTGTGTGCAAGAGCAATTGGTACGCAAGAGCAATTGATGCGCAAGAGCAATTGGTGCGCAAGAGCAATTCGTGCGCAAGACCAATTGGTGCACAAGAGCAATTTGTGTGCAAGAGCAATTGGTGCACATAATCCATCTCCATCAGGTGACACCTGTGAAAGACAAGCATTTTGATGAATTGTTCCAACATCATTTGCAAGAACTATGCTAGAAAGTCGGGACTAACATAACTGCTCTCAGAAGCATATACACCAAAAAACTTACTCAAATGACAACTGCCGCAGAAAATGATGTTAACATGGCAACAAACATAACCTCTGACAAAGGTGTCAAACTTCTGGTCCAGCTATCCAAAGCGGAGGCAGGGGCGACCACCATGAGAATCGCTCATACGAACCATGTAATTAACATTCTGTACAGGGAAAATTTTTCAATCACAATGAATAAGCAGAAGCAGTGTAAGAAAGAATTCTATATCTGCTTAAACTAGGTTGAAGGTTGGTGCAAGGCATTCAGCATTCAGGAGCTCCAGAAAATTATCAAATGGTGCATAATGCATTTGAAATATCCAATGTTGCATCTTGTGAGCCAAATATCAGAACTAGTTCAGTGAATAGATTTAAGCAAAAGTATTATGACTAATACTTATACACTACTTTATATCAGCAATGTGAATGTGCCATATCAATCTAGCAACAAAGTCAATTACCTTGCACCGATACTCAAATATAATGGCCAGTGTACCGGAGTTGACTGTATGGGTGAGACACCTCAGTATCATGCCCTTCAAGGCTAATACAATATCGAGTCTGTGAAGGTTTTCAACCTACTCTCTGCTACCGAGAAATGGCACAATGCATTGTAGTGTGTGTTGTATGCCTCCAGCATCATCAGGAATAGTCATCTTTCTGTCCAATATCACAACAGGTACATCATTTGAAAGATATGTATGTCCATAGTGTATGCAGAAATAACAAATTGTCCTCACTCAGAGTCATATTAGTAGATTTCAGAATTCTGAACTTTGGACAGCTATTCCATGCACCGATTGAAGAGGACTTGGGACATGAAGTTAGTGGACTTGTGTTTGGATATACTTAGAATGTACTCATTGGCAGCATATTTATCAAACTTCAGAAAGTGCTATTGTACTACCATCAACCATTCCACAGCTCTGCTTCTGTTTAGTGTCTGGGACAGGGTTGCATGATAGAATATAGCAATAACAACCAAGTGATTATGCCAGAATCACATAACATCGGTGTCCAACAGATCGAAAGTGTAGAGAAAGACCTCGATAATACCTTTCAAGGACGAGTTCGCTTTTTCATTGTATTACAATCTAGCTGGACTCCACAAAATCAGATCATCCAATATCAGAAGCACCTGCCTGCCGGAACAGTGGTTTGAACTTTTTCTATCAGGTGCAAGAAGACTCAACAATTGGTATTATGTTCTCATACTCAAGAATATACAGTGGTGATCTCCACACAGTACAATGATCTGCATAGTTGGGCTGATTGAGTTGACAGGTTCATCAGGGTTGTCAAATAGGCTAATAAGATTCATGTTGTTCCAATCCAAGCAATGATTGCACTGCCACATTTGATGTGATAGAATGCTGCATCAGATGCAATCTCTAGTATATGGCATGTAAGTAACGATCTGAATATAGAAATCTACTTGACTGTATATTATATAGAATAGCTGAATCAGGCTTACATAGTTTATCAAATTGTACAGTTTGTTACAGCCATTATAATTATCCATTAAAGCAAGTATGACTTCAGGTTAATGGTGCACCAGAATAGTCTTGGGGGACAAAGTCAATTGTTTCAAGAGCACCAAAATTTGCATATCCTAATAGTAAGATTTTTCAGCATTTTGATAACAACTATACACTCTTCACAATATTCTTCTATTGTGTTCTGAAACTTCTGGAGCTATGAGAAGTACCAAAGTAGTGATCTCAGCGTACCTGAGGGCAGGTTACTTTGTATTCAACCTGTCTGGAGGTATCTGGGAGCACCTTGAAGGATCAGTATGGTTATTCAGAGTTGCTGAGTTATTCAGTTATGACTTCCCAACTATTTTACATTTTGCTGATGCAGACGATTGGATCTTGAGGAGAGTAGATCTCCGATTCAGTTCACTGAGTGATATCTGCATCCAGTTTGTCATTGATTTTGGACATATTTGTATACATTCGATCTAAAGCTAATAGTGATGTTGAGACAGTCAATGGTAATGGTAATGGTAATAATCATGGTAATACTACTAAAAGCACTTAGTCAAGTAGATTGGCTATATCAATGGGCTATGTCAATGTCAAATTCAAAGCTTTAACAGACTTAAAGCCTTCTATTGGCAACAGCTTCTACAAACTCAGAGTGTTCATACTGTAAAGAGTGTCCCATGGAAATGTTTACTTCTTTTGAACCACTGCTTTGTCATACCTGGCTTCCTCAGATAGGCTCCCAAGCAGGCTCCCAATTAGACTTTTGAGACAGCTTTCAAGCTGTGTCTCAAATACCAGCAGGCAGTCAAGTGGACTTGCAGCATTAGTATGTACAGTACCAGTATAACAGGGAATACTATAAGCAGTAAAGATAGATATAGATCCATCTCCAAGTGTCAGCTGTACCTAAATCCATAGGTACCTGCACACATCTCTGTGAATCCACCACAGAGGACTTTTGGCTACACATGATGTAGGGGTTGATGGGAAGCTTGTTATGAGCTGAGTGTTTACACATATATGTATAGCACAGCCTATAGTTGATTTGTACTTTTGCAGATATGTTTCAAAATGATGTTATTAATACTATTACAATATCCTTATTTGTTGTTAAATGAAGATAGACTAGCAGTTAGTAAAGAAAAATATTATAACTGTCATGTATTTAATTTTAGTAAGTATTAATAAACCTGATGTAAAGTGATGGAGGCTTAATGGTGTCTGATCAAATTGAATTAAACATGCTTAGCGCAATATTGCCTCCCACCTCCAATCTCATCTTTAAATTACTATTTCCGCTGTGCCTATGAAATAATAAGGTTAATGGCATGTATAGTTAACTAAGGTTACGGTGGCTGCATATTGCTAACTCTGGCTCGAGAAATTGTTAACTTGCTACCGTGCCACTCTGAATTATGGCGGGACGGGTCTATATCGGCCTCCTTAACCTACACAACATTCGCAGTATTCAAGTGGGTTTTAAGTCTGTCAGAAGGCTTGGTAGGATTTTTGCGGTAAAGCCGCCCAGCGCTCACAAGCTGGACCGTTTTATCACCAGTGGCAACTAATTAACTATCCGAGAGAGAATGCCAACCACATAAAGCACGGGAATGAGTTACTTTTGATTAAGTTTCTCTTCTGTACAATGTTGAAGACTCGTAAAAATGAGCAGCAATGCAAGGTGAATAATCCAGCTTACTATGTTCTTATAGCCCCAGCTTAGAGAGAACAAAAATTACGAAGTAACATAAAATGTTATTGCCACCGAAACAAAGAGTGTATTCCAGATCCGAAAAATTCAGGGGGAAATTGAAAGAAAATGCCGGTAACAGAACGAGCTTTAAAAAGGAGTGATATATGCCGGTAGTAACTGTGGCAATATAATCGAAGACTCCAAATCCCGGTGACATGGGTTAGAAATTGAACAAGATGATCACAACACTTGCCAATTTGCAAATGACGAAAGTTATGAAAGAAATTAAGTCCCCGAAGAGAGTAGGCAACGACGCAGGTGATGAAAACCTGACAACCTGGGATTCAAGATTTGAAAATAACGAAGATGGCCAATCCCCAGAACGAAACCCAGTAAACCTTGTTAAGATACGCACAAATGCACAATCATGAGGACGTCTTGCAATAAGAGCGATAGGCATTAAAACCATACTCAAACTCCGCGGCACTTTCCTAGTGGCTCAACCACCCAGCTCCCCCAACATGTTGTGTGCTAGTTAGTTGCACTAATGTCCAATTGCAATGTCGTTCTCGTCCTCTGATCTGACTGTACTAGGGACCTTGTGCATTTCGTTCACCTTCGTCATTTAGTACGGTGTCACCACGTTGATTTAAAACTGTATCTCTAGGTTGTTGGCTGTAAGTGGGTTTCGTGTGAACCTTGGGAGGTAATTGTTGAGATTGAGTTGGTTGTTGCAGAACGGTTGGAGGAGGACCCCCAGAAGGGCGTGCTGAAGACTCCCGCTGCCATGCCACACTTTGGGTGATGTCGGAGTCTACTCTGTGGAATACTGGAGTAGAGGGAGGTCGACTGCATTCTCTTGATTGTGGTGGTGAATTTGTTACAATCGAATGCTGTTTCGGGGGGGGTTTACGGGAGATATCGCCATATCGTTTTAAGATATCCTTTGTCGTCACATCCGCTCCATTTGCAAATAAATTGGGATCATTCAAGATCGATAGTAGATCTTCAGGGACCTATTACAAAAAACATTGAACATTAGTTGTACCATTCTTTCGGAAGGATGGATGAATTCACATACCTCACACATAGCTTCATTATATTCTATCAGGGTATGCACAGCCTCGATGGCCAAAAAACTGTCATCCATACCGGAGTCCTTGTTTTTCGAATAAAGGATGTTAGGTGTAACAACTGTGGAGAGGTTGTGAATGTCCATCTTGCTACCAGATTCTTCATCGATATGGGAGAAGGAAGCAGTCCAATTCATGAACGTAAACAATATCTCCATACAGTCTCTGTGACACTTTGGGAGGAGGCAGCAAGTTAAATGAAGGATGCGGCGTTTGGTTTCATCATTTTGAACTTCTGCGGTAGTTTTAGCTAGTTACAGTCACAGGGACACTGGGTGCAGCCTACTTTGCGATGTCACGAATAGCCTGTGTAGTTTGAACGTAAGAAGAGGATCTGGTAATTCCCGAAGGAACTTCTTCAGCAGCGCAGCAATTTGGACTGGTCCCTCAGAACTCATTTCAATCTGAGTGTCGCCTTTGTCCAGTGCTTCGGCAAGAGTGTTGAGGCGTCGAATATTGCCATTCTTTCGGAAGACACCTTCGACAGACATATCTTTTGAGGACTTAATATTCAGAAATTCAAAAAACAGAGACGATACATATGCGCATCTGTGAGAAGACAAAAAAATAGAGAGATATACCCATTTGCCTCATCGCTGTAATTGCATCGTCCACTATTTGTGGTATACGCAAGTTGCCCGGACCGACCCCTAGGCCCGATTCGGCACCATCACGTTCGATCATGACATCTAGGGGTATTCCAAAAACACCTAGTAGTTCGGTAAGCGTTTGCTTCTCACGATTGTGAGTAAACTTTCCAGAGACCTTTCTTTTTGCCACCTCTCTTTTTATCATTTGGTTGGAATGCTTTACCAAACTTTCCCCAAAATGTCTTCTTATTCGTGTCGATCAAACCCAATAGCTCCTCCAGGTTGAAATGACCGTGCACTAACGGCTCCATATTTAAAACGGCAAGGTGACGTACAATAAAGGCGTCAAGAGCTGTCAATTCGGAGAAGTATCGCTTTCGGGCTTGAGGAACAGCCTCTGTGGGCGGTGCATCTTGGGATTTACCTGCCGAAGGATCCCGCTGATATCCGTTGACCAAGCGTGGCAGGGTTGGGGCTGGTGAACTTACGTTGTTGTATGGCCGTTGATGTTTGAAGGCGTTCGGTCTTTGTTCCCTAGCTTGTTCCGCAGCGACAATTCTGGGAATATCATCTAATGTGAGTGCCTTGTCATCGCCGAAAGACCGCTCGACAACATTATCACCGCTAAAAGTGTCTTCCACGATTCTGAACTGACTAGTCCCTCGTCTTCTGTCACGGGAAAGCCCTTCCGAAGACCCAGGTCGTACACTGTCTGCCTCGGGTCCTTCTATAATTCTTGACTGTCGAGCCTTACGTGCTGAACTCCCACCTAATTGCTTATCCAATCGCGTAGATCTTAACCGTCGAATATCGTTAACAGTATTAGTATAAGCCTCCACCTGTTTACCACCATAAGACTTGGACCGGGATTCTGTACGAAGCAGCGGTGGATCCAATCCGGTTATTTGATGGCCTTCCGATGAATCGTATTTCTGGAGATTCGGATCATCTTGACAAGTTCAAGGGTAAGCTGGCGCCTATCGGGTAATCACATAGAAGCAGCATACCAGATGTGTGTGGCAGGGTACCGCCCTGTCGTAGCATCACTAGCAATCGAGCTAGAGCGACCCTAAGCAGGAAAATGTATTGCCTTAATCGTGTTATGTGTTGAAACCCGTCTCTGGCATCAGGATATCGTGGGGCACATTTGCGACAGACCACGTGACCGCGTTCCGCAGAACTCCACATCACATTGGCCAAGGAATAACTCAACTCTCCCTTGCAACTTGCGCATGTAAGACAATGGAGATGCCATCGTTTGTCTTCGAATTTGTCACATTCATCTTCGATGGTTGATCGGCATTTAACACACAGATCGGAGTGTGAATCGGCTAAGTTTTCAGATAATCCTTGAGTGGATTCGAGCGATTGCTTTGTGTCTCTAGTGCATTCAAGGTTGGATAATTCTGCGAGAAATAGATTGAGAGCTTCTGCATTGTGGTGATCTCGCTCCTGGGTTGACCTGTAAGCAATTGTAATTGGTGCACATCTACTCGAGACAGATTACCAATCGCAGTGCTCCTTGGAGGCTTATTCGTATTAGAAGCTTGAGATAATGTGCAAGGCCTGTTACCAGTGACAGTAATTCTTGCGTAACGCCAAGCTTTCGTACACCAGTATCTTGAGTCTTTGAGAGCAAGCTGAAAAACGCAACTATCTTCTTACAAAGTAATTTGGCCTCCCGAGAGTATGATAAACCTGTGAACCATTAGTCTCGCCTGTCCACATCAGATCACGAGTTATTCATGGCCATGCACACCTTTGAATGCAACTTTTGCCAATCGTATATCCACGTTATCAGTGCATCCGAATAGAATTTCCACATGCCATATAAACTTCTCCGCAATAAAGACACCATCGATGTATGCGCCGTTTGAAACATGCAGAAGCATATCACTGATACAAGCTGCGGAGGATTCTTCAAACGCTGATAAAACGCTCCAGATCCGATATACTTTATGCTCCATCTGCTCCTCGGCCTCTCGTATCATAGACCTTCTATCTTCTGAGGGAGCTTCAACAACCTCCTCTGCCTCCCGCTCCGTGACAGCTGGTGGTGCAAGCCGTACATTCCAGAACTGTAGCACCACAACTTAGCAATAAGCTAACGCACTGACAATGCCCATTCAGAGTTCAATTCATATCCATAGCTTTCTCAAACGTGGCGTCTACGAGCACTAGGGTGACTAACCTTATGTATCATGTAGCACTCAGGGTGCCAATGCTGGTTCTGTCCATTTCTGAAGATCTCAACGAATTGTTTCAAAATGGCCGTCTGGCAACCATTGCATTTCGCTGCGAACTGCGTGGAGTAATGATAATGGCAGTAGACCTTACCGTCGTGTTCATAGTAAGAATCCTGCGGGCCAAACACGGCAGGACAAACGCAACATGTAAAGTGCTCGATATGGTACTTGCGGTCCAATGCAGTGATATAAGATCCACGCAAGGCCTCGCCGCAATCATGGCATAATAAATCGAGTCGACGGAAATAGTCCTTCTCACACAATGGGAATTGACCCTGACCATTTTCGTCCTCCACAGGAAAGAACTTGGAGGCAACTATCGCACCGCAGTCCTGTTACCGTATATCAGAAACGATCTAGGATCAACAGTATTGTAGTCCATTACCTTGCATTTGAAACAATCTAGATGATATGTGCCACCAAGAGCCCGAACAAATTGTCCCGTTAGGTGGCCTTCACACTGTTGACATATGCGTGTCTGTCGCGGAGATATCGCGGTGAGACCTGTGGTACTCCCACTTCGCCGGAGGGAACCACCAGCAGCACCCGAACCTCGTTGAACATGTCCCACTGAAGAAGTCACAATCGGCAAATGCTCACCGCTGTGAAGACTTTGCTGTCGCTGCGGGACTGTTAAATCGTCGTGGGCCAATGGCAGCTGAGGAGGATCGGGGTCTCGAGGTGGAGGCCCATCTGACGGTGGAGACATGCGATGAAGCGGTGCACCTCGCTGGCTGCGGAATCAACCACGTAGTTATTATTTGTACGGCAAACACCAACTAGGTTCGACGTATGCTTTTGACTCACTTGAACGACCAAAGATGGCGATTCGAATGACGAGGAGCTATGTACCCCAGTTACACCACTGGGCGAGAATATACCCAAGAACGGTCAACAGCAGATAAAACAGAGCCAGGAAATAAACGACACCAAACTTCGCAGTCGCAGGTGTTAATCAATTCAGGGCGACAGTTCGGAATAGGGTAGACTGGTCGAGGTAGAAAGGGGTAGTAGTTGAAGTAGAGCAATGTACTTCCCGAGTCAAACTCTAGATGTTGGTCCTTCGAAGGTGCCAATAGGGTTTGGTGCGACCACAGTGACCAGAAGAAGTGCATTCACAAGTGGAACCGTGACGACACTGGTTATCCCAGTAGTTTACCATATGCAGTACGTGAACACACTCAGTAGGATGAAATGACACAGCTAAAGAAAAAAACGTCGAGGAGGATGGTTTCCACAATCTGGCTAATCAATGGGTGAGGAGGTAACCAGCTACGAGATACTACCCGGACATCGCGAACAGTACTAATGTGTCTGTACTCGTCAACCCATCAAATATTAAGAGAACACCGAAGCCCTAACCCTGCAGCAGTGAGGTAAAGCTGACTTTCTTAGCACCGTTACAAACAATCTCACAATTCTGTTCCACTAAACAATATTGCAGCAGAATACTTTCTCATTAATAATAAAATTAAAGAATAATGGAATAATAATATTTCATTTACAATATATACTTTTATTAAACTGCCTTCTTATACAAGTCAATAAAAGTAATTGTTCAGTAAATATACAATCAGCTGCAAACAATCTCAACTGTAAAATAAGTTTATGTTGAAGTACATATTTAATCACAATTGTTAGATGAATCTGTGGAACATATGTAGTAAATTTTATCTCTCTATAAAGTCTTATTTATAGTAATTAGTAAGAATAAAATATCACCAAAATGTATTTTAATTATCAGTTACCTCTGAAAGCATCTGAGAGTTGTAGGACAATAACTCTACAATTGAAAAGTTTGAAATGTAATTAGACTATTAATAAAGTCTTTCTGAAAGATTCAAAGTACTTTAGATTTTCACAGTCAAATCCCAAAGTATAATTAAAATACTATTCATATATAGCAAACTATCTATTGGTATCAGAGTTAAGGTTGAAAGTAATGGGAAATAATAATGAAGTGGTGCAGCAATAGTTGTATAGTTGTTGAGTATATCTGAAGAAATATCTATCAGTTTTTGAGGTACAAAACTGATAGTACTTGAAACAACAGAATAAACTTCAATAAATTACTCTTTAAGATATAATATTTATTTATATATTAGCAATATATTACACTGTTTGAAAGATATAACTGAAAAAATCTTCTACTATAAATAGTCATCCCAACATTACCAGGTACTTTTTTAAAGATTCACATACACCTAATAGAATGTGAAGTGCTTTCAGATACAGCAAGACTACTTTCAGGTCTTTTTCAATACTTGAAATATTGTAAAATCTACAACTGAAATAGTCTATGGAGTATATAGTTGTCTTACGAATAATACAGAAAGAAGCTTTTAGATTGGTAAAATTTGAGAGCTGATAAAACTACTAGTCACCTTGATAGAATAATGCTGGTGTGTTTTAAACTGCAAGCTCTGCTCTTTGGGAGGGATAATATATTATATAAAACATATAGTACAATTTGATAAACTATATTTCAGCAATATACCATATTCAAGTATTGTGATAGATACATTGTCTAGTGGGCAATTCAATTCTGATAATCAATTACAAGCTATATAGTATTTACTTAAATCCAATGTGCTAATCTAACTACTACTACAACAAGAAAGATATAATCTTATATATCTGTTTTACAATCTGGATAAACCCATTAATACAATTATTCAGAATGTATAGCTCAATTTATATTGTTAGTCGTACCACAATGAATTATTTTAGCTTTACAATGTAGACTCACTTATTGAGTTTTTGTACACTGCTTAGAAATGGTCAATATGATTTTTCACACTGTTTGACTCTTACAAAGTTGTACAATCTGGTTTAGAGGAGTTTAGTAAAACTTTAATAGAGAAAAAGATAGAATGGGTACGTGGAAGATGTTATTAAGATTATTATCTACACTTTGTACATATTGAATCCAGTTGCTATAGGCATTATGCATAATAATAATGGTTGACATTGGTGAATTCTACAGTATAAATTCTTGACAGAAGTGGAGCTGTGAAATCATTACTTGTAGTATAACACTCCAGGATGGTATTTATTGAATATAGTGTGTTAAGTACATTCTGATCATATCTGAGCTCCAACCCACTGTCAGGGTATCTGCAGTTTTTATCAACTGATACACAGAATTATCATCCAAACCAGACAATATCAAAATCTACAAATACATTACTTAGTGATATTCAGTTTATACTTCAGCACACATCATTGGTATATATTTCTTGTTTATAATTCACCTGCAGTAGTACAAAATGGAAAATTGACTTCTCCAGACATTGCTGAAGAGGAAAGAGATAATGTGTGAATGTATGTTACTGGGTATTTGTATCAGATAGTAGGTTGAGAAATTTACGACCATTAATCTCACATCAATATTGAATTGCAAGGTATATCAGAGCCTTCTACGTATAGTTCAGGCTAACATGCCAGTTATGATACTTGAGTATGTATTGAATATAGTTGACTTTGATGCCAGTATTATGTTTCTCTTTCACATTAAAAATACTAAGCCATTTAGTCATATTGGTGGTAAAATTATCACTAGAATCCAATTGCCAAATTGGCTTAGATATATCACTTACCAGATACATTGTTGATTATCTAAAGTATACTAAATCTGTCTAATTGGTTTCTGGAGCTTCTGAATACAACGTATGTCCAACTAAGATTCGAAACTGAATATGTAGATATAGACCTTCTTTATACACTCCAAGTACTTATTGAAGGTGGTGGTTTAATTTCTCCCTCCATGTGGTTTATAATGTGCTATGCATCAGCAATACGGCAGATGGTAGCTTTACTCTTGCCATGAATGGGTAAATTTGAATTTCCACATATCTGCTGATTGTCTAGTTTGCTATACAGTTAGTCTTATCATTGGGTACAGGATTTTAATTTGCAGATTGTGGGGTGAATATACTTCTGCGTCTGGTGGTCTTAGTTGTGATGATCTTTAACAGTAATTACTAATGATATTGGAATAATTTATCTAAAAACCTGTACTTTATTAGTATTACATTATGGATTTCATCCTTCAATTGCTTTTATGCCTTTTGTTAATTATCACAGGACAATTGGATTACTTTACTTTCAATACTCTCCAGATATATTAAAAAGTCTGTACATTTTGTTCTCAGCTCCTGTGAAGCGATACATATCGAAATACATATTGCACTGCAAATATTCGATGGTGTGTGTATTTCCGACAGATATACTTGTATTACCATATAATCTTCCACTTTGGTCTTTGCATACTTCAATATTTGCTGTTTTTGATAACTACAACTGTTGTTTTGAATTTGTTGTAGTGTATGGTTAAGTAATTTGAGGGATAATTTGGATTGATTTTGTTTGCTAACATACAGAAAGAATTTATACAATGTCTACACTACTTTGATTACTGTCATATCAGAAGCAATTTCTGCAAGATCTTTGCCAAGATGACATAGACTAAAATATCAACCTGATTCACAGCAAGTATTTTAATAGGTTTCCTGTCAGATAGTCATTATCAGTAAACTAAATATCGAATGAAGTGCTCAACGAAGAAATATTGTAATACAAATGTGAACTGACTGCCAAATTGATTGTAAATAAATCTAGCTTTGAGGGTTTCATGCAGCCAGTTGAAGAAGTTTCTACCATGTATCTAAAGAAGCTAATGACATTAGCAGACAGCTAAAGATAGGAGACATTACAGAGAGCACATACGTTGAACCGATTGCAAATTTGCTAAAGATCGATAGTATACAGTATATTAATATTGGGGAACCCCAGCAACTATAGATATACCTATTGTACTCTTAAGTTATTGAGCATTCAAAATGTTGAGTATTCCATGGGGGCACATTTAGAATATTGCACTTTAGATATCAGTCTTGTGATGCTTGAGAAATAATAGCTTGTACGTGATTATCCCTGTCTCGGAAAGTCGAAAGATGGTTTCATTGTTACCTGAACCTATTAGTAAATTGCCATCTTAAGTTTAAACTGTTAATATCAACATTACTCAGTAGAGATAGCACAGTCCAAACTGAACTATGCCACAGTTGGTAAGTACTTTTGGTACGTTTTGGGGGATAAGTAATTATCACAAAATAAATCAAAACGCATATCTATAGAGTTCAGTATATCTCATTACAAATATTACCAATTGTTAGATATAGTAACAGATATACAGATAGCCCAAAAATAATTCAATTGAGTCTTGTGAGATACATAAATAGACAGTAAAATAGTTTCTTCTTCAGGAGGCTTATGCTGAATATGCTACCACCATCAATTTATCTGTCTTACAGTATATTCAATAGTCTTCAGAGTTAGCAAGATGTGCTGTCTCTGCAAAATGCAAATCACTTGGATTCCATACCTGAATTTCCCAGGCACTGCAGTCAATCTCACTATTAATTAAAAATATTTTACAATACCTCAACATGCTACAGAAGATAAGCACAGTGCTTACTAATACTCGGGGAACATTCCTGGATACATTTGAAAGGATTGATTGTCATGGTGGAGGATTCAATATGTTACAAATTCTGACTAATAGAATGGTCAAATTTTGATGATGCTAATACTTCTGCCTGAGAATTCCAAAGTATGGCAAATATTGAATTCTATTTTCCAGAATTTCTTAAAGTTCCACATGTACACATGCTGATTATTCTTGGGATTGATTGCAGCATATAAAATTCACTATCCTGATAAGATTTGCTATATCTTAATATAGTATCTATTCTCTACCCATGTCTATGTATGCTTATACATACTTGTAATCAGGCTGTGAAACAAAGTCATGTACACCTGGTTTTGTACACAGTATTGGGATTGAAGCACACATAGATATATATAATCAAATGGTTACAAATCAATTTTAGAGATATAACTTGGAGACTGTGCTGACTGCACTTGCAGATGGCAATTAAGGAAACTTAGAGATGAAGATATAGTAAGCTTTGGAGAGGTACGTGAAGGCATAGATTCAGTAAACTTGCTGTTGCATTTTGCAATAGTACCAATTGTACATGGAAATGATAATGATATCAGCAAAATGTAGTATTGTCAACAGGATATGAGCAAAATGTAGAATGGTCTGAAAGTTAAATACATACCTCCCAGAAACTCTGGTCAACACTACGGTTTTCGGTAAGTTGGTTTTTGATACTCCTAGATTGACCTGAAGTAATGGAAAATGCTTAGTGATATTGGAAGGGTGTTCTCACATACTTTGAAAAGCTTCTACAGTTGCAGAGGAGTAATTAGAATGTCACCACATGTAGTAATTCTAGTGGCCTGATTTGTCATCAGCTGAACCACCGGTGCAGGTTATGCGGAGTATCCTAAACTTGATACTGAATTTTCATGACTGCAGTTCCTAGATACCTATAAGTGGAGGGTATTTTGAATATTTTATTTGTCTGGTATGGGTATTTGTATTTCACAATGATGTCAAAATTTGCTACATTATGGTATGGAGTATATTCTATATCAATATCTAGTGATTATCAATCAATCAAATGATCTAGATTCACACATTTGATTTGGATGGTTTGCAGATTCTACCTAAGTGAGCTCAATAGTACACCTGAAGATGGCTGTCAAGAGAGGTTGCAGACTGTGAAGGAGGTTGCAAACCTGATTAATCTTGAGTACACAGAGCAAAAGCAAACAATGCTGGAGACCTTTGGGAAATATACACATTCTGTGGGGCTTCAGCATTGGGGAGGGTTCCTTGATGGCAGCGATCAGATTTATCATTCATTCTGGAAAACACCTGCGATTTCGACAATTGTTTAGAACCGAGGTACCATAACTGCTTACCCCATTCCTAGGTAGATTTCTCCATTGTCTGCTTGGTAAGAGAGATACTTCTGCCAATATGGATATATAAACCAGCTGACTATCATGAACCTGTCCAGGGCAATGCTTCATGTAAGGCCCTCTTTGATGAACTAACATGATATGACATTGCCCTCCTCTAAATAACTTCTCCACTTAAGGAAGTGCTCTGTTGTCCTCTTTCTGACCAGGCGAGTAATTTGAAGTGGTGGCTGATAAATTAATTTGCAGATCGTGTGGATAGATTCAATATGTATGCTGAAAGAGGCAATGATAATCAGACCGAAATGCAGCTCCAATACCAGGGTCTCTCAAATCCCGCAGTATTTGTAACTACACTCAAAATTGGAGGGACAGGCCTTCATCAGATGGCTGCAATCCATGCTGCATTGGTGCGAAAGTATCAGGTATTGAACAAGTAGTTCCAGGACTCTGCACTGGTTGTACAGCTGGGGCAAAACAGAGCTTTGTACATATTGTTATTCAATATAGGTCCTAGTGGCTATGAGAACATAGTGAGTAAACTTCACAAAGACTGGGTAGAGGCCCAAATGATAGTCATGCAAAGTCTAATAAGTCGACCGAATATTACAAACTTAATATATAACCATATTCAGGAGAGTTATCATGACCATACATTTCAGCTAACTGAGAATCTAGACCTCTTGCAGGCAGATCCAGACCATGAACAATAGTCTTAGCACATCAGTATGATATAATCATAGTAAGTCATTGTAAATATTCTACCAACCCAAACTTATCAGCTGATTAGAATTGTGAAAACCCATCATTTGTAAGACACTGCAGTTCATAAATAAAATATATCTGTCATATTGAAATAAATCATTAGTTCCTGTTTGAATTGTAGTTTCAGCAAATAGTATTTGTCAGAGAGGGATGTGATTGGTGTGATTATTTATTTAGTGACAATGTTGAGATGACATCAAATTGATCAGAACGTATTGTGTACTACCAAACAAAGATGCAGTGGACAATTCACTCAGAATGGATATTAGTGTGCCAATCAAATAGTGCTAAATCATGCCAATCACCGATTGCAGATACTGTTTGACTGATTCATCCTTCACTAGGCATTATATTGGTCAGTATAAGTATCGTAATATTCACCAAAGCAGTGGCTACAATGTAGAGTTCAATGGTCTCCTCATCTCATGATAGTTCATCTGGGTGAAACTATGATATATCAATCTGTGAAGCGAATGAAATAGTTGATCAATGGCCTATTATACGTTCACTGGAATTTCCAGGCTGAGTATCGAATGTGAAATCGGAATGATTATATGGGCCGAGTCCCATTCACTCAGCTGTACCAGAGCATCCCTCAGGTGTGTTGAGTATTGTTACCATTGATATGAATATCATCATGATAGATAGAGTGCTATATACTCTCCAGTCACAATTAGAATTAAGGAGTGTATAAGTGAAATTGAATAGTAGTGTCAGAATACAAGACATGGGTGATGTATGTTTGACAAAACTGCAGTATTTGTGGGCATGTGGTTGATTGTCATGAATGCCTCAGATCTGCAACCAAGTGAGTCTGGCAATGGGACAAGGCTTGGGTATTGCTAGTTAAGCCAAATACTTTGCTGCCAAGTATATTCTACTGATTATGGAAGTTCAGGCACACCTCAAAATGGCAATGCCAAGAGTTTGATGTTGAGAAATGGCTTGTGTATTCTTCGCTAAGCATGTTGCTTAGCTGCCGGGTATTTCCTCACCTATGATTGAACTTCAGGCACAGTAGATCCGCAATTCATATATATATAACATATTGATATTTGTATGAAGCCAACTGTAACATGCCATGGTTCATTATTGATGTATGATTCAAACCCAGGCACTGTGCTGAGTCAAAAAATCAGCCACTGATGTGGATGTACCGAGTTTATTGCGTACTTGGCATTTTTGATTTGCTTCATACTGGGTAGATTTTCTTCGCATATGAATTTGTGTCAATTAGTAGAGTCAGCACATACAAATTGTCTTCTATCAAAACACTACATGTTTTGGTGGTGGTGGCACATCCCACTTGGCAACTGACAGAATTAATAAATCTAAACATGACCAGTATGTAAAGGCTGTCACACAAATGGCGTAAGTGTCAAGCTCTGAGACAACTTGTCCATTGTAGAAAGGTAGCCACTGCACACTAAATCATACATGTATGACCCTGGCCAATCAGTAATCTCACTTAACTTGATATTGACTAAGTAGTATGTTTGGACCTATGCTTCCAAATCTTGCAATAGCTTCTGTAACATTCAGCTCAGTCAAAAGTACTGGAGTTTAAGAGAGAAAATGTCAATATACAGATTCTACTTTGCAACTCTGCAGATGACCAGCAACTCCCACTCACCCCATGTGCCACAAATCCTCAAAGAGGTCTAGGTTCTCAATGTGTTTAGAGCACATGTAACTGGATACAAATGAAATAAATGGTTGGGTGGCAAAAGTTGGTAGGTTAAAATGGATTATGCGATTTGAGTTCCAGTAAGAGAGTTCAAAGAGAGCAAATTATGAATGGCAGTTTTTACTCAGTGACTCTGTAGGTAACTGGTTACTTCCTGCTCACTGCATGTCTTGAAAGGCCTCACTCCATGACCAATCTTATACTGGCTTATTATATTCCAGTCTAGTGTTTGTATACTAAGATTGTATACCAATCGTATTGCGATAATAGATTGGAATAAGCAAAGACAGCTTTGAAGAGAGCAATTAACTGTCAATGTAAGGCTAGACTGCAAGTACAGCCATTGTATTGAATGTTGAATAACTATTCAATCCTTGATGCAATGTAATTCAAGTGGATTCTATGCAATGATATTATTGCGGACTGTGATATGGTTCTTAAATATGTACCGGGACCATCATATATGACTTCCGATGCCAACATTTCTTTTAAGCCAAATTTGTAGTTGTGAGGCCTATATGGAATTTGTGATTAGATAATGTGTTAGCTTGACTAGATAATATATGCAAAATCTGGTTGGGAGGGAGTAAGTATAACCCATCTTTCCATTAAGGTGTAGTTGAATCAATAAGATTACCCCTGAATGATCATTGTACCACATCATTCTGTCTCTATGCTTATATCTCTTGATTGTGTACCCAAATTCTCTCCCTCCTCAATTGCCTGCAATATTGTTGTTAAAGTAATCTGCTGACCTGACCCAGATGAACACATGAAATGGAAGTTATGCTTGGAGTATTGCCTTAATGATTGTTAACATAGCTGCAGCATACTAATACAACAAAATATCCTGACAATATGTGTGTCCTTGCAACTGAGATACCATATGTGGAGATTCGTATTTCTCCCCTATCAATTATCAACTCAGTCTGAATCCTTGCAACTCAGCCATATCTCACAAGATTCCAAATCTGTTGAGTTCTCCAAGTCTCAATGCTGCAACAACTGTATGGCATGCAGTCAGCTCAAATGCTTAAACAGACATGAATAATTACTAATTTTAGATGGGTCCCATGCTGTGGCACTCATTCTCATTCATGTAATCTGCGATCCAGTTGGCGAGCACAACATGTGAGTTAATGTTACATCTATGTCGATGTTATGAGTTTCTCAGGTGGATCTGGTTCTGGTGTATTGGGTTCAGATGCACTTGGTGTAGGTGGATCTGGTTGAGGTGGGTCTTATTTAAATATGTCTGGTTTGATTCAATTGGTGTCAGCTAAAGCTAACTTCCCATTCTTGCATCAAGAATATCATTGATAGAAGTGCTGACATTTCGGCATGTGGTATTAGAAATCCAGCTATTCCAGTGCACCTGACACATTCTAATTCACATTATCAGACTTCCATCCTGGAAAACAATATGAGCTATGAAAGTAATCCCAAAAAATGTGTTCAGATGCATGCTAAATTGCATCGTCCTCACTCATGTGCAACTTTATTCATCATTAGTCCCATTATTCTATGGCTTTTAAGCTTATATTTAACTGTGATAAGCTATTGCTCCTCCACTCTCTAACCTCTATCGGTATTTTATCAACATGGAACTGATGGCCAGTGAGGTAAGGAATCACTACTCACAGAACAATCATGAATCACATCTTGATAGAGCACTCACACTCACATTGAAGAAAACAGCTAATCTTCATTGTCACATCAAGTTTTTGACTTCCATCCTTGTCATGGTGCATCGTTTTGGAGATAACTTCTGTCACCAATCGCATTGCTGAAGCAGCATGGCAAACGGATCAGGCTGTCTGTGATAAAGAATGTGAGATGTTGGGACAAGCCATAGTCTCATTGAACATCGAAGAAGACGATATGGAGTATCAACAGCAGGAACTCCTTCTCAACCTGATGCATAGGGAGAAGACATTTCTGACAACATAGGTTCAACTGCAAATGCAACCGAGCCATGATTAGGCTGTCATTGTGCTCCCTGTGCTTTCCATTTCTCGGAATTTATCTGCAGCAATAGCACCACCATTGCCCAAATGCAACAAGTTAATCGTGGTCAATAAATTGTACAAGTCTAACCATACACCCAGCAAGATGTTCCCATTATACAAGTGTAGTGGAGACCAGAATATTCAACAACCCCATGCGAGCAGAGATCAGAGTGTTCCCCAATTTAAAGGGCTTCTGTCGATATTGCGAAATGTGTGGTGGATGCAATCATATTCACAACCACCTCTTGGTGAATATTATCCCATGAGAGGAACTTGCTGGTTGAAAACGCTTTAAACTAGGCGCTTATGTTTAGGATTGCCAGTACACCTTGGCGGGCTCTTCTGTAGGTGCACCATCTGGGTGTAAATTGACGGGTAATCCACCATTCAACATAGATCTGCAAACATGAAAATCTGTAAGTGTTGAATTCTGATTATTCCTTCTCTTTCAGACTTACAATATTGACTGTGGCTGAAAATCTACATAGATTAATCCCAAGATGAGTACCATTCAAGGACAGTTGGCAGGTGGGGCACGTTGAACAGTTATCTATAGGTACCAGTTGGATTGCGGTTTTCAAATTGAGGTTTAGATCTAGGTTTAGGAGCTTATATGGGACTCTGATTATCTCTCAACAGTTGTGGAAGATAAGAAATCATAGTTCACCCAAATGGAAGTTCTGGACATAACTTACCATCAATTCATCTTCACCATGAATTGCTGTGAGCGCCAGCCAACATCATACCTGTTGATTTGATGTCTCGCTGCCCATGGTTTGTCAGTGCCTATGATTGCTATTGATTGAGTGATGTCGGAATATTACACCGCAATGTAGACTCTGGCTTTGTTTGCTCAATATGAATAAGAAAGTTAATTGTTTACTTCCCCTGTTACAAATTTCACTTTGGATGTCACTGCTTTCATTATTCGCACATTTGTGGGGCACTTCATACCCTGGTTCATTGCACCACCCCTAGGATAGGTGCACCTCAATTCCTGTTGGCACTCCTCAGCCTACCACTGCTTAATTACATCTCAAGCTGAAGTCTCACTGTCTTGGTACTACTTGGCAGAGATGTCTGATCCTCAATTCCATTAGTGCAGATCAGTCGGGATTGTCACATATTTGATACATTCATTACTTCTCAACCCGGCTGTCAGCATTCTTGCACTATGATAGGATCTTCTCTAACGTGCTTGGTGCTCCACTGCCTTGAGTGGTGCTCTTCCATTTCATTCAATCCTCGACCATCACCATCTGTGTACACTCATATTTGACACAGCACTCCCCATCATGGGGCTCCTTATTGCCTGATAGTTGCTGCCCTTGTTCACCTGAATATATTATATTGCCTTTCAAAACCCTTATGATTCACAGCTAGCTAACATCTCATAAAACCCTTTGTTACATATTTCCAAGCAAGCCAAATGACAGTAAGATTCAATCTCACCCACTCACCAGGTATGAACTATCAGGAAATACAAAGAGTACCTGAAGCTTCATCATCAAAAAGTGAAATTGGTTTACGAAAATGGACCCGATGCACCAATCCTTGTATACATTCTCCACCAATAATCCAAGCAACAGATTTTCAATCTTCCAACATGCTTTGAAGCGTTCAATGATGTAATTGCGTTGTCACGACATCTGAACAATGTGTTAAGTGATTTAAGCTAATTCATTGCACTTGTTTCGTTCATGTTGGTCCTCTAGATGTTAATTGTTTCGACGGTTTTTTGAAATGTTCCATTGATTTCAAGAATATTCTTAACTATTTAATCCATTCAGACATCGATTATAGACAAGCTTGCACAACTCCCATTACAAAAATTTAGACACCCAGAGTAAACACTCATCAGTTTTCTGTATATCGCTGCAAAAATTACTTCAAGCATTGAGTTGAATAATCTACATGTAAAACACAATGACAGCATTCAAGTCAATTGTGTTGCTCAAGGACCACCGCGAGCTATCTGGCTGCGGCGTCAGCAGAAGAAGGTGTACCGCTCATTCAATCATGCTGGTAGGGATGATATAAGTGGATATGATGCTGAAAAAAGGATTACAACGGTAGCTTCCATCGTGCAAGGGTTGCATCGGAGGTTGATGCCTCTCCTCGACAATCATCATACCAGCAGACTCATGTATCGGCCCTGTTGCAAACGTGTCAACCAAGGCAAGATGCCCTTCAACGCTCGATTCAGCATCCTCGATGACAGAAAGACACTTCAACCGGGCGAGTGTGCGTCCAGCAGTCAACTTAATGTGGCTATCCGGACTCGTCCCCATCCAGAGAAGCACTGTATCATTTCTTGGTGGCATATGCTTGCTCCACCTTTTTGACCCAGTGCAACAAACCATATGAACTGCTTGCTCGTCACATTGAAAAGACGTCACAGGAATTGCTACTGCATTGTACTAAATTGATTTTGCATCGTGGAGACGACTGAAATACTGATCGTGATTGACATAGTCTGTGACGTCGGCAAATCTCTTGAAACAGTAAGCAAAGTGATACTGTACCTCCCCTTTTGGCATTGCACACCACTCAGCCAAGTCATCAGGGGTCTTGATTGCTGGTTGTGGGATTTCTATCATTCGCGTGATAGTCGCTTTGGTTAGATGCATATCATTGTCGCAACATTGTTTTGCAGCATTTGCATTCAGCTCTCGATACTGAGACACCTCGTGTGTGGCTGTCGTTCGCAAAATCTGGAAGGTGGCCTCACAACGATTCGATTGTTGGTATGCTTCTCTAAAATCCATCATCACTTTTTCTGGGAGTTCAGAGCCTACATTCAGGAGGTTGCCAAGCTGGCAGATATGGTCAGAGAAGTGGTTCAGGAGATTCCTCTTCACAAAGTTGAAATCTGATTCGTCCACAAGATGTTGTGCAATTTCTGACTCGATCTGCATTGTATCTTCACTAACGCGACAGTGCTTTGCAGCCGCAGAAAGATTGTTACAAGCAGGGTCACTCTCCCATTCCTCCTGTTGGGCCAATGTAAGCTGCTTTTTCAAGGCTTCCGGGACCTTCTTTGTAGATTTACTGGCGCAGAATCGACTGACAACATCCTTGTGATGATGAAACTCCTCCAGATAATTCTCCTTGTAGTCGATCGTGACCTCAGTATGGTACAGGTACTGTGCCATAAGGTGAAAATACACAAAGTTCTTGACGCACAACAGGGCATCTGTGAAGGGAATCCTTTGGCTCGCCAAAGGGTTTGAAAGAGTCACCGCGAAAACTGGGACAATCACACGCTGGAGTGCTGTTATCTCCTTACTACTCCATTGCGTCACCTGGCTACATGGTCTGTTGAATTGATGGAAGGCAGGATATGGAGGAATCGTCGCCCAGAGCTGGTTGAATTTGTTAATCCTGGAATGATGTGTGAGGAAGGACATTACCCAGTCGATCAAATGCTTAGGCATAGCGAGTTAGACAGTATGAAGAATATTGGGTACGATAATAGTTGTTGGGAAGATGCATTTCATATTCCAGAAGATGCCTTCTGAGGTTTCAACTGCTCTATTGTCCAGATATTGTCTAACTGCCCGACTCTCCATCTCATCTCCCTCAGTCACATGTATCATCTTTTGGAAGTATAGCGGATAGTCTCTCAATTGCCCCCACGATGAATTCCCTTCTCCAAACGACGATTTCGATGCTTCGCACACACGGCAATGGTGCTGCTTGATTCAGACCAAGTGTATGTGTTTGAAGTAGTCAGCCATCCATGCAGAGATGACAGGATAACATTGCGGTATCCGACCGTCCGCTCAAAGTCCAAGCTTTCCACTGTTGAACAGCCCATTGAGACGACGAAATGTAAACTCGAAGACCTTCCTAACACCTTCTCGATCCTGGATTTGTTTTTCTTTCACAGCAGTCGTTTCTGCATGACCATTAAAGCGATATTTCGGCGGAACAGGAAGAAGAACCACAAGGATTCTTGCCAGGTTCGACAGTGTTGATGTAATTGACAAGTCCATGTTTCTGACACTCATATATGCTGGCCATTCCTTCTTGTCACCCAAATAGTTTGGAAGATGTGTCTGGTCTGAACTGCTGAACACAGGGACAATCATAGCTCCAAGTGGCCCCGGTAGCTATTGAAGCGGACAAAATCATCGTAGCTATGACCAAATTCAACTAACGTACCTGTTCATTCCACCACACATTGCTGGATTCCACCTCTCAGTAGATACGTTCTTCAGCATCATTGAATTCCTTTGCTCGAGCATAAGACATATGTTCCCTGAACGCAGGCTGTTGCGTGAGGAATTGAATGCTTTCAACTGGATTGAAGTAAAAGAAACGTGTGTAATCATCATCATGAAGGTTGTTTGGATCGACCAAACGATTGTAACACACTTGGCTGGATTTCCATAAGTTGATGCCCATCGTGTAGGACATTTTGTTCAACCGTTTCAATACAGTGTGGGACAAAGTGAAGTTACTGGCAGTTGCCATCGTAGGGTTCCTGAAAAGCTCGTTGATAGCAGCACTGCTCAAGTTGTGTTTGGCGCACCAGTGCGCCAATCTATACTCCTCCTCGCAAGAAAACTGTGACGATAGATCAATTTCATCTTCGACGCTCTTGCAATACACCCAACTTATAGGCTTCCCCGCTAGGCGGTTGTGCTGGTGTGGAGTACCGTGAATACCTGTCCGAACTGGAGGTTGCTCTGGATCGATACACGCATTCTCGCTGTCGGCTTCTGTATCGCTAGAATCATTGTCTGCAGGGAGAAGAAAACGGTCTCCATGTGGTCCATGAACAACTGCAAGTAGAAAGCAATTGTGCTGGATCGCAAAACTATCATCTGGCAGGTGTTAGGCTGATATGTATACTATCCTTTCTTAGGGGTCGCGACAGAGGTGTGTGATGTAAGCGCTGATGTAAGAGCAGGTCCTCAACCAGTAAAGACACTGTTGACAAAGATCCATGTTGCGTGTGCAAAATGAAATGTCACACCTATGTTAAGAAGCGTCTCGACAGTCTTTCAGCTACTCATGTCAGTTCAACCCGGCTGGTCCTCGGAAAAAGCTGCACCTAGATCTACTCTTTCCAATAAGGGGTCCTACCACTCTCTTAAAATTTCTGTGATCCTCTTTACACATTTGCAAAGTGATTAATCGCTCTTTCCATTTCAACATGCATTGGATCTCGAAAAGCATACCGTATCCGCATTCAGCTCAGCACGGCAATTGTTTTGCACCCTCACAACACCCTCCTATGCCCAATGCCTGATTCATGGTTGTCACGTATTGTCAAGTTTGTACCTGACGTGAACCCTGCATTGTTCTTACATACCGACCCAGCGACGTCATTGCGGGGTACAAGAACTACAGCATGGACAAACAGGTGAGATATGACTGCAGAGCATGCTTTTAGTTGTCTTTGTGATGAGATTAAGCATTCAGTCGACGAATCAGGGCACTTAGATGATGCTAAGCAAATTGTTTCCTAGCTGAATTGCAGCCAAGATGATGTCGCCAGATCATGAAAACCCTCCAAGCCCATATATATATTCGCCCTGCCTGCCCACCTTACTTACAATCTCCAGAACCTTCGACACACCCTCCTCACCTCTGCTACCACATCGCTTCACCCCTGACATGATACTTAACACTGCCGATGCTTGATTATTGTACAAAGGATTTGATACCCACCACTCAATCATTGACCACCGTTGAGAACCTGAAATGTAATGTGATGCCTTCTGGTTGCCGAAATGAGTTGTCACAGAAGCATATACAATCTGGATGCCGACTCTACAAGGCCGTGTCTGGGCCGAGAACGCTGGTGTTGGAGTCAGCCAATGGGCTGCAGAAACCATGGGGATTTGGCAGGGTAAGGGTGGCTTGACAACACAATGGAGAGATAATGAAGTGAGGGTGCGCATCTGGGTGATTGCCCAGACCATGTGCATCATCAAGATGCATGGCGCCGGCCCTGAGCAGGAGGATCTCCCAATCAATCATTGCATGACTTGAATCAGTGATTGGGCGTCTAAATGGCCGGTTTGGAAACAGTACATGGCAGACAAGACTAACCTCGATGGTCAGAGACTGCAGGCAGCACTGGATGAGTTCGCAGAGGTTGGCTCTGGCAGAATGAACAATAGGCTCGAAAGAACCCTAACTAAGAAGAAGCAACTTGTGCACGATGGTATGTATTTCATTGCCCCGATCCTTCCTTTGTTGCTGTGAATGATGTGTAGATACAGTAGACGACAAGGAAGATACCTCAGGTCACAAGGCTTCTCAGAAAATGGTGCGTTGCAATGCCTCGACAGATTTTCTTCTCGAGCCAATTAGCTATGCCATCACCTATGTGGATCCCGACATCGCTGGGAAAAGGGTGGGTGAAAACCATACTCAGTTCTTACCATGGCACTGGACTGGGGATGATGAATCGATACTTCCAATAGTTACATCAATTGTCTATACAATTATTTTGTCAATCGTGAATATTGCAATTGCTGCTTTGCCAGACCCCAGCTGGACAGTGTGAGAGCTTTGGGGCTGCCGGGAGGAGCCTCACGGAGTTGGTGGTCCATACGCCCCTAATGATACCCCAATCTTCGATACCAATACTGCTGCCGGATGGGTACAGGCAGCGATGACGTTATGGAACTCAATGTGTTGTTGTGTTGTTTATCGTGGCCAACAAGCCGATGGCACAGCTGGTGCCCAGACCTCTATGCGTGGTGGCCGCAGCGACCTTCCTCTGGATGATGTCTTCCCACCACGAGCTGAGGATATGATCAACGATATCGGGGTGGAATCAGAAGATGACGGTGAGACACGGTGCTCAAATTGAAGAAGCTTTCTGACAACAAAAATACGCTTCCAATAGTTCAAACAGAACCTTCAAAAGAGGATCATAAGACTGCAGCAACACCTTGAAGTCATCCAAAACTGAGCTCTTGATCTCTATGCCGATTATGAGCAAAGCCTGGTTGCTGATGATGATGTGGCTTGCGTACGCAAGTATAATCAGATTGTGAATCCTCCCGCAGCAGGCTCTTTGGCTCAGAGGTTGCTCACAAGCAGCCGCCCAGCTGCAAATTAGCCGTTGTGAGGATGGTATGCAGTGGCTGGATGGTTGGTCAAGTATTCCAGTTGTGTGGGTAGTTGTCTGGTATTTTGGAGGGTGGACAGACGGGTGATAATTTGGAGTTTTTTGGTGAGGTTTTGGGTCTCTTTTTGGTGTTTTGTTTATTTTATTATTACATCATTCTTATTTATGCATGAAGGGCTGTGTTGAGAGTTCACGACATTGGGAGTAATCGTTGAGACGTTTGTCTCTGGGAAAGAGATATTGACAGTAATAGGACTCCTTGTTTGGCTGTCATGTAATTGGTAGTTCAGTATCTTTACCCAGCAGAAGTTAGCCGGAATGATTAGTGAAATGCAAACGCTTTTTTGCTCGTTGCGATAACAATTTTTGCCAAAGGAAGCCAATCAACAACTGTGCTGCAGGCTGGTCACCTGCCATTCTTAGTTCCGAGTTCCCATCCAACCAAGGAGTTGGAAGTGTGGGTGGTGAGACAAGCCAAGATCCTGGAATCGTCGACAGGATGAAAAGACACATCACACCGATGCTTTCAATCATATCAACACGTTCGTTCCATTACACAACACTTTAATCCATTTACTCTACGTTCATTCACAATTCCTTCAGTCACCACATTGACTTTCTCGTACATATCACTCGCCGCCTTCCTAAATCATGACAAGGAGGTGCAGCACTTTTCCTCCTCCTCCTCTTCTTTCCCGCACCAGGAGAAGCAGATGATCTAGCCAGGATGAGGATCTTGGTGACTATCTCAGCACGATACCCGACATTTGCAATGATCATCCAGATGAAAATTCAGAATCCGACAACAAGCCTCTTTGGCGACTATCTAGGTAAACAATGGGCAAGGGGCCATCAAAAGATTCCTTCATGTCAACACTTGGAAAATGAGTCGAGGCAACTCAGTTAACTGCCATGTTGGCGCTAACCCTAAATCCTGAGCATTAGGAGGTCTATATCGTCTTCAAGGAGGACAATGAATGTGAGCCTGCCCCGCCGTCATCGAAAAATGAATCTGATTAAGCGTTTGAATGATTGAATCCTCCCGCTGATGTATATATTTACTAGAGGAAGGATTCAAACAAAGCCGGTGAGCAATTGGTTGCATGGAAAGCTGGAAATCTGTGGTGATATGAGCTCTTTGTTGACGATGTGACAGGCCTCATTGTTGGCCCAGAAGACAGCACCCAGACAACCCTTTCAGGCGCTCCGGCGATGGTCATGGCACATGTGAAGCCTTTAGCTATGAATTATGCAATGTTTGTGAATCCTTTTACCACGAATGTGGTGAAGTCCACCCAGATTCATAGTTGATGGTATGAGGATATCACTTGGATTGATCCAGCCCAGAGAAACTCAGACCCTCGACGTGCGTACATTTTAGTGGTAAATGAATCATCTCAACCATTGTTTTCATCTCTGACATTGCACATCAGGCTTTCGCAAAGATGAATTGCTGCCATGCAGCAATGGCATACCGCTGCATCATGGACCTCATTCGACTCAATTTATGTATTTCGAACACAGTTGCCTACAGAGGTCCGGAAAATGGTAGCCTGGCTATTGGCCAGGAACAGGTTTACATGCCCCAGACCCATTCGTGAGGTAAGTTCAAAGTTCCCATCTTGTATAATCGTTGTCTTGACGATCAATTTAGTAGTGCAAGTTTCGATTTGCAGCGACTGATATTGTGGATCTTATTCACCGGACATAGTTCGATGGCATACAACAAATGCGAATGAAAGATAGATCATCGATGGATCAAATCAACCCGACATTCATTGCCCTCACCGCAACAGCCATCCTGCATTGTCTGTCAGCCTGGAAAACAGGCAAGTTTAGGGTCCCACCAGAGTTTGGTCCAGGAGGTGGAGTACAACGTATGTGCGGTACAAGAAACATTAATCACGAGGTGATAAACACATGCAAAGATGTATTCTGTCATCCGGCCGCGGATTTTCGTTCTTCCTCACCAGAGGTTGAAGCCAAAAAGATAGACAATATCCACCACATGATTCGCTGAAGGATCCACTCAACTGGCACGGACCCAGCGATCGCACAACCTCACAATGATCAGAGCAGCATTGATGAGTACGTCCTTGATAACATCCCGGAGGAGCTCATAGAGCAGCCCGACAATTCTTTTAATACTCTCAGCAGCTGTGTTGCTGCAACCGAAGGTAGCATGTGATTCTCAGCTGTTCTGCCTATGGGTGGGTCTGCCATCGCCACCAGCAGCAACCCGTCCCCTGCAGCGACAGCAACTGCAACAGCAACGACATCAGCAGCATCACCAACATGACCAGTATTGAGAATATGGGATTAGTAGGTGGAAGTACGATTGTAGAGACTGCGATGTCGCTTGGTGGTTTGGAATGGTGTCAGTACTCAGATTTAGGATTTCCTTTGTGCGCTATTGTATTCCAACTTTTGTCGATCTATCATAATAGTAGTAAATATAATAGAACTGATGGGTTATTGATTTCTGAGCTCGGAGGTGTGAGTTCAGAATCGTGATGATGCATAACCCTCCCGTGACAGTTGAACTGCAAACTACTGACAATCTTGTATCAACGAAATAAATATCGTGAACCACTTCTGTCACGGCGCAAGATGGTACGAAGGTACTTGGGAAATATAGAAGAAAGATCCGGAAGGTGTGGAAGGAATTGTGTTACGGAAAAGCGGAGACGTTGGGAGACGCGGAGGAAGCGGCGAGATGGTG
>Ga0307515_10001882_pt1 | contig 46667 bp, 44 predicted proteins | sample 17_EM_MG_FD_194513 | JGI IMG/M metagenome (GOLD analysis project Ga0307515, IMG submission 194513) | Populus trichocarpa ectomycorrhiza microbial communities from riparian zone in the Pacific Northwest, United States - 17_EM | ecosystem: Host-associated > Plants > Roots > Unclassified | place... | reverse complement strand
CTTACAAGTTTGGACGAGAACGTCCCGGGTGGGGAGCAGTCCAACAACCCGCCGCTTTGTCATAGTGGCTGTCGCTCCATTGCTCAACAGAGGATTCAAACTCAAAGCCGCGCTCATTGCTACCCTTCAGCAGGTTACCAGATTACAAAATGGCCCACCACTCTCTAGCACTGTGTGTTTGAGGATCGCTCTCCAGTATAACCTCATTACTGTCAACGGACGTTCGAAATGGTTCAGTACTCCTGGATAAGGGATAGTTCGACCCTCCTGGGACCTCTTGACGCTTCCCTTACATGGCAATCTTCGCCTCGCTCTTGGCCTTTTCCAGAACTGCCTGTCGATTTGCCTGCGGCTTTTCTACAGCTCCCAAGTTAGCGCTCTCAGACGCCAGAAAGGACTGATTCGTACCTGATCGTGCTCCTACCCTGCGTGATCTAACTATCATCACAAAGTGACTTCAACCTTTCTAACGCTTTACTATCCGGATCAACCTTTAAAAGTGCATCAGCAGCTCGAAGAGCATTTTCGAGTGGAGTGATCCACCTATTGATTGCGCAAACCCAAGAATTCCTCTTGTGTATTTGTGGGCTGAGAAGACCACCGAATTGAGCAAGTTCCCTAGGTACGAGAGAGCCGTATCCATTTCTTCAGGGCTACCTTCCAGGAACCGACCGCACCTTGCAGTGAAGAGAGTGTCCTTATGATCAACCAGTGGGGGGTCGGTGAGAGAAAATCCACAAAACGTCAAGTAACATACCCCGTGAACACAGCCTTCGCAGAATTAGTAGAGTCCGTAACATAATAGCATATCGACTCTCGTGTATGACACGGTGTCACGAGGCATCTATGAAGGAGATAAGTCGAACCGCGGGATTGATTGCAGAGCAAAGGCGAACAAACCTGACTTCGAGGTTATCTTCGATGGCTAATTCCTCCCCGTTCTTCGCTATAGTATTAAGACGGCCCAGCGAACCCAATCACGGCGGTCGAAGGCTTTCTGACAGCAAAACTTCCGTTCTCTAAGACTAATGAGTCAAGGCGCCCTAAGGATTCCATTATCCTGGATGTATCAGGCCCTGGTGTCGATGATCTGGCACTCGTTGATTCGCCAGGTGCGTGTGAAGTCAGCCACTTTGCTCTGGTATACAACTAGCTGTGATTTTAAGGTATCATTGTTCCTTGGAGTGCCGGCGGGGACGAACGGGATACTGAAGATGCCGAGACGCTTATCGGCCGATATATTGAGAAACCGAATTGCCTCATTCTCCTAGCGGTGGCATGCAAGAGTAAGCAGAGTAATTGCTGTCCTTGATGGAGACTCACGTCACTTCAGCCGATCCTGAAAATCAGGGAGGACTCCATCTCATCATGTAAGGGTATCCTGACTTGTTGGATCACTCAGCGCTTAAATCTTCCAAGTACAATCGATTCCCTGTATATACTGAGATGACTGAGCGTAAAAGAGTGTAAAGCGAGTATGTGACGGGAACAAATTGACGATTGCCCAAACAAACAGACCAAAGCGTGGCCAAATAACTCCAGGCGATATACTAAATGACTGTGCATGAAAATGAATAGGATGAACTCAACTATAGAACATTGAATGGCGTACTTATACTCCAGGAAATACTATCCGTGAGCCGAAAGGCTGACAATCAGATTCCAGATGGTGACGAAGCTAGTTGGATGGCGACGATCCGCAATTAAATTCAAACTCAGATGGTACTGTCTAAGAAGGAGATATACGATGGAAAAGTTGTCCTACCCACCACCAATTTCTCTTCTGTCTTTGACCCAATACATGGTCGCAGGGTCGACCCAGCACAAACGAGGATACTTATGCATTTATACTCAGTACATTCATGACTCTATCACTTTCCCTCCGTGCCTCTATGCTCTATTTTCCGTTGCACCAGTTCTCGGTTCGCCACGTCCCCAGCCAAGGGGCTCGAGATAGGCAAAATCGAGATGTGACTACGAGAAGCGAGTTTGATCGCCTCCGAGAGCTTCGTACCCTCCCTTTCTTGGCGACTCATAGCCATGACCTCTCCCAACCTCTTGTGGATGGAATGTCCGACCTTCCGTCTCTTCAACCGGCTATATGAGACCAATGTCAATGTTTAATATGCAGAAAAATGAGATGTAGGACGCACGGGAAGTGAGGGGCCCTTCTCATGGGATTAATCGAGTAGTTCGATGTGTCATTATCGTCCACAAATTTCCTCTTCAAATTTCCTCTTGAAACCGACAGTACCAACAGGGACGGAGGGTCCCCGCTTGAATATAGAGGGGTCGGTGGTGACGACAGCGAAGGTGGTGGGGTTGGAGGTTGTACGATAGCCGGGGTAGATTTCCGCGTTTGCACTTCACTACCACTGCATAGTCCGAATGAGCAGGGGACACACCAACCAAATGGAAATATGACGTACAATGAATTCCTACCATTGGCATGGTCATTTCCTTCGTCAGTATACTCTCGTCGTTCGATCAACTCGGGCGAGGCAGAAGCAGGGCAACTTTCCAACGTTGGTACAATGGATGGCACAGATGGGAGAGGTGGGAGAGAGGTGCTAGACCCTTTTGGTGATGGTCGTAGCTGCCCTTGCACTGCGTCGCGGCGGAGGTCGATTAAATCTGGCCTCTTTGGACAGCTATACAAGTTCAGTTCAGTCACACCATACGTATTCAATAAAATTAAACGCACCTCAAATCGCTCTGGGTGCCAGTCTCAGTATTTATGGCTTGGGCGGGGTCAATTTCCCCGCTGGCACCCTCGATCCCTCTCTGATGGTCCGATATATGGATACAGGTGAGAGGAGAAGCTGGTGTCGAAGCAACTCTTGGTGGAGAAGGGAACGAAGGAGAATGGGATGAACAGCTTGCGGCCCGACCCACAGCAGCGCCTAGAACAGGAATAGGAGATTCGGGAGAACCGAGTGGTTCCTGGTATTCTGGTGATATAATCTCTGCTATAGAAGTCGAGGATTGGTGGACCGGATCCGAAACGAGGAGTGAGGCATCACCTTGCAGGGGCACGAATTGAGGGAATACTAATTCTTGAAGGACCACCGGATCGAGTGCGTGAAGTTTGTGAAGCAGGGGATGCCCAAAGATAGGTGCCACAGTTTCGACGAAGGACGGCGTCTCAACACTCGGCCAACGCAAGGTCCCAGACAGCGAGACATACTCGCCACTGGATGCGACGAGCGGGGCGGATGGAAGTTGAACCATTCGAGGTGCAGTTGCAATTCTTGCTACTTCCCGACTTTCCGCCTCTGAGTCTTCCATGGCTGAATCCTCTGCACATTCTGGAACGCAGTCCTCGAGAACAATATCATCTTGCTGTTCGTCAATTCTCTCGTTATAGGGAGCTGGCTCCCAGACGAGGTGAGGGTGAGGGTTGAAGGTGGTACCAAAGTGCAACTCAAACTGATCCTCAACCATTGGCACCGAAAAACCAGCGTCCACGTCGCATCCGTTGTTTTTATACTCCTCAAAAATGCCCTGTTCATCTGTACGTTCGTGCACCGAGCCATCAACGAGATCCAAGATGGGTACCCGATCGCCGTCGAAACAGACAGGTCTCGGCGAGATGCCCGTCCACAGCCGCGGATTTTGACCAATAGAGTTGGTCGTGGTTACCCTGGTCCCACTGGACATCGGCATGTAGGGTATTCTTGTCAGATCATCTGAGAAATGACGCAATTTTTTCCTCTGCTCTCCACCATAGAAATCGTAGAGGGCCCCCCCGGCAGCGGAGAACTCACTACTGTTCGAACGTACGGCACTACTCCTGGACGCAGTGCCGCCTATTGGGGTCAACTGCTCTGGGCTCCCCGTAGTGGCGGTGAATTCGGGAGCAGTGGAATATCCACTCCTGAGATCACGATGATCTGGACAGCCCACGTGTCCCTTAGTGGGTGTAAGGGCCAGTGGAGGCGTAAAGGATGTTGCCGGTCCTCCTGGCGACGGAACAGTGGCGTGTGTTTCATCTATAGCAGAAACTGGCATGGATTTGGCGTCCTGTTGGAGTAGAAATACCTCCATGGACGAGAGGGGACCCTCCTCGCCTTGTCGGGCTTCCTCCAGGCGGTGCTTGGATGTGGAAGGTGCACTGCAGCGGCTCGCGCGCCCTGCGACCCCCTCCGCTCGGCCAAGTTGTCCTCAAGTCCTGGAGGACCCGGTGCGCGATTTCGAGGGTTGCATCTGACCAGAACCCAAAGTGTCAGCTCGTCGTTGGTTGATGGGAAGCGTAAACGAAGACCCACCCTGAGGATGCTCTCCTCTATGAGACTCTTATCCTTCTTCTTATTTTTCTTGATCCTCTTTTTCTTTTGGGATCTCTGTTTGACGTCCTGGCAGACAAAAAAGATGAGTCACATTCAACGACACAGGGAATAGGCACAACTGTGTAGCAGTACTTACAGCCTTCATCGGAGGTGTGTTCTCATCTCCTTTTACTCTGAGTCCCCCATAGCCTTGAGTAGCTCGACGTCTAACCGCGCCTCGATTGCCTGTCTCCCCTTCGTTAGCATCCATATGCACCATTACCCCCAAATGCGTCGCCACAAACGCGCTAATAGACTTGCCTCCTGGGCTGTTTTTGGTTTCCCCAGTGGCAACATGGGGTTCTGGTCAGACTAAAGGTCATAAGAGACTCAATACCCATGTTTGATCGCGCCGATAGATATGAAGTCGCGTACCTCTCCATCAATTTCCTCCAACGTTACTTCTGGCGCGTCGTCAGGACTGATGTCGTCGTCCTCCATACTATTGGCCAGACCAGAGTCACCTACGTCCTCAGGGAGACTCGACGTGCCATTTGTGTCACATTGACCCTCTCCCAATTTTGGGGTAGAAGGGCCAATCTCACTGGCCACATATAACCGCGTCGCCCTCGACGCGCTGATCGGCCGGTACAGCTGCGCATGTTGACTTCATGATTGATTATGAATGTTTTCTGACGACAGAATAAACCTGTTGCTCCGTAGGTGAACTCCCAGCTTCGCGAGTCTTCGTATTCACCTCAATAGGTACATCAAGATACTATTCACCACTGTACTAAAAATATATATAAGTGCATAGCCTGTTTAGCAGTGAACTATGTGAGTTTTAGCTCAGTGGTTAATAGTATTGCACTGATGTACCTATGTAGTCTTTACTCGGACGAGTTTACAATTACTAAGAAATGGGGCAGGTCCAATTCGGGAACCTTACGCTTAGTGGTTAATAGTATCAAGACCACTGAGTTCGAGGTAAGACAGAATCTGGGGGGTTTTTTCGCAGAGTCATGAGATGGGGCTTTGCAGTAAGTGGTTCATGCAAGTATTTTATTGGATGTAGCGACTATACCGGTGTGTGAGCGCCGTTATTAAGACTGCTGCGTATTGTTCACGTGCGTGGGCGATATTTATCATTCGCCGATCGCCGATGCAGTTATGGCTCTCCCTTTTGGTAAATCCTGACAACCCTAAACTGATATAGAAAGCGGCACAAGCCGCCAAAATGATAGCAGATACAAATTGATGGAGCAGAGAAAGAATAGATAAAACCTACGACCCGACGGTTCAGTGTAACCTCCATTTTACTTCACCGGAAGAGTTGTCCTCACCATAGAAGATATTACGCATAGTCATGACGGTTCTAAAGACCACATTTATCGATAGAGATGTTGCATAGAAGGGTGAATTTCAGTCCCATAACGTGTAGGAGTTGCCATCGGAGTTTCGGGTGCCACCTGCCTCGCACTGTTGTCCGGTGGGGTTTCGGGATTCGCTCGGCCGCTGAGTCTTTGAATTGCCCCGGTAAATTGAAAGGGGTCAATAGCGACTGAAGGGTGAACGACTGAAATCGGTGGCATACCGTGCCCTGGTCGGAGGAGAGTCGGGGGCGCAGGCACTGCCCCCACAGGTCCCAATGCAGGGGCTTGGTTCGCGTCTGCCGTCCCGCCACTGCTCGTACTGTCGCTACCCTGGCTCCCACTGCTGTCATGACCTCCGGTAGCAGGCCCGACAGCAGAAATCGCGGGAGGGGCAGGGGTAGGGGTCGGAGTTGCGTTGATGGGAGGCGGGCATACGGAGGTCGCGGCTGACGTACGCACTGAAAGAGAGCTTGGTCCTGACGTCGGGGGTAGGAGAGGATTGGAACCCTCAGCCACAATCGCCAGAGTGCGCGAAGCCACCATGTGATTTGGGTTCGCTCTGCTAGATGTAGGTTCAGGGGCACGCCCGGCGTGGTCCCCACGAACCCGTACCGCTACCACGTCATCGGGGATGGCCTCCCCAACGAGGGTCGTGTTCAGCTGCGTGCTCGAGAACATGGTTCTAGTTTGCTGCTGTGGTATGGGACTTCCCTGATTGTCGGGAGGAAAGACTAGAACAGGGGCGGAAGGAGTGACGTCTCGTGGGTCTCGTGGAAGATTTGGTGGTGTGGTAAAGCAGCCACCCTGAACGGCCTCACTACCCCATCTTGTTCTCTGGAATGAGGCGAGAACCTCCACCAACTCAGTAGATCTCATCCGTTTGGATGGCCGTGCAGACGTGTCTGATGTAGCTCTGGTGCGCTTTCTGGTAAACCTCCCTGGTGGATGAGAGTGCGTAGCGGCGACCCCCAAGTCTTCCAAGTCTCTAGGAGCTGTAGTGGTCGTGCCCGGTTGGGGAGTCTCTGCTTCATCGATAGACAGAGGAGATCCAAGCCTCGGTGCAGATTCTCCTTCAAGCTCTGCTGATAAAGAGTTTGAGTCGCGAGCTGCTGCCTTGTTCTCCTTGCTCATAACACGGCAGAAAGCCGACTGGAACACAAGGAAATGTTCAGAGAAAGATGGCGTGGTTAACACTGTCACTGACCACTTGGGCCTTCAGATACGCGATTTCTCTTCGAATCTCGGCGTTCTCCGTTTGGAGCCGTAGGATCCTCGCATTTGCTTCTTGAAGCTCTGAGTCACGCGTTTGGACGTCCGAAGGTTAGTCGTTGGCTCTACCCGATTCGGACTTGAACGACTGGAAGGCCTTGTAAAGATCGGTGGCTAGGTCGACCACCATCTTTAAGCGACTTTCAAAGGACGCATATTGAAACGGTTGAACGCTCGAAGACGTCCCATTCGAATTCGACAGATTTAAAGAACATTCGCTGCTGTCCGTGGCGAGGGTCTGTTGGACTGAAAAGTAAAGCACAAATTCTCAGCACCGAACACACGGACCAAATGGACCATCTTACCCTCGTACCGCCCTGGACTGTGATTGGCCTGGTTCGGCTCTTCATTTTGGAGGAAAGTAGCTTGAGTTTCTTTCAGTGGGCTCCTACATTCTTTTTTTATCCGCAAAGGTGTGGTCGTTGGGGAAGCCAGTTGTGATAGGGTATCTGTGTGAGAACTAGATATTTCTCCGGAAGAGCCCTTGCGTTGCTCAACACCAGCTATTTCCACTTCCTTACTTTTGCCTTTATCTTTGCGGGGGTTTGTGGTGTGTTGTGACCCTCGAGGTGATTCGGTGGATGGAGAGGGAGGTGGAGCAGCATCAGCAAGTTTGCTCTGTTGGCTGAAGGATGGGTCAAGTGAGCGGCGAGCCGACCAGAGGCGCAGTTGCAGACATACAGCTCCAGGATTCGTTTTATGATCTCGTCAGATTTCCCATTGGCCTTGACCTTTAAACCCTGTGGGTGGATGAAAGAGAAATTGTTAGATGATGTGATATACGGTAGCAAACCCCGTGGTGTGTATGGCAAAATAACGAATGGAGGAAATAACATACTCTGGCTACTTTTTGAAGTTCTCGATAATTGACCGCTTTGAGGTCTTCTCTCGTCCAGATGCGCGCCGCGGTATCTGGCGCTGACATCTGGATTCCCGATTTGAACCCTCTCAAACAGGGGGATATACTCGTTGGACACACCTCAGTCGTCGGCTCGTATTAAGTGTCGGTGACTGCCAATTACAAAACTCAAATGTATCGGTTCGGTCGCACAGGCTGTCGCTTTAGTCATTAGTAAGCACTGAAAGTAATATTCCCTGGCATCCTTATAAGTTTGGACGAGAATATAATGTCCCGGGTGGCCCGGGTGGGGAGCGGTCCAACAGCCCCGCCGCTTTGTCATACATAGTGGCTGTCGCTCCATTGCTCAACAGAGGATCCAAACTCAAAGCCACGCTCTTGACTACCCTTCAGCAGGTTACCAGATTACAAAATGGCCCACCATTCTCTAGCACTGTGTGTTTGAGGATAGCTCTCCACTTACTGCCAGCGGGCGTTCGAAATGGTTCAGTACTCCTGGATAAGGGATATTTCGACCCTCCTGGGAGCTCTTGACGCTTCCCTTACATGGCAATGTCATCTCGCTCTTGGCCTTTTCCATAACTGCCTCTGGTGTCGATTTGCCCGCGGCCTTTCTACAGCTCCCAAGTTGGCGCCCTCAGACGCCAGAAAGGACTGATTCGTACCTGATCGTGCTCCTACCCTGCGTGGTCTCACTGTCATCACAAAGTGACTTCAACCTTTCTAACGTTTTACTATCCGGGTCAACCTGTAAGTGTGCATCAGCAGCTCGAAGAGCCTTTTCGAGTGGAGTGGTCCACCTATTGATTGCACAAACTTGAAAATTTCTCTTGTATATTAGTGGCCTGAGAAGACCACCGTTGACTTGGGCAAGTTCCCTAGGTACGAGAGCCGCATCCGGTTCTTCAGGGCTACCTTCGAGGAACCGACCGCATCTTGCAGTGAAGAGAGTGTCCCTATGATCAACTAGTGGGAGGTCGGTGAGAGCAAATCCCGCAAAACGTCAAATAATATACCCCGTGAATACAGCCTTTGCAGAATCAGTAGGGTTTGTAACATAATAGCATATCGAATCTCGTGTATGACACGGCGTCGCGAGACATCTATGAAGGAGACAAGTCAAACCGCGGGATTGATTGCGGAGCAAAGGCGAGCATACCTGACTTCGAGGTTATCTTCGATGGCTAATTCCTCCCCGTCCTTTGCTATATTATTAAGAGGGCCCAGCTTGCTATCCTGACCCCAAACACTGCAGTAGAAGACTTTCTGACAATAAATCTTCCGTTCTCTAAGACCAATGAGTCAAAGCTCTCGAAGAATTCCATTATCCTTGATATCAGGCCCTGGTGTCGACGATCTGGCACTCGTTGACTTGCCAGGTGCGTGTGAAGTCAGCCACTTTGCTCCGGTATACAACTAGCTGTGACTTTAAGGTATCATTGTTCCTTGGAGTGCCGACGGAGGCGCACGGGATACTGGAGATGTCGCGACGCATATCGGCCGATATATTGAGAAACCGAATTGCCTCATTCTCCTAGCGGTGGCATGCAAGAGTAAGCAGAGTAATTGCACTCCTTGATAGAGACTCACGTCACTTCAGCAACCTTGAAAATCAGGGAGGACTCCATCTCGCCATGTGAGGTTATCCTGACTTGTTGGGTCACTCAGCGCTTAAACCTTCCAAGTACAATCGATTCCCTGTATATACTGGGGTGACTGAGCGTAAAAGAGTGTAAAGCGAGTATGTGACGGGAACAAATTAAAGGATTGCCCAAACAAATAGACCAAAGCGTGGCCAAATAACTCTAGGCGATATACTAAATGACTGTGTATGAAAAGGAATAGAATGAACTCAACTATAGAGCATTGTATGGCGCACTTGCACTCCAGGAAATACTATCCGTGAGCCGAAAGGCTGACAATCAGATTCCAGATGGTGACGAAGCTAAATGGATGGCGATGATCCGCAATTAAATTCAAACACAGATGGTACTGTCTAAGAAGAAGATATGCGATGGAAAGTTGTCCTACCCACCACCAATCCCTCCTCTTCTGTCTTTGACCCAATACATGGTCGCGGAGTTGATCGACCCAGCACAAACGAGGATACTTATGCATTTATACTCAGTACATTCATGACTCTATCACTTTCCCTCCGTGCCTCTATGGTCTATTTTCCGTTGCACCAGTTCTCGGTTCGCCACGTTCCGAGCCAAGGGGCTCGAGATAGGCAAAATTGAGATATGACTACGAGAAGCGAGCTTGACCGCCTCTGAGAGCTTCGTGCCCTCCCTTTCTTGACGACTCATAGCCATGACCTCTCCCAGCCTCTTGTGGATGGAATGTCCGACCTTCCGTCTCTTCAACCGGCTATATGAGACCAATGTCAATGTTTGATATGCAGAAGAATGAGATGTAGGACGCACGGGAAGTGAGGGGCCCTTCTCATGGGATTAATCGAGCAGTCCGATGTGTCATTATCGTCCACAAATTTCCTCTTCAAATTTCCTCTTGAAACCGACAGTACCAACAGGGACGGGGGGTCGCCACTTGAATATAGAGGGGTCGGTAGTGACGAGAGCGACGGTGGTGGGGTTGGAGGTTGTACGATAGCCGGGGTAGATTTCCGCGTTTGCACCTCACTACCACTGCATAGTCCGAATGAGCAGGGGACACACCAACCAAATGGAAATATGACGTACAATGAATCCCTACCATTGGCATGGTCATTTCCTTCATCAGGATGCTCTCGTCGTTCGATCAACTCGGGCGAGGCGGAGGCAGGGCAACTTTCCAACGTTGATCCAATGGATGGTACAGAAGGGAGAGGTGGGAGAGAGGTCCTAGACCCTTTTGGTGATGGTCGTAGCTGCTCTTGCACTGCGTCGCCACGGAGGTCGATTAAATCTGGCCTCTTTGGACAGCTACACAAGTTCAGTTCAGTCACACCATACGTATTCGATAAAATTAAACGCACCTCGAATCGCTTTGGGTGCCAGTATCAGTATTTATGTTAGTATTTATGGCTTGCGGGGAATCAATTTCCCCGCTGGCACCCTCGATCCCTCTCTGATGGTCCGATAGACGGGTACAAGTGAGAGGAGAACCTGGTGTCGAAACAGCTCTTGGTGGAGAAGGGAGCGGAGGAGAATGGGATGAACAGCTTGCGGCCCGACCCACAGCAGCGCCTAGAACAGGAATAGGAGATTCGAGAGAACCGAGTGGTTCTTGGTATCCTGGTGATATAATCTCTGCCATAGAAGTCGAGGATTCGTGGACCGGATCCGAAACGAGGAGTGAGGCATCACCTTGCAGGGGCACGAATTGAGGGAATACTAATTCTTGAAGGGCCACCGAATCGGGTGCGTGAAGTTCGTGAAGCAGGGGATGCCCGAAGATAGGTGCCACGGTTTCGACGAAGGACGGCGTCTCAACACTCGGCCATCGCAAGACCCCAGAGGGCGAGACATACTCGTCACTGGATACGACGAGCGGGGCGGATGGAAGTTGAACCATTCGAGGTGCAGTTGCGATTCTTGCTACTTCCCGACTTTCCGCCTCTGAGTCTTCCATGGCTGAGTCCTCTGCAAATTCTGGAACGCAGTCCTCGAGAACAATATCATCTTGTTGTTCGCCAATTCTCTCGTTATAGGGGGCTGGCTCCCAGACGAGGTGAGAGTGAGGGTTGAAGGTGGTACCAAAGCGCGACTCAAACTGATCCTCGACCATAGGCACCGAAAAACCAGCATCCACGTCGCATCCATTGTTTTTATACTCCTCAAAAATGACCTGTTCATCTGTACCCTCGTGCACCGAGCCATCAACGAGATCCAAGGTGGGTACCCGATCGCCGTCTAAACAGATGGGTCTCGGCGAGATGCCCGTACACGGCCGCGGATTTTGACCAATAGAGTTGGTTGTGGTTATGCTAGTCCCACTGGACATCGGCGTGCAGGATATTCTCGTCAGATCACCTGAGAGATGACGCAAATTTTTCCTCTGCTCTAAACCATAGAAACCGTAGAGAGCCTCCCCGGCAGTGGAGAACTCACTACCGTTCGAACCTGACCCTCCGGAACTACTCTTGGACGCGGTACCGCCTATCGGGGTCAACTGCTCTAGGCTCCCCGAAGTTGTGGTAATATCGGGAGCAATGGGACGCCTAGTCATGATGTCATAATGACCTGGATGGTATTCGCGTCCCTCAGTAGCTGACAGGGCTAGTAGAGACGTTGCCGGTCCTGAGGGCGACGGAGCAGTGGAGTGGGTTTCGTCTATAACAGAAACTGGCATATATTTGGCGTCCTGTTGGAGTAGAGACTCCTCCGTGGACGCGAGGGGACCCTCCTCGCCTTGTCGGGTTTCCTCCGGGCGGTGCTTGGATGTGGAAGGTGCACTGCAGGAGCTCGCCCGCCCTGCGACCCCCTCCGCTTCAGTGTTTAGTCCCCGCGTCCTGGAGGACCTGGGGCGTGATTTTGAGGATTGCATCTGGCCAGAACCGCAAAGTGTCAGGTCGCCGTTGGTAGATGGAAAGCGTGAACGAGGACCCACCCTGAGGATGCTCTCCTCGATAAGACTCTTGTCCTTCTTCTTATTTTTCTTGATCCTCTTTTTCTTTTGGGATCTCTGTTTGACGTCCTGGCAGACAAAAAGATGAGTCACATTCGATGACACGGGGAATAGGCATAACTGTGTAGCAGTACTTACGGCCTTCGTTGGAGGTGTGCTCCCATCTCCTTGTACTCTGAGTCCCCCCATAGCCTTGAGTAGCTCGACATCTAATTGCGCCTCGATTGCCTGTCTCCACTTCGTTAGCATCCATATGCACCATTGTCCTTAAATGCGTCGCTACAAAAGCGCTAATGGACTTGCCTCCTGAGCTGTTGTTGGGTTCCCCAGTGGCAACATGGGGTTCTGCTCACACTAAAGGTCATAAGAGACTCAATACCCATGGTTGATCGCGCCGATAGATATGATGTCGCGTACCTCTCCATCAATTTCCTCCATCGTCACTTCTGGCGCGTCGTCGGGACTGATGTCGTCGTCCTCAATACTAATGGTCGGACAAGATTCTCCTACGTCCTCAGGGAGACTCGACGCGCCATTTGCGTCGCCTTGGCCCTCTCCCAATTTTGGGGTAGACGGGCCAATCTCGCTGGCCACATATACCGCGTCGCCCTCGACGCGCTGATCGGCCGGTACAGCTGTGCATGTTGACTTCATGATTGATTATGAATGTGTCTGGCGACAGAAAGCGTGGGGGCGCGATGGGTATGGGAGAAGGATAGTGTGGCGGGGACAAAGATTCGTTCCATGAGTTTTCGAGCCACACCAGTCAATGGTTTGCCATTCTTTGCTTTGTTGACTGCGCGTATACCGTAGGTGGGGAATAGCCGTTTAGTGCCAGGACGCTTATGGCTTTTTGCCATAAGCATGCCCGCGTAGAAATGTGCTGGAAATGCGCTGATTATATTTGTGCGTTGCTATTCCACATGAAAGATGAATTTGAATGGTGTTCAGTGGATACCATTGAGGAGAAACGGCTAAACTACGTTGGATCGATGGTGAACTGAGAGAGTGAATGTTGTATTTAAAGTGCCCCAACGGCATCCCTGCATTCCAGCCGCCCCTTCGGTAACGCTCCTTGTCTCTTTATCAGGAATAGAGTGAATCAATGCCAACACATTTGGGTCGGTTCCGATCGTCCGCTTTCTCTTGAATCGAATTCAACCAGCAGTAAACGGTGAGGCTTCAGCCTAGAAGCCACTTGTCAACAATGATCTCACTTCCCTCACAAGGGCAGGAATAAGGCCCTGCGTGTGCACTTACAATAGACCGTGTTACGAGCGCGTGGGTACATCGAATCAAACCATCGGGAAGCCAAAATGAAAGCAAAGCCATCGAATACCACCACCAAGAACAGCACACCTAAAACTTGAACTCCTTCTCCTTTTCCCTCCGCTTCCCACCCTCCTTTTGCCGCTTCTTGGATGCCTGTGCAGCATTCTCGGCAACCATATCCGAGAAGTCTTCCTTGGAGCCAGGAACATGAACACCACCGGACGCACGACTGCCCTCGTCGTACCGCTTCCGTAGTTGGTCGTCGGACATGCCTTCCAGCTCGGCGGCGTCGATCGATACCTCCACGCCGGTCTTGCGCTAAGATGCGCAACACGCACAAGAAAACCTCGTTAGTGCTAATGGAGACAGCAAACAAGTGAACGGGTCGCACCTTCCCTCGTCCTTCTTGACCCAGGACCTCGACATTGGCAGCTCCAGACACAGCGGAAATATCGTATCCCCTCTCGCTGCCCATAAGTCCGCGGATGTTGGTCTGCCGTTCGGGGACAACCTGGTACAGTTGTCTCTGGCCACCCGAATCGCCCAGCTCCCGCACGCCGCTGGTGTTCTTGCGTAGTTCAATGAAGTCGGGGGTCTCGAGCCCGCCTGCGACGGTAGAGACGACAGAGGTGAGACCTGAGGGTGTCTCCACGCCCGAGGGCGTTTGCAGGCCGTCCATTGGGGCTGGAGCGGATTCTTCCTCCGATTCTTCCTCTTCCTCCTCTTCCTCGCTTTCCTCTTCTTCTTCTGTGCAGGGATTTTCGTGTTAGTGAATGATAACGAGCATTCCGAAAGGTGGTTTAGGTACCTTCTTCAGGCTCCAGCTCGCCCCACGGGTCTCGTTCCATCGGTTCGCCAACCTTTTCGTCGGGCGTCAGGTCAGAACATGATTGTTGCATTGAGATGGATCCAAGAGGATGCTACACACCTCTTGGTAGTCTGTAGCTTTTGGTAGCACGCCGAACACATCGCCGTACAATGGTCGGTTGTATTCATCCAGTGGCGGTTTACCCCATCCACCAGGGTGGAATCCCCATTGTGCTCTGCCAGAGAATAGAGTCAGTCACGATCGTGATACCGGACTGGCGAGCACAAGCGTTGTCATCTTCGGACCAAATGAAAGACTAACCCCTCTGGAATAGGTGCATTCAAACCTGGTATTCTCAAGGTAGGGTAACTAGGTGGAGGTCCAAACCGTTGCATACTGATGAGCCATGGCGGAGGCGCAAGTGGAGGTATCGAGAGCGCTTCCACAAGCTCAGGGGAGAGATCGCCAGGTCGTTTTTCTTTGAGCGAGGTCTCAAATTCTTTCCCTTCATAGTAGCTATAGGGTGAGGTAGGTGGGGTTTAACGGCAGTGAACAACGAGGCGGCGGAACAGACTCACAGCTCTCCGAACGTTGTGACAGGCGGTTTTGTCATATGCTTGAAGAAAGCGTCGTGCAATTTCTGGTAATCAATATCAACCTTGCCCATCTTGGGCTGCACCCGCCCTCTCGTCTTTGCTTTCAAGCTCATAGTCGCCTCCTTCTCCTTGATAGCCTCACGTATAGTCGCAATACCAGTATCGGCAATATATGCAGGGAGTTGGAAAGGCGGTTTCTCAATACCCCGCTTCCCCTGCAGGTAGTCGCGTTTGGCGGACCAGTGTTGCGGGATGGGTATGGTGTTCCGATACGACTTGAGCGCGATGAGTAGCCGGGGATCCGAAGCAGACACATCCGTCCATTCCACAACTTCGGGCTTGGGCACGAGCTGTTTGAGTTCAGCTACGGTCAGCCTATTCTCCTTGCGAGCCTTCTTCTTCGACAAGGGCTTTTTCTCTCCGTCTTCCTCGTCGTCAGAAGGCATATCATCATCTGAGTATATCACTTCGCCTTTGTTTGGACCGGCTATGCCATCCTTGGACTGCATCACAAATTTCAGGGTTTAGCAGAACGCAGAGCGGTGAATACACGTACAGGTGCATCATCAGCCACGAACTTGAACCGCTTAAATACGTCAGAGAAGGCATCTAACCCCATTGCATCCAAGTCAAACGACTCTTGTACATATTCGACGACGGCGTCGTCTTCGAGGTCCATTTTGTTCTCATCATCCTCTTCATCCTTGACAATAGTCCCATTGGTAGGAGCCTACGTTGGCAATGTTCTGAGCACAATGTCCAAAATTGAGGCAATGAGCAACTCACAGGAGATGGAGCAACCGTAGCCGCCTGTTTCTTTAGTTTGGCCTTTTCACGCTTGTACTGGTTCTTGCTCTTAATCTTGTTGCCTCCAATCTGAGCCTTGAGGCCGTTGGTGTTTCCAGCCATGACCGCCATTACTGGTGGACTGGTTCAAAGAGAGCCTGCTTTGTGTCCGCCCCATACTCGTCTTTCAAATGAGAGGCCACTGGCTGGCTAAAAGGGGCGGATAGGGGAATATAGATAGGCGTTGCTTGGATATTTCGTCGCATCTGGCTGGTTGCTATTAAACGATAATCCACTCACAGGATAGCGCACCCTTCTGCCACCTTTTAGCTTCCTTAGGCGGAAATTAGCCACTGGCCGCTCTACACGCATACATTCTACTAATGCACGAGGGAAATGTCTGTATCAAATATACCCCTGGACCATGGCCTCAACGATAGTTTCACATAAGAGGCTCCAGAGACAAGTGACGCCCCCGTTCAGGCCGCCAGTTCATGCATGGAAGGATACGCCGCGGCCTTTGGGCAGAGGTACTGCTCTCTCCACGGAATGGATAGTAATGCCGAGCCTGTCTCGGGGCTTTCAGAATACAGCATCAAATGCTAGTCCACGATCTCCAGCAAGCCACACCTAGTCATCTTCAACGAGAAATCACGCCCCCAGGACTTCATTGTTAACTGCTGTGCAGTGCGACAATATTGTGCGAGCTCTTTCGGTGGGCATTGTCTCAACTGCGGATGCCAGGTCTTACTCGTGGGACTTGAAACATTCAAGAGCTCCCTGCATGCCGTTTCTTCTACTGACTCCTTCCTTACTAATCCACTTTCAACCAACGAGCCACCCAGCCAACGTGCTCGACGATTAACCACGATCGATCACTAACGCTTCTACTCATCAATTGGGTGTGCGAGATAATAGTGGATGAAACACGACGAAGGACGACATGGCAGTGGCAGAACACCACCATTAACGTGTATATGTATGCGGAAGCGGGGCCATTCAGGTATGGTGGTGGTAGTGTTGGTGGAGACGAGGGCGGAAACTATAGTTTACATTCATAATTTGATTCATTTTAACCTATGAGAGCCCCCTAAGAAGGATTCTGGTCAGGCCCATTAACCGGTCTGAACAATGTCTGATCAGACAGCGGCGGTCTGACGAAGTGGTCTGATCAGACTCGTTCACCCTGACCAGATTCCTGAACAGGCCACCTAAGCGAGTTTGATCAGAATTTGGGGTGTTGTCTGAGCAGAGCCGTTAGCCTGATCAGACATAATGGGCCTGATCAGGCCCGAACGGTCGCGTACACCCGTGCACCCGAATTACAACCGGGTACACGGCCGGCAGTTGCCATCTGCCCACCTTAAGGGGTTTGGGATGGAGCTGCCAGAGGAGCTGCCGGCCAGCCGGACTAGAAGGGTTCAAACCAAGGAACACAAGGAACAAGGGGTCAAGAGGCGACAAGTACCTTCTGATGGCTTTATCAAGTCTCACACTAGGTAGCCAAGATACAATAAAGGCAGCGACTTTCGATTTTTGTTGGCCACCCGCCAGAACGAATGATACATAAGCACGGCGAGTGAGGGATTGGGGTGATCAAGGTAGGATGTATGGTGTGTGAGAGAGGAGAGCGATGTGGCTTAGTGGAGGGATACAGATGAAGCAGCACGCAGGACATAGATCGGATAACATGACGGTGTCCTATAGCCTACACCCTCATGATTGGGAGAAGAAGAGACACTTATGCCGTGCCATCGCCGGCCGTGGGGCAGTCACGGGAGATGTGGTCTGCAGATGTGATGCTGCTTAGGGAGGGATGAATGACGAAGAAGTCTTGTACGTACCCTCTGACCCGCAATTGTAGCAAGCCTTCCTCTGTGGCTGCGGGCAATCCCTGGAAATGTGGCCCTGTTTACATGTTTTGGTTCAGTGTGCGTGAGACAAGTGACCCAGATGGAGCTTACGGTCCCGCTGCAGTTGTAGCACTTGCTACCTTGAACACAGTCCCTAGAAAGGTGTCCAACACCCCCGCAGGTGTAGCAAGTTTTGCCTCCGCCGCCGAAGCTGCCATAGCCACCACCACCACCGCCACCGCCACTATGACCGCGTCCGCCGCTGCGTCCGTCGCTGGCACCCGCATCTGGGCAGTTGCGCGCGATATGCCCAGTCTTACCACATCGGTAGCACTCGGAACTACTCGAGCCACCGCCACCGCTCCAGCCACCGCCACCACCACCACCGCCGCCACCAGAGGAGGTGCAGTCGCGAGACTGTAAGAATAGCCAGATATATCAGATACCAAAGGAGTGATTCAAGAGGTAACGAGGAGTAACGTACGATGTGGCCTTCCTGGCCGCACTTGTAGCATGACTTTGGCTTAGCGGCAGCCGTGCATTCCCTCGACTGAAAAAGCGAAAGAACCACCAGTCACTCCTTTCTTTACTCTTTAATATAAGTGAGACTTACGACATGGCCTTCACCACCGCCTTGAACGCGACTCGTCAGCAAAGAGACCTACAGACGAGGCCAGATCGATCACTTACAGTTGTAGCTATGGACACGACACACATCAACACCGACAACCACGTACACCACACTACACCACGTACCAGGTTGGCGTGCCAGCCTTGGGGCAGTTGGCAGCCTGGTGGCCGACTGGGGAAGCACGAAGCACACGAGGCGGGGTCGATTGAGTAGGGACGGGCGGGATTACGAAGAGAGGGTCGAGGGAACAATGGGTATTGCATTTGCAGAGCGAATCGAGGTATTGACATCGAGCATCCCCCGCGACATCGAGGAAAATTTTGGATCCAAGAGAGGAAGGCACGACTCGTCAGCACGCCCTCTCCTCACATGGGACACACAGGATCGTGGGGGGAGAATAGAAAGAATAGCGAGCAGATCGACGCGGGAATCGAGTGCGTGGAGGTTAGCGCGCTGGGCGGTGAAAGAAGGGGATGGAGCGGAGCGATGTGGGAACGACAAACGCACATCCACCGCAGTTGAAGCATCCACGAGCACCAGACATCGTAGAAGACTATGGTTTTGTAGTTTTGTTGATTTTTTTCGACGGCGACAACGACGAACGACTTGCTCAGATCTGGAGATGAATTGCGTCAGCACGAGCTGGCAGAGAGCGGGTAACGGGATAGAGACGAGAGCAGGAGAGTGAAGTAGGATGAGGGCCAGGAAGCGGCGGGAACGTACGTGGGCCGGCTTGTATCACGGACGGATGGTGGATGTCGAGGATCAAGCTGGAGAACAAGCAATCTCGGCCTTTTACGGTCAATTAAAATTCCGTGCATATGGTTCGGAATAGTGATATTCTAAATATCATTCAACTCATTTCAAGCACAATACGCTCCACAGCGGAGAAGCCGTTTTAGAACCCGGCCTAAATGAAATTCGCCAACGGACGACCAAAAATAGTAAGAGAACAATGATGAGGCGAAAGTGGCACTAAATACTGTCCCTGTCTATTAGCTCCTTGATACGCTTGATACCAAGCGTTGATTATAGAGAAGCCGTGAAATACGCAAACTAGGACCTGGAATTAAAATACGACATTTCTTGGATTGACGCGTCAATCGGACCCCGGACATGACTGATGAACTACAACCATAGAGACTGCTTGGGGCTTGGGCTCGGGGCTTGGAGATCTCTCAGGTTGTCCTGTTGGGCCTGGGGCCTTCTATCACCTCTCTAGCACGTAATGCCGGGGATGATAAGCCCAGGTGTCGCCTTGTGCTCGTGATGCCTCGATGGGCTGAAGACACCCAACTTCAATGACTCGGCCCATTATCTAGATACCAGTTTGTGGTGGCCCTGTATAGCTTTCACACCCTTTCCCGAGTGCCAAATAGGAAATAGGATGTGCACAATCATGGCCTTCTACCCGGTACGGTCTAGAATTCAATTTAGACCCTCCGAGTATAGTTCGGTTTCGTCTGTTTCGTCGTAGACAGTGTCCCTATTTCTATGAGGAGTGAAGGAGTGCGCACCGTGCCCCGATTTAAGCTTTTGTTCCCGACCGGCTGCTCGCCCGACCATAGTAATCGCTCCTAGAAGCGAGATATTCGATAACGCACATACCGAAGAGGAGTGTTGAGTGGTTTCAAGTCATGGGGCGTTGTTCCGGCACCTTCGCAAGTTTTACATTCGGCTCCACACCCCGGATATAGTGTGCGCGACGAATTGCGTGAGCGAATAGCGTACAACCGTCGTGGAGAGGTTTCTATACTACTTCGACTGTACTCTCCAGTTCTTGCTCCGTCAGGCGCGAGCCCGTCGCATTCGATAATCTGAACTTCCTCCGTACTATCATACGCATGAGGAAGCACACATGGCCCTTCGTCTCTGAGACTAGTTGTTTCACCCTCAAGCCTCCTGGCTTCAAGTCCCATTGTCTTTACCTGCCACTTTCTGATATTTGAACGAAAGCCTTGGTCCAGGCGGTAGAGTTAGGGCCTCATTGGATCACCTTGACCTCTAGAACTGCGACCCAGACTAGCCGGGGCTCGAGCGCACGACAAACAAGACCCGGGCAAGAGGCATGGCAAGAGGCGTGCAAATTGGAAAGGTACAGGTTCTCTCCCTTTATTTGGTGATTGGTTATTGTGGCCGTATGAAGAACCGGTCCAAGTCCTTTTTGGCCATTGGCCATTCCAACGTCTTGCCCACCAGCCACATCTGAGCACCCTCGCGTACGCACCCCCACTCGCCACCTACACCCCTACACCATAAATATGGGCAAATTACATTCAATGACGCGTCAGGGCACGCGTTATGAGCCGTACTTGAGCTCATTTCGTCGGCATCGCACATTAGGGTCGCCACCACCTGAGGGCTGGGGACATCGGGCTGGGTCCCACAATGCCCACCTTACTGGTAATATATTCGACTTCCTCGAAGACTTAAACACGCGCTATGGCGGCCCTGATCTGCGCGAAATCTTTCGGGACCATGCCACACAGCACGGTGCACTTGGCCAATCCTTAGAGACGTGGATCCAGTATGACGAGGTGAGTATATCGGTTACTCCTTTCTTGTGGACACTATCCAGCCTGGCGTGCCTTTGGCTAATTCGTCAATTCAGATCCGGGAACCTCGCCAGCCAGAGCCTACCGACCTTTTCGAAAAATGGCATAATGATCAAATCCATCGGAGCTACGTGCCAGGACCCATTCCGGGGAAAGAGAGTAGAACGTCTCAGCCCCCAGTTGGTCAACCAGATGCACGCCACGTGAGTGTTTTACGGGAAACAAAGAGTCTGATTGTAGAACTCAACTCTCATTACAGGTTTCCCCTCATCAGTCCTCTGAGTATCCATCTGACCCGACAACTGATGTCAGTCTGCATCGTGTTTGCCTCGCTGTGATTGGCTGACAGAAATCCATTGTCTATTTACAGGAAATCTACCTCCATCACCCTCCTCAATCACCGCGCTTCCACTATGACGGAGAAAGGCTATTCGCCGACCCCCCAAATTCACCTTGTAAACACAGATCTCCAATATCCCAATCTTTATTCTACCTCCACCAAGGAGCTACCACGTCTCCATATGAGAGCCCCTCCCATATTTGGCCCAGGCACATTCCCGAGCCCGGGAATGCTGGGGAAGATGTCCAACCTCAGGGAGAGGAGCACGACTATTGGAGTGGGTCCCCGCTTCCTTTCACAGGCTCCCGTCCCCCAGAGGGACCACTCTTCACATCGCCATGCAATTCTTCTAGACGAAGAACGCGCGATGAGGACCCAGTGGTACAATGGCTCCGAAACCAGGGGTACCCTATACCCTATACTCACACGGGGACATTCATCGCGGATTCGGCTCCATTGGGGTCCCGCCTTCGAACCACGCGCGGTGCAGCGGCTCCGCCGCTTGTTTCTCTGCCACTGTTCAAGTCATCTGGGGTTCATAAAAACTCAGACTGGTACACTTCATCGAATTTGCTTGTTAATATAGAAGGACTAATGCTTCGATATCAGGCCGGACATGTCCCTCGATAATGGTCATCACGAACAAGGTCACATCTCTCCTCAAGATCCCGAAGATAGCTACCATGCAGCGTTTTGGGGAACTGCGGGTTGGACGCCGGAAGATGGCTATCAAGGTTGGAGGGAAGAGGGGTATAGTATCCCGACTCATCTCAAGGGTAAAGGAAGGGCAAGAATACATAGTCCAAACGAGGGCGGAGCGACACCTGAGGAGCAAGACTCCCCTGGGTGGGGTTCGCCCCGGCCTGGATCTCTAGTAGACGTGTGCGTCCCACTCCCCTCATATTTCATATACACGGGCTGACATGTTCACCACTAGGTCCCCTTCCCTGGAGAGATCGGTTTCAGACCAAGACAGGGAATCCATCCGCTTTGGAACCCCTGTCAAGGTCGAGCCGCAAGATGAAGACCTTCTTTTGACCTCTTTGCCTCAAGAGGAGGAAGAGAGCAGACGCGGGCAATCTCCTTCCCCACCTCCTGCCCTACCTCTTGCCCAACCTGAACCTAGGCGGAGCGCGAGGATCCAGGCGAGGAGCAACCGGCAGGAGGCCGTTCCGCCAAAGGTCAAAGCCCCCGCCAAATCGACAAGCCGAAAACGTGCCGTTAGGAAGAAGTAGACTGGGAGCCCTTAGAGACGCTAGACCTGGCCACGATCCCCTATAGATGTTACAATTCTCCTATTTTGTATCATGAGTATTCGTGTTTGAACGGAAACTCGAATATTAAACTAAGTCGAGATGAGCACAGATCGACCTGTAAAGTAGTCTGAGGATCCAGGATATAATATGCCCTCGATGCGGATATTAATACGACATGATATACGGCCTGGAAGGTGCAGAAGTCCTCGTGATGCTCGCCATGCATCTCTAGCATATGGAAATTGAGTCCGTGATACATACGTGCTCCACCCGTCTAGAGTGCCCCATTTGTGGAGTCTTGCGCGTCTCACTAGGCTCTGACTCAGGTATATCTCCATCCAGTGGGAGCTCGTCGACCAGCTTCCGGCATGAGGGGGTGAACGGTCGGCCCTTGATCCCCATAGGCAGAGGTTCGGTCTAGCTTTGGAGTTGAATCTTCTTCTTCGCCAGCACCGTGAATTGCTTTGGAGATGAAGCGCTTGACATCGGCATCAACAATCTCGTATACCTCTTGCATATGCATATCATTCGCGTTCTTGTCCTAAATGCCAGTCGTTGTAGTGCTCAGCCGACTCCGCTTCCCCAACTCAATGGACGGTAACGTGGTCATCCCGCTCAGTGAGTTCATGGAGGTGACTTTGCACATGTGCGTCTCCAGGATCCTGCTCAGCCGCAATGGTCTGGGCATAGTCGTCAAAGCAGCCAGACACGGTCTTGGTTCGGCTTGTATGTGTTGTTTCATGGAGAGTACGGGCTTGGTGTCCTTCAGGCATGTCCTGGACCGTCACTGTAAGGGAGCGATTTCTCTTCGACCTTGTTTCCTACTGTGACGCCCGAGCACAATCGATGAAAGAGACAAGCGTGCACCAGTTGAACGTGCGATGGTAAGAGTATTGTGGTGGTGGAGTAAATCGAATGGGTACAGGGCTTGTAAACGACAGGGTTATGATATAGGAAGGGGTTGTATTAGGTAATGGTGTCGGAATATTGTTGTTCTCGTTATAGTAGGTACAGTTTGGGTTTAATTACGGTTCCTTAATATCGGCTATGTACAGGGTTGTATACCCGCTTCCGCGTATTCTGATACTGGTTTCATGTTGTGGCTCGGCTGTTATTACTATATAAGTAGTCCTACCGTAGAAGTAGATAGAATAACGAAGTAAGGGAGTTTCATTTTCCGTCAAATGGGCTATGAGAATAACCGCAAGCGAGCCCTTACAGTCACTGATGTAACCACTCGTCTGCGAGAAGGTGTGTTGGGTCGACTCACCTGGGTTGAAAAATGCTAATGAGGTAGAAAGGTTTTTGCGGGCTGCATTGACTTCTTTGGCGAGCTGGTGTCGGGAACTGCCTTGCCATGCTGTATACTCTTACAAAAAAGAAAGGATCATATCGGGAATCATATGATGTGTGCATGTCATCATAAATGGAGGAGATCTTGCTATCTGGCAATACGGGACAATGTGAGAATTCGAAGAACAAACTGCAATTTAGCACGAGCACGAGCAACCAATATAACAAACAGCAAGCACAGAGTCAAGAATAAAAAAGGCTAGGGTCGTGCAGTGTTACAAATTTGGGTCCAAGAATTTCCAAATGCAGACTCGTCAAAAAGCAGAGAAACTGACCGAACAGGGGATGTGAGAGGGATTGTGAGTAGTGCAGGTGAATGTAGGCCCGCACGATAGTCATGGGGTATCCAATAGAGTAAGCCGCCAACCGAGTCTCTGACCCAACCCTCTTGGTCTGGCCGTTCAGCCTCGATGTACGAGGTGAACCGGGATGTAATTTGTGAAGATGAGTCCCATAAGTGAATGGTGCCGCCACTGGATCCAGAAATGATATTCTGCGCATCGGGAGAGCTAGAGCATGCAACGGACGGCATAGGGTGAGTGTGCCGCTCCAGACGCTTGTCGACTACAGAGTCAATTTCAGCATTCCAGATTCGAATTGTGTTGTCATGAGATCCAGAGATGGCGTGTCGCCCATCGGAGGAGTAAGCAACTGAAAACACCTCGCCAGTGTGCCCCCACAAAGGCTTGCCGACTACAGAACCAGTCTCAGCATTCCAGATTCGAATTGTCTTGTCAGATGATCCAGAGATGATGTGTCGCCCATCGGGGGAGTAAGCAACTGAAAACACCCCGCCAGTGTGCTGGCTCAAAGGTTTGCCGACTGAAGAGCGAGTCTCAGCATTCCAGATTCGAATTGTCTTGTCAAATGATCCAGAGATGATATGTCGCCCATCGGGAGAGTAAGCAACTGAGTATACCTCGGCAATGTGCCCCTCCAAAGGCTTGCCGACTGCAGTGCCAGTTTCAGCATTCCAGATTCGAATTGTCCTGTCAAATGATCCAGAGATGATATGTCGCCCATCGGGAGAGTAAGCAACTGAGTACACCTCGGCAATGTGCCCCCACAAAGGCTTGCCGACTGCAGTGCCAGTTTCGGCATTCCAGATTCGAACTGTCCTGTCAAGTGATCCAGAGATGATACGTCGCCCATCGGGAGAGTAAGCAACTGAGCCCACCCTGGCAATGTGCCCCTCCAAAGGCTTGCCAACTGCAGAGCCAGTCTCAGCATTCCATATTCGAATTGTGTTGTCAAATGATCCAGAGATGATGTGTCGCCCATCGGGGGAGTAAGCAACTGAAAACACCCCGCCAGTGTGCCCCCACAAAGGCTCGCCGACCGCAGAACCAGTCTCAGCATTCCAGATTTGAATTGTGCCATCAGGTGATCCAGAGATGATATGCCGCCCATCGGGAGAGTAAGCAACTGAAAATACCCTGCCAATGTGCCCCTCCAAAGGCTTGCCGACTGCAGAGCAAGTCTCAGCATTCCAGATTCGAATTGTCTTGTCAGATGATCCAGTGAAGATGTGCCGCCCATCGGAAGAGAAAGCAACTGCCCACACCCAGTGAGTGTGCCCCTCCAAAGGCTCGCCGACTGCAGAGCCAGTCTTAGCATTCCAGATTCGAATTGTCTTGTCTTCAGATCCAGAGATAATGTACTGCCCATCGGGAGAGTAAGCAACTGAGCTCACCCCGCCAATGTGCCCCTCCAAAGGCTTGCCGACTGCAGTGCCAGTCTTAGCCTTCCAGATTCGGATTGTCTTGTCAGATGATCCAGAGATGATGTGTTGCCCATCGGGAGAGTAAGCAACTGAAAACACCCCGCCGGTGTGCCCCTCCAAAGGCATGCCGACTGCAGAGCCAGTCAAAGCACTGAAGATTTGAATTTTCTTGTCAGATGATCCAGAGATGATGTGTCGCCCATCGGGAGAGTAAGCAACTGAAAACACCCCGCCAGTGTGCCACCTCAAAGACTTGCCGACTGAAGAGCCAGTCTTAGCATTCCAGATTCGAATTGTCTTGTCTTTGGATCCAGAGAGGATGTGCTGCCCATCGGGGGAATAAGCAACTGAAAACACCCCGCCAGAGTGCCACCTCAAAGGCATGCCGACTGCAGAGCCAGTCTCAGCATTCCAGATTCGAATCGTCTTATCTTCAGATCCAGAGATGATGTGCTGCCCATCGGGAGAGTAAGCAACCGCCCACACCCAGTCGGTGTGTCCCTCCAACGGTTTGCCGACTGCACCGCCAGTCTCGGCATCCCAGATCCGAATCGTGCAGTCATCCGATCCAGTGGCAACGTAGCACCAGCTGGGAGAATAACATATGCAATTCACACGGCCCTCATGTCCTATCCATTCTAATGGCGGCTCTGGCCATGACAACTGTTTTCCTCTTGGCATCTGGATGCCTTTAGGGAAATATGTGCTAAAGGTCGTTGATAAAGGTGACTTTGAGGGCAGGAATGGTCCCGCTGAAATATAGGTGTGCGGAGTGCTCATGGAGATGGGAGTGTGGAAGACAATCATGAAACGACAAACATCCTGAATTCTTTCCAAAAGTTTCTCATTCGTATCCTAAGAGCCAATCAGAATCGCCTTCGAATCCCCATCACAGCAAACCGGAGCTGTACTCACCTTGACCAATTTCGATGTCAGTTCTCGAAGGCTTGGAACCCCAATTCCCAACATTCCAATAATGCTCAATACTTCAACCCAATATAGTGCATGTGGTCCTTCAAAGAATTCCCTCAGCATGTCCCACACACGCTTCTCGCCAGTGTCGGGAGTAAAGCAAAGGTGATTTGACCAATAAAGAGAACTATACTGTAAAGCATCGGAAATATTTTCTTTGATTCGCGATGCAAGTCCTTTCACATCGGCATTCGCGAGTCGGGAATCTTCGAGCCCGCAGATGTTGAAACGTAGCTGTTCGACCATCTTCTCAAGGCAAGCGATGCCCAGTTGAGCATTTGCGTCTCGGAGGTTAACCTGGTAGTCGCCCCGACTGTAATCGCTCACAAAGAAGTCCGAAATGGACAAATGCCGGACACGAATCCCTCCACCGGCTCCTTCGTCTCGATAGAACATAGAGCCGAGATCGTCTATCCACATTTTCACCACGTCAGGTCTCACCCCTGCCAGCTCTGCAATCGTCTCCTCACACAGTGGACGGTACGGCGCCGCTATAAGAAGCACTCCAATCATCCGCCGAAATTCGGCATTGCGTTGCACTCTACATGCTCTGACGATTCTGGAGTACAGTCCGTATAGAGACGTCAAGCCAGGGCTGCTTGAGTCTTGCAAGGTCGCCCCCAATAGCATAGTGGGTTCATAGCAATGCTCAAGGGCAAGTGCAAGAGTCTCGATGAAGATGAACAGACCTGCTGCTCGGAAGGTGACCCCAACTAAGAGGAATGGTTCTGGCCAAGGAGATTGGAGGGACCAGCTTGAAGCCACCCTATTGAATCGGTATTCCGCGAAGATTCTTAGGTCGGAGGTGGTCTCTTTATCTGCGGTCAAATCATATCGCAAATGCGGCAATTGGGTGGCACTATCAAAGAAACGTTGGATATTGGCTTCTTGCCTACTCGTGATGATAACTTTGAGCCACGGAGCGCATGTGGTCGCGTCTGTCAGGGCCTGAAGGACATCTGGAAGACTCTCAGGGCTGTCGCACTCATCAAGTGCGTCAATGACAAACGCGAGAGTCTTTTTTGGGCGACGAGGAAGTCTTCGGATGAAGTCAAGGAAGAGAGTGGGTCGCATTGATTCTGGTCTTACGTTTGGATCGTTTCCAAGACACTCTGCGACAATACTTCGAAAGGGGGGGAAGAGTATCGCGAGTTTGTGGATGAGAATCGGAAGGATATTTCTGGGCTCCTTCAATTCCTGGTCATCCCTCCGACAGAAAAACGCTCCGGCGAGCTGCTCTCTATCGTGAAGGCTCGCGCAGATCGAATGTGCTAACGACGTTTTGCCGATGCCAGGTAAACCGTAGATCCAGCATGTATTTCTTCCGTCTGTCTGCTCCAATCCATCGGACACCCAAGCTATGATTTGTTCGAGGATTGATTTGCGGGTGCCATCCATACAGCAGAGATCCCGGTCATAGCCGGTCTTGACATCTTTGAGACGACTCAGCAAAAGGTGCTGCTCTACACGGAACTATTGAGAATGACCTATCAAGAATTGGAGAGAATGAGTACTCACCAGTCTCCTTGGTCCGCCGGAGCGCCTCAACATCTACTGCACGACCGAAGTCTTCGACGACTCTCGTCAACTCTCTCCCTCTTACTTTGATCTTCCCCTGGTAGGCCGACGCGCCGGCCGTGTTCGCTGCAATCATTAGTACTCCCCAAAGTCATCAGGTGACGACCTACCATGTGTGACGTAGTCGTATGATACGTTCGCGACCATGTGTATGACCTCATACATCCGCGGGATGATCTCCTCCAAGACATCCGTCTCCTCGCAGACAATTTTGTCCACAACAACGTTCGCGAAAGATAAAATGCGCTTCAATCGGTCCAGAAGACCCGATGGTATCTGGTCGTACTCGTTTTGTATGTTCAAGAGCTAAATGATCAAGCATTATCTCTGCTGCTGATATATCAGTAGCGAGCACGAACCTCAAACGTAACCTTGGCAACATCGAAGACAGCCTTTGAGATCGGATTTAACTACAAGGTGTCAATGTCCTGCTACCCTCTATGTGGGGAAACGGACCTCTGCGAATACAGCGCCATATTTAATAGTGTTCTCCACAGCCCTCTCCGTCGATCCGATCGTGAGGTGGGAGTAACCTTTCAAACATTCTTCGAGTTTATGGAGCGAAGAGCGCAGAGATTCCCTCTACGGGAATATTGTTACCAGCCAGGACGGGCAGTTGCAAGAGACGAACGATAGTGATCGAAGAGAATTGTAGTTTCAGAGACCAACGACGCTTCCCAACGAAAATGATGCCCTCTGCGCTTCGCCATTAAATACGAGCGGACAATCGGTGATCACGACTGACTCTGTACCGTAAGTACGTGCTTAGTGGTGCTCCTATAATCATTGAAAAGTGCTTGAAGATCGACCGCCTCGCTCGCCCAAAATGGATAACCGCTCGTCATTTGGATCTCAGCGCGCATCTCGGATGTCGGAGAAATACCTCTACACATGTATAGCCGTCGGTGAGTGTGCATAGTGGAGAAATAAGGGACATACGGGGGTTGGGCTGGTGTCCAGCTTCGGTTGTCTTGCCTGTGCAACCATAGTTCTTGCTTGTCTATAAACAACCTAAGCGCATAGTTTCGATGTGGGGGATCTTGAAGTGTGATATCTGCATGTTGCCCGAAGTCAGCGGGGTGGACCAAAACTGAAGCAAAGCACCGCACTGTCTAGAACGAGGCTTAGATTTATCGTCAGCCACCATCATAATGCCGCGCAGTATAACCATCGCTCACAGGTTCTCTTTCCTGGGTGGGTTAGTGGCCATCACTTTGAGGGGACTATTGGGAGGTCCGGGAGGAGAAGGAAAGACAAGCGCGGGATCGGACATGTGGTTGACGCTTCGCGCGGCTACATTCAGCCAATGTCATTCGTCCTTTGCGTAGCGCATGACACAGCCTATCTCACAGAAGCTCTATTAGCCGCAGTTATAGTAACTCTAACCCATGAACTTTGCAACAAGTTTCACGCCCCGTGCATGAATAATCTTGCGCACCCCGCACCGGTTCGCACCGTGAACGTTCTGCTATCATAAAGCTGCCTCAATGACCGCCTAATCAATCCGTTGGTATTTTATTTTGCACGCGACGTAGGTCGCTTCATTGAGCGCCTCTGCCCACAGGAATTTGGGGAGGCTGGAGCTGCCCGTTCGCCGGGCTGCATCGTACCGACGCGTGAAGCTTAATACCCTCCCGCTCGCAGATGTCCTTCATTTCTCCCATACACAGCTTGCGTGGTACTTTGAAGGCTTCTGGTAATGGGTGCGTATGATTGTAGTCGTCCCCGAGTACTCGTTAGATTTCACTTATATTGACCCAGGGATGTGCTTCATACCCAGCCACAGTTCAAGTATCAACTTGGTTTTGATCTCTTGATCGAGTGGCTCCGACCTTGAAAACTCAGATGCTTGAACGTTTGACCCCGGCATATATAGCCTTGTTGCGACCCCGAGCGCAGACCTCTGCTCAGAGTTCGTCCGCCTTGCCCCTCTCGCTTCTTCCTCTGGCCGTAGCTGCGCACTTGTGGGTACCACCCACAATGAGTCCTTCCCCACGACGCGTCAGACGTGACGGAGATATACCTGAAGAGGCTGGCATGGGATATCTGCAGCACTGGGGTGGTCATTGTTGAGGCAAGAAGGATACCAGCCAGCACGGATCACCACTAATATTCCAGGAGACACGTGGGATGTCCTAAGAGGTCGATAAACTATTTTATCAGGCCCCGAGGAGCGGAGGCGGTCAGTGTTTTGCCTCAGTGTCTCATGTATCAATCCAGTTGCTGCACAACTGCAACACGAAACTCGATATCACAGGCCCTAGGAGTGGTGCTCCGGGTACTATCTTGTGCGTTGCTCGATTTCAATTAGTATTCACATGGTATAAGTTACTCATTGTTTGTTCACGGTCGAGGGTGAGCCCTCTGTGCATGGTTCACTGACCGACGACGGAAATGTACTATCATTCTCTACTTTGAGCCTGCCGATATATGCAGGATGCATTCACTGTCAACTGAGCCGCCGTCTCCTCCAAAGTCTGGCTACAAATAATATTATTTCAGAAGGGTGATAATTTTCGTTATGGAGTAAGCGCGACTTCTCTGCCAACCAGTCAGACCAATACCGCCTTGCCCTTGCCACGGAACCACAATCCCGATGTTCAACTATAGTACTAGTGGATAATTTGAGTATGGCAGAGTTGTTGACCATTCATTGCGATTTGGGATTGCTATTCATTTCAGAATAAAGACCACATATGGAGTTCATAGTACCCAAATTTACGAAAACGTTCCGAAGAGTGCCTAGATATACCACATACAATGGAACTTGTCGAAACAATGGACCTTCTGGAACTCCTCACGCATACGGATGGCTTCACTTATCCGAGTGGAGATCATACCACGGTATTCAGGGAGCTCGGTATCATCAAACCACTGAACAAACTCGCAAAGCTTAGGAATAATTGGAATGAGTTGGTAGGGCATAGTTGCATCGAGGAGCTTGCAAAGTGCCCGGAGCACAAATTCCTCATTAACTGTCGGTCCACCCAAATTCAGCGATTTTGCTTTTCCCTGCCCTAATACCTCTCTCTTTCTCCCAGACTGCAGTGATAAATGGAGTGACCATGCCATCGCCATCCAATCCAATCCGCTGAACTCTGAATCTGTCCACTCTGGTTCTTGTTCCTCTTCGTGGAAGTATTCCCATGTGAGAATCTGCTCAAGCTCACTCTCTTGTGTCATTGACTCCGTGTCCCCCCGTGGTTTTAGTAGCGGTCGGCGCGACAAAGTGAAGAACCCTTCAGCGAAGGATCGTCTCCATTCGACTGAGAGTGATTCGAACCCATCCAGGAATGTTTCTAGTATTGTCCAACCCATCCATAGTGGATAGTCCAGCAATATGAAGTTGAACGCAGCAGATACAGCTGCAGAGAGGCAATAAGACGGTGCTGGGGGACCAGGATAGGACATCGCGGTCTTCATGTAGTACTCCAGAGCTACAGAGGTGATGGAGAGCTCTCGAGATTCAAGGAATGACCCGAGGAGGACGAACTCTGTAAATTGGGAGACCGTTCCTTGCATATATCGCTGAAGAGATAGAGCTGCGATCATATTGTGGACTCGATGGTCATAAAGCGGCTCCATTGGTAGACCCGAGCCATCAGGAATGTCCAGTCGGGCAACCACTCTTGCAGCCAGCCTCAACTGAGGATTCCTCAATCCCGGAATCACGCGCTTCAATCTCTCTATTGTGCCAGAAAACACGTGCTTGAAAAGTATGAACACAATGGCGAAGAAGTTTTGATCCGGGGTCTCACTAGCTCCAAGCTGAAGGTCATAGTTTTCGAGCAGTTCTTCAAGCTGAAGGTCATAATTTTCGAGCGGTTCTTCCTGAAAATCGACCTTCTGATGGCGCATGGAAGAAAGAACTATTGATGCTAAATCTTGTGTCTGAGGCGCCACGAGCAGCCTGCTAATGGTGGAGAGTGTAATAGCTCCCGTAACCGGGGCAATGGCAGTGAGGGCAGAGGTATAGAGGGGCAAATCACCCTTTGCTGTGATGACAGTGAGATACTGAACTGCTAAAGGATATGAACCACTTCGTATCAGGACATGGGTGACCAAGAAGAGTAGGGAGATGAAATGATTGTGATAGTCGGACGGGGTGTCTTGAAACCACGTTGCAAATAGAGCAGGGTTTCGAAGATTCCGAAGCAGCCATGGATATTCACGACTGCTGGTGAAAATGTGTAGCCGATTGAAATGTTCTGGAGAACATGACATGGCGGCGAGTGTGACCACAGCTTCAAGTAATGCACCGTCAATCCAAAGCCTAATCGTCCATCTCGGGGCATGATTCGAAAAGATTGCTAGACATATCCCAATCAAGAATGGTTCCCTTTCTGGTCGGTCGCTCTCGCTACGGAGCTCTGACAGCGTCCTTAAAAGCCATAACGATTCTTCTATTGGCAGCTCCTTTCCTCGCGTCACATTTGTGAGGTCGGACTCCGTTTGTCTCAAATACTTAATGTCATCGCTGTCATACATGCTGCATTCGATGTAGTCAGAAGCAGCAACTACAACTTGAGCCAAGGGAAAATTGAAAATTTCCATGCGCCGAATGAGTCCTCGTACTTGGGTGATGGTGAAACACCCCGCGAACCATTTGTCAGGTCCACGCAACGAAACTGCTACCATTGCGACCAGCATGGCTGGAGGGCAATGTGAGTAGTGCTCTTCACCATCCGCTCCCAAAAGAATCCAGTAAGGCAGGTCGAATAATGGTGGGGTGCTAAGTGTCGCGCTCCCCGCAACCTGCCATACAGACGACTGCAGTGCCTCGCTATGTTGAGAATCCGGGGCACTGTCGTGAATTCTCTTCAAGGCCGATGCTACCGTAGAAAGCTGTACTTCGTCCATTTGTGTTTCTGTAACTGGGGTTGTAAAATTGTCCTCTGGATAGGGGCGCGATTTACGAAGGAAGATCTGGATAAACCGGCGGACACGACCCAGCGCTGTTGCTGGCGTAATATCCATATCTGATCTCACGAAATCATAAAAACCTGGGCAGAAATAATCATGCACACGTTGGTACATCGTGGCCAAGGTGCGCGAAAGAGGAGAACGGAACGGCGAGGAGGTAACAAACACAGATATGCATGTCGTTGTGGTGTAATAGCAGATCCCAACCCCAAGGATCGCTGTCGTCACACCAAACGAGGGTTTGCTGACGTGAAAAAGAAACAAGACAAGACCGATGGAAAATAGAAGAAGGGAGATCTGTATGAGCAATGGTAGAGCTCCGACCATCTCTGGGAGCTTCCAGTGCTCCATACCGAGGTACCGGAACTCACGCGTCTTCGCCCGTTGTTCTGGGAGAGACATCGCCTTCAGGCCGCGGTCGAATTCGCGCACCCAGCTTTTGATGAGCATGGCAATGAATGCGGCCAGGATCATCACTCCGAGGCTGGCATAGAAGAGGGCATTGACGACGACGATGTGTTCAGGAGGGGAGAAGTCGGGCGCGACATATGGCCCAAGGCTCGAATTCCGCATCATTTGCGTTTGGTAAATGAGGACATCCTGTATGATATCCATAGGGTCCGGCTCGAGGCGACCGAGGAGTTCGATCAGGAACGAGCTCAAGAAACCCGCAAACAATGCGGCCTGACGACGCATCAACTCAGGCTGGCGCCGAAGGGAGGTAAGACCTACGAAGATGAGTATGGTATCCATTTGTTCAAGACATTCTTTCTCGCGCTCGCGGTCGATGATCTCCATTCCTGGAGTTCTCATATTAGATCATGTATCATGAGGTGACCGTATAACGCCCAACATGCCTTCATTGTAGTATTCCCAGGCGGTCTTGAGGGTCTTCGGTTCGTCTGGATAACACAGATGTATGAGAGATATCCATAGGAAGTGATGAGGGAGCGGACTTGCCTTGTGGACTCGCAGGAAGCGGGAAGCCTTGCTCTATAAGAGGGCATTAGTACGTATGACTGATTAAGATGAGAGACGTGGGCTACCTTGCGTCAATTTCTTAGTGAGAAGCGACATTGCGAGCAACGTGGTGGAAGGCAAGCTTGGGCGCTTACGCTTATTGCAACGTTGTAAAGCCTGTAGTTCATTGTGGATGTATGGTTGCATTCACCCTTGCACCTTCATCCGACCCCGGCCACGCTACCCCTCATTTAATTTTCGTCGTCGCACTGCGCTGCCCAATCAACTCTCCGGCACGAGCGCCAACTACCCCTCGTGCGGACATACACATTCCACGCGCCCCCGCGGCGTGGCATCGACGTGACTGTGAGAACAATGCGTTATTCCGTGGACGAGCACGAGCATGAGCAGTGCACCGAGCGTTTCTGGGTCCTCCGAAGCTTGGTTTGAACATTCTGTTTTGACATTGGTGAGCCCCACTTTCAGAAATATTATGTTCTCGTCATAATTAGGTAGATCTGATAGTTTCCGGTACATGTGTCGGCTCGATGCTGGTCGTAGCCACCGTGTGGTTAATAAAGGCTGCCGTTTGTCGCCGTCCACTTCGCTGTCTTCGTCGTGGTTGTTGCTCGCATACATCGCACCTGTCGTTGGCATATATCGCACCCGCCGTCTTGGCCACCTGTCGCTCGTATACATTGCACTCGCCGTTCGCATAGATCGCACGCATCTACTTTCAATACGCTGCGATGCCCTCCTACTATCCTTGGCATGCTACTACCTTAGGACACTACTATCCTACCATCCTATCATTTTTATTTTATTTTATTTTATTTTTGTGGGGGAAGGAAGGGAAATGCATCATGCACCGTGACGCCCGTGCGCCGTGTGTGGGACTCCAGTACGGCTTGCCGTTGGGATCTTTCGCCCGTTGGACAATCTGCCGTCTGACCTACCCACTAAAACCCTTCCCTGCCGGTTGTCTCGGCTACATCCCGTTAATCGAAATTCATGGTTGGGTATGGGTCTGCGTCGAAGTTGACGAAAGTTCCGTCTCCCCAGAGGGATCGGAGTTTGCGTTGGCGAATTAGTTTTCTTCTTGGCTCCATGAATCTCGTTGCGATCCAACTGTTTCTTATTACTACCATCCTATCATCCTACTGCCCTTCTCCCCAACTTCCTCCTATACTTCCTCTTCGACCCTCGCTGTAGCCAAAACCGAAGGCCAGTACACAAAGATATATACGCCTGTAGTCAATACATGTCGTGCTCTCTTACATGACCGAGAGCTTGAGGTTGAACTCCCTCGAACACTTTGCTCCCTTCGATCTCTGAGGTGGCGCGACCAAGACGCAACTACGGGGTAGTAGGCCTGCTAGGGTGCGTGGAGCAGGAGAAGAAAGGGGACACCGGAAGGCGCGGGACAAATGCACTTCCGCAGAGTGTCTGGGACTTGAGTGCGCTGCGTGACGAAATCGAAATCGAAGATGAAGAGGAGGAGAAGAAGAGGATGTGTGATTGAAACCAATGCTGATGAATACTGCGAGTTGATTCCCTGGCGGGCCGTCGGTATCAAAGTCGGCGGACACAAGAAGGCGAGAGAGGAAGAGGTCAGGTGATCACATGCAGGCGGTGAGTAAAGAAAAAGCCGATGAGTTGTTGTGTACTCTCTCTATCCTCTCCCTTATTCTTTCATGGTGTCGTTCCAGGTGTACGAACCACTTTCAGCCCCTCTACGTCCACGTATGCCCACCCCACTTGTGCAGACCTATACCAAGGGACGGTCACAAGGGATGGTACCACGGGATGAGGGTTCAATCATCCCCAAGCAGGTGGGCCTCAAAACCTGAGTCTCCCTTGCAAGCTTAGACCCGACGCCGCTGTCGACAAAGCCAGAAATGGATGGACAATTATTATTATAACACCCGATGGACTGGCTGCTATTTAGCCTAATTCTCTCCACTTTGCTGCCTAAAATTTGGCCGAAAAATGAGAGCGACAAATCACTTTCATTTCACCAGCTGCTCCGCCGCCACCGAAGGAACCACATTAACATGAGCACCTTTCCTGTGGGCATTAGACACTTGTTGAGGAGTGAGGTCTTGTCCTAACTAGTCCATGGGTACGGGTTCTACGTAGCTCTGTGCTAAAACTGCTCGTTTCTTACTACAGCGCTCCATCAATCCAAGCTGATCGGCGCTGGTGTTCACTGATGAGATAGGACGATAACGATATAGTCCTCGCCCCTCACTGCGTCCTCGCCCGGCTGCAATCCGCAGAAGTCAGGGTCACGCGAGCCTTCCCAGTCGCACCACCACTAGCACGCTTGGTACGAATACGTATTGAATTGCGCACGGTCTGGGCCACCAACAATCGAGCAACGGTCCGTGTTGACCCCCCAAGTCTAAGTCGGCGGCCAGCAACGAAACAGCAAAGACAACCCTTCGTACTGCTCAGTACGTCGCTCCCTCGCCTCGCTATTCTCCCATCTGCGAATGGATCGACAGGTTTCGTCCTACACCACTGAGGGAAGTTACTCCAACACCCCATTCAGCTCCTCTTTCAATAGTCGATCTAAACAACGACAACAGGAGCAAGAGCAGCAGGGGATTGATAGGCAGGATCGACAGCTTCACCTTGCTCCCGTTCGATGATGTCCACCCGACTCCCTCACGGCCGGAGGCACACAGGACCGCATTGAGCTGCTTAAGCCGCTGTGGACGAAGCCGGCAGCGGATTCGGGCCGTATGCAGAGAGCGGCGTGCCCGTATCTGGAGGAGAAAACTCTCCATATGGCGGGGTCACTCTGATGTATCAGCTGCACATCTGCAACGGGGATATTGACAGAGAGTTAGGTCTACATGGAGCCACCCATGGGATACGGAGACAGTTGAAAGGGGATGGGACGCATCCTAGTGCAGAAGCACATGTGTATTTTATAATTTCTGATTATATACAAGGCCGGCTCCGGAGGTGGACGCACTAGAGTATCGGAGTATCTCCAACTCGGCGGACCAATCCCGGAGGCTGGCGATTACACCCCGCTCACGCGCGTTACCTGTCAGAAATTTGCAATTCTGGATGTCTCAGGTTTTGAGCTTCGGTGCCTGGTTATTAGATGGACGGTTATATAAGAGCCTCAGGATCGGCCTTGTGTCCTTCCGCCTCCCCGTGTTTGTAGAGCGCCCCAACAAACACGACTATTTTTGTCTGAGTTCACGACCTGGCGGAAATTCTAACATTCCCCTCATCTCCGACGCACTCTTCGCGACTTCCTCGCCTGCAGGGTTGCCATTTCCCATCCCACACACACACCGCGCAAGCCCATTGCGCACAACGACGACCGCACAAGCTCAACATATGTCACACGAGCTTGGAATTCCAGCGCCAATCCCCTGATATTCGCCTACATTCATTTCCAGACCATGCCCGGCTCGCGCTTCTAGGGCGACTCTGCTTGAAGCAGCGTTCGGTCCACTCGACCTTCTGCAGGAAATGGCGTGTTCTTCTTATTCTGGCCTCTATTCGCCGCTCTTCCTGCTGGTCTTCCTCCCAAGCCGCGTCGTCTGTTACTGCCCTTTGCCACCCTGACCCGGTCTGTCTTAATTTTCTGGCTCAAACGTTCTAACAAAGCATACGGTCGAGATGCGCAAAGTCTTATTTTTTCCGCGCAATGCGAAGAGTGCCTAGATATACCACATACAATGGAACTTGTCGAAACAATGGACCTTCTGGAATTCCTCACGCGTACGGATGGCTTCCCTTATCCGAGTGGAGATCATACCACGGTATTCAGGGAGCTCGGTATCATCAAACCACTGAACAAACTCGCAAAGCTTAGGAATAATTGGGATGAGTTGGTAGGGCATAGCTGCATCGAGGAGCTTGCAAAGTGCCCGGAGCACAAATTCCTCATTAACTGTCGGTCCACCCAGATTCAGCGATTTTGCTTCTCCCTGCCCTGACCCCTCTCTCTTTCTCCCAGGCTGCTGTGATAAATGGAGTGACCATGCCATCGCCATCCAATCCAACCCACTGAACTCTGAATCTGTCCACTCTGGTTCTTGTTCCTCTTCATGGAAGTATTCCCATGTAAGAATCTGCTCAAGCTCACTCTCTCGTGTCATTGATCCTATGTACCCCCGTGGTTTTAGTAGCGGTCGGCGCGACAAGGTGAAGAAGCCTTCAGCGAAGGATCGTCTCCATTCGACTGAGAGTATTTCGAACCCATCCATAAATGTATCTAGTATTGTCCACCCCATCCATTGTGGATAGTCCAGCAATGTGAAGTTGAACGCAGCAGATACAGCTGCAGAGAGGCAATAAGACGGTGATGGGGGACCAGGATAGGATATCGCGGTCTTCATGTAGTACTCCAGAGCTACAGAGGAGATGGAGAGCTCTCTAGATTCAAGGAATGACCCGAGGAGGACGAACTCTGTAAATTGGGAGACCATTCCTTGCATATATCGCGGAAGAGATAGAGCTGCGATCATATTGTAGACTCGATGGTCATAAAGCGGCTCCATTGGTAGACCTGAACCATCAGGAATGTCCAGTCGGGCAACCACTCTTGCAGCCAGCCTCAACTGAGGATTCCTCAATCCCGGAATCACGCGCTTCAATCTCTCTATTGTGTCAGAAAACACGTGCTTGAAAAGTATGAACACAATGGCGAAGAAGTTTTGATCCGGGGTCTCACTAGCTCCAAGCTGAAGGTCATAGTTTTCGAGCAGTTCTTCAAGCTGAAGGTCATAATTTTCGAGCGGTTCTTCCTGAAAATCGACCTTCTGATGGCGCATGGAAGAAAGAACTATTGATGCTAAATCTTGTGTCTGAGGCGCCACGAGCAGCCTGCTAATGGTGGAGAGTGTAATAGCTCCCGTAACCGGGGCAATGGCAGTGAGGGCAGAGGTATAGAGGGGCAAATCACCCTTTGCTGTGATGACAGTGAGATACTGAACTGCTAAAGGATATGAACCACTTCGTATCAGGACATGGGTGACCAAGAAGAGTAGGGAGATGAAATGATTGTGATAGTCGGACGGGGTGTCTTGAAACCACGTTGCAAATAGAGCAGGGTTTCGAAGATTCCGAAGCAGCCATGGATATTCACGACTGCTGGTGAAAATGTGTAGCCGATTGAAATGTTCTGGAGAACATGACATGGCGGCGAGTGTGACCACAGCTTCAAGTAATGCACCGTCAATCCAAAGCCTAATCGTCCATCTCGGGGCATGATTCGAAAAGATTGCTAGACATATCCCAATCAAGAATGGTTCCCTTTCTGGTCGGTCGCTCTCGCTACGGAGCTCTGACAGCGTCCTTAAAAGCCATAACGATTCTTCTATTGGCAGCTCCTTTCCTCGCGTCACATTTGTGAGGTCGGACTCCGTTTGTCTCAAATGCTTAATGTCATTGCTGCCCTCCATGCTGCATTCGATGTAGTCAGAAGCAGCAACTACAACTTGAGCCAAGGGAAAATTGGAAATTTCCATGCGCCGAATGAGGGCTCGTACTTGGGTGATGGTGAAACACCCCACGTCACATCTGCTAGGTCCACGCAACGAAACTGCTACCATTGCGACCAGCATGGCTGGAGGGCAATGTGAGTAGTATTCTTCACTATCCGCTCGCCAAAAAGTCCACCCAGGCAGGTCGAATAATGGTGGAGTGTTAAGTGTCGCGCTACCCGCAACCTGCCATACAGATGACTGCAGTGCTTCGCTATGTTGAGAATCCGGGGCACTGTCATGAATTCTCTTCAAGGCCGATGCTACAGTGGAAAGCTGTACTTTGTCCATTTGTATTTCTTCAATCGGCTTTTCGAAGCTGCTCTCTGGATAGGGACGCGATTTAAGAAGGATGATCTGGATAGACCGGCGGACACGACCCAGCGCTGTTGCTGGAATCATGTCCTTTCCCGGATCCATGAAATCATTAAGATATGGGCAGTAATACTCATGCACACGTTGGTACATCGTGGCCAAGGTGCGCGAAAGAGGAGAACGGAACGGCGAGGAGGTAACAAACACAGATATGGATGCCGTTGCGGTGTAATAGCAGATCCCAATCCCAAGGATCGCTGTGGTCACACCAAACGAGGGTTTGCTGACATGAAAAAGAAACAAGACAAGACCGAGGGAAAATAGAAGAAGGGAGATCTGGATGAGCAACGGTAGAGCTCCGACCATCTCTGGGAGCCTCCAGTGCTCCATCCCGAGGTACCGGAATTCACGCGTCTTCGCCCGTTGTTCTGGGAGAGACATCGCCTTCAGGCCGCGGTCGAATTCGCGCACCCAGCTTTTGATGAGCATGGCAATGAATGCGGCCAGGATCATTACTCCGAGGCTGGCATAGAAGAGTGCATTGACGACGACGATGTGTTCAGGAGGGGAGAATTCGGGTGCGACATATGGCCCAAGGCTCGAATTACGCATCATTTGCGTTTGATAAATGAGGACATCCTGTATGATATCCATCGGGTCTGGCTCGAGACGACCGAGGAGTTCGATCAGGAACGAGCTCAAGAAACCCGCAAACAATGCGGCCTGACGACGCATCAACTCAGGCTGGCGCCGAAGGGAGGTAAGACCTACGAAGATGAGTATGGTATCCATTTGTTCAAGACATTCTTTCTCGCGCTCGCGGTCGATGATCTCCATTCCTGGAGTTCTCATATTAGATCATGTATCATGAGGTGACCGTATAACGCCCAACATGCCTTCATTGTAGTATTCCCAGGCGGTCTTGAGGGTCCTCGGTTCGTCTGGATAACACAGATGTATGAGAGAGACCCATAGGAAGTGATGAGGGAGCGGACTTGCCTTGTGGACTCGCAGGAAGCGAGGAGCCTTGCTCTATAAGAGGGCATTAGTACGTATGACTGATTAAGATGAGAGACGTGGGCTACCTTGTGTCAATTTCTTAGTGAGAAGCGACATTGCGAGCAACGTGGTGGAAGGCAAGCTTGGGCGCTTACGCTTATTGCAATGTTGTAAAGCCTGTAGTTCATTGTGGACGTGTGGTTGCATTCACCCTTGCACCTTCATCCGACCCCGGCCACGCTACCCCTCATTTAGTTTTAATTTCGTCGTCGCACTGCCCTCCGGCACGAGCGCCAGCTACCCTGGGTGCGGACATACACATCCCACGCGCCCCCGCGGCGTGGCATCGACGTGACTGTGAGAACAATGCGTCATTCCGTGGACGAGCAGTGCATGAGCAGTGCATCGAGCGTTTCTGGGTCCTCCGAAGCTTGGTTCGAACATTTTGTTTGGACATTGGTGAGCCCCACTTTCAGAAATATTATGTTCTCGTCATAATTAGGTAGATCTGATAGTTTCCGGTACATGTGTCGGCTCGATGCTGGTCGTAGCCACCGTGTGGTTAATAAAGGCTGCCGTTTGTCGCCGTCCACTTCGCTGTCTTCGTCGTGGTTGTTGCTCGCATACATCGCACCTGTCGTTGGCATATATCGCACCCGCCGTCTTGGCCACCTGTCGCTCGTATACATTGCACTCGCCGTTCGCATAGATCGCACGCATCTACTTTCAATACGCTGCGATGCCCTTCTACTATCCTTGCCATGCTACTACCTTAGGACACTACTATCCTACCATCCTACCATCCTACTGCCCTTCTCTCCAACTTCCTCCTATACTTCCTCTTCGACCCTCGCTGTAGCCAAAACCGAAGGCCAGTACACAAAGATATATATGTCTGTAGTCAATACATGTCGTGCTCTCTTACGTGACCGAGAGCTTGAGGTTGAACCCCCCCGAACACTTTGCTCCCTTCGCCCACCACTAAATCTCCGAGGTGGCGCAACCCAGAGGCAATTGCGGGGTAGTAGGCGTGCTAGGGTGCGTGGAGCAGGAGAAGAAAGGGGACATCGGAAGGCGCAGGATCGACAAATGTACCTCAGAGTGTCTGGGACTTGAGTGCGCTGCCTGACGAAATCGAAATCGAAGATGAAGAGGAGGGAAGAAGAGGATGTGTGATTGAAACCAGTGCTGATGAATACTGCGAGTTGATTCCCTGGCGGGCCGTCGGTATCAAAGTCGGCGGACGCAAGAAGGCGAGAGAGGAAGAGGTCAGGTGATCACATGCAGGCGGTGAGTAAAGAAATGGCCGATGAGTTGTTGTGCGCTCTCTCTACCCTCTCCCTTATTCTTTCATGGTGTCGTTCCCAAGGGTACGAACCACTTTCAGCCCCTCTACGTCCACGTATGCCCACCCCACTTGTGCAGACCTATACCAAGGGACAGTCACAAGGGATGGTACTACGGGATGAGGGTTCAATCATCCCCAAGCAGGTGGGCCTCAAAACCTGAGTCTCCCTTGCAAGCTTAGACAGTTGATCCCCGCGCAATTCGACCTAGATCTCCGTCACTCTGATGTATAAGCTGCACATCTGCAACGGGAACATTGGCAGAGAGGTCTACATGGAGCCAGCCGTGGGATACGGAGACAGTTGGAAGGGGATGGGACGCATCCTAGTGCAGAAGCACAATAATTTCTAATTATATACAGTCAGGGAGTAGCCAAATAGACGATTTTCGGCATCCTTTCGGCATCGTTTGATTTCGGCGCTGTAGTTCTGTAATTACGTAAATAGAGTTATTTCAACAACTAGAGTACATAAGTGAAGTTTCAGATTTTTCGAAGTGCGACAAGGCGGTCATCGGGGTGGGCGTGGAGTAGCCAAATAGACGGTCTTGATATGTCGGGAAATTTGAGTTCCAAATCTCGGAAGACATCTTAAGTGGAGATTCAGTAACTATATTAACAAGTATCTCCTATCATTGTCAATCCTGCTCCTCCACAATTTCAACACTCTCCAATTCTTTGGGAGACCGTAATTTGAGAGCCTTCAGCTCATCTTCCAGACTGTGCCATGGTTTTGTGCGTGCTGTTGAAGTCCAATGTACCTTCAACCTTCTTTTGAACATCATTCTGTGGTCGATTATTCTTTGGTGGCATGGTTGGTGGTGATTTGTATCCTGACCTCGGAAGAGTTCAGAGGAACTGTTGGCTCAAATGATACAGAAAGCATACAAGAGGTAACAAGGTTGATCACGTGGAATAGCAGAGGTTTAGACCCCACTCAACTTGGGCCACCCCCGGCTCAAACTTGCACTTGAGCTTGGTCACGATTGAGGGGCGGCGAACCTCCCACTTTCGGTCCACAACAAGATTCCAACATAAACAGTATACTATAAATTTCTTACAATTCTCTACAGAAGGTTGAGCCCGTAGCGCGGACCGTCTATTTGGCTACTCCGTCTATTTGGCTACTCCGTCTATTTGGCTACTCCGTCTATTTGGCTACTCCCTGACTGTACAGGGCCGGCTCCGGAGGTGGACCAATCACGGAGGCTGGCAATTACTCAGGACCCCAGTGGAGTGAGGCCGAGGTACGGGTCGCTCACGCGCGTTACCTGTCAGAAAATTTGGCAATTCTGGAGATGTCAGGTTTTGAGCATCGGTGCCTGGTTACTAGATGGACGGTTATATAAGAGCCTCAGCATAGGTCTTGTGTCTTTACGTGTTTGTAGCGCGCCACAACAAACACGACTATTTGTGTTCCGAGTTCACGATCTAGCGGAAATTCTAACATCCCCCTCATCTCCGACGCACTCTTCGCGTCTTCTTCGCCTGCAGGGTTGCCATCTTCCATCCCACAGACACACCACGCAAGCGGGTTGCGCACAACGACGAGCGCACAAGTTCAATATATGCCACACAAGTTTGGAATTCTAGCGCCAATCCCCTGATATTCGCCTACATTCATTTTCAGACCATGCCCGGCTTGCGCTTCTAGGGCGACTCTGCTTGAAGCAGCGTTCGGTCCTCTCGACCTTCTGCAGGAAATGGCGTGTTCTTCTTATTCTGGCCTCTATTCGCCGCTCGTCCTGCCGCTCTTCCTCCCAAGTCGCGTCGTCTGCTACTATCCTCTGCCTCCCCGACCCAGCCGGTCTCAATTTTCTAGCTCAAACCTTCTAACAATTCATACGGTCGAGATGCGCAAGTCTTATTTTTTTCCGCGCAACGCCGATTATTTCGCCCCCGATGCTTAGTATGTATATCTCCCTTGCCTTCCTTTCAGCACGACGTCCTTGCTTCTTGAGAACACTCCGAGTTTGGACGCTTCTCGGAACATCACCTTCGAGTACGCGATGATCGCGTACTCGCCGCAGGGTCCGAATTGGATCGGTCGTGTAACACGCGCAGATTCGCGGATCAAAGCACCTAGTGCACAGTCCCTGCATAGCCCCTTCGAGATCAAAAATCCCTAGCTTCATCGCTGACTCTCGTCCATCTACAGTTTCGCGCAATATGGCTCAGACATCGAGCAGCGCTCAATACACTCCGATATCGGGGCAGACCGAACTACCCCAGGAGGACTACGGCCTCCACGTGCCGCAGCCGCAATATTACGATGCGCCCAGCGCAATGCAATCGATGAATTCGCTCTCGCCGAGCCCCCGACCCTTCGACTCGGTTCACGGACTGGGGAATGGCTCGCAAGTCAGCGCATTACAGTCTTACCGTGACGACCCGTGCGACTTATCCACCTCGCATCTCCCCATGGGCGAAATGGGCTCGGTACGCCCGCACCTGGCGGAGAAACACGGGACGTACGCCGCGCCCCGGGAGCAGGGCAAGAAACGCATTACACTCATTCTCGTCGCGACCATCGTCTTGCTGCTCATCGCTGTTGCCATCGGGTTCCTTTTGTACTTTGCCGTCCTCCGGCCCAAGTCCAATAATAGTACCAGCGACACTACCACCACCAACAGCAGCACAAAAACGAACAACCTGATCACTTGGGGCAATGATGGATCGTTGGTTGAGATGGAGGACGGCAACAAGTTTACATACGGCAATAAGTTTGGTGGTTATTGGGTGTTTGACCCCGCAAACCCGACCAACAACTCGGCCCGGGCGCAGAGCTTCTCCCCTGCGCTCAATGAGGAGTTCAAGTACGGCGTCGATCGTATTCGAGGGTGAGTCGAGCCTTTGCCTCTACTTCCCTAGGGCACAGTTGCTAAATTTTGAAGATCCACAGCGTTAATATTGGCGGCTGGCTCAATTTGGAGCCTTTCATTACCCCTGCGTATTACGAGGAGTTCTACCCCAATGCTGTCGATGAATGGACCTTGTCGCAGCAGCTCCAGACCAAGTATGGCAACCTTGACAAGATCGAGAACCACTACAGGACATTTATCGTCAGTCTACCACGTTACCTACGTACATTGGCGATCACTTCTAATGAGGTACAACCTAGACCGAGAAAGACTTCGCATTGATCGCCGGCGCGGGCCTCAACTTCGTCCGCATCCCCCTCCCATTCTGGGCAATTGAGAAGTACGACAACGAGCCGTTCTATGCAAAGGCGTCCTGGAAATACTTCCTCAAGGCCATCCAGTGGGCACGGAAGTACGGTCTCCGTATCAACCTCGACCTGCACGCCCTGCCTGGCTCGCAAAACGGGTGGAACCACTCCGGCAAACGCGGCACGATCAACTTCCTGAGCGGTGTCATGGGCGTTGCCAATGCCCAGCGTGGGCTCGACTACATCCGCGTCCTCGCCGAGTTCATTTCCCAGCCCCAGTACAGGGACGTTGTGCCGTTCTTTGGGATTATCAATGAGCCGAATATCGGCTACACTCCGGAAGGGTTGGCTGTTCTTAGGGCTTTGTGAGTCGTACTTCCCTCCCTCCTCACGAGCCGAATAGGTTGCTGAGCGGAGTGCACGGGACGGTGTTGTAGTTATGTAGAGGCGTACCGCGTCATCCGCGAGGTCGGTGGTGTGGGTGCTGGAAATGGCCCTTTTATCTCGATCCATGAAGGTTTCTCGGGCGTTGATAAGTGGGCCAGGTGGTTGAGCGGCGCTGATCGTGTGGCGATGGATACCCATCCATACTTCGCTTTCGATGGCGCGTCCCCGGACCCATTGGCTGCTTTCGTTCCTAAACCTTGTGCCCGATGGGGCGAATCTACTGCCAACGCGATGAAGAACTTCGGGCTCACTGCTGCGGGCGAGTTCAGGTATGCGGCTGTTCATAGAGTTGGTATGGATGGATGGCTGACGCCTTGGATAGTAACGCCATCAATGATTGCGGGTTATATCTGAACGCTGTCGGTATCGGTACTCGCTATGAGGGTACTTACCCCGGACCCGGCACCGCGGGCGGCAGATGCTCGACCTGGAACGACTGGAACAAGTGGGACCAGGCGACCAAGGACAACCTGAAGCAGTTCATGATGTCCAGTATGGACGCTTTGCAGGTCAGCACGCTATCCTCCGGATTATGTTCGAAGCTCGCTCACTCCCCGGCTCGCAGAACTACTTCTTCTGGACCTGGAAGATCGGTAACTCGACTGCTACAGGCAAAGTCGAAGCCCCCTTCTGGTCGTACCAGCTTGCGTTGGAACAAGGCTGGGCACCAACGGACCCCCGCGAGGCGGATGGACAGTGCGACCGCGTCGGGGCGCCGTTCAACCGATTCACCGGTCAGCTCCAGTCATGGCAAGTCGGTGGCGACGGTGCGAATACCATCCCCACCCTCGGCCAATACAAGTGGCCTTTAACCGCCGTCGTCGGGTTCACCAACGCCGCCACGCTCCCGACGTACACCCCCACTGGGCCCATTCCCACCCTCCCTGCCCCGACGTTCACCGACCCCGCCGACCCCAAGAAGACGATCGATATGG
>Ga0307515_10001881_pt1 | contig 46707 bp, 24 predicted proteins | sample 17_EM_MG_FD_194513 | JGI IMG/M metagenome (GOLD analysis project Ga0307515, IMG submission 194513) | Populus trichocarpa ectomycorrhiza microbial communities from riparian zone in the Pacific Northwest, United States - 17_EM | ecosystem: Host-associated > Plants > Roots > Unclassified | place... | reverse complement strand
CCAGTCCGTACAGCTTGTCTGCTCCCCAGGCGCCGCGGAGGAGGTCGTCGCCGGCCATGCCGGACAGCAGGTCGTCGCCGCCGTCCCCTTCGAGGTGGTCGTCGCCAGACTCGCCGTATATCGCGTCGGCTCCGGCACCGCCTTCCACGTAGTCATCGCTCCAGCCCGTGTGGATCAGGTCGTTGCCGTCCCCGCCATAGACCCGCACGGGCAGCGAACTCCCCAAGCTGCCGAAGATGTCGTTGCCGTCGGCCAGGTCCGCCCGGGCGCGCAGGTTGGGGATGTTCGGACAGGCGATGGTTCGGCTGTTCGCCTGGATGCAGCCGAGGGCGCCTGTGGTGTTGAGAACCACGGTGCCGTTCAGGTCCTCCATCTCGTAGCCCTGTGCCGTCGTGCGGACCTCGACGTCGTTCACGGCGCCGGATCCGGCCTCGAACCACAGCACCGGGGCGCTGCCGATCAGTTCGACGTGCACCTGCGCGGGCTGCGGCGCGGCGGTCGCCACGCCGGGTGCCGCCAGGACTCCGGCCGCGGCGGCCAGGACCAGGGGTATACCGGTCGCGGTGCGCCCAAGTGACCAGCGGGTTCTGCGATGTGGCACGTGTGTCTCCTTAGATCTTCCGTATTCGGTGTGGTGGTTCAGGGCTCACAGTGAGCTCGGACGTCCCCGGGGTCGGTGGTGCAGGTGTCGGTGCCGAAGCCACCGTCGGCACTGTCGTTGCCCGCGATCGCGTCGAAGGTGTACAGAACGTCGTCGCCGCTGTCGCCGTACAAGGTGTCGGGTCCGCCCCGGCCGCGCAGGGTGTCGTCTCCGGCGTTGCCGTGCAGAGTGCTTCCGGCGGTCGACGCCGTGAGGCGGTCCGCGGCCAGCCCGCCGTAGAGATCTTCCACATCGGTCCCGATGGTGTCCTGCTCACCAGAGGCGCCGTCGTCTGCCACGCCGTCGAGGTCGGCGGTGACCATGGACTCGCGGACGTCGTAGGACACCCGGTCGCGGGTTCCCGGGCCACCCAGGAAGGTGTCCCGGTCGGAGACGCCGGACGGCTGCTCGAAGTCGCCGACGAAGAGATCGTCGCCGTCCTCACCGTTCTGGATGTCGTCTCCGGGGCCGCCCTGGAAGTAGTCGTCCGCGTCCCCACCGGACATCCAGTCGTTGCCCTCCCCGCCGGTCAGCCAGTCCTCCCCGCCCAGGCCGATGAGTTTGTCGTCGCCCGGGCCTCCGTGGATCCGGTCGTCACCGGCGGCACCGACCAGGGAGTCGTCCCCGGTGCCTCCGTCAAGCCAGTCGATGCCGGACCCACCGATGAGCCAGTCATCGCCCGCTTCTCCGGACAGTTCGTTGTGGCCGCCGGCACCGGCGACGATGTCGCTCCCGCCGTTCCCGCGGAGCTTGTTGGCCGCGTCGCTGCCCTCGAGAACGTCGCCGCCGCTGCCACCCTCGACGTTCTCCACGTCCGCCATGATGTTGTCGTGTTCGCCCGAACCGTCGTCGGCGACACCGTCCAGCGACACGTTCACCGACTGGCTGCGCAGCGCGTAGAACGCCGTATCCAATCCGACTCCGCCGGCGAAACTGTCGGCACCGTCCGTGGTGTCACCGGAACTCGCGACGGCGATGTCATCGCCGAAACCGCCGTCGAGGGTGTCGTCGCCCAGCCCTCCGTCGAAGCTGTCATCACCGGCGCCGCCGAGGAGTGTGTCGTCTCCCGAGCCGCCCTTCATCGCGGTCGGTAGATCGACCATGGCCGCGATCTCGTCGTCGAGGTCGCCGCCGCTCACACTCACGGAGGTGATGGCGGTTCCCACACATCGAATGCGATGCGCTGTCACCGCCGAGCAGCCCGCGCCGGGGGTGATGGTGTCGCCGGTGTCGTCGACGACGACATAGGCCCCTGAGGTGTTGACGGTGATCCTGTTCGCCTTGCCCGCCACGGCCAGGACCGACAGCCGGCCGTCGATCACCGTTGCTCCGGTCGCGGCATACGCCGGTCCGGACGGCAGCACGATGGCGCTGCCGACGACGGCCGCCAGCACCACCGTCCGGGTCGCTGTCCGCACTTGGTCACGCACGTCATCCTCCTCGGCGGATCACCCGATCCGCAGCGCGCACCAGTGTCTCCGGCCGGCCGAGGGGAAACCTTGGACGAATCTTGGATCGCCGCCGAACCCGGTAGGACAGGCACGTACAGTGCGGCCACGAGAGTGTGTCCAGATCAAGGGAATCAATATCCGGCGAGGAGCGTGCGGTCGAAGTGACGATGGAGTTCGGGGTGCTCGGCACCATCGAGGCCCACATCGACGGCCGCCCTGTTCCCCTGGGCCACACCAGGCAGCGAGGTGTGCTGGCGGTCCTGCTCGTGGATGTCAACCGTCCGGTGACGATCGATCAGCTGATCGCCCGGGTCTGGGGAACTCGTTCCCCGGACCAGGCCCGCGCCACCCTGCACGGCTATATCTCCCACCTGCGGCGGGCGCTGACCGACACCGGCGAGGCGCGCATCGGCCGGCAGTCCGGCGGCTACATTCTTGAGACGTCCGGCACCGCGGACGTGGACCTGCATACCTTCCGCCGACTGGTCACGCAGGCCCGCGCGAGCACCGATGCCGATGCCGCCGGGCTGCTCCAGCAGGCCCTGCGGCTGTGGCGGGCGGACGCCTTCGCGGGCCTGGACAGCCCCTGGGTCAACGACCTGCGCGACACTCTCGACCAGGAGCGATTCGCGGCCCAGCTGGACCTGGCCGACATCCGGCTACGGCTCGGCCAGCACACCGCGCTGCTGCCCGAGCTGTCCACACTCGCAGCGGCGCACCCACTGGACGAACGGCTTGCCGGTCAGCTGATGGTCGCCCTGCACCGCTGCGGCCGCCCCGCCGACGCCCTCGGTCACTACCGGCAGACCCGGGAGCGGCTCGTCCAGGCACTCGGCATCGGCCCCGGCCCGGCGCTGCGGGACCTCGAGGCCGCCGTCCTGCGGCAGGACACCACCACCGGCCAAGCCCCCGCGCCCCCGGCCCGGCCCGGTCCGGTCCCGGCACAGCTCCCCATGCCCGTACCGTCCTTCGTGGGCCGCGCCGGGGAACTGGCCCAGCTTGACGCCATCCTCGCAGGCGCCACCGACACGAGCCCAGCGGTGGTCATCTCGGCGGTGTCGGGCACCGCGGGCGTGGGCAAGACCAGCCTCGCCCTGCACTGGGCCCACCAGGTCGCCGCGCGGTTCCCCGACGGGCAGTTGTACGCGAACCTGCGTGGATTCGACCCCGGCGGCTCAGTGCTGGACCCGGCCGACGCGGCATGGGGTTTCCTGGACGCCCTCGGAATGACCGCGGAGCGGATACCGACAGGCATCGACGCCCGGACCGGCCTGTACCGCAGCCTGCTCGCCGGCAGGCGCATGCTGGTCGTACTCGACAACGCCCGTGACGCCGAGCAGGTGCGCCCGCTGCTGCCCGGTGCGCCCGGGTGCCTGGTGGTGGTGACCAGCCGCAGCCAGCTCACTCCTCTCCTCGTCGCCGAGGGCGCCCACCCGCTGAACCTGGACCTGCTCACCGTCGCCGACGCCCACGAACTGCTTGCCCGCCGGCTGGGAGCCAGCCGGGTCGCGGCCGAGTCTGCCGCCGTCGCCGAGATCGTCGCCCGGTGTGCCCGGCTCCCGCTGGCGTTGGCCGTCGTCGCCGCCCGCGCCGCCGTCCAACCCCAGCTGCGGCTGGCCGAACTCGCCCACGAGTTGCGTGACGCGCCGGACGCGGCCGGGGCGCTCGACACCCTTCACGGCGGCGACCCGGCAAGCGACGTACGCACGGTGTTCTCCTGGTCCTACCGGGCCCTGAGCACCGACGCCGCGCGGCTGTTCCGGCTGCAGGGCCTGCACCCCGGGCCGGACATCACAGCACCCGCCGCGGCGAGCCTCGCCGGCCTACCGCTACGGCGGACCCGGGCGCTGTTCGCCGAACTGACCCGGGCCCACCTGGTCACGGAACACACCCCCGGCCGGTACGCGTCCCACGACCTGCTCCGCGCCTACGCCACGGAGCAGGTCACGCTGCTCGAAACCGACGACACACGGCACGCCGCGGTGCATCGAATGCTCGACCACTTTCTGCACAGCGCCCACATGAGTGCCACGCTCTTGGAGGAACCCCACTTCGCCCCGATCATCCTGGATCCGCCCCGGCCCGGGGTGACGCCCTGCGAACCCACGACACCCGAGGAGGCACTGCTGTGGTTCACCATGGAACATGCCGCCCTTCTCGGCGCCGTACGGCTGGCCGCCGACGCCGGATCCGACATCCACGCCTGGCAATTGGCCTGGGCTGTCACCCTCTTCCTCGTCCGGTGTGGACACTGGGCCGACAACGCCCTGGTGAACGGGGCGAGCCTGGACGCCGCACGGCGCCTCAAAGACCCGCTGGCCGAAGCCCATGGCCACCACGGCCTCGCCTTCGGCTACGCCCGCTCGGGCCGCTTCGACGACGCACACCCCCATTTCCAGGACGCCCTGCGCATGTTCGAGGAGGCGGGTGACCACACGAACCAGGCACGCATCCACCTCAGCCTCGCATGGCACGACGTCCGGGAGGGACGCCCCGCGGAGGGCATCAGCCAGGCCGAGCGCGCACTCGGCCTCTTCCGCGCCGCCGGCAACCGGACCGCGCAGACCATGGTCCTCAACGACATCGGCTGGTGCCACGCCCAACTGGGCAACCACCAGCAGGCCCTCACGTACTGCGGCCAGGCTCTCGCGGCGTTCGAGGAGACGGGCGAACGCAGCGGCGAGGCCGCCACCTGGGACAGCCTCGGCTACATCCACCACCAGCTCGGGGACCACCACCGGGCCATAGCCTGCTACCAAAGGTCGATCGAGCAGTTCCGCGAACTCGGTGACCGCTACAACGAGGCGGCCACGCTCGCCAACCTCGGCGACACCCAGCACGGCGCGGGCGCCCCCGCCGAAGCCCGGCGGGCACGCCTGCACGCCCTGGAGATCCTCAGCGAACTCGGCCACCCCGACGCCGACCGGCTCCGCACGACACTCCGCGCCCACGACACCCGATCTGACTGACCTGCCCGCCGGGGACGCTCACCCGTTCGTGTGTCACCTGATCTAGCAGCGACACCAGGCGTGTCACACGACGAGCGCTGGTTACGCTGCGTCGGCTGATCCACCATCGGGAGGGAGACACCGGCAATGCCGCACCTGTACGTGCAGCGCCTGACGGGCGTACTGGCGGTGGCCGGCGCTCTCCTCGCCACCGCGATGGGCCCGGCCCAGGCCGACGGGATCCACCGGGGCGACCCGATCTCGGCCGCCTTCCCGGACATCGAGGTGCCCGCGGGCGGCACCGCCGTCGATCCGCTGGGACCGAGCCTCTGGTCCACGGGCCCGACGAAGCTGACGGAGGCGAAGGTCGCCTATGACCTGAGCGGGGTCGCCGGGGTTCGGCTCATCCCGGGCGAAGGCAGCGGCGAATGCGTCAAACCGTCACCGTCCCGGGTCGTCTGCTCCGATCCGCGAGAGCTCTCGTTCGAGGGAGAGACGATCGAGCTGTACCTGCCCATGGTGGTGAAAGCCGCCAAGACCGCCAGGATCGGCGACACCGGAACGGTGACCATCACGTTCTCCGCCAAGGGACTGGCACCGATCACCGGCATCAGCAAGGTCCGCATCGTTGACGGCCGGAAAAGCCTGGCGGTCACCGGCCCCATGGCCGGGTTGATCGGTGGGATCGGCCTGCTATTGCTCGGCGCCGGTGCCGTGGGTGTGCTGGCCGCGCGTCGCAGCCGCGCCCGCTTCATCGCCTAGCACGGCAGCTCAGGCGCTCATCGCGGTGGCGTACTGGTCGGCGACGCAGGTGAGGTCGCCCAGCTCTGCCTCGACCGCGGTGAGACCGAAGTCGACGACGTCCGCACCGAGCTCACGGAGCAGCCGCGCGAGGAAGGCCTCGGCAACGTCGGCCTGCGCCTGGAAGGCCGCGGTCACCACGGGAACCGCCACGACGCCCGCGAGGGCATTGAGCGGCAGTTGGTCCAGGAAAACCTTCAGCGCGCCGGCGTAGGAGCCCTGGTACGTCGGTGTCGCCACCACGAGCAGCGTCGCGTCCTGCACATCCGTCAACGCATGACCGGTGGCGTCGTCTCCCGGCACGAGCAGGGCCGGCCCCAGCGCGGCGATGTCGACGAGGACCACGGCGGAGGGCTGCACACTTCCGGCGAGCCGCTCCCCCACCGCCCGCGCGAGCTGGAGCGTCCTCGACCCCGGATGCGGATGCCCACAGACCACAACGACGCCCGCCATCAGCACCTCCCTCCGCTCACCGATCCCCTCTCATCATGCAGCCCGGGTCGCCGGTTTACCATCCGCCAGTTTTCCATTACTCAAAGTGATGGCGGGCCGAGGCGTTCCAGCGCCTCCAGTGACCAGCGCCACGGATCCAATAACCTAGTTCAGCTATAGGATTTAGAGGACTGGCGGCCGGGGGTCGCAAAGGGCTGGAGGTCCGTGGATGGTCAGCAATCGGAATCGACTGCATGTCGCACTGGAGATCGACGCCGGCACCGATCCCGGCGTCCTCGACGTCGCCACGCTCGTCCAGCAGGTCGCGCTGGCAGAGGCCGCCGGGGTCGCGCTCGTCACCATCGCCGACTCTCCCCTGCCGCGCGGCACCGGCGGCACGCCCGGCGGAGGGATCGAGGCCGGCGTCCGGGCGGCGTTCCTGTCCCAGCGCACCCGGCGGATCGGCCTGGCACCCGCCCTTTCGGTCACCACCACCGAGCCGTTCCACCTCGCCACCCAGCTGGCGAGCCTCGACCACGCCAGCCTCGGACGGGCCGGATGGGTCGTCAGCGCGGAGAACAGCGCGGCGGCCCTCGCCACCATCGGCGCCTCACCGCTGGGCGAGCCGGAGGACCTGCGCCAGGAGCTCGGCGACGTCATCGACGTGGCGCGGCTGCTCTGGGATTCCTGGGAAGACGACGCCGTCATCAAGGACACGACGACCGGCCGGTTCCTGGACCCGGACCGAGTCCACCACGTGAACTTCACTGGCGCATCGTTCTCGGTGACCGGGCCGTTGATCACCCCACGGCCCCCACAGGGCCAGGTCGTCGTGCTCGGCGCGGACACCCTCGGCGTCACCGGCAAGCTCGACGTCGCGCTGATCGACGCGCCGGATCTCGACGCGATCGCCGGCCGCGCCCGGCGGGCCCGCGAGGCCGGGGCCGCGCTGGTCTTCGCCGAGCTGGGGGTGCTCGTGGACACCGGCGGACCGGCCGCCCGGCGGCCCGCCGGGCAATGGTGGCCGCGGCATCGGCTGCGGCACACCGGCTCGGCCGCGGATCTGCTTGAGCTGCTCGAGCGGCTGGCGCAGATCGTCGACGGCGTACGGATCCATCCCGCTTCCCTCGCGGTCGACCTGCCGGTGCTTGCCGACACGGTGTTGACCCAGCTCGGCGGCGCGACCGGCGGGTTCCTGCGCGAGACTCTCGGCCTTCCCAGGCCGGTCAATCAGTTCGCCACCATCTGAGAGGGGTGACCGTGCCACCCACCAACTCGAATGCGCGTCTGCATCTCGGGGTCTTCTTCACCGGGGTCGGACCCCAGCTGATCTGGACCGATCCCGCCTTCTCCTCGCACACCCACATCGACACCTTCATCCAGGTCGCGCAGACCCTGGAACGTGGCCTGTTCGACGCGTTCTTCCTCGGCGAGGGCCTGCGCGTCCGCGAGAACCGCGGCCGCGTCCACGACCTGGACGTTGCCGGCCGGCCGGACGCCATCACCCAGCTGGCCGCCCTCGCCGCGGTCACCGAACGGATCGGCCTGGTCGCCACCCAGAACACCACCTACAACTTCCCGGCCGACCTCGCTCGCCGGCTGGCAAGCCTGGACCTGGTCTCCGGGGGCCGGGCCGGCTGGAACATCGTCACCACCGACAACGCGTGGACCGGTGAGAACTTCCGGCACGGCGGCTGGCTGGACCACGATCGCCGCTACGAGCGCGCCGGGCAGTTCGTCGACGCCGCCAAGGCGATCTGGGCGTCGTACGACTCGGGTGAACCGGTGGAACGGCATACCGACCTGGTCGACCTGCGTGCGGTCGCCACCCAGCCGCCCAGCCCGCAACGGCGGCCGGTGCTCTTCCAGGCCGGCGATTCCGCCGGCGGCCGCGACCTCGCCGCCCGCCATGCCGACGTCGTCTTCTCCGCCAACACCGACTACGACAAGGCGATCGCGTACGCGGCGGACCTGCGCACCCGGCTGGCCGGTTACGGCCGGTCCCCCGACTCGCTGCGCATCCTGCCCGGCGCGTCGGTGATCCTCGGTGACACCGCGGCCGAAGCGCGGGACCGCGCCGACTGGATCCGGCGTGAGCAGACCACCGGACCCCGGGCAATCGCGTTCCTCGAGCAGTACTGGGGCAAGGATCTCACCGGCTACGACCCCGAAGGTCCGCTGCCCGACATCGAACCGACCGACGACGAACTCGACCCGTCCCGGGGAACGATCCCGATCGAGCACCGCACCGGCAAGCTGGCCCGCATCGCCGGCTGGCGCGCTCTGGCCGCTGAGCGCGGGCTGTCGATCCGCGGCCTGGTCGCCGAGGTGACCCCACGACACAACACCTTCATCGGTACGCCCGGACAGGTCGCCGACGAGTGGGCCCGTTACGTGCGCACCCGGGCGGTCGACGGCTTCAACCTCCTGCCACAGCTGCTGCCGGGCACCATCGAGGACGTCGTCGACAAGTTGGTGCCGCAGCTGCAGGAACGTGGCATATACCGGACCGCGTACGAGGGCAGCACCCTGCGGGAGCACCTCGACCTCACCTGACCGCGGCCCGGGCGACCGGGCCGCGGTGTCGTTTCTCAGGTCCGGTAGTAGGCGGTGATGTCTGCTCGGCCATCCGCGCGGCCCACTCCGGTGTGCCGGGGCGGGCTGCGTGGCGGCAGACGCGGCGAGTACCTTGTCGATCTCCGCGGCGGACAGCAGACCGGGCGCGGCGCCGGCGGGCGCCGCGCGGCTCTATCCGACACCCGCCTCCCACACTCGCTTCAATGACTCCGAGTCGGTTTCGCGGGCGACCAACACGCCCGCGAACCGGCGTTCTTTGGTGGTGTCCTCCGCAGGCTCCCAATATATTCCCAGGGAGACACCGTTGCCGGCCTTGAAACAGACCCGAGCTTGGGCCGTTTCGCCCGCAGGAGGGCCGGAGAGCGGGAGACCCCAGCCCCAGCTCTGGCACTCACCTGTGTTGATCTTGTTGATGCTGCTGAGCTCGTTGAATAGATAACCCCTGGCTTCAAAGTCGGAAAAAGTGACGAAGTAGGCTGCCCATCCGTTGCCGTAGCAGCGGACGATACCCTTCGCCTCCGTGTTCTTGGGAACGGTCAACCCGACTTCATGCAGATACGTGTCGGGATGAGACTGAACGCAGTCATGGACCGCGTCTCGAAAGCCGATAGCGAAGCGCGCGAGTTCGGGGTCTTCGGCGAGCGCATCCCGGCTGGCCGATACCGTGGGCGGCCCGGGCGTCCCACCTCCACCCTGGCCAGGTGAATCTGATCGGCCATAACCTGCGACAGCGACCGTACCGGCAATGAGAGCGGCCGCGATTGCGCATGCACCACTGATCAATGCGGCTTTCACCGGGTCACTTCGGCCGGACCACCATGTCGGCATCAACCAAGAATCCACACGCGGCGAGCCCCAGTCAACGTCGGGGCATATTCATCCACCTACAGAGGTTGCTTCAGCCACGCGGGACGTCGGCACCGGCTACGGCGCTCGCCCAGCGCTCCCGCTGGTCACCGAGGCGTCAGGGCGACATCACGGGTGACGGTGACGTACGGGGTGTCCGCGACTACCGGGGTGGTCCTGTTGGGGTAGTGGTCGGCGTGCGTCACCGCCAGCGTGTACGAGCCCAGCGGCACCCGCACCGTGTACGTCCCTGTCGCGTCCGTCGTGACCTCCTCCTCGACGTCGTCAAGGCGCAGCAGTTTGACGGTCGCGGCGGCCACTGGGCCACCCGTGCCGGAGCTGGTCACCCGCCCGCTGATCGTGCCTGGCGGTGCGTACGTGATGGCCCCGCCCGGCCGCAGCAGCCCGGTCTCGACGTCGTCGGAGACGTAGTACCAATACTCGTTCGCGTACAGGTCGTCCTGGCCCTCCAGTCCGACGGTGGCTGAGGAGCCGCGGGCCCGCGGGTCGTCCGGCAGCGACTGGTACTCGATCGCGATCCGCCCGTTCTCGTGCAGCACGATGTCGAAGCTGATCCGCGTGGAGGTACCGCTGATCAACACGTCCTGCCAGGCGACCGTGAAGCGGCGGTTCGGTGCGGTGCCGCTTGTGCCGGTCCGCACACTGGCAGCCGCGTCGATGGTGAGGCCGTCCCAGAACGCGTAGATGGCGGTGTCCGGGGAGCCGCCGTTGTTGGCCGGCAGGGTCTCGTTGGACGCGGTCTGCCAGTCCTGTGGCTCGAACGTCAGGTATCCGTGGGTGGCCACGTACGCGGTCGAGTAGGTCTGGCCGTAGTACGGGAACGCGAACGGCAGCGCCACCGCGGCCGTCGGGCCGATCGCTGGTACGTCGAGCGGGGTGCCCGCGGTTATCCCGTTCGCCGCGGTGACCCGGCACTGGTACCCGTATCCATCCGCGCCGTCCACCACGCCGGACGGCGAGATGACCGTGATGTCGCGGGTGACGTCACCGCCGAGGATCTCGTCGATGTACTCGCTGCCGTCGCGCATGCACTTGGGCACGTCGGCGTTGAGGACGGCGGTCACGTCTGTCTCCGGGACCTTCTCGAACCGGTACGCCCCGTCGGGGCCGGTGCGCGGGAAGGTCAGGTAGCCGTTGGTGCCCATCAGCACCAGCCGCACCACCGCGCCCTCGACCGGTGCGCCGAGGTCGTCTCGGACCACACCACTGACGGTCCGCTCGTTGAGTGCCAGGCGCACGTCGTGCACGGCGGTGGCACCGTCAGTGTCGAGGATGAGCGTGGTCCGGTACAGGCCGAAGGTGACCAGCGACGCCTCGAAGGTGAACGTGCCGAGCGGTAGGTGCAGCACGTACGTGCCGTCGGCGGCGGTGGTCGTGGCGATGGCGGGCGCGTCGCCGGCTTGCACCTGCACGGTGGCGCCGGCCGCGGCCGAGCCGTCCGGCTTGGTGACGGTGCCACGCAGCGTCGCCGAGGTGCGGAACGCGACGGCCGAGTCGGGGCTCAAAACCTGGACGTCGCGGGCGTACTCCAGGCCGGTGGTGGCGGGCATGTTCTCGATGCCGATGGTGGCGCCGGCGCCGCGGGCCGCCGGATCGACGCTGAGCTGTCCGAAGTGGATGGTGACGGCGCCGTGCTCGGACAACTCCGCGGAGAAGGTGGCCCGGCCGGGGGCGTCGTAGAAGGCCACATTGCGCCACTCCACCACGAACCGGCGGTCGGGTGCCGTGCCGAGCGTCGCGGTGCGCACGCTGGCGGCGGCGTCCACGATCAGGTCGTCCCAGAACGCGAAGACGGCCGCGTTCGGATATGACGAGTTGGGCACCTCGCGGTTGATGGAGTTGTCCGCGGACCGGTCGAACGTGAGGAAGCCGTTGGTCGCGACCCACGCCTTGGTGTACCGGGCGCCGTAGAACGGCATCTCGAACGGGAGCGCGATTTCCAGCGACTCGTCGTCGCCGGTGAGCGGCAGCACCGCCGTGCCGCCCACGTACGGCGTGGTGACCCCGTGGCAGTGATAGCCGGCGGCGTCCACCCGGGCGCTGGGACGCACGTCGACCACCTCGTCGCCGTCCACTATGACCTGTCGCGAGCCGGCGGTCAGGCACCGGCCGGTGCCGAACGACAGCGGGTACGTGCCGGCGGGCACCCCGTCGAACCGGTACGTCCCGTCGGTGCCGGTGGTGACGGCCGCGAGTGGGGTACGCAGTAGCTGGAGCGTGATGCCGGCGGCCGGTACGTTGTTGGTGTCCAGCACCAGTCCGCTGACCGAGTGCCGGGCCAGTTCGGCCATGGCGAGCTCGACGGTGACGGTGGTGTCGGCGGCGACCGCCACCGGCCCCGCCGAGGCGGACGCGTATCCGAACGAGGACGCGGTGATCTGGTACGAGCCGACCGGTATCCGGGCGCTGTATCGCCCGTCGGCGTCGGTGGTGGCCACCCGCTCCACCCGGTTTGCGCCGACGAGGCGCAGCCGGGCGCCGGCGACGCCCGCTCCGCCCGAGCTGACCATGCCGCTGACCGTCCCGAAGGGACCGAGCGGCGCCCGGCCGACGGCGGCATGGATGTCGAGCTTGCCCTCGCCCCAGACCCGGTTGTCGTCGGCGGTGCCGCCGCAGGCGCCGTCCTCGACGTCGACCGCGGAGTCGTCGAGCAGCGCGCGGGTGCCGGCCACGTCGCCGATGAGGCTGGGCGCGGCCGACCACAGCAGCGCCACCGCGCCCGCCACGTGCGGTGTGGCCATCGAGGTGCCACTGTAGGACTCGTACCGGCTGCCGGGCAGGCTGGAGCGCACCGCGACACCGGGCGCGGCGATGTCCGGCTTGATCGGGGAACTGCTCGTCGAGCCCCGGCTGGAGAAGTCCGCGATCGCACCAGCGGAGTCGTAGGCAGCCACCGCGTACGTGGTCGGGTAATCGGCCGGGGAGCCGATGGTGCCGCAGGACGGCCCGTCGTTGCCTGCGGCGAAGACTGGCATGATGCCCATCTGCACCCAGCGGTCGACCGCCTCGGTGTAGAACGGGTCGCTGTAGGCCGCGCCCCAGGAGTTGTTGACGATGTGCGGCGCGAGCTCGGGGCGCGGGTTCGACCAGTTCTCGTCGAACGGGGCGACGATCCACTGTGCTGCGAGGAGCAGGGCGAGGATGGCACAGCCGTTGCCCTGGCAGCCGCGGGTGGCGATCCAACGCGCGCCGGGGGCCACGCCGATCCGGTTGCCATCGCCGTCGTCGCCGACCATCGTGCCCATGGTGTGGGTGCCGTGGCCGTTGGTGTCGCACGGGCCGACGTCCAGTCCACACTGGGCGTAGGGGTCGTACCAGTTGTAGGTGTGGTCGAACGTCCCGTCGCCGTGGTTTCCGCGGTACTGCTCCACGAGCGCCGGGTGGTCGTACTGGACGCCGCTGTCGATGCTGGCGACCACGATGCCCTCGCCGCGCACGCCGTACCCGGACCAGACCTTGTCCGCGCCGATGCTCGACACGTTCCATTCCACGCCGTCGGCTGCCGCGGCCACGGCGGCGGCCGGCCGCGGCGCCGGTTCCGGCAGGGCGTACGTGCGGGCCGGCGTGACCGACCGTACGTCGGGGCGGGCGGCCAGCTCGGCGGCGAGCTTGGCGTCGGCGCCGCTGACGTGGATGGCGTTGACGATCCACAGTGACCGGTGCCGCATGCCACGTGCGGTGAGCAGATCGCGCAGCCCGCGCTGGCTGCGCTCGGCCACATCGACCAGCCGCTGCCGACCGTACCCGGTGCGCTGCCCGTGCGTCTGGCGAGTGCGGGCGCCGCTCAGGTCGGCACGTTCCTTGAGCGCCACCAACAGATCTGCGCGGCGCCCGCCGGCGAGCACCTGGGCGGTCTCCGGAGCGAGGCCGGGGCCCGGGGCCGCGGCGGCCGGTCGTGCCGGCACGGCAGCCCCGGCCGCCACGAGGAGCAGGGCGAGCAGGACCCGGCGCACTCCCGTCACCCGACCCGGGTGTCGAGGAACGCGAGCGCCTGGTTGACGGTCTTCCCGGCCATCTGGTCGAACGCCGCCCTGTCCAGCTCCTTGCCGATCCGCTCGGCGAAGCCTCCCCCGCCGGCGGCGACATCGGCCGCGGCGTAGTCGTTCATGAGGCCGCTCAGCTCGTCCAGCATCGCCTGGCTGACCACCGTGGAGTCGCCGGCTGCCGTGCCGACCGTGCGCAGCGCCGGTTCCAGGGTCTGCATGGCGTGCGCGGTGCGCCGCCGCAGGTCGTCGTCGGTGGCCATCAGCTCGATAGCGCGCTGGCCGTAGGTGACGTACACGACCTCGTAGTACGCCAGGGCCGGCGTGCGCGCGGCCGAGAACAGGTCACGCACGTGCAGCAGCGCGGCGAGCACCGCGTCGACGCCCGGCCCCTGCGGGTCGAGTCCGTCGACCCCGGTGCCGGCCAGCGACTCGTCCGCGAAGCACGCGCAGTCCTGGCGCGGCTGCTCGAAGGTGCCGTCCACGCCGACGGCCGTCCACGCCGCGGCGGTCTCCTTCGCCTCCGTGGAGCCCTTGCCATAGAGCTTGTTCGCCGACTCGATGAACCCGACCCGCGAGTCGGTGAAGCGCGCCCGCTCGCCCAGGTACGTGGTCAGCGTCCGGTACGCGATCGCCGCCGCCTTGGTGATGCCGATCTGCTGCGTCAGCAGGTAGAAGGCCTTGTTCTGGATGCCGCTGTTGGTATGCACGCCGCCCCAGTCCGAGCAGCTCGACTCGAAGTCCCGGTAATGCGCGGGGTCGCCGTAGAGCGTCGGGTCTGCCATGCTGCGCAGCGCGCCACCCGGGATCTGGCCGCCGACCAGCCAGTCGTGGGCGCCCGTCGAGTAGTTCTCGATGGCCTCGCCGAAGATGTCGGAGAAGCTCTCGTTCAGCGCACCGGACTGGTACATGTACCAGAGGCCGGCGCTATTGAACGTCACGCCGTGGGTCAGCTCGTGCGCGACCACGTCCACCTTGGTCATGCCCTCGCCGAACACCATCGTGTCGATGTCGTCGGGGATGAACGCGGCGTTGCGCATCGGCTCGTCCTTCTTGTTCCGCACCCGCACGAACGCGCGCAGATCGCCGCCCTTGCCGTCGTAGCTGTCCCGCCCGAACCGGGAGTTGTAGAAGTCGTAGGTGTCGCCAAGGTAGTCGTACGCGTCGTCCACGTCGTCGATCCCCGTCGCCGCTTCCCCCTCGGTGCGCTTGGGGACGATCGGCAACTCGGTGAGCTTGTTCGCGTCGTAGATCTTGCGGTCCCTGGCGTGTGCCGCCTTCGGCAACGCGTACACCAGCCGGCCGCTGCGAGCGTCCACAAAGTAGGCGTTGGACAGGCCGTCGCTCAGGTCGGTCAGCCACACCTGCCAGGCCAGCACGGTGGGCGTGGCGCGGTCCGGCGCCGGGTTCGCGGGTAGCAGGTAGAGCTTCGCCGGCTCGACGAGGCGCCCATTCGGCATCGCCAGCCGGGCGGTGCGCAGGGCGTCACCGGCGAGGACGGTCGCCTGCGTGCTCTCCACATCGAGCGCCGGCTCGGCGCCGTTGGTGACGAACTCGACGTACTGGCCGGTGCGGTCGAGGTGGATGCCCACTCGGGAGCCGTAGACGGGCACACCGCCGACGTGCTGCTCGTACCACAGGTGCCGTTCGCCGGTGGGGTCGCGCTGCTCGCGTACGGAGCGCAGCGACCCGACCGGGTCAACGAGGCCGAAGAGCCCGGCGTGCTGGCGCAGCCAGCCGGGCACGCCGCCGGTCAGCCTGCTGCGAGTGCCCACCATGGACGGCGTACCCCGCCAGAGGTCGTTGGCCACCAACGGCTCCGCACCCTGCTCCACGCGCAGCCGGGTAAGCTCGGCGGTGACACCCGGCCGGTGGTATCCGATTCGCGGCTCGCTCGCCCCACCCCCGAACGGCAGCACCCGGTCACCCGGCGGCGGCTCGGCTGATGCCGGCACCGCGACCAACGCCCCGGCCGCGACCACCGCGACGACCACGGCCGCCCGGTTCAGCCGGAACATCCCCGCCGCCAGGATCCCGACCAACGCCCAGACCGTCGCCGCGCCCGCGACCAGCAGCGTAGGGGCGGTCAGGTGGACCAGCGGATCGGCGGTGAGCGCGCCGCCGGCGACGACGAAGCTGGTGAGCGTGATCGCGTAGCCGCCGGCCGCGACCGCGGCGCCGGCCGCGGTCAGTCCTTTGCGGGCGCGCAGACCGAGCACCGCCATGCCCACGAGCGGCCCGGCGGCCAGCAGCGCCAGCGGCGAACCGCTCAGCAGCAGGGTCATCGGGTAGAGGCGCCCGTCGACCCCGGCCACCTTCCAGTCCAGCGGAACGCCCAGGCTGGCGGCCACCGCGGCGGCCGCACCGCCCGGGTCGGCGCCGAGGAGCCGGCCGATCAGTCCGGCGGTGCTCTCTTCGCCCGCGAGGAGAGCCAGGACAGCCCAGCAAACTCCGGCGGTGAGAACGGCCGCGCCAACCGCTTCGACGGCGAGCTGACCGAGACGTGACCAGCGACGAGCGGACATGGTTGCCCCCGTGGATCAGATCGGGTGAACCTTGCGGGGCAGAATGTGCCACGTATCGATCTCCACGTGCAAGACTTGTCATGGCCGCAACGACGTGCTATCTGTCCACTGTGATCGGAACGACGTGCTACGCCGGTTGATGGGCCTGCTGCTGGTGACGGCGGTGGTTGCCGGCTGTGGCGAGTCGGCCGGCGAGCAGGTCGACGTCGCGCTCGTAGCCGGCCAGCTACGCGTCTCGTTCACGATCCGGTGCGAGGTCAGCTATCTGCGAATGAACGCGGTCGACCCGGTCACCGGCCTGGCCGCGCCCGATCCGTGGTGGGAGATCCGGGCCAGCGACGGCGCCCGGGTTCTCGACGCGGTGACGACCGGCGCACCACCCGACGGCTTCGCGGAGGTCACCGACCGTACGTCGGAGCCTCCGCCGGAGCGACTGGACCTCATGGTCAAGGAAGCGCTGATCTTCGTGGGACGGATCGACACCGGCGCGCTCGCGGACGGTGGGCAGCACCGCGTCGAGCTGCGCGAGGCCATGTCCGAGCTGCGCCCGGCCACGGCACACCGCTGCTGACTGCTGCCACCTTTGCCGGGTCGTTTGACCTGGTCGGATGCGGTAATTGTGCGGCAAACATGACAATTGTCAGCGATTCCGCTGACTCCACTCACCGTCAGCTGATGACAGTACTCACTGGGTTGAGCCCGCAGCGGCAACGAGGCTTATCAATGCAAACAGAAGCCAGACCCAGATCATTATCAGCAGGAGGAACGATGACACATCGGCAACGGCTATCGATGATCGTCGTAACATTGCTCGCGGCGTTGGGACTCAGCTTCGCAGGTGCGGGTGTGGCTGGTGCCGCCCCGAGTGCCCCGGCGGCCGCGCCGCCCGTAACCGCCCTCGCCACACCGATCACCGGTACGGCCGACAACGGCTCCTTCGCCGGTAGCTTCACCCCGGCGAGGTTCTCGACGCAGAACGGAAACCTGCTGGCCACCGGCGTGCTGACCGGCACGGTCAGCGACTCGTCCGGCGCCACCATCGGTACCGTCACCCGCACCGTCAGCATGCCCGTGACCGTCGCCGCAGCGACGTGTCAGGTGCTGAACCTCGTCCTCGGGCCCCTGCACCTCGACCTGCTCGGCCTGGTGGTCGACCTGAACCAGGTGCACCTGGTGATCACCGCGGTGCAAGCGCCCGGCAACCTGCTCGGCAATCTGCTGTGCGCGATCACCCACCTGCTCGACGGCACCCCCACCGCGGGCGGACTGGCCGCGCTCCTCAACGCCATCCTGGCTCTGCTCGGCCAGCTCTGACCCGTTCAGCCCTGGCCGGTAGCCCGACGCAGCCGCACCCCACCAGGTGCGGCTGCGTCGCCGTCATTGGAACCAGCCGGCGCTTTCGGCGAGGCGGACTGCCTCCAGGCGGTTGCGAGCGCCGGTCTTGCGGAGGATCGCCGAGATGTAGTTGCGCACGGTACCGGAGCTCAGGTGCAGCTCGGCGGCGACTTCCGTGGACGGCACCCCGGACGCGGCCACGCTCAGCACGTTGAGCTCCCGCGGCGACAGTGGACTGCGCGGCGCCGCCACCATCGCCACGGCCAGGCTCGCGTCGATGACCCGCTCACCCCGGACGAGCCGGCGGATGCCGCGGATCAGCTCACACGGGGCGGCCCGGGTGCCGATGACACCGTCGATGCGCAGGTCAAGTGCCCGGTTGAGCAGTACCGACTCGTCCGGGCCGGCCAGCACCAAGGTGGCGCAATCGGGCTGCTCCGCGCAGAGCCGGGCGATCGTGGCCAGACCGTCGCCCGCCAGCAGCGCGATGTTGACCACCGCCACGTCCGGCGGCACCGCGCGGGCCATGGCCAGCGCCTGGTCGAGGGCGCCCAGGTCGGCGACCACCTCGAGGTCTTCCTCCAGGGACAACGTCGCGGCCAGGGCGCCGCGGAGCAGATTCATGGGTTCGACGAGCAGAATGCGGATCACGATGGCCTCCCAGCCAGGGTCAAAGCTTCGGGACGGCCGAACTGGTGCCGGCCGGTTTTTCTCCGATCCCTGCGGGAGTTCGTTCAGCTGGGAGGTCCCGCGTAGCGGCAGGTGCGTCCGCAGGCGAGGAAATCGGTGGCCAGGCGATGCCCGGCGGCCACCACCTCGGGCCACCACGACGACGAGACGGTGCCCATCGCGGGTGCGTTACCGCCACCGGAGTCACGTGCTTGCCCGGTGGAAGTCGAGCGGTCGGCCGGCTGCCGCGGCGGAGCCGGGAGCGGCGCCGTCCGCGATGGAGCCTGTGCTGCCGGCGGCTTGCTCATGCCGGGCAGCCCGGGTTCCGGGGCGAAGGCCGGCAGTTGCGGAAGTGGGCGCACCTGCGCGGGCACCGGCGGCATGAGCGGCTGGTGCGGCACCGGGGCGCTGGGCAACGCCGTAGTTCGGGCAAGTACCGGCATCCGGGCCAGCGGCAGGCCGGGCAGCGGCGGCCAGACGGGGAGCCCGGCCTGCGGCAAAGCAGGAAGCTCGGCCCGCGGCAAAGCAGGAAGCTCGGCCTGCGGCAAAGCAGGAAGCTCGGCTTGGGACAAAGCGGAGAGCTCGGCCTGCGACAGGCCGGGGAGCCGCGTCCAAGAGGCGAGCGCGGCCTGCGGCAGATCCGGCAGTTCGGCGAGCTCAGGCAGAGAAGGGAGCTGGGCGGGGATCGACAGTGTCTGCCGGACGACCGCCGTCCCTGCCGGGGTCACCGTGGCTCGGGCAGCGTCCCGGACCGCATCGGACGTGGGCTGATGGAGCTTCGGTGTCCGGACCTGCACCCGCCGGACCGTCTCGCCGGCCCGGATGCTCGGCGCCTGGATCTTCCTCGGCGCCTGGATCTTCGGTGCCTGGACCTTCGGGGCGTGGATCTTCTTCGCTGCCTGGACTTTCGGCGGATGGACCTCGGGCATCTTGATCGCTGGCCGGTGGATCCGCTGCGGGTGGGCCTTCGAAGCGGTCGACTTCGGAATGATCGACTTCGGTTTCGGGATGGCCTCTCTGGCGCCGGCGGCCACGGCCTTGACCGAGGCGACCGGATCCGTTGCGCCGATGTGATTCCTCGGCTGATCAATCGATCCCGCATCGGCCCGCGCCGCATGATCGAAGAGGCTCAGCACGAGATACGCCGCAAAGACCACGCCGAGCAGCACAAGCAGGCGGACGACGCGCCGGGTCACCCCGAGCGCACCGTCCTCGCCTTGCGCAGTTCCGCTCCGCATCAGGCTTGGTTACCCATTCCCGGCAAGCTGACACTCACTTGGCAGCCGGGCCGGTGATGGACAGACCGGTCACGGGCGCGGACCGACCATCACCGGCGTCCGGATCGTCGGGGACCGCGTCCGATGCACCCCACGCTGAGCTGCACCGACCTGCGCCGGGCGTCAGCGGCGGTCGCGGACGAAGACGTCGGCCGCCTCGTTGGTGTCGCCCGGGACCAGGTTGCTCGCCCACGACATGAACCCGACGTGCCGGCCGTCGGCGCTGATCGCCGGCTCCAGGCACGCACTGGTCGCCTGAGCGCCCCGGGCGGTGACGCCCTCCCTGGTCGTCCTGCCGGTCCGCAGGTCATGGACGAAGACGTCCTGCTCGGCGTTCGTGTCGCCGGGCACCAGGTTGGACGCCGCGGAGCCGAACACCACGTACCGTCCGCTGGTGTTGATCTTGGTCTGGTAGCTGTAGCCGTCGGCCTGGGCTCGCCGGGTGGAGACGCTGATCCGGGTCGTCGTGCCGCGGCGCCGGTCGCGCACGAACGCATCCTCCACCACGTTGGTGTCGCCACGGACCAGGTTGGACGCACCCGACACGAACGTGACCCAGCGGCCGTCCGCGCTGATGCCCGGATAGGAACTGCCGAACGTCGGCGTGTCCGAGGACGCCTGCGCCTCGGTGTCGGAGACGCTGACCCGGGTCGTGGTGCCGGCCCGGACGTCGCGGACGAAGACATCGACCAGCCCGTTCGTGTCGCGGCGCACGAGGTTCGCCGCACTGGACCAGAACACCACATACCGGCCGCCCGCGCTGACGGCGGCGTTCTCGTTCTGGCCAGCCGCCTGCGCGCCGGTGCTGGACACGCTGACCCGGCGGGTCGTCCGCAACCGCAGGTCGTGCAGGAACACGTCGCTGCTGCCGTTGGTGTCCCGGGCCACCAGGTTCGTGGCCGACGAGTGGAACACCACGAAGCGACCGTCCGGGCTCATCGAGGGCCACCCGCTCTCCCGATCGCCCTGGGCGCCCGCCCCGGACACGCTGACCCGGCGGGTCGTCCGCAACCGCAGATCGTGCACGAACACGTCATCGGCGTTGTTGGTGTCGCCGGGCACCAGGTTGGACGCTCGGGAATGGAACGCGACGAACCGGCCGTCCGGGCTGATCGCCGGTTCGGCGCTGGCCTGGTTGCCCTGCACGCCCCTGCTCGTCACGCTGACCCGGCGGGTGACACCGGACCGGCGATCACGCACGAATACGTCCTCCACCCCGTTGGTGTCGCCGGGCACCAGATTCGTCGACGAGGCGTGAAAAGCGACGAACCGGCCGTTGTCGCTCAGCGCCGGCCCGTCGGCGTAGTAGTCGCCCTGGGCGCCGGTCGTCGACACGCTGACCCGCACCGTCGTCGCACCTGCGGCCCCACCGGCAACCGCCGGAGATCCCGTCACCACCAGCACAGCCGCCATCACGGCCGCTGCGAGCAACCTCGTCCGCGTGTCCATGCTCCACCCCCTGCCGTCAACCTATGCCTTCTCAGCGGTAGCCGACGGCCTGCGGCTGCGCCACGCAACCCGCCCGTGTCGGATCCCGTACTTTGGCGCATCTGCGGCGCGGCGCTGTGATAACCCTTTCTTCGACGAGGTATTTCACCCATGTCGGGGGTGCCGAGCAGATGGTCCGGAGCCGGCTCTTGCGTGGCGGATCACCGCGGACGGCTCACCCGTGACCGCGCGGATCGGGCCGCGGCTCGGGGCGCTGCTGTCCGACCTCGGGATCCCGCACACCGCCAATCCCGAGCCGGCACGACGCGAGCACTGGCCGGCCGGCGTCGCGATCCCCACCCCACGCACCAGCGTGGAGGTCACGCTCCGGGTGGACGATGTGGACGTCGAGGCGCTGGAGCGCGCCGGCCTCATGGATCCGGTTGTCTTCCACACCAGCCTCGGCGGCGCGATCGAGGTGCGGGACGTGCCGGCCCTGGCCGAGGTCCCCGGCGTGCTCACCATCGAGCGGACGGCGACCACCCGGCCCGCCATCCACTCGTCGGTGCCGGCGACCAAGGCCGACTACTTCCGCTCGTCGACGCCGGGACGCACCGGCGCCGGGGTGATCGTGGGCGTGGTGGACACGGGGATCGACATCTTCCACCACGCGTTCCGCCAGGACAACGGAGACACCCGGGTGGTCGCGCTATGGGATATGACCGCCCCGTACACGTTCACCGCGGTTGGCACGCCGACCGGCGGCACGTTCACGCTGAACTGGACGGCGCCCAAGGCGACCGCCGCTGAGACCACACCAGCGCTGCCACACACCGCGACGGCGGCCGCCGTCCTGGTGGCGCTGGAAGGCCTCCCGAGCATCGACCCCGGCGACGTAATCGTCACCGGCGGCCCGCTGCCGGGCACGCCCATCGTGGTCACGTTTGTCGGCCGCTACCACCGCCAGGACGTAGAGCCGCTGCGGATCACGAGCTCGACCACGCCGGCGCCCACCCGGATCCGCGTGGAACGCGGCCGCAAGTACAACTTCGGCGAGATCAACGCCGCGGTACGGCAGCCGGAGAGCGCTTGGGGTAGCTGGGACGCCGAGGGGCATGGCACCCACCTCGCCGGCATCGCCGCCGGTGACGGCTCGCAGTCCGGCAACTGCCACCTTTCGGGCTACTACCTCGGCGTCGCGCCAAAGGCCGAACTCGCCATCGTCAAGACCACGTTCTCCGCGGCGCGGAACATCGAGGCCGTCCGCTGGATCTTCGACACAGCGGGCGCGAAGGCCGCCGTGGTCAACCTGAGCTTTTCCAGCGAGGATTCCGCCCACGACGGCAGCGACCAGGAGGAGACCGAGTACGACAACCTGCTCGCCGCGAACCCCATCGGCCGGTCGATCGTAGCCAGCGCCGGCAACGTCGGAGCGCTGGCAGACCTCAGTGAGGAGGGGTCACACCCGCGCGGCGGGATGCATTCCCGCAAGGCGATCAACCCGAGCGGCAACGCGACCATGCGTTTCGCGGTGCGCGAGCAGGACGCCGCCGACGACTGGCTGTACGTCTGGTACGGCGGCGCGTCGCGGATTTCGCTGCAGCTCAAGGAGCCGGGTGGCGCCCAGCTCACCGACTCGGTGAAGCCCGACGACGCCGAGTACACCACGGCCTTGGCCGGACATCCATTGAGCATTCGTAGCGAGACGAACGCGTCGACCACCGGCCGCCACCGGATCGCGATCCGCATCTCCCCGCGCCCGGGCCCAGTCGGCACGATCAAGCCCGGCCCCTGGACGCTCACTCTCAGGGAGACGGCGGCCGTGGGCGCGGACGTCGACTGCTGGATCTCGCGTGAGGACAACGACCGCAACCCGCGCTTCGTCAACGACGACCAGGACCGGATGCGCACGATCGGCAGTCCCGGCTGCGGCCACAGCGTCATCACCGTGGCCAACTACGACCATCGGGACAACACGATCGCCGAGTCCTCCAGCCGCGGCCCGACCATCGACGCACGGCCCGACGGGGAGACCAAGCCGGACCTGGCCGCGCCCGGGGTCGGCATCGTCGCGGCCAAAGGCCGTGCCCGCGGTGGTACGTGCTGTGACTGCTGCTACGACTTCTACGTCGGCAAGAGCGGCACGTCGATGGCCGTTCCGCACGTCACCGGCGTCGTAGCGCTCATGTTCGAGGCCGACAAGACGCTCACCTGGGATCAGGTCCGCACCCGGCTGCGGGCCGGCGCCGACCCGCCGGACCCGATCACCGGGCCCACCCTCCCCAACGAGGTGTGGGGCACCGGCATCCTCAACGCCAAGAAGGCGCTGCAGGTCCCCGACGTGCACAACGCCGTCGGCACCGGGCCCACCGCGTTCGCCGGATCCCACCTGGAGGAGATGCGCGCCGCAGTCCTTGCCACCCCGCTCGGGCAGACGGCCGCCGCTCTGGTCAGCACCCACTTCGACGAGGTGCTGCGGCTGATCAACGCGCGCCGGCGGGTCACCGTAGCCTGGCACCGCATGGGCGGGCCGGATCTGGTCGACCACCTCGTCCACGCACCGTCGGGCGGCCCGGTCGTCCTACCCGTCGCGATCGACGGAAAGGACCTGCGCATCGGCCTGGCCCGCCTCCTCGACGCGCTGGAAGGCGAGGGCAGTCTCCCGCTGCGCACCGACGTCCGGCGCCACCGCGACCTCGTACTCCGGCTGCCCGGCCTCGACCTCGACCGCGCCGACGTGGCGGGCTGAGCGATGGCCGACCAGCCCGGGACTCTCGAAGTCATCGCCCGTGAGCTGGGCACCGCGCTCGCTCCGCTGGAGGCGCGGCTCACCGGCGACGGTGCCGAGGCGTTCCTCGACGAGCTGGGTGTGCGACTGCCCGGCGGGTTCGCGACGGCCGCGACCGCGATCGGCAACGCCGCGGTGAAGGCGGGCGCGCTCGCGCCCCTCGTCGTGGACCTGGTCGACGCGATCGGCGACGAGGACGCCGCGGCGATCCTGGCCGCGTCCTTCCCGCTGCTTACCGCGATCGGTGACACCATCGACGCCATCGGGGCGCTGGAGCCGGCGATCCAGGCCGCCGTCGCTGCCGCCGGCGGGCTCACCCCCGCCCAGGTGGCATTCCTGCAGGAGCGCGCCAGCCAGCTGCCCGGGCGCCTGCTGGAGTGGATGTTGCTGGAGTACGTCGAGAGCCGCAGCGCCGGGCTGTACTCCACGCTCACGATGCTGCGCGTCATCGACGACGACGTCGACCCCGGCGATCCCGCCGACCCGGTGCGCCCCGCCACCCGGCGCCGGGCTCTGCACCTGGACCGGATCGTCACCATGCTCACCGCGCCGCGTGACTACCTCACGGCGGCGTTCGGCTTCGGCGAGCCCGGCTTCGACGGCATGGCGCTGTTCGGCCCCGTCTACGAGTACCTGCAGGACCTCGACCTCGCCGTCGACCTCATCACCCCGCCGTCCGGGCCGCCCATCCTCGAGGCGTACGTCGTGCGGTTGTCGACGAAGCCCAGCCCGGCGCCGCCGAGCCTGACCGCGACGGTGCGCGTGCCCGCCGCCCAGGACGTGACGGTCGCGATCCCGCTGGGTCGCCTGTGGTCGCTGACCATCAACGTGGCGGCCCGATTCGAGGCCGGTCTGGCCGTCGAGATCCGGCCGCCGCTGGAGCTGATCCTCACGCCGCCCGACGGCTCCATCGCCGCCGACGCCGATCTCGACCTGCAGGCCCACGACCCGAACGGCCCGATGGTGCTGCTCGGCGAGGCGGGCGGCTCGCGCCTGGAACTGCGCCGCTTCGCCGCCGGGCTGGGCGTGACCGGATCGGTGGGGATCGGGCAACCACTGACGGTCGAGCCCCACGCCCGGCTCCAGATCGAGGGCGGCCGGCTCGTCATCGACTTCAGCAACGCCGACGGGTTCGTCGGCACCGTCGCTGGTGGGTTCGGCATCGACGCCAACGTGGACCTCGCGGCGGTCTGGTCGCCCAGCACCGGCCTGAAGGTCGAGGGCAGCGGCGGCATCGAGATCGCGGTGCCCACGCACATCTCGCTCGGCCCGATCGAGATCACCACGCTGTACCTGCGGGTGTCGCTAGGCCCGGACGCGGCCCTACCCATCGAGCTGTCAGGCGCGTTCTCGGCGAAGCTGGGCCCGCTGCAGGCCGCGGTCGACCGGATCGGGATGATCGCCCGCCTCACCTTCCCGCCGGACGGCGGCAACCTCGGCCCGCTCGACGTCGACTTCGAGTTCAAGCCGCCGAACGGCGTGGGCCTCGCCGTCGACGCGGGCGTCGTACGCGGCGGCGGCTACCTCTTCATCGACTCGCAGCGCGGCGAGTACGCCGGTGCCCTCGAACTGGACATCGCCGGCATCGTCTCGGTGAAGGCGATCGGGATCATCACCACCCGGATGCCGGACGGCTCCGACGGCTTCTCCCTGCTCATCGTCATCACGGCCGAGTTCGGCACCGGCATCCAGCTCGGCTTCGGCTTCACGCTGCTCGCCGTCGGCGGCATCCTCGGCCTGCACCGCACGATGAACCTGCCCGCCCTCGTCGAGGGCGTGCGGTCCAACGCCATCGCGTCGGTCATGTTTCCGCAGGACGTGGTCGCCAACGCTCAGCGGATCATCTCCGACCTGCGCACGTTCTTCCCGCCCCGGCGGGACACCTTCGTCATCGGCCCGATGGCCAAGATCGGTTGGGGCACGCCGACCCTGGTGAGCCTGTCGCTGGGCATCATCATCGAGATCCCCGGCAACATCGCCATCCTGGGCATCCTGCGGGTCGCCCTCCCGGCCGACGAGGCCGCGCTTATCGTGCTGCAGGTCAACTTCCTCGGCGCGATCGAGTTCGACAAGAGACGCGTCTACTTCATCGCCGCGATCTACGACTCGCGCATCCTCTTCCTTACCATCGAGGGCGAGATGGCGTTGCTCGCGGCGTTCGGCGACGACGCTGTGCTCGTCCTGTCCGTCGGCGGGTTCCACCCGGACTTCGACCCGCCGCCGATGCCGGTGCCGGTGCCCCGGCGCATCGTGGTCAGCATCGTCGACCTGCCCTGGGCGATGATCCGCGTGGAGGGCTACTTCGCCGTCACCAGCAACACCGCGCAGTTCGGCGCGCGGCTGGACCTGCGGTTCGGCTTCGACGACTTCGGCATCCAGGGCCATCTCGCGTTCGACGCACTCTTCCAGTTCTCCCCGTTCAGCTTCGTCGTGCAGATCTCCGCCTCGGTGTCGCTGCGTGTCTTCGGCTTCGACGTGTTCACCATCCGGCTGCGGTTCCAGCTCTCCGGGCCGGCGCCGTGGCGGGCCAAGGGCACCGGCTCGCTGTCCCTGCTGTTCTGGGACATCGAGGTGTCCTTCGACGAGTCGTTCGGCGAGCCGAAGGGCACGCCACTGCCCGATGTGGACGTACTGCCGCTGCTCGCCGACGAGTACGGCAAGCTCGACAACTGGCATACGGCGCTGCCGCCGTACGCGTCGCCTCTGGTTTCGCTGCGGCACCTGGACCCGCTGGCCGACACCATCGTCCTGCACCCGGTGGGCGTGCTGCGGGTCAGCCAGCGACTCGTGCCGCTGGACCAGTCGATCACCAAACTCGGCAACGCCAAGGCCCGGGACGTCAAGCGGCTCGCGCTCGAGGTTGCCGGTGCGGGGCTGGCGAAGCGGGCGGACGCCGTCGAGTCGTTCGCGCCGGCCCAGTTCAACGACCTCTCCGACGCCGACCGCCTGTCCCGCAAGTCGTTCGAGCCGGGACACGGCGGCGTCGAGCTGTCCGCCGCCGGCAGCGAGCTCCGCACCGGGCCGATGGTGCGCCGGGTGGCGCGGTACGAGGTCATCACCGTCGACACCGGCTGGCGCCGGCACGTCCGCCGGTTCCGGCTGGTCGTGACCGGCCTGTTCGCGTTCTTCCTGCACGGGAACGCGGTTGCCCGGAGCCCGCTGTCCCAGCGGCAGGCCACGCTCGCCCAGCCGTTCGCCGAGAAGGTCACCACCGGCGCGGAAGGGTTCGTGGTCGCCTCGGCGGTCGACAACACCGTCGTGGCCACGTTCCACAGCGAGTCGATGGCGGCCGACCATCTGGTGGCGCGGCTGGTCGCCGACGCGTCCCTGGCCGGGACGCTGCACGTGATCCCGGCGTTCGAGGCGGTAGGCGGATGAGCACGATCGCGACGTACAGCTTCCTGCCCTGGATGCGGCAGGGCCTGGCCGGCCAGATCACCGCAGCCGACGGCGACGCCACCGTGCGGGCCCGGGCCGGCGTCCAGGTGCACCTGCGCGTCACCGGGGAGGCAGCCGCCGGTGGCGCGCTGCCGGGCGTCGACATCGAACGCACCGTCCAGTTGTACGGGCCGGGTGACGTGGTCGGCATCGACACGCGCGCCATCGTCCGCTGCGACCCTCGCGACTGGATCACCAACGCCGAGCCCAACTACCTCGCCCACGTCGAGTTCTACGACGAGGACCTCCCATGGCGGTACACGCCGGCCGCCCCCGACGGCGCCGGCCTGCGGCTGCGCCCGTGGATCGCGCTGGTGGTGCTGGCCGAGGGGGTCGAGTTCCGCGAGATCCGCGCGCACGCCGACCGGCCGCTGCCCTCGATCGAGGTCACCGACGCCGCCGCGCTGCCGCCGGCCGGCGACCTGTGGGCGTGGGCGCACGTGCACGTCAACGGCTCGCTCGCCGCGGCCGCGGAGCTGGTGCAGCCCGACGCGGCGCAGGTGGCCGCACGGCTGGCCGCCGCCGTGGGCACCGACCGGGACATCGCGTACTCCCGGCTGGTCTGCCCGCGCCGGCTGATACCGAACACCCGGTACCACGCCTTCGTCGTGCCCACCTTCGAGACCGGGCGCCTGGCCGGGCTGGGCCTCGACCCGGCGACCGCGCCGCACGCGACGGTCTCGGCCTGGGGGGACTACGAGAACCGGCCCGCCGGGCTGACCTTGCCCTTCTACCACCGCTGGTACTTCCGCACCGGCGACCAGGGCGACTTCGAGTACCTGGTCCGCCTCCTGCAACCCCGGGCGATGGACGCCCGCGTCGGCGTGCGCGACGTGGACGTACGCCATCCGGGCAGCGGGATCCGCGGCGTCACCGACCCGGCGTTCGGCGGGATCCTCAAGCTCGGTGGCGCGCTGCGCGTGCCCCGGGAAGCCCTCAGCGAGCAGGAGCGCGCGGTCGCCGACAAGTACGAGAAGTGGGACCGGCGACCGCCCGCCGCCGCGCCGTACCCGCAGGACATCCAGCGCGACCTGGCCGCCTTCGTCAACCTGCCCGACGACTACGCCGTCCAGCCCGCCGACGCCGCCAACGCGGCCTCCGGGATCGCCGTCCCCGGGGATCCGGACCCGCTCATCACCGCACCGCTGTACGGCCGCTGGCACGCCCTCACCCGGCGGCTGCTCGTCGACCGCGCCGGCAACCCGGTCGACCCCGACGACAACTGGGTGCACGGGCTCAACCTCGACCCCCGGCACCGGCTCGCCGCCGGTTTCGGCACCCGCGTCATCCAGGCCGGCCAGGAGCGCTACATGGACGCCGCCTGGGGGCAGATCGGCGACGTGATCGAGGCCAACCGCCGGATCCGGTTCGCGCAACTCGCCAAGCTCGTCGCCCAGGGCTGGTGGTTCGGCCAGCTCGTGCCCCACGCCACCACCGCCCCTGAACGGCTGCTGCGGCTGACCGCCTCGGCGCACCGGCACGTGCTGCTGGCCGACCCGGCGGTGCCGACAGCGACGCAAACGTCCAGCGGTGCCGCGAACCTGCGTCATCGCCTCGCCGTCTCCCTGGCCGGCACCACGCTGCTGTCCGCGTCGATGCGGCGGGTCACCCGCCCCGGCGCCCGCCTGCACCGGCAGCTGCCCGCCGCATCGGTGGACCTGCTGGGCCGGGTCGACGCCGGCGAGGTCTCCCCCGCACCGCCCAAGGTCACCCCGCCGGGAGTCGTCACGACCGACGAGGTCGCCGACACCATCGGACCCGGCCCGCTGCCCGGCTGGATTCCCGGGCTGGTCGCGGCGTGGCTGCTCGCACTCCTGCGCCGGCACCGCTGGCTGCACTGGCTCGTGCTCGCTCTCGCCGTGCTGGTCCTGGTCGCCGGCGTACTCCTGGTCGCCGTCGCGGGAGTCGGCGCCGCGGTCGCGGCAGCCGTGCTGGCGTTCGTCCTGCTCGCCATGTGGTGGGCACTGCGCCGGTCGGAGGCCGCCCTGGACCGGGCCGACACCCTGCGGCCGGGAAGCCTGACCCCGGCGGCGGTGGACCGGCTGCCGGCCGCCCCCGGCTTCGTGCTGACCGCGCCCGGCCAGCCGCAGCCGGCACCGCCGCCCGGCGCCGCCGGCGACTCCCCGACCGCGGTGCGCTTCAAGAACGCTCTGCGGGACTGGGGGCGGCTGCACCAGGCGAGCCTGGCGGTCGACCGCGAGCCGCGCCCCGTGCGGTACGGCGCGGCCGGCATCGCCAGCCTGGCCGCCGGGACGCTGGCCGCCGTCGACCCGAAGTTCACCGTGCCCCGGCGCACCCTTGCCGGCGTCACGCTGCCCGGCCGGATCGCCGGCGACATGGTCGAGGACTTCGGCGAGGTGATGGCCTACCCGCGCATCGACCAGCCGATGTACGAGCCACTGCGGGACCTGTCCGACGAGTACCTGCTGCCGAACCTCAACCTCATCCCGCCCAACACCATCTCCCTGCTGGAGACCAACCAGGCGTTCATCGAGGCGTACCTGGTGGGGCTCAACCACGAGATGGCCCGCGAGCTGCTGTGGCGGGAGTACCCCACCGATCAGCGCGGCACGCCGTTCCGGCAGTTCTGGGACGTCTCAGGGGCGCGGCCCGAGCCAGGGCTCGACCCCGAGCAGGCCCGGGAGTCCTTGATGGACATTCCCGAGCTGCACCGCTGGCCCCGCCTGTCCCAGCTCGGCGACCACGACCACCGGGAGAAGCCGGGCGACACCGAACAGGAGGCGGTGCTCGTTGTCCGCGGCGAGTTGCTCAAGAAGTACCCGACGGCGGTCATCTACGCGCACAAGGCCCGCTGGGACACCCCGGACGGGCACGCCGACCCCACCAAGGAACGCGTCCTGGAGCCGCTCACCCCCGCCCAGGAGGCCGACCCGCCGCCCGAACTGCTCAAGACACCGCTGTACGAGGCCCGGGTCTCCCCCGACATCACGTTCTTCGGCTTCGACCTGACGGTCGAGAAGGCCATGGGCGAGCCGGGCACCGAGCCGGACCACGACGCGGGCTGGTTCTTCTGCATCAAGGAACGGCCCGGCGAGCCGCGGTTCGGCTTCGACCTCGAGGGTGAGGCCCAGCCCGAGACGGTGAACGACATCGCATGGTCGCACGTCGGGGTGGCCGAGGGTGGCTTCGTGGCGGCCGGAGCGCTCGGCACGATCACCCTCGGCGCCCTCGAACCGGACGACACCGAGAAGGTCGAGCAGCGGGCCGACGACGTACAAGTGGTCACCGCGCCGGTCAGTGCCGCCCGCTGGGCGTACCTGGCGTATCAGTCCCCCGTGCTGGTCGCCGTGCACGCCGCGGAGATGCTCCGCCGGGAGGCGCCATGAGCGAGGTCGACGAGGTCCGCCGGGCCATCGAGGAGGCGCGGGCCGCGGGCGCGGCGGCCGGCGCGGCACGGGTACAGGCGAACGCCGCGCTGCGGGCGGCCGAAGACGCACGGGAGCGGGCCGCCCGCGCCGGTGACCAACACGCGCTGGCCACCGCCGAACGGCGGCTGGCGGCGGCCCGGCGCGGCCAGCGGGACGCCACCGCCGCGTACGGACGGGCCCGCGCCGCCCTCGCCGCCGGGCTCGAACGCATCGTGCCCGTGGTCGATCCGCGCCGCCTCGTCGAGGGGCTTTCCACCGCGTACCCGGTGCTGCTGTTCCCGGTCCGGCTGGAGACCCGGTTCGGGCAGGTTGTCGACGAGGAGGGCGGACGGCGCGACCAACTCTGGGTCCGCGTCTTCCCGGACGCCTGCTCGATCGACAGCTTCGGCGCCGAGCTGACCGCATCCGAGGTCGCGGACGCGCGGGCGTACTGGGTCGAGGTGTGGGCGGCTCGCGGCGACGTCGACGCCGAGCGGGTGGCCTGGCGCACGCTGGTCTCGGCGCACGGTTCCGGGCGCGGTTCCTGGATCACGGCCGCGCACGCGCCCAACAACCCGGACGGGCGGCCCACCTCCCCGGACGACCCCGAGGTCGCGCCGACGTTCGACGATGTTGCCACCGTCCCCGTCACCTGGAACCGCGCGCCGCGCGCGACGCTGCTGCCGGAGCGTTTCGTGCTGGTCGTGGAGTCCGGCGGCGCGCACGCCGAGCACCTCGGCCGGCCGGTGCCGCCCGAGGTGTTCACCGGGCCGGATCCGCTGGCCCCGCCGGAGGAGCAGATCCGGCCGGTGGACGGGCACCTGGAGATGCCGAGTCCGCTCGCCTGGCTTGTCGACTTCGACCGGGCCGTCGCCGACGGGCTCGGCTTCCGCCTCGACCTGACCCCGGCCCAGGCGCGCACCGGATTCGACCGGCTGTACGTCGTCGGGGTACGCGTCCTGACCGACCCCGACCGGGCCGCCGAGGACCTGGCCACCCTGCTGACCCACCAGCGCCACACCGGTTCGGGTCTGGACGTGATCCCGCAGGGCGCGCCCACCAACAACACCGAAGAGATCAACTCCGGACATTCCAGTGTGGACGATTCGGACGCCTCGTTCGACGCACTGCGGGCCGGTCCGGTGCCGCTCGCGACCGACCCCCGCCTCCGCCGCGACGGGCAGTGGTTCGCCGAGTTGCTGGGCATCGACCCGGCCACGCTCGACGGCGTCGAGGGCGCGCACGGTGTCGACCAGCGCGACGCCCGCGCGATGCAGACGCTGCTGTGGCCGGCCACCATGGGCTACCTGCTCGGCACCCAGCTCGAGCCGGTGTTCTCCGACGAGACGGTGGAGCACGTCCGCTGGTTCTTCACCCGCCACGTCCGCGGCCGGGGCTCGGTGCCGGCGTACCGGGTGGGCCGCCAGCCGTACGGGGTCACGACGACGACGGCGTTCTCGCGCAGCACGGTCTTCCGGCCGCGCCCGCGTCCCGAGTTGAGCCACCGGCCAGACTTCCTCACCCGGCTGCACGACCTGCTCGTCCTGGCGGACCAGCAGTGGGACCCGCTGGTCGCGACAGTGCCGTCGCTCGGCCGTGGCGGCGCGAACGGGCCAGACGCGCACGCCACCCTGCTGGGCATCCTCGGCCTGCACCCGGCGTCGGCCGAGTTCCACTACCGGTACGCCGAAAGCCTTGACTCGCTGGTGAACAAGGCCGGCCTGGCCGGGTTCGCAGCGGAGCTGTGGGAGGCGATACTACGGGCCGACCTCGACGCGCCGGCGCTGGACCTGTTGCGGGGCTTCGGCTACGAGGGCGCCCGGCCTCCCCTGCTGAACCTGTACTTCCACGGCCGGCAGACCAAGCTCGCCGGGCCGCTGGTCGATGACCGCCCGCTGTCCGAGACCGCCCCGGTACGGGAGTGGGCAACAGGCGGCCGCAACTACCTGCGGTGGCTGCTCGACGCGGCGCAGACCTCGCTCGATGCCGTCCGCACGGCGGCGGGCTTCGTCGACCAGGTTCCCAACGCATTGCTGTTCCTGCTGGCGCGGCATGCGCTGATCCTCGGATACGCGGAGTCGTCGCGGGGGCTGCACCGGCTGGCCGGATACCCGGCCGCCGTCCTGCGCGACCTGCGCCGGGAGCCGGCGTTCGTGCACGTCACGCCGGACGGCCCCAGCGAGAGTCGGTACGCCTCGCTGTACAAGCACGACCCGGTCATCTCCCCCGGTCAGGATTGGACCGTCGCCGCGCAGGTCACCAGCGTGTTCCGGGTGTCGCCGGGCACGCGGGTACTGCGCGACCAGGTCGAGGCGCTGGAGCTGCTGGCGGACGCCGCGACGGCCCGGCTTGAACGGGCGCTCTCCGAGCACCTGGACACCGTCTCGTACCGGTTCGACGCGTGGCGGCTGGGCCTGGTGAACCACCAGCTCGAAGTGATGCGCGGGGTACCGCAGGACGACGTGCCGGCCGACGCCGAACCGGTCGCGCGCCATGGTGTCCACATCGGAGCGTACGGCTGGCTGGAAGACATCCGGCCCCGCAACCGTGGGCTGGAGCCGGTCGAGCTGCCCGAGGACCTCGCCGCGGTGTTCGGCGCCGACCCACCGCTGATGCGCGACCCCGGCAACGGCGGCCACCTCTTGGCGCCCAGCCTCAACCAGGCCGTCACCGCGTCGGTGCTGCGCAGCGGTTACCTGGCGAACGCCTCTCCCGCCGACCCGGGCGCGCTGGCCGTCAACCTGTCCTCGGAGCGGGTGCGCAGGGCCGTCGAGGTCCTCGCCGGGATGCGGCAGGGCCAGAGCCTGGCGGAGCTGCTCGGCTACGCGCTCGAACGGGGCCTGCACGACGCGTCCGGATTCGCCGAGGTGGACGAGTTCATCCTCGACCTGCGCCGGGCCTTCCCGCTGCGATCCGGCCGGCTGAAGTCCACGGCACCCGAGGAGGGTACGTCCATCGAGGCGATCGAGGCGCGCAACGTCGTGGACGGGCTGCGCCTCGTCGAACACGTCGAGGGGCCCGGCGCCACCACGTACCCGTTCGGGCTGCCCACCGGCGCCCTGCCCGACTCCGCGACGCCCACCCAGCGGGCCGCCCTGGAGCGGGAGATCGACAAGCTGCGCGACCTGCGCGACGCCGTCGGCGACCTGACCCTGGCCGAGTCCGTCCACCAGGCCACACAGGGCAGCGCCGACCGTGCGGGAGCGGCGCTGCGGACCGTCGAGTCCGGGCAACGGCCGCCCGAGGCGGAGGTGATCCGCACGCCGGCCAGCGGCGTGACACTCACCCACCGGATCGGCGTACACCTCGACCCGACCGCGGCCGCACCCGTCGGCGCCGGACCGCGCGTCGTGGCCGAACCGGCCGTCGACGCCTTCCTCGCCGCCCTGCTCCCGCCGCTCGGCTCGGTCGCCTGCCGGGTGCGCTGGACCGACCCGGTGGCGGGCACGCCCGCGGTCGCCACGGTGACGCTGGCCGAACTCGGCCTGCGCGCGGCTGACGCCGTCGAGCTGCTCCGCGCCGACGAGCCGGCGATGACCGAGCTGGACGACCGGATCGTCCGGCACGTGCTCGCCACCGCCGCCCCGCGCCCGGACGCGCGGCTGTGGATCGCCTACCGGGAAGCGGAGGTCGGCCAGGTCCCGATCTTCGACATCGCGGCCCAGGCCGCGCACCTGCGCGCGCTGCTCGCCGCCGCACGCCCCCTGCGGGCCAGCGACGTGACGCTTCCCCGCGAGGCGACCGACGACCTCGACGCCGGCGCCGCGGGCGATCTGGCCCGGCTCATCGCGGTACGCGGGGTCCTCGACACGCTCGCCGGCGACGCGCACGACTACCTCGCCGCTTGGCAGCCGCGGCTGGAGGACGTCCAGGCAAACCTCGCCGCCCTGCTGGCCGGCGTGGACGGCGCGGTCGACAACGCCGTCGACCTCCTCGAGCGGGGCGCGCGCCTGGCCGTACCCGGCGCCGGCTGGGGCCAGGCACTCACCTCGCGCCGCGTGCAGTACGCCCGCACCATCGCCCGCGTCGCCGAACGCGCCGGCCTCTGGCAGGACCGTCTCGACGCGGTTGGCGCGGCGCTGGACGCGTACGACCTCAACCCGCCGCCGACGCCGGAGGAGCAGCTGGCCGCGCTGGCGCGGATCGAGGGCGCGATCGCACCCTCGCTCGCCGAGCCGGACCCCGACCCGGCGCAGCAGCGAATCGCCGTCGGCGCCCTCCGGGATGGATTCGAGGGTCACCTGGACGGGCTGCGCGGCGTGGTGGAGGGGAACGCCGCCGGCCTGGCCGCGCTGCGCACCGCCGTGCTGGGCCAGCTGCCGTTCACCGACGTCGACTCGGCGCCGTTCGAGCTGGACACGACCGGGCAGGCCATGATCACCCTGGTCGAGGACGTGGTTGCCGCGGTCCGCTCGCTGTCCGCCGAACTCGACCGCCGCGCCGCTGCCTCCCAGGCAGCGTTCGACGCGCACGCCGTGGCCACCGACGCCGCCGGGCGCCTCACGGCAGTACGCGAAGCGGCGCAGGCGCTGCTCGGCGAGGGATTCGTCGTCGTGCCCACGTTCACGGTGCCACCCGCGGCCGCGGCCGAATGGAACCAGTCGCTCGGCGACACCGCCGCTCTGCTCGGCCATCTCACCGCAGCGGGCCGGGACTTCCCGGTGGACGACTGGGTGCACTCGGCCGCCCGGGTACGCGAGCCGCTGCGCCGCCTGGAACAGGCGGGGCTGCTGGCGCGGGCCCACGAACTGCCCGAACCTGAGCTGGTGCCGGTGCAACTGCCGCACCGGCCGGGCGACGCGTGGCTGGCGATGGAATACCCCGACGGGCAGGACATCGCGGGCGAGCGCCTGCTCTACACCGCCGTATACCCGGCCGGGTTCGATCCGACCGATACGGTCTGCGGACTGCTCCTGGACGAGTGGACCGAGGTGCTGCCGGGCACGACGGCGACGGCCGGGCTGGCGTTCCACTTCAACCAGCCCTCCAGCGAGGCGCCACAGTCGCTGCTGCTGGTCACCCCGGCCACCGACGGCAAGACGTGGACCTGGGAAGACGTACGGCAGGCAGTCCCGGACACGATGCGCCTGGCCCGCCAGCGGGCGGTGGAGCCGGTGCATCTCGACGACGGTGCCGCGGCCCGCTTCCTCCCCGCCACCATCAGCGCGATCACCACCCGCGGCATCTCCATCGGGCTCGCGTACGCCCTGGCCAACAAGGTCGACCTGGTGCTGGAGGCCACTGATGAGTGAAGCCGCCGTCCCCCTGAACCCGCCCGTGGCCGAGGTGATCGCCGGCCCGGCCAACCTGCGCGCCGCGCTGGCGCGGCGCGAGCTGCCCTCGGTCAACGTCTACAACCGACTCGAGGGACGGCCGCGGACGCGCGCGTTCGACCGTTCGCTGCGGGCCGAGGTCCGCGACCCGCTCTGGATGCTCACCCGGCAGTGGCAGGTCGGCGAGTTCCAGGCCGACGACGCCGGCTCACCGGTGCTCTCGCAGCTGCACCTGGAACGCACCGAGCTGACCGAGCTGGGGCCGCGAGAGTTCCCGTTCGTGCCGTTCGACGACCCGCTGCCGCTGGAGGCGCGGGTGGAGCGCCGCCCGTTCCCGTTGCGGCTCGGCGGCGTCCCGCTCGCCCTCGACCTGCGCCTGGCGATGGGGCGGCGGTGGGAGAAGTGGCTCGTCGCGCCCGCCTCCGGCCTCGGCGCCGACTACACGGCGGCGTTCCGCGACGCGTACAAGTTCACCGCCCCCGACCCGGACGCGGCGGCCGACGCGGGGCGGGCCGCGCACCTGTCCGTGTGGCAGTCGTTCGCGGCGGTCGCCGGGCGGGCGCTGGACGGCGGCGCGCTGTTCGAGCACCTCATCACGCCGCCCGCCGGTCGGCCGTACGACGGTGTCGCGGGTATCGCGGACGCGGACAAGCCGGCGCTGGACACGCTGGCCGACAGGTTCCTCGCCTGGTTCCGCGACCTCATCGTCCCCGCCGCCGAGCCCGAGTCGGACGCTTGGGATCCGCAGCGGCTGGAGTACCGCTTCCGGGCCGCCGCCCCGAACGCTGACGGCTCCGCCCGCCGGTACCTCGCCCCCGAGTACCACGGTGGCCGGCTCGACTGGTGGCACCTCGACCGCGACCCGGGCGACAGCGGCCCGCTGGCGGCACCGAACGGCGGTGTCGTCACGGAGACGACCTCGACGACCATCCCGTCGCCGGTCGCGTTCGAGGGCATGCCGGCCACCCGATGGTGGGCGTTCGAGGACGGGCGGACGAACCTCGGCGCGGTCGACGCCGCCACCACCGACATCGCGACGCTGTTGTTCCTCGAATTCGCCCTGGTGTACGCCAACGACTGGTTCCTCACGCAGGTCGAGCTGCCGGTCGGGTCCATCGCCCGGGTACGGGGCCTGGCGGTGACCAACGTGTTCGGCGAACGACTCTGGATCACGCCGGCCGGCGCCGGCGACGACGACACCTGGCAGCGCTGGTCGATGTTCTCGTCGAGCCTCGTCGGGCCGGGCGCGGCCGACACCAGCCTGCTGGTCCTGCCGGTGGCCGCGAAGGTGCACGAAGGGCCCGCGCTCGAGGAGGTCGCGCTGGTACGCGACGAGATGGCGAACATGGTGTGGGGGCTGGAGCGGACAGTGCCTTCGGGCGCCGGTGGCGGGATGCCCGGCGCGCTGGCGGCCACTGAGACGACCGCCTTCTTCCAGCGCCTCGGCGACGCGGTGCCCCCGGCTCCCGCGGTCGAGGAGCGGGTCGCCAACGTGCGGTACGAGGTCATGAGCTCCGTGCCGGAGAACTGGATCCCGTTCGCCCCGGTGCACGTTCCTGGCTCGAGCCGGCAGATCCAGCTGCAACGCTCGGCGCTGCCACGGATCGTGCCGGGCCTGCCGACCACGCCGATCGAACCGCGCACCGCGCTGCTTCGCGAGGGCCGCGACGCGCCGGGCGGGCCACGGCCGCACTTCCTCCACGAGGAGGAGGTGGGGCGGGCCGGGACCGTCGTACGGCAGTCGTTCCAGCGCACCCGGGCCGTGAACGGACGCGCAGTGCTATGGGTCGGCGCCGGGCGCACCGTCGGCCGCGGCGAGGGATCGAGCGGCCTGGCCTTCGACCGGCTCGTCCCGCTGCCTCCGGCCGACTGACTCCGCGGCGAGGCCGGGCCGGATGTCAGTCCCGGTGCCAGCGCAGCGGGCCGGGATGCAGACTCCACCAGATGCGGCGCCACCAGGACCGCTTCGCCCGCAGCGCCTCGGCATAGGCGACCGCCTGCTGCCCCGCCCGCTCGGCCTGCTGGTCGTCGGCCGCGCCGGGTGCGAAGCCGACGGTGTTCACCCCGGCCACGAGTTCGTCCAGCGGCGGCAGCCCATACCCGGCGGGTGGCGCGGCGGCCCGCACCGGCGCGGCACCGCCACGATCCGGCGCGTCCTCGGGCCGCCATCCCACGGATGCCGCATCGACTGCGACAGCACCATCCGCCGGGGCCGACCCAGCTCCGCCGCCGGGAGCCGCGGCCACGGCGCCCTCGCCGGCGCCTGGCTCGACGGCCTTGGCGCCCGCGCGCACGCTTCCTGCGCCTGGATCGACGGCCTTGGCGCTGTCGCCTGCCCCGGCCCGATCCGGGCCGAGGCCGGCGCCGGCCTTGCCACGAGATCTCGCCCGTGGCGCGGGCGGCTGCGCCGCATACGCCGCCGCCTCGCCGGCGGCCAGATGCTTCGGCACCGGCCGTCCCGCCAGCCGTAAGGCGTCGGTGAACTCCAGCCAGGCCCCGGTGATCCGCTCATCCGGCGCCCCGGCCCCGAGCCGTCGCCGCCGCAGCCCGCGCCGCATCATCACCACGGTCGCCGCCGCCGAGATCAGCACCAGCAGCACCGACCCCGAGGCCCCCGTCGCCACCAGCACCGCGGGCGGCCCGCCGGCCCCGGCCGCGGGCGCCTGGGCGACCGCCGGCGGCGCCGAGGCGCTCGACGCCTCCGGCGCGGGTGGCGGATCGGAGGGCGGCGGGGGCGACGGCTTGGGGGTGAAATCCTCCTCGACCGGCCGCGGCTCGTCGCTCTTGGGCAGCGGATCGAACGCCACCCAGCCCAGCTCGTCGAAGAGCACCTCCGGCCAGGCGATCGCGTCGCCGCCGGTGACCGGGCCGCCGGTCTTGGGCACGTCGAAGCCGACCACCACCCGGGACGGCAGGCCGGTCAGCCGAGCCAGCAGCGCGAACGACGCCGCGAACTGCTCCGACGTGCCGCGCTGCCCGCCCTGGTCGCGCGGTCCGAAGAGGAAGAACTGCAGGTTCGGGTACGCGTGCCCGCTCGGCGAGTCGGCGACCTTGCGGTAGTGCTCGGCCAGGAACTCCTCGATCGCCGCCGCTCGGTCGAACGAGCCCGAGTTGCCGTCGGAGAGCTGCTCGGCGAGGCGCCCGACCGACTCCGGCACCCCGGCGCCGACGGTGAGGAAGCGCGCCACCGCGTCGCCGCTCGGAGTGTCCGCCGAGGGCAGCAGGTTGTAGTCGGGCTCCTGCGTCTGCGACGTGGCCGTGTAGCGCACCCCCGGTCGCAGCCCTTCCGGGCTGATCAGGGTGCCGGTCGTCGGGTCGTAGGCGACGCGTACCCCGTCCACGCCGGTCGGGGTGGGCAGCACCGGGAGCAACCGCCCGGTGAGCCCGTCCACCGTGATGTCCTGGGTGACCTGCCGCAGCGGCACGTCCGGCAGCGCGGGCGCGCTCGGCAGCACCCGGCCCGCGTTGCGGTAGGTGGCGCCGACCCGCCAGGTCACCCCGTCGTAGTCGGGCAGCACCGCGAGCCGCAGCCGCATCGAGCCCTTGCCCGCGACGGCCGGGCCGACCTCGAGCAGCTTCTGCTCCGGTGCCAGCGCCCAACCGGAGATCCGGTTCAGTGGGCTCTCGTCGAGGCTGTCGACCTGCGGCGGTTCGACGTACCGCCGGGGGTCGACCGGGGTGGCGGAGACCCGGTCGCCGACCCACGGCCCGACCGCGACGATCAGCCCGATGAGGACCACCAGGCCGGCGGCCGCTCCGGCCAGCGCGCGACCGCGCACGGCCGCGCGGGTCTTCGGGGGCACGTCGGACAGCGACGGCCCCGCCGGCGGCCGGGCGCTGGCGGCGAGCGCGAGCGCGACCAGCCCGGCGAACAGCAGCGTCGGCCACCCGGCGGTCCCGGCGTTCGGCCCGACGACATAGAGGGCACCGCCATAGAGCGCCGCGGCGGGCGCGCAACCGAGCAGCACCCGCCCGGACCGCACCGCCACCTCCGCGCCGGCGAGCCCGGCCAGCCACGCGGCGACGACCGGCACGACCACCGTGTCGGGCGTCGACTCGACCGGGATCATGGCGGTGAGCAGCCGCGGAATCCCGTTGATCAGCGCGTCGGTCACGATCCCGGGCAGCGGCCCGGCGATCTCGGCCCGGTCCGCGGCGATCCGCAGCGCCCCGAGCGTGTAGCCGGCCAGCAGCAGCACCGACAGCGGCGCGATCGTCCACGACGGCAGCCGCCGCGCCGCGACGCTGACCCCGACCGATCCCACGGCCGCGCCCGCGACCAACTGCATGAGCAGGGCATCGGCATAGATCCGCCCAAGCACCACACCGGACAAGCCGATCAAGATCAAGAGCGCCAGGGGTACGGCCGCAGCGCGCAGCCACCTCACCATCCCCGCACCCCGTCCCAGGCACCGGCGAACTGCTCGCCGTCCTCGGCCTCGATGACGATGAGCCCGCCGCCGGCCGAAACCGGTGCTGAGTCCCGATCCCCGAAGAGCCCGGCGATGACCACCGGGTATGTGCCCCGCAACGCCGTGACCGCGCCCAGGTCGGCCCGCCCGCCGGGCCCGGTCAGGTAGACGAGGGTGTCGCCCAGCCGGCTCTGCCGCAGGCTGCGCAACGTCTGGGTGAGATCACCCGCCCGCAGCCCGGCCTCGGTGAGCACGTCGAGGAAGGGCCCCTGGGCCGGCCCGGACACCAGATGCAGCGCGACGGGAAGATCCTCGCGCACGGCCGCGGCGACGATCGACGCCGCGGCCTCGCAGCTGGCCTCGAACGAGTCGGCGACGCCGTCCCGCAGCTCCGGATGCGCCCCGGCCCGGTCGTCGAGCAGCACGATGATCGTCGGCTCGCTGGTGTCGAGCTGCTCGCGCACCATGAGCTCACCGACCTTGGCGGAGCTCCGCCAGTGCACCCGCCGCAGTTCGTCGCCGATGACGTACTCCCGCAGCGAGTCGAAGGTGATGCTGCCCTGCGGCACCTTGTCGATCCGCCCGTCGAGGCTGCGCGCCATCCCGGCGGGCACGGCCCGCAGCAGATGAATCCGCGGATGCACCCAGACGCTGGCGACCCCGCCGTAGGTCCGCGACAACGTCATGAGCCCGAGCGGATCCGTGCGCGTGACCCGCAACGGCCCGATCGGCACGACGCCCCGCCGATGGGTGGGAACGGGATACTCCACGGTGGTGTCCCGGCCGGGCCGCAGCCGCAGCAGCGGAACCGGCACGCTCACCGGACCGCACCGATCGGCGGCTACCAGGCTCGCGGCCCGCAACTTGCTGGTGTTGTGCACGGTCAGCGTCATGGCGGCGGGCTCGCCGCGGGCCACTCGATCGGGGTGAGCGACCCGCTCGACCCCGAGCCCGGGCCGCCACACCGCGAAGACGACCCCGCAGCACACCGCCACGGCCGCCGCCGCCCCGAGCAACGCGAGATCGGGATACCCGAACCGGAACCCCCCGACGAGCAGGACGAGCGCGGAAACGAGAACGCCGACACCACGCGCGGTGACGCCGCCGAGCCTCCTCAGGTTTCGGGCGCTCATGCTGTGCCTACTTTTCGCATGCGCTCGTGGCCCTCGCCTGCGAGGCCGTTGTCCGGCGCCGCCGGGTGCCGCTCGGTGCGCTCGCTCATGCACCGACGCGCTGGTTGTCCGGCAGGGGCACCGGGACCGACCGGACCGCGTCGTCGAGGACCTCGGCCGCCGTCACCCCGCGCAGCTGGGCGTCCGGCGACAGCAGCACGCGGTGGGCGAAGACCGGCCCGATCAGCGCCTTGAAGTCCTCGGGCAGCACGTAGCCGCGGCCGTTGATGAGCGCGTACGCCGACGCCGCGCGGGTCAGCGCGATCACGCCACGGGGGCTGACCCCGACGCGGACCTGCGGATGGTCCCGGGTCGCGGCGGCCAGGCGGACCGCGTACGTGTAGAGCGGGTCGGCGATGTGCACCCGGAGCGCCATCCGCACCATCTCGCCCACGGTGACCGTGTCGGTGACCGGCTCCAGCGCGTCCGGGGAGCGCAACGCCGCCCCGCGCAGCACCTCGACCTCGACCTCCTCGGCGGGATAGCCCACCGAGAGTTTCACCAGGAAGCGGTCGAGCTGGGCCTCCGGCAGCCGGTAGGTGCCGTCCATCTCGACCGGGTTCTGGGTCGCCACCACCAGGAACGGCTGCGGCACCGGGTGCGGCACACCGTCGACGGTGACCCGGCGCTCCTCCATGACCTCCAGCAGCGCCGACTGGGTCTTCGGCGATGCGCGGTTGATCTCGTCGGCGATGACGATGTTGGCGAACACCGGGCCCGGGTGGAACTCGAAGCCGCGGCTCGCCTGGTTGAAGATCGTCACGCCGGAGACGTCCGAGGGCAGCAGGTCGGGCGTGAACTGGATGCGCCGCCACTGCCCGCGCACGGCCGCGGCAATCGCCCGGGCCAGCGTGGTCTTGCCGACGCCGGGGACGTCCTCAAGCAACACGTGCCCCTGGGCGAAGAAGGCCGTGAGCGCGAGCCGCACAACCTCGGGCTTGCCAAGCACAACGGTGCCGATCCGGTCGGCGAGCTGTGCCGCGACGGTAGCGAAGCCCTGGATGTGCTGCGGCGGCAGCGGTTCGATGCTCACAGGTGGGTCCTCAGCAGGTGGGCAGGTCGGTGATGTCGTCGCCGCCGTCGAGGTTGAGCCAGGCGAAGGGGATGTAGTTCTTACCCTCGTATTTCACCTGCACCCACCAATCCGACACCTTCTTGCTGTTGTAGATGTAGGAGTCGATTTCGGTGCCCTTCTTCTTGCAGTACGCCAAGAGCTTGGTGCCGGGCTCGGCCCAGCCGACCTGCTTGCTCTCCTGGGAGGTGCTGGCAAAGATCTCGTTGCCGTTGCGGCCGTCGCGGTCCTCGTCGCAGTAGGTCGCGGTGTCGCCGTTCTTGCCGTTGTTGCAAGTGGCGGTGCCGTACAGGTCGTCGGTCGCCTGCGTGCGGGTCTCCGCGTCGCTGGTGCCGGCCGCGGTCTGGGCGGTCACGGTGAAGGTGTAGCTAGTGCTCGGCTTGAGGCTGTCCACCGTCAGGCTGGAACAGCTACCGGTCTGGGAGCCGCCGCCGTTCGACGCCTTCACCGTGCAGGTGGCCTTGGCGCCGCCTGCGTTGACGCTGAACGTCACGGTCGCCGCCTTGAACGTCGCGGAGGATCCCGTGACCGTCACGACCGGCTTCGACAGCGTCTTCGCGGTGGCGGTCGCCGCCTCGCTCTCGCCGGCCTCGTTGACCGCGCGCACCTCGACCGAGACGGTCTGGCCGGTGGCGAAGCCGTTCAGCGTGACGCCCGTGCCGTCGGCGACCTCGGAGGTCTTGCCGCCCGCCGCCACCACGTACTTGGTGATCGGCCGGCCGTTCTCGGCCGGCGCCGTCCAGGTGACCTGGATCGTGCCGGCCTTGTCGCTGACGGTCGCCGCGTCGATGCCCTCCGGCCGGCCCGGCTTGGCGAACGGCACGACGCTGTTGCTGATCGGCGAGGCCTTCGAGCCGGCGCCGCGCTCGTTGATCGCGACGACCGTGAACGCGTATTGCTTGCCGTATTCCAGCTCGCCGTCCTTGACGGTCAGCGTGGTCGCGCCCTCGACCTCGGCGAGCGGGGCGGACGTGCCGTCGCTGACCGCCGTCACCGCATACCGTTCGATCTCCAGGCCCTGACCGTTCGCCGCCGGCCAGCTGACGCTGACCGTGCCGTCCGGCTTCGCCTCGGCGGTGGCGGCCGTGGGCGCGTCCGGGACCTCGGCGGTCGGGCGCACCGCGTTGCTGCTGCGGGCCGGGCCGTCGCCCTTTTTGTTGACGGCGTGCACGGCGAACTTGTAGGTCTCACCGTTGACCAGGCCGGTCACGTTGAGCGAGCGCTGGTTGGCGCCCACCTGGAACGTCTTGTCCGCGCCCACGACCACATACCTGGTGATCTCCGCGCCGTTCGCCGCAGCGGCCTGCCAGGAGACCCGGACCTCGGCGTTGCCGGCGGCGGCACGCACGTTGCGCGGCGCGCCCGGCTTGCTCGCCTGCGGCTTCTTCGGCTTGGGCGGGGGCGGCGGGGCCGGCGGGGTGGGCGGCGGGTCGCCACCGAGCACGTCGTCGGCGTATTTGTCGACGACGCGCACCTGGTGGGAGTTGTCGACGACCCGGGCGGTCGACGAGCCCGGCGCGTTGATGAACAGGTAGTTTTCGCGGACCTCGAGCTCGAGCGGGCCACCGGCGTCCTTGAAGTCGATGCCCTTCTGCTGGCGCCCGGCGGCGTCGAACACGTGCACCGTGCCGGTGGACTCGTCGGCGACGTAGAAGAAGCCCTCCCAGGCGACCGCGGGCTGCAACTCGCCGCCGTCACCGGGCACCACGAAATCTGCGACATTGCCGGCCTGAGGCACCGCGTACACGTGGCGGGCGTCGGGGACGGTGACCGGCACGACCGCGCCGTCGGTGTGCTCGGGCAGCGTGCCGGGACCGGCCAGCGGAAGCTCGTGGTCGGACCGCTGGTCGCCGCGGAACGTGGTCAGCTTGTTGGTGGTGCGGTCGAGCACCGCGACGCCGGTCTCCAAGGTGGAGATGGCCAGGTCGTGGCTGGCCGCGGCAACCGCCTCGGTGCGGACCGGCGCCGGACCGGCCGCGGCCTGGCCGCCGCCGGTGCCGCCGGTCGCGGAATCGTCCGGCAGCGGAGCGGCAGTGATTGCGGACACAGTTCCCTCGCTGGGCACGGCGATCCACAGCCGGCCCTCGCCGTCGAAGACCCCGCCGGTGATGCCGGGCGGATAGCGCAGGGACTGGCCGATCGGGGTCAGCGAGCGCGGGTCGAGCTGGCGCACCTCGCCCTGCACGGCGTCGATGACGAAGGCGGCATCCTCGTGCAGCGCGACGGTGACACCGAGGCCGGCGGTGGTGGGAACCGGGTTGATGAAGACCTGAAGGGAGGTGAGATCCATCGAACTGATGACGCCGGTCTGCAGGTCGCGCAGGATGACGAAGCGGTCGTTCTGCGAGACCTGGAGCTGGTGCCCGCGCGCGTCGGGCACGTTGACCCGGGTGTCGACGCGGGCGGTGACGCCGTTGATTCGGGCCGCCTCGCCCTTGGTCTTGCTCCACACCCAGGAGGCGGCGTCGTAGCTGGCGACGGCCTGATCGGCGGCGCCCAGGCCGAGGACGGTGAGCCCCAGGCCCGTGACGAGGCTCAGGACAGTGCCCATGGTGACGAGGCCACCACGACTGCGCCACCGGCGCTTACGTTGGCCGGTCACGACATCTGCACTGGCCACGGCCTGCCCACCTCCCCGTTCGCCGGCGGCGCCCCGTTCAGGACGCTGGCCATCATAGGGGGACGGTGGCTGCTGTGGACACCCGGTGAGTCACGGTTGTGGATAGTGATGATCGCCGAGAGTGATCATCGCTTGCTCGGCGTGGGTGCGCCCGACTTCGGTGACCGGCTGGTGCAGAGCTGAGGCGAGGTAGAAAACTGACTGGTGGTGTAAACGGCCACGATCGCGAAGCAATAGTCCAGGTCAGCGTTGAGGCCGTTGAGATCGAAAGAGGTCGAGGTCGGCCCGACCTGACCCATCGGCCGCAGCTGTTCACCGGGGCGCCCACCGGTGACGACAAACGAGGCGCGACCGTTGGCGGGATCGGCCCAGGACAGCTTGACCGACGATCCGTAGTCACGCATGCGCACATCGCTAGGGGCGGGCCCACTGAGAGTTGGCACATCAGAGGCCGGATCGTCACCCCGATCGGCCAGCACGAGAACAAGCGCGACCACAGCGATAATCACCCCGAGGACCGCGGCGATCGCCGCGAAAACGGCGGGACCCTTCCGGGAGTACGCCGAATCGCCACTTCGCGCCGGCACGGCCAAGGCGATCGGTGGCGCGGAGACGATCTGCGGCAGGGGGCGCGGCTGCCAGGGCTCCCCCGTAGCCGACGATCGTTCGGGGGATGCCTGCTGAGGCTCGGGAAAGTAGTGGGGCGAGGGCTCCGCCATCGGCGGCTGAGGGCGTACCGTTGCTTGCTGGTCTTGGGTCGAGGGCCGGAAGTGCTGCAGCTGCTCGGCGGGCAGCTCCATGCGGATGGTCGCAGGCTCTTCGCCCAGGTAGGAGCGCGCGCGGACGACGGCCCAGTGATCCGCACCGAGCGCGGCCGGGCCGTGCGCGGCCACCCGGCCGAAAGCCCGCCGGGCCTCATGCCGGTTCTCCATCTCCTCGGCGACCACACCCAGATCGAACGAGATCCCCAGCATGACCGGATCGGTGTCACCGAGCCGCCACTGCCCGGCGGCGTAGGCCTCCTCAAGCACCCGGCGAGCGGCCGACGGATCGCCGGCCCGCTGATGGACGGCGGCGAGCTGCTGCGCGGTGAGGAGCACATCGGGATCGTCCTCGCCGAGATTGGCCCGACCCAGATCGACGGCATGCTCAAGCACAGCGCGCGCCTGACCCGGATCGCCGGAATCGGCGAGGGCCTGCGCACGCTGCCGGGCGGCAAGAAGCGGGGACGGCTGAGACACGCAGGCCATGCTGCCCGCAACAATGCGGCGACGCCAGTACGGGCAGTCACGATGTGCCGGTATGTCCGGGCCAGGGGTGGCCGGTGAGGGCCAGGTTCGGGGCGTGTACAGTCTTCTCCTGTGCAGCCCACCGGGCAGCCGGTTGCGGATGCAAGCCGCAGATCGGTCCGGTTATGCTGTGCTCACCTTGTCCGGGTGGCGGAATGGCAGACGCGCTAGCTTGAGGTGCTAGTGTCCTTTATCGGACGTGGGGGTTCAAGTCCCCCTCCGGACACAGACGTATGTCTATTGATTTGGCCGCTGACCAGCGATTATATGGTCGGCGGCCTTAATCGTTTCCAGAGCAGGGACCGCCGTGGGAACACGGCGGGAACATCGCCTTCTAGGCGG
>Ga0307515_10001880_pt1 | contig 46721 bp, 60 predicted proteins | sample 17_EM_MG_FD_194513 | JGI IMG/M metagenome (GOLD analysis project Ga0307515, IMG submission 194513) | Populus trichocarpa ectomycorrhiza microbial communities from riparian zone in the Pacific Northwest, United States - 17_EM | ecosystem: Host-associated > Plants > Roots > Unclassified | place... | reverse complement strand
CCGGCTCCGTTACCGGCTTCATGAGCAGTCCGCCGCTGTATTGCAGCCCAAGCAGATGCAGGCCGTTTGTCAACGCCTCGCGTGATATCGTCCAGGCTTCGTCATATCCATCCTTGATCGCCTGCGTCAGAAACCGCTCAATCGGCGCTCGATCGTCTGGAATGGAGTTAAATTCTTCGGCGATGTAATGGCAGAGGTCATCAGTGGTTGGCATTTAGCCACCTCCAGTTAAAAGTGGACTGCCGCCATAAAAGCGCACCACCAGATACAGAGCGAGAATGATGGAAAGGGCGATTGCGAGCTTCATTCTGCACCGCCTGGAACTTCGCATTCGAAGCGCGGTTCGTAGGCCCCATGGCCCTCAATCGAAATTCGCGCGGCTAGGTCAGCCATCAGCGTTCCTCCGCACTGGAGAGGTTGGGGCGGTTGCACGAGATCAAAGCCCTGCCAATCGCCTCCGGAATTTGAGGCAGGATGGAGTTGCCAAGAGCTATTCTTGCAGCTTCGTCCATCCCGGTGGGTAACCCATAAGGAATTCGAATTGCGTTCGCGTAGGCTTCTGCGGTCCAAAGGCCAGCACATAGTTCCGGCAGCTTGGCCAACTTCTGCATCGAGGGCGCATTGAAATTCGCTTTCGTTGTAGGGGTGTGCAATGGCCCACCAACGGCTTCGACCATGGGGCGCCCCGCAGTCATCTGCCGATATATTTCTGACTGTGACGGAATAACCATTTCTTCGTAAATCAGTGGCGGCATTTTCGACCGGCTCCTTCTGTACATTTTCAGCGATGACGATCGCGGGTTTATTGATGAGCACCACTCGCAGCATTTCCGGCCAAAGGTTTTCGGCAACTCGGCGCCCCCGTGAGGCTGTGCTGAAAGGCTGGCAAGGGAACCCGCCGCAAATGACATCACAACCAAAAAAATGGATCATGCGGATGTCATCTATTTGAGGGACATGGGGCCAATGCTTGTGCAGGATCGCTCTTTGAAAGCCTCGGATTTCGCAGAATGCGGCTGTCTTGAAACCTCCCGCACGGTCCAACCCAAGAGCGAAGCCGCCTATTCCGCTAAACAGGTCGAGCACCTTAAGCGTAGCCATCCCGTCAGCCCTTCTCTTCTGTGGTGCGGGATCGGACGAGGTACGCTTGAAAAGCCCGCTCGGCCTGTTCCGCGTTCTGAATACCGCCGTGCGCCACAGCAGCCATGAATGCCTTTCGCAGATCATTCACCTCCACCGCCTCTCTCGCGGGTACTGGTGCGAGGGCGGCGCGTTCCTGCCAAGCTGCGTGAGCACAATTCTCCATCGTCAGGGTGAAGATAGGGTCCGCCTTATGCCCGCTCTCTTCCCACCAAGCGTGGAAAGCCGCCCATTCGTTCTCTCGACGGGTTTGCTCACTCACGGCTGTGGCGGGTGGTGTAGGTGCGAGGGCGGCGCGGGCGAAGTCCATGTCATCGTCGTATTGATCATTCCATCCTTGTTTTTGCCCGTTTCGAACCAGCCGCGTTAACGCCGCTCGCAATCGTTCACTGTCGGCTTGGGTGGCTTCCGTAGCGGGTTGGCTGGATGCGATGGCACCACGAAACGGTGCCCCAGCATCGTCGCGAATTTCGTTGACGATGGCTAAGTCATCGGCACCAAGCAGTGTCTCTCCGGTTGCCTCGTTCATACTGTCGATGACACTCAATAGGAACGCGATGTCGCACCGATGCTTTTCCGTGGCACCATCACTCACGGCTGTGGCGGGTGGTGTAGGTGCGCTCCCTGCTCCATCGCATCGCATACAAACTCGACCGTCGTACCCGACACCGGTTCCGTCACATCGAACACAGCGGCCCGTCTTGTCTGGTGGTGTAGGTGCGCTAGACATGGCGGCTTCGATAATATCGGCCACTACTTCGCGGCGCTCGCGGTCATCAAGACCAGAGCAGCCTCCTTCAGAATACCGTGCAAGACCGGCTTCGATCATTTCCTCTGTTATGGTCACGGCTGTTCTCCTGGAATGCTGGAGGTCTCATTCTCCCACGGGACGCGAGAAGCAAACGCTTCGCTAGCGACATCCAATGCCTTGAGGGCTTCTGGTGATTGATCTTCGAATGCGACGATGCGAGCCGCAATAACGAGCTTGGCAACATCGTCAGGCACCGACGCTTCCGTATCGGCTAGAGCTTCACGGGCTTTGTTGCCGCAATCGTCCAACAACGTTTCTTTGGGTGACCATTCAAGGCCGCCGTAGCGTTTGTTAGGTTTCATGCTCCATGCATCGCGATAAAACGTCAGAGCTTCGCGCACCTTCGTTTCCTCGGTCATGTCTGGTCTCCTGAGATTTTTGCGGCTGCTTCGCGTGCGGATCGCGCCATCCAATCCTCGTTCTCAGCTTGGTCTAGTCGAGAATGCCGAGGATAGTTTCCTATCCGCCGCAGCGCCTCCACGGCCTCGGCTAGCTTGCGCTCTGCTGTCTCGGCTCGGGTGGTGGCTTCAATGGCGCGAGCTTTGTTCGAGGCTGCGAGATTGTGGTTTTCGAGCGATAATAGTTGCGCCGCGTCTCGCTCGGCTTCCGCCTGGGCGGCGGCCTTCAGTGAAATGGTCATGTCTGCTCCTTCCTCGCTTCAAAAAATATGCGCTTGAGACGCAAGCCAAGCCTCGTCCGCTCCTGGTCCGCCTTGCGCAGCATCGACAGGATCTTGTCAATCTCCGCGACACTCAACGGGACAGGGTATTCAACGCGGGTGCGCCTCATCGAACATCCTCCACGCTGGCCCGCTCGACGCGCGGCATGGAATGCGCAGCAAGGCCAAGGCACAAGGCTACACCCATAAGCGCCACGGTTGCCATAGCAAAATAATAGCGGTTTTTGGCGCGCGTCTCCTGGGCGAGATCTTCGTTAATTTCGAGCGCGACCGGATGCAGATCGATCCTGACCGGCTCCGGCCATGTGATGCGCTCCAGTTCTTCGCGCTCTTGCTGCCATACGCGGCGGTAGTCATCAAAGCTTGGCATGGTGGTTCTCCTCGTGGTGATTTTGATTTACGTTTTACGCCAATCCATCTCAATACTAGCCTCGGCTTCAGACCGTGGGGCATCGCGACAAAGCACACTATCCCCGTCAAGATGGTACACGGTGAAGCGCCCGCTATCTTCGGTAATATGGTGACCTGTATCTAAGGTTCCGTCGCACGACGCCCCGAATGATCCATTGCGGCGAATATAAAGCTTTGCACCCATCAAAACCACCTCCTTACGGGATATCTTGAATTCCTGCGCGCCGATCGGCCGGCGCCCGTGCTTCATCTCTTCGCGCGTGGCGGCAATACGAGCAAGCCGGGCGTCCTCTAGGCTGTTGGCTCCGCCGCAAACGCGGTTGCCATCTTCAAGCACAAGCTCGAAGGCGTGTGTAAATCCATGTGCGGCGATGATGGCGAACTCGGTCATGTTATTCGACCCCCATCAATGTGCGTGCTGCGGCGGATGCGCGGGCGGCGTCGCGCTGGTGCTGAAGGCAATAGCCGGCGCTGTATTGGTAATGCGCCATCGGCTCGCTGTAGCCATCCGCCCGCCAGCGCTCCAGGTCGACGCGATAGTGCTCCATCATCATCGTATGATGCGCGGCCTTTTCCTGCAAGATGCAAGCGGCTTCGTGGATCGGGGTGACGTTGATACTATCGCAGTATGGGGTGTGAATGCCGGTCGGCAGCGTACGGCCTACGGTAATAAGGGCAGTTATGGTGCTCATGGTTATCTCCTCCGGGTGTCTGTCTAGCCCTGGCCACACTCATAATCAAAAATGATACTTTCTGGCAGGCACCCCATTTTTGTACACAGTTCATGATCACCTGTCAACCGGAAAATACATACAAAATGGTATGATCTAAATCTATAGGGAATGGCCGGTAAATGATTTCGAAAACTTTTATTCTATAACAGGATATATACAAAACGGCGTGCACAACTATATACAAATTGGCCGAAAATAATAATATCAGTTACATAGGTCGGTTGTGTCGATGGGGTGATCAGGATGTATAATCAGGGCAAAAAGCCAGAAAGTATCATAAAATGGGCTTAAGTGATTGAATTCATTGAGGTTGGTTATTTGTATCATTATAAATGTACCGTTTTGTATATATCCGGCTATAAAACGAAACATAAGCAAACCATTTACTGGCCCACTTTTATAGACTATTATTTGCAACTCTAGGATAGGCGTTCTACGGATTGACCAAAATAGGGCGCAGTGATAGCGTTGATCCTCAATTCGCGAGGAAAACTGCCAAAATGAAAACCCTTATTTACCGACCGGAGGCATGTATCGCTCTAGATGGCCCCGTAAACCGGCCTGCGAGCCTCGCCAGACGCGACGAGCGTGTTGGCTGGTACCTAGTATCGCAAATTTCTTCGCGCTCGTCTACGGGCTTCTGTGTGGACGAGGTGATTTCATGAGCGGGCGTGATTTTGAGATTGCCGCGCTGGTTTATGGGCTGGTTACGCTCGTGCTCCTGACGGTCGTCGCTCTGGTGCTCGGCGATCGAGTTGCGGTGCTGCTCATGCTTGGTGCCGTGTGCTCGGCGTATGTGTGCCAGGCGGCGTTTGCGATGGCCATCACCGCTCGCGAAGATTGGCTAGTTAAGATGGCATCGGCCACATGGGCCGCGTCGGTGATCTTCAGCGTTGCCGCCGTTTGTCACCTGGTGGTGACATGACAGAGGTCCAGATCTACATCATCGTCGTTCTCGGCTGCGCGCTGTTCTGGACGGCTATCATACAGGCGGCTATCAGATGAACGAATATCCCCTCGCCCTCGCACCTGGCGACAAAGACGAAACGCTCCGGCCGTGGCTCGCTCACGATTGGTCGCCGGAAGAGGAGCTATTTGCCCGCGAGTATCTGCGCACGCTATCGCAGGCCAAGGCATACCGCCGCGCCTTCCCGATCGAGACGAGCGAAATGCCGACCGAACGCGATCTGCATCTGAAGGCGGATAGCTATCTGCGCCAGCCGTGGCTCATTGATTTCGTCCTGTACCAGAACGAGCTTGCCGCCGCGCAGCTAACCACGGACAAAGAAACCGTGCTCGGCGAGCTTGCCAAGGTTATGCACGCCAACCATCTCGATTATCTGAATGATCACGGCGAGATTGATCTAAGCGGCGTGACGCGCGCCCAGGCGGCGGCCATCCAGGAAATCACGGTTGATCTGTCCTACGACAAGGATGGTCTGCCAGCCGGCAAGCGCGTAAAGCTGAAACTGCACGACAAGGCACGCGCGGTCGAGATGCTTGGCCGTCACCACAAGCTGTTTACAGACGTGATCGAAACGAGCAATGTAGCGGAGGAAGCCGAGGAGCTTCGTCGCTATAGACTTAGAGCAAAGCAGGCGCGTGGACCTGTCGAAACCGAGGACGATGACAATGATGACTGATGATGACGCCACCGATATCTATGACATGCTGACTGAGCACCGCGAGCCGATGATCGGCCTTGACGGCTCGCCGCCGCCTGATCTGCATGACCCTACCGAAGCCATCGCCGCCGCCATGACCGCCATGCAGCTTCGCAACGGGCAGGCTATCCGCAATCTGCTCGACATGTATTTCGGCCGCTGGTGCGCTGAAGAGGCGAACAGGCAGGGCATGGGCTTGCTCGCCCATTTCAAACTGCGCGCTCGCAACGACGTGTCGCACGCGGCGCTTGCCAACGACTGGCTTGGCCGTGAGCGTCTCGGCCGGAGGGTAGTCCATTGACCGGCTACGGCGAGACATCGGCGGTTGAGGAGTTTGTGAATGTTCACGCTCGGCACTGCCGCATTGGCAAGGTGACGTTGAAGCTCGACGTTGTGCCTCCGATTAGCGCGCTATTCCGCCACTTCGACCGCGCCACGGCCAACACGGACTTTGCCACGGCAAACCAAAAGCCGGGCTAACCCATGCTGGACTACGCCGCCATAGACGAGCGCAAGCTTGACGCCATCTATCGCCAGACGTGCGGCGAGCTTGCCGAAGATCCGCTGGAATGGGTGAAGTGGGCATATGATTGGGACTATGGGGAGCTTAGCGGCCACCATGGTCCTGATGTATGGCAGGCCGGGTTTCTGCGCGATTGGGGCGAGGAGATCCGTCTTAGAGGCTTTGACGGCCATGCGCCTGTCATGCCTTACCTTACGTCCACGGTATCAGGCCACGGCGTTGGCAAGAGCGGGCTGGTGTCGATGGTCTCCGGCTTCATCCTCTCGACCAGGCCGTTCTGTCGCGGGCGCGTGACGGCGAACAGTATCCCGCAGCTCGAGACCACGACATGGCCGGAGATTGTTAAATGGATGCGGCGATGCAAAACCCGGCGCTGGTTTCGCATGACATCAGGTCGTGGCGCGATGAAGATCGTGCATCGCAACAATCCGGAAACGTGGCGCCTCGACGGCATGGCGTGGGACGCAAGCCGGCCGGCCGCGTTCGCCGGGCTTCATGCGTCCACATCGACCGTGTTCTATATCCTGGACGAAGCAAGCGAGGTGCCGCGCATTATCTGCGAGACGGCGCAAGGCGGTTTGACGGACGGTGAACCGATGATGTTCATGTTCTCCAACCCGACCAAAGCCAGCGGCTATTTCTTCGATAGCCACCACGAGATGCGCCATCGCTTCAAGACGTACAACGTTGACAGCCGCACGGCGAGGATGACGAACAAAGTCCTGATTAACCAGTGGATCGAGGATCACGGCCTGGATAGTGATTTCGTCAAGGTCCGCGTGCTTGGAGAATTTCCGGTGACATCTGACAAGCAGTTCATACCGTCCAACATCGTGACCGCCGCACGGGACGAAAAGCGCGAGGTGCTGTTCTCCACGATCGATCCAATCATTGTAGGCGTGGACGTGGCGCGCTTCGGTTCCGATGAAACGACGGTCTACATCAGACGCGGGCGAACTGCTCGGTGGAAAGATCCGATGATCTTTCGCGGTCTCGATACCCACCAGCTATCATTGCGCCTGAAGGCTCTGGCCGACGACATCATGCCAGACGCAATCAACGTGGACGGCGGTGGCGGCCTGGGCGGCGCCGTGGTCGACAACCTGCGCAACTGGCAGGTGCCGAACGTCAATGAGGTGCATTTCGGCGGCGTGTCTCCAGAGGACGATTACGCTGACATGGCTACGTACATGATGGCGTCTATCCGCAAGTGGCTGCAAGGCGAGGGCGTGACTATCCCGAATGATCCGGTTCTATCCCGCCAACTTACCAGCCGCGAATACAAGATGGTTCAAGGCAAGCGTGGGACGGCTATCAAGATCGAAAGCAAGGACGAAATGCGCGAGCACCAGGACAAGAAGGAAAGCCCGGATCGCGCCGATGGTCTCGGCCTTACGTTTGCCGTTCCGGTTGGCCCGCGTGATGTGGAGCGCACCAGGCGCGAAATCAGTGGCGAGCGGTTCTCAAACGTGGTAGGCATTGATTGATAACCGGAGCGCCTTCGCATGACACTGCTTATCATCATCCTGCTCGTGCTGATCCTCGTTGGTGGCCTGCCTACGTGGTCGTATAGCACAAATTTCGGTTATGGCCCGAGCGGCCTAATCGGTGTCGTGCTCGTCATCCTTCTTGTCCTCTTTCTGATGGGCAAGATTTAACCCGAGGAAACTGCCATGAAACTTTACATGATCCTTTACACTATGCACGGCATCGGCGGCGTATGGGGGCCATTGCCCTATGACGCTCACGAGTGCCTGCAACGTATCGCCGTCTGGCAAGTACAGACCGATACAGTGGCTGCAACCGGCATCGGCGTAAAAGGCAACACGGTCCCGCCAGACGCGCAGGCCGAATTGCAAAACTGGCGCATGGCCTGCGAGCTTCATGCGCTGACGCCACAACTGAGCGGCGGCGAAAAGTAATGGACCTTTCATTGCAACTGAAGATCTTCGAGCTTTACGCCACAGGCATGACGCCGGCCGGCATAGCAGAGCGTACCAACGTTTCGCGCGCTGAAATCTGCCGCATGACCGGCCACGTGCATCACGAGATGAGCGCCCAGGCGAAAGAGGAGTGGGATAACCGCCTGACTGGCGGCGTCAGAGGGCTTGACTGATGATCGGCCTTTACAACGAACACATGAGCGACGTATTCGACAAATACCACTTGGACGGCGCACCGTTCGCTGCGGTCCTGCATCGCTTCTCCGATATCGACCACGGCGACCCACACGATCATCCTTGGGGGTTTCGTAGCATCATTCTTCACGGCGGGTATGTCGAGCGTGTGTTTAATCGACTGAACGGCACGAGCCGCCTGATACCTCGCGAGGTCGGCGACAGCTTCGAAATACCTGCGAAGCATATCCACAGGATTGAGGAGCTACCGAATGGCGAGTGCTGGACGCTCGTCCTGCCGCGCGAGACGGAGCGCGTATCCCGTTTCTGGCAGTTCCGCGATAGTGGCATCTATTCTCGTGCGTGGCATGAGAAAGAGTGGACGCTAATGTCCTAGCAGTGCAGTGCATTTCCCTTAACCTGAGAGGAGAATGGCATGACCAATACAATCAACGGCACGAATGGCGATGATGTGATTTATGGAAGCAGTTCCGAACAAGACATCATGCGCGGCAACAATGGCGATGACCTGCTCGCCGATCGGGCCACCGATCATTTTGCCGGAACAGATAAGTTTTATGGTGGCGCTGGCAACGATGAGATGCGCAGCCTGTATGGTGGCGCGCTGATGGACGGCGGGGCCAATGCTGATACATACTTTTTCAAAGCTGGCAAGACAAACGATGTTGGTTGGGACGCTGAAGTATTTTGGACGCCAGGCGACTTTATGACGATCGACAACACAGACGACGGCGTGAACACCCAATGGATTGGCTTCGGCCATCATGAACTACGGATTACCGTCGATGTCGAGGGCGGGGTAACTTCCACCATCACCGTCCACAGCGATCCAGGCGAAGAGTTTAGCCTGAGCGATTTCGACTTCATCTAAGCGCTTGACCAATGCCGCGACGTGGCGCAGTATGATTGCGCAACCTCCCTAAGACTGTTTCCCCCGCACAAACTGCCCGGCCTTAGCGCCGGGCTTTTTATTGACAGCATGGCGGCGAGTGCGGTATGGCTGAGGTGGCCGCATGGGCGCTCCCTTGCCTCGCGCGTGAGGCGAACGCGGGCCACTAACTTTGAAGGAACTCCGGCATGTGCTTTGTCAAGACGCCTGACTACAATCCACCGGAGATCCAGGAGCCTGCAAAGATCGTAGATCCGCAGGTGCAACAGAAGCGAGACAGCACCGTAGCCAAGGCGCGCGCTGCTCAAGGCGCAAACTCCACGATCCTCACGGGCGGGGGCGGCGTCAACACGACGACAAAGACGCTATTGGGGCAATAATCCATGCCCGAACAGGTCAGGCCATTCACGTCGTTTCCGATCCCAAAGAACTACGGCGACCGCGATATCTGCACGACGCGCAAGGATAGGCTTGAGCGTATGCGGACAGAGCGCAGCGAGTTTCTGAGTGAGTGGAAAGACATCTCCGATTACATTCAGATCCGGCGCGGCAAGTATCTGCTTGACGAACAGCGCAAGTTTCGCCGCTCGAAAAAGGTGCTCAACGAAACCGCGACGTTCGCAAGCCGCACGCTCGGCGCCGGTATGCTCGCCGGTGTCTCCTCTCCCTCGCGTCCGTGGCTGAAGCTGACCACGCCTGACCCGGCAATGAATGAGTTTGCATCGGTCAAGCGCTGGCTAGACATTGCGCAACGGATGCTTTACCGCGCGTTTGCCGTCTCGAACTATTACCACGTCAAGCAAACTTCCTATCGTGACATGGGTGATTTTGGGCAAGGCCCAATCATCATGGACGAGGACTTTGAGAACGCGATCAACTGCATCGTGGCGTCGCCTGGCGAATACTTCATGGACATCGATTACCGCGGCATGGTCACGGTTCTCTATCGTGAATTCAAGTGGTCAACGATGCAGTGCATGCAGAAGTTCGGCTATGACAATTGCAGCCGCGTTATCCGTGAGACCTATGACCGCGGCGAGAAAAACGTTTTGTTCGACATCTGTCACGCGATCGAGCCAAACATCTATCAGGAGCGTGGCGCGCTCGGCGTGCGAGGAATGCCGTTTACGTCCGTCTATATCCACCTCGGATCGAGCGGCGATGACGCGGTTATGGAAGTCAAGGGCTATCACGAGAACCCGATCAGCGCGCCGCGGTGGGACGTGCAGAACGGCGACGTATACGGCGATGGTCCTGGCTCGCTCGTTCTCCCGGCCACCAAATCTCTGCAGGCGCTCGAAAAGCGCAACGGTCAGCTTATCGACAAGATGACGGCGCCGACGATGGCGCTTCCGCAGTCGATGCGGCGCGAGGTGCTGAACCACAACGCAGGTCAGCCGACGTATTTCCCGGACAACATGTTCGGGCAGGGCGGCAACGCGCGCGGCTATCAGCTATACCAGATCGACCCAAATGCGGTCACGGTGACAGAACAGCAGATCAACCGCCACGAAATGCGGATCAATACCGGCTATTTCACCGATCTATTTCTGATGCTCGAACAGTCCGACCGTCGCCAGATCACGGCACGCGAGATCGAGGAACGGCACGAAGAAAAGCTTATCGCGCTTGGCCCGGTGCTGGAGCGCACACATTATGAGGGGCTGAACGTTGAGGTCGATCGCGTGTTCGGCATCCTGCTGCGCAAGCGCGTTATCCCGCCGCCGCCGCCTGAGCTTGAAGGCGTGCCGCTCAAGGTCGAGTACACCTCACTGCTTGCCGTGGCGCAGAAGTCCATAGGCGTATCGAGCATGGAACGGTTCGCCGGCTTCGTTGGTAATCTGTCCGCTGGCAATCCTGCTATCCTCGATAAGTGGGATATGGACCAGACCGTTGATGAATATGCCGACCTAATCGGCGTGCCTGCTTCCACGGTGCGCAGTGACGAAGAGGCCGACAAGATCCGCAAGGAGCGCGAGAACCAGCAGAAGGCAGCGCAGGGCATGGCAGTGGCCGCTCAGGGCGCCGATACTGCCAAGGTGTTGAGCGAGACGGATACGGCGCGCGGGGGTAATTCGAACCTGCTTGCTGATATCCTCGGGAGCGCTGGCGCATGATTAGGTTTAAGGTAGACATGCTTGACATAATCTTGGTGGCGGGCGTCCTCTTGCTGTGGTGGCTGTCATGACCGTCAACATGGACGACGACGACATGACGCCAGCCGATCGCGATGAGGTCGCACTCAAGCGCGAGACGGCAAAGGCAAAGGATCGGCGCTATAGCTCCTCGCTTGGTGCCGTACTGTCCACGAAAGAGGGGCGTTGCGTGCTCTATCGCGTGCTAGAAAATTGCGGTATGTTCCGCGACTATCTCGGCGCCACCGGAGAAAGCACATCAGCCCTTGCCGGGCGCCATGTGGTTGCCGTCGCGCTCTGGAGTGAGCTAACATCGTTGTCAGCCGCCAACGTCGCGGACATGATCAAGGAGAATTCGTAATGAACATTTTCAAGTCATTCAATCCTACGTGGGCGCCTGAAGACGGCACGGGCAGCGATACGCCTCCTGCTGCTGCGCCTGCCGTTGAAGCCCCACCCGTAGCCGCCGCTCCTGCCGCTGCGCCTGGGGCCACGATCCTGACAGACAAGACCGCGCCGCCTGCGCCTGCTGCTCCGGCTGAATTCGTCGCCGATCCGGCCAAGACGGATGAAGAAAACGCAGCGGCCAAGGCAGAGCACGACGCCAAGGCAGGAAAGACGGAAGAAAAGCCCGCGAATGACTATCTCGGCGCGCCGGAAACCTACGATCTCAAGACGCCTGAAGGCTATGAAATCGACGCCGAAGTAAAGACCGAATTCGAGACGACCGCCAAGGAAATTGGGCTTAGCCAGAAAGGCGCCGAAAAGCTGGTTGCCATCCAAACCAAACTCCAGGAAAAGCAGGCGGAACGCACGGCGGAGACTATCGCCAATTGGGCCAAGGACGTGAAAGCGGACAAGGAGCTAGGCGGCAACGACTACGACGCCAAGATGGCCGTGGCGCGTGAAAGCCTCTCGACGTTCGGCGATGAGGAGCTAGGCGTGCTGCTCGATAAGACCGGGCTTGGCAATCATCCGTCAATGATCCGGTTCATGTATCGCGCCGGCAAGTCGATGGGCGAGGGCCGGGCCGAACGCGGCGGCGCGTCTGGAGCGAAGGAAGACGCGGCCACAATTCTTTATGGGAAGTAGGCTAGCGCGTCACAATAATATCGTGTAAAGCAAATGCATCATAGCCGTTCTGCCACGCGGTATCAGTTGACGAAACGAAAGGCAGAACGGCTATGGCCACTATTGGCAACACATATCTAAACCTCATTGACATGATGAAGTCCACCGAAGATGGCAAGACGATCGCCACCATCATCGAGCTTCTGAACCTCACCAACCCCATTCTTGACGACGCCATCGCGATCGAGTGCAACATGGGGACGTTTCACCGTCACACCATCCGCACCGGCCTTCCCACTGTCACCTGGGGCGAACTCTACAAAGGTACGCCGCAGAGCAAGTCCAGCAAGCAACAGGTCGATGATACGACCGGCTTCCTCGAAGCTCTTTCCACGGTTGACACTCGCCTCCTCGACATCTCTCCAAATGCTGCCGGCGTCCGGCTCGGTGAAGCCAAGGGCTTTCTTGAGGCCATGTCGCAGGAAATGGCAAGCGCTCTTTTCTACCGCTCTACCGCAACGGCGCCAGAAACCATTCTCGGCCTGTCGGCGCGCTACGGTATCAAGGGAGGCGCAGGCGCAGGCAACCAGATCGTTGACGCTGGCGGCGCTGGCTCCGACAATTCCTCAATCTGGTTCGTGACTTGGGGTGAAGACACCACGTCGCTGATCTACCCGAAGGGAACGCAGGCAGGTGTCAAGCGCGAGGACATGGGCAAACAGCGCATTCTCGACGCGCAGGGCAATCCGTTCTATGCGATGGAAGAAAAATTTACCTGGCACGCCGGCCTTACAGTCAAGGACTTCCGCTGGAATGCTCGTATCGCCAACATCTCGGCCGCCGCGATGGCTGCTGGCACGCTGAAGCTCTACGACTTCCTCGCTGCCGGTTACTACAAGCTTCAGGGCCGCCGCGTGGCGCGTCCAGGCGCTAATATCAAGGGCAGCCCGGCGTCGAACCTCGGCCGCACGGTTATCTATATGAACCGCGACACGCTGGCCTATCTCGACCAGCTTGGCCGCAACGCCGGAGCGTCTGACAGCTTCATCCGCCTGCGTCCGATGGAGGTAGCCGGCGAGGAAATCATGAGCTATCGCGGCATCCCGATCCGCGAAGTCGATGCCTTGCTTTCAACCGAAGCGCGAGTTGTGTAAAAGGACAGCAACTCAACCACAACTCGCAAAGGAATAGGTTCCATGATTTTCGACCGCACTCTAAAACTCTCGGACGCGCAGGCCATCACGGCAACGGCTGTTTCGACCAACATCATCGACCAGGGCGCGCCCGGCACCATCTACAAGGGCGCCGCCGCGCTGGCGCAGGATCTCGGCAAGGGCAAGCGGATCCCGCTTCTGGCGCAGGTCGTGGCGGACATGACGGCGGCTGGCGCTGCAACAATGCAGTTTCAGGTACAGACCAGCGTGGACGCGGCCTTTACCTCTCCAGTCATCCTCTACACGTCTGAAGCCATCCCGAAAGCCTCGCTGGTGGCCGGATATCAGATGGCTGTCGATATCATCCCGCGCCGCACGCTGCGCTATCTCCGCATGAACTACATCGTCGCCACTGGCCCGATGACGGCCGGCGCGGTCACTGCCGGCGTTGTCGCTGCTGTCCAGACGGCATATGTAGCTTAACAGGGAACTCCTCCGGCTCGGGGGAGTTCTTTTGCTATACGAAACATGAACGAGGATTACCGCCATGGTTGACGAAAATGTGTTGATGGTCGTGCTGAATGCCGTCAAGGCGCTCGACGCCAAGAAGGACAGCGACTGGACCGAAAACGGCAAGCCGTCGCTGAAGCGCGTCCGCCAGTTGGCCCGCAACGACACCATCACTCAGGCGCAGCTTGACGAGGCTGTGCCTGACGCTACCCGCCCGAAATTCTCCCAGGATTATCTCGAAGGCAGGGGTGAAATGTATGCCTCCGCCAAGAACGCCGACATGCCGGAGCTTCAGGACCCGGTATCGCAGGTGATGATGATCGCGACCAAAGAAGGTTATGCGTCTGGTTCGCTTCAGAAGCCCGGCGATATCTTCCTGTTCTCCGGCGTGCCTGGCTCGTGGATGCGCGAGGCGTCGAAAGAAGAGATCAAAGCTTACGACGCGAGCCGATCTCAAAGCTGATTGCTCTTGAACGAATATCTGATAACGTGACGGCGGGCTTAGACCCGCCGTTTTCTATAGGAGATTGCCGTGAAAGCCCTTGTCAGCGTTGCCCGCACTGAAGCCGATAAGAAGAAAGAGGCTGAGGCATGGGAGAAGCCGTCTACGTCGGCCATGGACGATTATCCTTATGGTCTGCGCCTCTATCTCGACAATGAGACAATTCAAAAGCTTGGGATTGGTGACTTCGATGCGGGAGATCCGGTGATGATCTGCGCTGAAGGCATGATTACGGAGGACAGCATCAATGTCGCCAACGGCGTTAAGCGCCGGTCGCTGTCTATCCAGATAACCAAGATCTGTCTGGATCAAGAGGGCGAGATGAAAGACGTAGCGACGGAGCTATATGGAAATGGCTAACATCGACAAAGTGAAGATCTGCAACATGGCCCTGGCGAACATCGGTTCAACGCCGGTTGCCAATATCAACGGCATGGACCCAAAGTCGATAGCACTCCGCAATCACTACGACGCCGCTCGGATCGAGGCGCTGGCCGCCGCACCGTGGTCATGCGCCACGAAGTGGAAAACAGGCGTCCAGGTTCCGTCACCTATGCCGCCTTGGAGCTTCGCTTATTCATATCCGGCCGACGCTCTGCGGGTGCATGAAATCCAGCGGACGACGGCGAATGAACGAACGGCGGCCTTCAAGGTCACGCGCAACGCGAGCGGCATCGGCAAGCAGATCAACACCAACCGTGATGAGGCCGTGTTTGTCTACTCGGTCGATACGGAAAACCCGGCTGAATTCGACCTTGATTTCGTTGACGCGCTGGCGTGGCTTCTCGCCTCTAAGATCGCAATGCCAATCACCAAAAACCAAAAGCTCCAGGACGGCGCGTTTCAGAAATGGACGATGCTAAAGGCTATCGCAAGCGCGGCCGATGCAAATCAAGATGAAGAAGAAACGGACACTGAACCGTTTTACCAGTCGGTGAGATAATGCCAGATAGCCGCCTTACACAACCGTCATTCACTGCCGGAGAGATTTCGCCGGATCTCTATAGCCGCAAGGATCTCGCCAAGTATCAGGTGGGTGTGCGGCTGCTTGAGAACATGTACGTTCACGCATACGGCGGCGTTTCAAACCGGCCGGGGCTGAAATTCATGTCTCGCGTCAAGAACAGCACGAAGATCACGCGGCTTGCAAAATTCGAGGCGGCCGACGATCAGGCGTTCTTGATCGAGGAGGGTGATTTATACTTCCGCTATTTCTACCGGGGCGGCGCCGTGGTCGATGGCCTTGGTGATCGGGTTGAGACCGTGACGCCGTACGCAAGCACGGATATCAGCGACCTTTACACGGCGCAGTCGAATGACGTGCTGACGATCGTGCATCCAAATTTCCGTCCTCGGGAACTGCGCCGCACCGCGCCGACGGTTTGGGATCTGTCGGCAGAGCTTGATTTCTCTCCAAGCGCGACGGCTCCGGTGTCGCTGTCGCAGGTAACGACTGAAGGCTATACCGGCTACAGTTCCGACAAACTTCCGCAGGCATACGTATACCGGGTTTCAACGCTCGCCTCGAATGGTGAGGAAAGCAAGCCGTCCGTGACCGTGGCATCTGATGATCTGGTGTTCGGGTTTGAGAAAAACTACGTCGATCTGTCTTGGCCTGCCGTCGCCGGGGCAACCGGCTACAATGTCTACAAGCGCGAAAATGGCGTCTATGGCTTCATCGGCTACACTGACGGCGACGTGACGTTCCGCGACGATGGCATTCAGCCGTCGTTTGCCGATGGGCCTATTACCGCGCGCGATCCTTTCAATAGCGGCGTGAACAATCGCCCATCCGTCGTTTCGTTCTGCCAGCAACGGCGCGTGTTCGCCGCCACGCTGAACAATCCGCAAACAATCTGGATGACAGCCAGCGGTAACTTTTCTTCCATGCAGGTTTCAAAGCCGGCCAAGGATGACGACGCGGTGACGTTCACGCTCGCAGCGCAGAAGAAACAAGACATCTTTCACATGGTCGCGATCGAGAAAGGGCTGATCGTCTTCACGCGCTCCGGCGAATGGCGTGTGACTGGCCGCGATGGCGACGTTATCACGCCGTCGTCAATCCTGCCTGAGCCGCAAAGCTTCTATGGCTCAAGTTCGGTGCTCAAGCCAATCATTGCCGGTGAGCAGTTGCTGTTCGTGCCGTCATCTGAAAAGGCGGTGCTTGAGATGGAGTATTCAATCCAGATCGATCGCTATCACGCCAACAATCTCGCTCTCCTCGCCAATCACCTGTTTAAAGATCGGTCGATTATCGCGTGGGATTATGCCTCAAAGCCAAACGGGATTATCTGGTGCGTGATGAGCGATGGAACGGCGTTGTCGCTGACGTATCTTAAGGAGCATGACGTTTGGGGGTGGGGTCGCCACTCAACCAAAGGCCAGTTTCTTGACGTGTGCGTTGTTCCGGAAGGCTCGATCGATACGGCCTATTTCATCGTCGGCCGACTTGAGAACAACGTCTACAAAAAGAACATCGAATATCTGCCGCAAAGATCGGTCTCGCAGGTCTCGGCGTTCTATGTTGACGCAGGGCTGACCTACCGCGAGGGGCAAAGCTTCACGGTGACGGACAACATCAGCAAGGTTACGCTGCCGGCGCATGGGTATTCGAACGGCGATGAAATCCAGATTACCGGGTGGAATTATCTCAATCCGGACGGCGATGTCGTCGGATCTCTTTCCGGGCGTTATATCGTCTCGACGGCGACGACAAACACATTCATTCCTACGCAAGACGGCGTTCCGGTCGATATCGCGCAGTTTGCCCCCTATTACTTCGACGCGCCTGCGACCGCGCTGCTCTGCACCGATACAGTGACCGGGCTTACTCATCTGGAGGGGCGCGCGGTGGTTTGTCTGTGCGACGGCATTGTATACGAGGGCAAGGCCGTGACGGCTGGAAGCGTGTCGTTCGATAGAAGTTTTGCCAATATTCATGTTGGCCTGCCTTACACCTCAACCATTTACACGCTCGATATGGTGAACCCGCAAGCGAACACGGTCGGCATAAAGCGGGCGATCCCGCGCGCCTTCATCCAAGTTGCGGATAGCCGGGGCTTCATGTTCGGGCCAACTCCAGATAAAGTGTGGGCCTATGAGGGCAGGACTGACGAGAACTATGACGAGCCGGAACGGCTTCACTCTGCCATCATCCTTTGCGAGTGGGTGCAGGATTGGGAGGAGGAGACAGCGGCAGCGGTCATTCAAACGCAGCCCTTGCCGCTGACGGTGCTCTCCTTCACGCTCGAAGAGGTCTATGGTGGGTAGTGTCGTGCCTTATGAGGAAAGCCATCGTGCGGTCATCCTCGGCAATCTGAGAGAGGTAGACGAGCGCGAGCTTTACATGCTGACGCGGCTATCCCCACCTAGCGCCTTCGACATGACGGCATCTGGAGCGGTTCGCATGTGGAGCGGCTTCGAGGGTGGCGAGCTTATCTGCGTGTTCGGCATCAATCGCCGCACGCCTCTTTCCACGGTCGGCGTTCCGTGGCTGATCGGAACGAATGCGATCGAGCGGCACTATCGCACGTTCGGCAAACACTCCATCAAATATGCGCGGCTGTTCGAGCAGGCGTTTCCGCAAATGGAGAATTTCGTCCTCGCTGAAAACCACATAACGGCACGCTGGCTTAAGTGGCTTGGATTTGATATGGGTGAGCCTACGCCTATGGGATTTTCTAACGCGCCGTTTATCCGCTTCACAAAGGGTTTTTGACATGTGCTTTGCAGCGCTCGGCGCACTTCCCGCCATCTCCTCGCTGGTCGGCCTTGCCGGCACTGCCGTGTCAGCCATCGGTCAAATCCAGCAAGGGCAGGCAGCGCAAAAGGCTGCTGACTTCCGCGCCAAGAATAACGCCATGCTGGCAGAGGACGCATTGAAGCGAGGGGCCGAAGAAGAAGAGGCGCAGCGCCGCAAGAACAATGCACTCCTCAGCCGTCAGAAAGCGGTCATGGCGGCCGGCAATGTCGATATCGGCTCCGGTTCTCCGCTGAACATTCTCGGCGACACGGCCATGCTCGGCGAGCTTGATGCGATGCGTATCCGCGACAACTCCAAGCGCGAAGAACAGGCGTTGCTTGCTGATGCGCAGGTAGCGAGGATGGAAGGCGATAGTGCGCAGAGTGCTGCGACCATGGGCGCGTTCGGCACTATCCTTGGGGGCACGAAAGATCTACTTGCCTCGTCGTGGTACAAGACCGGAAGCAACAATTCGAGCGGATGGAACGGCCTTCGCACTGTGACGGGGAGTTAATTTATGCCTTCTGTACCTGTCTATGATCCAGGCGGCACGCAGCGCACCAACGCAATGCGGCCTATTCAGGTCTCCGCCGATACGTTCGGGGCGGCGCAGGGGCGCGCGCTCCAGAATGTCGGCGCCAATATCAGCGATGTGGCCGGCGCCTTCCGCGAAGAAGAACAGAAGAACGACGCCGCGCAGGTCATGGACGCTTACACAGACGGCTCGCGCCGTATCCGTCAAGCGATGTATGCTCCTGAAACCGGACTGCTGAACAAGCAAGGTGCCAACGCCAAGGGCGTCACGCAGTCGGCCGAGCGAACATCTGAAACCATCGGCGCCGAAATCATGGGCGGCCTGAAGACGGACGAGCAGAAGCTTGCCTTTCAACGCATGTGGGCGCGCAAGAGCGAGAGTGTCGGCGATACAGCGGCGGGCTTCGAGTTCAACCAGGCCAAAGCCGCGCGCACCGAGGCCAAGACTTCCGCGCTGTCGAATATTCAGGATGATGTTGTCGTCAATTACAACTCGCCGAAAGCACTTGCCGCGAACATGGACGCCGCGCGGGCGATGATCCGCGCCAATCCGGACGGCCTATCTGACGAGGGTGTGAAGGCGCTCGAACGTGGCAGCATCTCGGCGCTTCACCTGTCGGTCATTCAGCGTATGGTGCAGGACAGCCCAGGCCAAGCGCTCGATTATTACGAGGCGCACAAGGCTGAGGTGAACGGCGCGGACCACGCCAAAGCATATACGATAATTGACAGCGTTTCGCGCGCTCGATCGGCGGATACCGCCGTCAAGGACATCGCCAGCACTGGCCCGACTATCTCGATTTTCAAGGCGGTCGAGACGGCCGAAAGCGCTGGCGATCCTACGGCCACGTCTGACGCTGGCGCACAAGGCTTGATGCAGGTCATGCCTGACACCGCGCGCGAGGTCGCCGGGCAACTCGGCATGAAGAACGTTGCGGCCATGACTGACGAGCAGTTGTCAACGTATTGGGCGACGCCGGAAGGGCAGAAGGCAAACCGCACGATCGGCGCCTCATATCTCAACAAACAGTTGGTCGCCAACAATGGCGATCTTGAAGCCGCGCTTATCGCCTACAATGCCGGGCCGCAAAATGCTGAGAAGTTTCTCAACAGCGGCCGGGATTATTCCGTGTTGCCGAAAAGCTCGGAGACCTATGGCTATGTCAAGAAGGTCATGGGCGCCTATCTCGGCGTGGATCTGAGCGGCAAGACGGAAGAAGAAGGCTCGAAGGGTATTCAGCAAGCCGTGCGACCGGGCGCTGTCGGCAATCGCTATGCTGGTGACAGCGCTGCGTTTCTGATGACGAAGCTGCACAAGGACAAGCCGGCGAGTTACATCAACGACATGCAGCCTTTGCTTCGCGACGGGCTGGCTGCGATGATGAATGACGCACCTGATTACGTGAAGGGCGGACTTGATATTCTGTCGGGGGCGCGGTCGAACGAGCGCCAAGCCGAACTATGGGCGGCGGCGCTCAAGAAATACGGCTCGCCTGAAGCCGCTCGTAAGTGGGTGGCTCCTCCAGGCAATAGCCAGCACAACAAAGGATCTGCCGCCGATCTAGGCTGGAACGGCGGAGAATATTCCGGCGCGCCGAAAGAGGTCAAGGATTGGGTGGCCGCAAATGCCACGCGCTACGGCCTGACGTTTCCGCTCGGTAATGAAGACTGGCACATTGAGACTGAAGGCGCTCGCAAGGGCGCCCGTGTCAATCGTGACGACGTGGCGACGGCCAGAATTAACCAGGCGTTCACAGACAAGCCCGTGGAAGGTCGCGACGCCATCAATGACGCTATGAGCCAGAACATCGGCCGCGTTGCCACGGACGGGCAGGGGCCATCGGCCGCGGCCCTATATACGCAGATTAATCAGCCGTTCACGGTCGAACAGTCGAAATCAAATATTGATGACTGGCTTGATGAGGCGCGGGAGCGTTACGCGGACAATCCGCCGCTGCTTGCTGAGGTCGAACGCCAGTTGACGCAGAAGTGGAACGGCGACGTTAAAGACGCTGAGTTTCAAAAAGACCAGTTGTCGAAAGAGGTGTTTGGCAAGATCCTGCAAGGGCAGTCAGTTAAGGATATGCCTGTATCCGTGCTTCAGCAGCTTGGCGAGGAGCGGGTTAACAAGCTGATCACGGTTGAAACCAAGTTCGGCAAGGACGGCGACGATACATCTGACGAAGGCACCTATTACGAATTAAGCAAGCTGCGGCCTGAGCAGTTGAAGGATATCGATCTGATCGATTATGCCGACAAGCTTTCGAAGCAGGACTTCAAGATGTGGGCCGATCGGCAGGCCGCCGTTACGCGCACCAATACGAAGGACGAAGCAAGCTCCGGAATGCGGACGCGGACGCAGATCGTCAGTGGTATGGCGGATACGCTCGGCCTGAAGACTGAGCCGGGCAGCGAGGGCGCAAAGACCATGGCGCTGTTTAACCGCGCGATGGACCAAAGCATAGCCGCGTACACTGCGCAGAACGGCAAGGCTCCGGACGCGATCGAGATCCAGAAGCTTGCGGACGGACTTGTGATTGAAGGGACAATTCAAAAGGATTGGGCAACTGATCCGTCTAAGATGGTGTTCGAGCTGACGCCGGAGGAGAAGGCAAACTTCACGGTTGCCGAAACGGTTACGGATATTCCGGAAGACAAGCAACCGGCCGTGGCGACCGCATACACAAAGATCTTTGGTGACGCCCCAGGCGAAGATCCGGCCGTGGGCTTCTACAATGACATGGTGCGCGTTGGTCTCGGCGCAGCGCCGGAGCCACCTGAAAATCTCGTGCCGCAGATCCGGCAGATGTTCGCGAAGAAATACAATCGCGCCCCTACCGCCGCAGAGCAAGCCGATATATACAGGAGGTTAATTCTTAAAGCGACGGGGCAGTAATGGCCGACGAACAGTCACTATTCGATAGCGTCTTCACCGAAATGGATAAGGGCGGCACGTACAAGCCAGATCCGACACCAACGGCCAACCCGCTCCTGTCTGACGCGATCGATGAAGTCGGCACGATTGCCAAGCTTCCGCAGAACATCGCGGCGATCAAGGCCAAGGACGCCAATCCCGACCAATACCAGAAGCTTAAGGCGATGTCCGATAAGGTCGGGCTTGATGTCGGCTTTGTTGACCGCAACTTTCCGGAGCTTGAACGGCAGCAGAAAACCAAGGATATCCAGGATATCGGCGACAAGGTGCCGGAGCTTGGGCAATGGTTTGCGCAAGGCGACAATCCCGCCGCAATCAAGGTTGATGAGCTTCGCCATCTGTCGGGGCTTGGGTGGATGGCCGCTTCGTTCGGTCAATCGTTCTCGGCTGGCCGCGATCAGGTCGAGTTCGGCCGCGTGTCTACGGACGCAATGCGCGGCGTGGCAACTCCTGACGAGCTTGCGCGGGCTGACCAGCTTTTCAACGGCATGGAACCGCGCACTTATGGCGCCGATAGCTGGCTGCAAGATGCGTGGGTAACGACGGCGCAGCAGTTGCCAACCCTCGCCTCATATCTGTTTGAGAGTGCCAAGGGCGGCGCGGCTGGCTTCGCTGGTGGCGCGGCTACCGGTGCAACGTGGGCAGCGGTCGCCGGGCAGCTTGGCCCACAGGCCGCAACGCCTGAAGAAGTAGTAACGGTGCCTGGTGCTGCGCTTGCTACTGGTATGTGGACCGGGCGGGCAGGCGCCATCTCGGCGGCGTATCTCTACAGCTTTCAACAGACCGCTGGCCCGGCTTATTTCCAGTTCAAAAACATGAAGGACGAGAACGGCGTTCCGATGGACGACGACGTTGCCAAGGTGGCTGCCTACGTTACCGGCGCGCTCGGCGCTGGCCTTGAAGTGGTAGGCACTGAGAAGATTGCGTCGCTCGTTCCTGGTGCCGACAAGCTGACCGGCATGTTTACCAAGGACGCGGTTGCTCAAGCGCTGACTATTCCAAGCGTGCGCGAGGCGTTCAAGACGTTCGCGAAAGGCGTCGGCGAGGCTGGCATTACGGAAATCAGCACTGAAGTCGCACAGCAGGCCGTGCAGATCTTCACGCAGGAAATGGCGAAGCAATATGCCAACACGCAGCAGGGCGCGCAGTTCGGCGCCATCGGCGCTGATGAGGTAGCGTCGCAGTTGCTCGATACGGCCAACCAGACCGCAAAGACGATGGTAATTCTTGGCCCGGCGCTGGCTGGTACGCGGCTCGGCGCCGATCTGAAGAAGGCCAATTCAGCCGGGCGTGATAGCGTCATCATCGACACGATCGTGCAGCACGCGGTTGAAGATGAGCTATTGAAGCGCCTGCCAGAAAAGGCGCAAGAGGGCGTCAAGCATCTCGCGGAAGATGGGCCGGTGCCCGGCGTGTTCGTTCAGCCTGAAGGCATCAAGACGCTTTTCCAGAACGTCGAGGACATGAACCAGTTCATTGATGCGGTCGGCATCCGCGACGAATGGAACGAGGCATCCGCGATCGGGCGCGACGTGCATATTCCAATCGATGTTTTCTATGCGAAGATCGCGGCGACGCCAGCGGCCGAAGCGCTGCGACCGTATATGAAGATCAACCCGGACAGCATGACGATCAGCGACGCTGAAGTGTTCAACGAAGCATGGCAGGCGGCGCAGGAAAGTCTTGTGTCCGATCACCAGGCACAGTCTGAGGTATCGGCCAAACAGACCAGCGGAACGGAATTCATTGCTGACGACGTGAAACAGAAGGCTATGGACGCCGGGATTGTGCCTGACCAGGCGGCGCAATACTCCAAGCTCTATTCGACGTTCTTCCGCGTGATGTCGGAACGGACCGGCTTTGACCCGCAAGAGATTTACAATCGGTACGGCTTCGATATCAACCGGGCTTTGCCGGGTGGAACATACAAGCCGCTCGATGCGCTCGATATCTCGCTTGCCGCTGTTCGAAGTGGTCGTATTCCGTCCATCCGCAAGCAGGTCGAGAAAGCCAAAGGAGCGTCGCTGCTCGATCGCGTGGCAGAGCGTGGCGGCATTGAAGACACAGGCGGCGAGCTTAAGGCCATGGGCCTGAAGGGCAAGAGGTTTGTCCGTCCGCCAAAGAAGAACGGCGACATGCGCGGCGGCGCGTCGAACGCGAACACTGCCGACGATATGGCACGCCAGCTTTGGGAGGAGGGATATTTCCCGAACCTGCAAGAGCGTCCGACGCCGAACGATCTATACGACGCGATCGGCGAGGAGCTTGGCGGACAGAAGCGCTATTCTGCGCAGGTGCAGCAGGGCGCCGATATCGCGGAGCTTGGCGGACTTGTCGCCTTCGCCGATACGCTTGACGAGTTGGGGCTTGATCCGGCGCGCATGAGTGACGAGGAAATCAAGGCCGAGATTGCCAAGGTCACGAATAGAGACGCGACCAGTGGGGCGATGTTTCAGGGGCGGGAGTTGTTCCAAGGCGGCAAGCGCGGCTCCATCCAGCTTTCCGAAGGTCGGTCGGTCATCAATCTGTTCGATGAAGCGAACCTTTCGACGTTCCTGCATGAAAGCGGCCATTTCTTTCTTGAGGTGTTCAAGGATCTGGCGAGCAGTCAGGGCGCTCCCGGCGAGTTGATGACGGATTGGGCGATCACCAAGGACTATCTCGGCATAACGGAAGCCGACACAATTCCGGTTGAAGCACACGAGAAATTTGCGCGCACCTTCGAGGCGTATCTATTCGAAGGCAAGGCGCCATCTCCGGAAGTCGCGAGCATCATGGCCCGGTTCCGCTCGTGGCTGGTGTTCGTCTACAAGCAGGTGCAAGCGCTCAACGCTCCGATCAATGACAAGATCCGTGGTGTCATGGACCGGCTGATTGCGACGGACAGCGAAATCCATGCGGCCACCACGGCGCCGGAATTCAAGCCTGTCTCGGCGCTGCGCGAGTTCATGACTGATGCGCAGTGGCAGGACTATCAGGCCGTCGCCGGGCGCGCGGTCGATGGTGCCAAGCGGCAAATGGACGCTCGCATGATGGCCGATGTGGCGCGCGAGACATCGGCGGAATGGCGCGAGGCAAAGCGCGAAATCCGCGAGCGCGTCACCGCTGATCTTTCGCAGCAGCCTGTTTATCGCGTCATGAACTATCTTCGCACTGGAGAATGGGGCGGCAACGCTGGCCCGGCTGAGCGGCTGTTTCTCGATCGTGATGATATCGTTTCAGTCATGGGCGAGGGCGCTCTTGAACGTATGCCTCGCTCGGTCCCGCCGATGTATCGCGCAAAGGGCGGCGTGCATCCGGACTACATGGCAGAGCTTTTTGATTTCTCCTCCGGCCATGAAATGCTCACGCAGATGATGAGTGTGCCGTCTCTTGGTCGCGCGATCGCCAGCGAAACCGATGTGCGCATGAAGGAGAAATTCGGCGACCTGATGGGCGATGCTGTCGCGCGTATCCGCGAGGCGACGGAAGCAATGACCAGCGACGAAACCGGCGAGCTTCTAAACAAGGAGCTTGAGGTGGCCGTGCGTAAGGGCATGGTGGCGACGAAACTGCGAAAGGAAGATGCGCAGCGTGCGGCGCGGCGTCTGATCCGTGATAAGCCTATCCGTGAGGCTATGCGGCAAAAGCTTTACATGAACGCCAACAGCAAGGCGGCGCAGGACTTCGAGCGGGCTGTGTTCAAGCAGGATTGGAAGGCTGCGGTTGAGGCCAAGCAGCGCCAGCTTGTCAACCATTACATGGCGCTCGAAGCGGTCAACGCGAAAAAGGACGTTGAAAGCACGATCAACTATCTGGCAAAATTCACCGGGCGCAAGCGTCCGACGAAGATCGATGCGGAATATCTCGATCAGATCGAGGCGCTGCTAGAGCGGTTCGACTTCCGCAAGTCCATATCTCTCACTGAAGGCCAGCGCAGAACGAAGCTTGCCGCGTGGATCACAAAACAGGAGGAGCTTGGCGCAATCGTCCAGATCCCTGACGCGCTGCGAGACGACGCCTTCCGCAAGCCTTACCGCGATATGACTGTGGACGATCTTCTAGGGCTGCGCGATACCGTGAAGAACATTGAACATCTGGGGCGGCTCAAGGATCGGCTGTTGTCGAACAAGGCCGCGCGCGAGTTCGCCTCTGCGCGCGATGAGGTCGTAGCATCTATCCAGGCATCGCAGGCAGAAAAGAAAACACCGGCAACGCGCAACCCTACTGAGGGCGACAAGGCACTTTCTCTCCTCAAGAGCGCTGACGCCTCGCTGATGAAGATCGAGCAAGTGATTGACTGGATGGACGGCGGCGACGTGAACGGGCCACTTAACCGGACGATCTGGCGGCCTATAGCGGACGCACAAGCGCGCGAGAACGATCTACAGGCCAAGTATACGGCTAAGTTCATCCGCACGCTGGAGAAGCTTGACAAGCGGCGCCTTAACGAAAGGGTTGGCGCTGAAGGCGTGACGCAGAAAATGCACCGCTCGGAAGTCATGGCCGTAGCGCTGAACCTCGGCAATGAGGGCAACCTTGACAAGATGAAGCGCGGCGAGGTGTGGGACGATGCGACGATCAAGCGTCTGACCGACAATCTCAACGCCGAAGAATGGCAGGCCGTTCAAGAGATTTGGGATATCGTCAACGAATTGTGGCCGGAAATCGCAGCATTGCAAAAGCGTCTGACCGGCGTTGAACCTATCAAGGTCCAGCCGCGCGAGGTCGATACGCCATATGGAAAGCTGCAAGGCGGCTATTATCCGCTGATCTACGATCCAAACCGATCGGCTGATGTTGAGGATCGCAACGCGGCAAACGCTGACAAGATGTTTGAGAACACCTATCTGCGCCCGGATACGTTTCACGGCTTCGTCAAGGAACGCACGAAGGCTTACACTCGTCCGTTGCTGTTCGATCTGGACGCGGCCGGCAATCACCTGATTTCCGTCATTCATGATCTGACACATCGCGAGGCGATCATTGACGCAAACAAGATGCTGACGAATGCCGACGTGCGGGCGGAGATTGAAAACCGCTACGGCAAGGAAATCTATCGCCAGTTTGTGCCGTGGCTGCAGGCAATCGCACATGACCGCACAGAGAACGACGGCCTTAGCGCGGTCAACAAAGTGCTGCGCGGCGTGCGTTCACGGGCAACGATGGTCGGTATGGGCTTCAGGTTGTCCACCATGATTACGCAGGTGGTCGGCTATTCGTCCTCGGCTGAAATGGTCAACCCCAAGGCGCTTGCAGGCAGCATGAAAGATTTTATGCGCCATCCGCTGGCGTCGAGCGCGATGGTGAATGAGCTATCGGGAGAAATGCGACATCGGTCGGCAAACCTTGACCGCGATATCCGCGACCAGATCCGCAAGCTGACCGGCAAAAACGCCGTGCTCGATCAGGTGCGCAAGTTCGCCTATGTCGGTATCGGCTACATGGATCGCGTCGTGACCGTGCCGACGTGGATGGCGGCCTATAAGGAGCACTTGGCGCAGTATCCCGGCGATAAGGACGGCGCAGTTGCCAAGGCTGATCAAGTCGTGCGGCTTACGGGTGGCTCTGGTGGCGCCAAGGATCTCCCGGCGATCATGCGCGGGCCGGAAGGCGTCAAACTCTTGACGATGTTCTATTCGTATTTCTCGGCCTACTATAACAGACAGCGGGCATGGGGCCGCGACGCTCGGCGCGCGATCGAGAACGGCGAGTACTCTGACTTTCCGTCTCTGCTCGCTCGGCAAGTGTTCATGACGATTGGCCCGGCGCTCCTGGCCGATTTGATCGTCGGCAAAGGTCCGTCCGGCGATGATGACAGTTGGGCGAAGTGGGCGGCGCGCAAGGTGGCGTTTTATCCGCTCATTGCCGTGCCTCTGGTGCGTGACGCCTTCGGGGCGGTTGATAGCGGGTTCGGCTACAATCTCTCGCCGGCCGGCCGCACCGTGTCGGAAATCTTCGTTGATCCTATCAAGATGATGGAGAAGATCATCAATCCAGATAAGGACGTGAGCGCGCGCGAGTTGGTCAAGCAAACGCTGGAGACAACCGGCTATGCGCTGAAGCTTCCGACTGGACAGCTTGCCACGACGACGAATAATGTTTGGAAAGCCATCGAACAAGACGATTTCAAACTGTCGGATCTTGTGCTAACAAGGCAACATAAATAGGTCGCTGCCACCGGCCCTTCACCTTTTCTCTTGCTTGAGGCAGCGACAATATGACCGTCAACACAGGGCTAATGCTCTCCGGACCCTTCGCCGCTGACGGCTCAAACAAAGATTGGGATTTTGGCTTCAAGATTACAGCCGAAAGCCAGGTGCTTATCTTGGTGGGGGATGACACCAACGGTCTGAACCTGCAATACATCACATCCGGGTATACGGTTGATCCTCAATACATAGACAACAACACGGGCGGCGTTGTCGTTTATCCGGCTGTCGGCTCGGCGGTCATCGCCGGAAAACAGGTGTGGATCTCAACGCGCATTAACTACGAGCAGGATACCGACTTCACGGCGCAGGGCAGTTTCTCGCCGCTACTGCATGAGCAAGCGCTTGACTTTCTGTCGCTCCAGATCAAGCAGCTTGCGCGTGAGGCGCAATATTCCGTCAAGGTGCAGGTAGGTGCAACGCCGCCAGTCATTACGGAAACCATTCTTGAAAATCATGTGATCGTCGGCGGGCCTGACGGCACACTCATCAATGGGCCTGACGTTGAAAGCATCGAGCAGATCGGCGATTTGCACGATGAGATTATTGCGATCGCGGCCATCGCCGATAGCATCCCTCCCGTCGCTCTGGCTATCCCGCAAATAACGACTGTTGCCGCCAACATTACCGACGTGACGAATTTTTCCGACGTGTATCTAGGGCCGTGGGCGGTCGATCCCGTACTGAGGAATGACGGCTCCGCGCTTCATGCCGGCGATATGTATTTCTCAACCACGCTCGGCAATATCCGCGTTTACTCCGGCGCGTCGTGGGCGTCTCCCTTCGCGCTGTCTTATGGTGGCATTGTGCAGGGGCAGGCGACGGCGACGGGCGGACAGACCGCCTTTGTGCCTGGCGCCTTTACTGATATCGCCGTATTCAAGAACGGCATCAAGATGGCGGCCGGGAGCTACACGGCGGCCACGCCAAACATTACGCTCGCCGTTGGTGCGACGGTCGGCGATATTATTTCATGGCTCGGGTACAATGCCACGTCGGCCGTTACGTCCTACACGAAGTCTGAAGTTGACGGGCTACTTATCGCGTCGGACGCCGCCGTTCTAGCTCAAGCCGTCCTGCTGGCTGAAACCGGAATGCAGGATATCGCCGGGCCGATCACCTCTCCCGCCTACACTGAAACCGCTATCGACGGCGTTCGCCCGTTGCGCTTTTCGAATTTTCTGGCGCAGAGCGGCGGCGACGAGCAGGCGGCGTTTCAGGCGGCAATCAACAAACTCTATACGGACAGCGGCGAATACCGCCATGACCTGGATCTTGAGGGCTTCAACATCAATCTTTCCGCCACGGTATTCATCCCGAACACTGGAGGATCTGCCCGGCGCTCGATCTACAACGGCAAGCTGACAGCGGTCGCAAGCGCATCGTGGGCCATCAACAGTTACATGATCGACGGCATGTCGGCGCTTAGCAGTTCGAGCGATTTGCATATCATCAACGTTTCGATGATCGGGAGTAGCCTCGCCAACTGGATTAAATATGACACATTCGATTTGTTCCTGACCGATTTTCGCGGGCGCAATAACGCGCTTGATAATCTGTATGGCATTGACTGCGGCATCGACGGGCACTTGCAGATTTGTGGCGGCTGTTATTTCCTCGTCAATGACGGCGCGATTTTGCCAGCAGCGCGCGTTCGCAATGGCATTCGCTGCCGCGGCGGTGATAACAAGGTCATGGGCGCAACGTTCGCTTATTTCTCAGTCGGGATGAGGTTCGACGGCGGGACAAACATCCTGTCGCACGTCCACGTTTTCCAGGGGGCAAGCGGAGGCGGCGACACGCCCGAACACACGCAAGGCATCAAGTTCACTGCCGGGCAAGTCGGGAGCGTGATCAACAATCTGTATCTGGATAAATGCTTCATCGAGATCTCGAACGAAAGCGCCGTTGGTGCGGTGAGCCTGGGCGGGTTGACCGTCAACAACGTCAAGACGTTGCTGAATAGCGGTGAGGCCAGCTTTGGCTTTATCACTTGTCGGGACTACCAGGCGAGTACGGGCTTGCTTATTCTCAATGTCGTGGTCACAAATTGCGCCTTCCGCAATGACGGCTCCGCCTTGGCTTATCCTACAAAAATCCAGCCGTCCGGCAACTTCGATCGGACTGGCATTGACGGTATCTATTTTGCCAACAACACATTCGCGAACAACATCCAGCCACAGGCGAACCCTATCCGCCTGAAGAAGGATTTCGCCAGTTCGCTGCAACACACGTTCGACTTTACGAACATGCTGCCATTCAGCGCCCGTATAGGCGACTGCATCGGCATTGTTACGCGCGAGCGCACCACGGCCAATCAGGCGAGCATGGAAGCGGCGAACATCAACGTCGCGGCGAACACCATTCGCATCGATAGCAGCGTGGCATGGGGCGGGACGCTGATCGTTACCGCCACGACAAACAAAGCAGATGCAAACGGCATCATACTCTAGGAGAATAGAATATGCCTTCGGTTGGAGATGTGGCGCCAAAGTGGCTTGAGGCTCTTGTGGATGGCAAGTTCCTGAAGGCTGGCCCTAATGGGACGGTCATCATGGGTGATGCTGTTGTTGGGACGGATACGGCTGCTGAAATTATGACCAAGCTCCAGACGGTGGACGGCTCTGGCTCGGGCTTGGACGCGGATCTGCTCGACGGGCAGCACGGCGCCTATTATCTGCCGGCCGCCACGTATACCGCCGCTGATGCTCTCGCCAAAATCAAGACGGTAGACGGCGCGGGTAGTGGGCTAGACGCCGAATTGCTGGCCGGCGCCTCGCTCGATACAAGCACAACGCTTGCGTCCAACAGTGACGCGCGTGTGCCGACACAGAAGGCGGTCAAGGCGTATTGCGATGCGCTGATAGGCGCCAACGACGCTATGGTGTTCAAGGGCGTTCTTGACTGCTCGGCAAATCCGAACTACCCGGCCGCCGATCGTGGTTGGACCTATCGCGTGTCCGTCGCCGGTAAGATCGGTGGCGCGTCTGGCGTGAACGTCGAGAACGGCGATATGGTTATGTGCATGACCGATGGCACGGCGGCGGGGAACCAGGCCACGGTTGGCGCGCAGTGGGCTATCATCCAGCTTAATCTCGACGGCGCGCTGACGACGGCAAACCTCGGCGTGACCGTGCAAGGATATGACGCCGGGCTGGCCGCGTTCGCTGTCTTCAACACCAATGGTCTTTTCGTACAGACCGCAAATAATACCTATGTGGCGCGGTCGATCGCCGGGACTGCAAGTCAGATTGCCGTAACCAATGCGGACGGCGTTGCGGGCGACCCAACACTCTCCCTCACTGGCGCCATCGCCACGATTGCGGCGGCTGGTATTGGTGCGTTCTCGAACTACCTCGCGGGTTTGACGCTATCAAACAACGTCGCAGACGCCACCAACGATATCGATGTTGCGGCAGGGATTGCCGCGAACAGCACCAACGCGGATCTTATGGTGCTCGTTGGAGCCCTTACCAAGCGGCTCGATGCTGCCTGGGCCGTAGGGACAAATCAAGGCGGTCGCGACACTGGCGCCATCGCTGATGGCACATGGCATATGTATCTCATCAAGCGCCCTGACACTGGCGTTGTGGACGTTATCTTCAGCGCCTCGGCTTCGGCTCCGACCCTGCCGACGAACTATACCCTATATCGCCGGATAGGTTCGATTATACGGGCGGGTGGCGGGCTTGTCGCCTTCACGCAGGACGGCGACGTGTTTACGCTCGTTAATTTTTCCAACGAAATCAGTTCGACCAATCCCGGAACATCCGCGGTGACTGCTGCAATCGGCGTGCCGACTGGTTTGCGGTTGCGCGCTCGCATTATGCAAACACTGATCGAGACGGTCGGGAACACGACATCGTACTATCTGCTTGTCAGCGACCTGGCTAATGCCGACGCAGTTCCAAGTGTCTCAATCTTTACTGCGCTTCTACAGAATGACGCGGCGCTGGCGAGTGCTCGCGCCACTGGCTGGTATGAGGTGTTCACGAACACGTCGGCGCAGATCCGCTATCGCTTATCCGCGTCTGATGCTACGCTTACCACTCGCATCAGCGCGCGCGGGTGGGTGGACACGCGCGGACGGTAATTTAACAGGAGATGACTATGGACCGCGCCAAATTCTTTCCAGCCGTTCGCGCTTCAGTGTTTGGCGGCAAGCTCAGCCAGGCCCAAGTAGACGGCATGAACGCCATCCTTGACGAGTGGGAAACGCGCGGGCTGACTGATGACCGCTGGCTTGCCTATATCCTCGCCACTCCGATGATTGAGACTGGCGGCAAGTTTGAGCCGATTTCGGAAAACCTGAACTACTCGGCTAATGGCTTGGTGGGCACATTCCCAAAATACTTCACGCCGCAGGTGGCGGTTTCTTACGCACGCAATCCTGTGAAGATCGCCAATCGGGCCTACGCAAACCGCATGGGCAACGGCGATGAGGCGAGCGGCGACGGGTGGAAGTATCGCGGGCGCGGCCTATGCCAGATCACCGGCCGCGACAATTACAAGCTTTTTGGGATTGCCGATGACCCTGACAAGGCGCTGCAGATGGGCTGCGCTGTTCGCATTATGCTTGATGGCATGATCAACGGGCGCTTTACCGGCAAGAAGCTGGCCGACTATTTCACGGCGACGAAAACCGATTGGGTCAACGCGCGCCGGATTATCAATGGGCTGGACCGGGCGAACGATATCGCCGCCTATGCCAAGAAGTTTCTTGCTGCGATCGAGGGCGCGGGGGCATGATACCCTCTATGTTTGAGCGGTCTTGGCTTTGGCGCCGATGGGCGGTGTTCTCATCGCTCATCGTTTGCGATATCGTTATTCTTTACGTGGCAATATGGGGCCAAGATAACGCGCTATCTCGCGATCTGGTGCAGGCGGGGTTTTTCGCACAGCTTGCCCTCGTAAACGGATATGTGTTCCTGGGTTCGTGGGACGACAAGAACAAGGACAAAGCCAAGACCGCGCAAAGCTCCATTGATCAGTCGACACCATCGACTGCCGAGACAACGGTTGAGGTAAAGCAGTGAGCACAGAAGATGTCATCCTTGCCACGGCGGTATTCGGAGCTATTACCGCAGTCTGCTCACTGACCGCGACGCTATGGAACGCGTGGCGCGGGGCAAAGCGCGACGACAAGATAAGCCAGATCACTCTCGCCGTGGACGGCAACCTATCGTCAACGCGGGAAGAACTCAAAGCCGCGCTCGCTGAATTGAGGTTGTCTATGGTCGCCTCAAGCCACGCGCGCGGAGTGCTTGAAGGCAAGGCAGAAGAAAAGGCCAGTCAAGACAATGGGCGTATTCTTCCACAACAAGAAAATTAAGATTATCCTGGCATTGGCATTTTGCCTGCTGGTCGTTATCATCCTCGCAACAGCTTGAGGCCGCGCCATGAACCGCATCATCATCATCGCCGCGCTTGCCATCGCCATAGGCGCCGGGATATGGGTTGCCGCTGAGCGCGTCTATACTGCCGGGTTCAAAGAGGCGCAGCGCATCGGCGCGCTTGAGGCCGAGAAGGCGCGCGTTACCGCTCAAGCAAAAATCAACACAATCGAAAAGCAGGCGCTCGAAAAGATCGCAAGCCAGACTTCATCCAACGTCGAAAAGGCCATTGCAGATGTACGGAAAACCAATCCTGCTTGCTCTATTGTTGTGCCTAGCAGCGTGCTCGACGCCCTCCGTAAAAAGTAAGCCAGTACTGGCGACGATCCCGCATAGTCTCAAGATGGATTGCCGCGCTCCTGCTGGTATTCCTGCGGGGGATATGGCATACGATGACGCTATCGTTCTTTGGAGCAAAGATCGTTCGTCGCTGGATGAATGCGGCATCAGACATAAGGCTCTCGCGGACGCAGCAAGCGCATTGGAAGGAAACTAAATCAATCGAGCTACAAAGGAATTTGAAATGGACACTATTGCAGAAGTCGTGGACGCTGGCGTTCTTGCTCAGGCAGGCGCCGACAAGCATTTGGCGAAGGCTTATGACTTTGCCATCCAGAATGTAAACGTGACCGTGCGCGGCGTTGAGCTTGGTATGGTTCGCGGCACGAAAGCAAAGCTGGTCATTGCGCTGGCTCGCGAGGCGGCCGGCTCTGTCGCGGCGGCGGCAAGGCAACTGGCCGAACTCCATCATCTTCAGGTGGAGATCTGCCAAGACAATAACGCCGATCTAGGGAACGTCACCACGGCCGGAGGCGTTACCATTGGTGGAGTTGGTCCACTATCCGGAGGCCGTTGATATGTATTGGTACAATTGGGCGCAGTTGACAGCATTCGCAATCGTTATGGCGATGGCATGGAAAACGCCGCGAGCCTCCTTGTGGGTGGCTGCGCTGGCTGCGTCTTATGTGCTCTCGGTCGCGTATCTGAAGCTCGCACCAGTTGGCAGCACGTGGCCGCCGTCGCAACTGGTGGGCTTGCTGCTTGATGGCGCGGTTCTTGTATTAATACGTGAACACCATAGGGAGAAATGGGAATATTATGGACTTTGCACAACCATGGGTTTCATGGTAACGGCTGATATTGTACAGTTGTTTGGGGTTCTCACCGGGTTCCCGCCGCCGTTGACGCAAGTTAACTTTGGCGTGGTCCTTGAGGCGCTTAATTACCTGGCCCTTGCCATGATTGGCGGCGTCGGGTTCATGGACTTGGTATCGGGGAATGACAGTAGTGTGGTTAATCATCGCGGCAGTGTTTTATCTCGCACTCTCCGTCACGCACACGCCCGAACACATGAGCCGCAACCGCTCCGAAAGTGGTGACGAGGATGGAGCGGGGCGACCCTGAGATTTACAAAGCGGCAGGAGCGGTAGCGGGGGCAATTCTCCCGCTACTTTACGTTAGGCCGCTGAACATCAGGGATGCAATCGCCCGGTTCTTCTTTGCCTGCATATCAGGGTATTCATTCTACTTTGTGGCGCTCGATTGGTTCGGCTGGCCGGAGACTTCTAACCGCGTCATGGCCGGGGCCATCATCGCAGGCGCCGCGTCGTGGTTCATTGCCGGTCACATCATTGTCCAGTGGGTGAAGAAAACGAAGCTGCCGCCAGCCTCGGACGATGCTTGATGACATTGGCGTTGCATAGTATGGTCCGCGAAACGTAACGAGGCTTGGCTAATGGGCGACGGTGTATTCGATAAAAACTTCTGGTCGAGCGTTCGGCAATACGTAATTGACGCGGGCGTTGAAGCGCTAACGCTTGGGGAAACGCAGGAAAAGATTTGGGGGAAGATCCTCCAGGCAATGATTGCCAATGGCGTCAACGTCTCGATAGGTAGCTCGCGGGCCGATGTTATCCGGCTGCTTACCGCCTCTATATCGGGCGGGGGGTACGGGCCGATCTTCCCGCTTGCGAAGGGTGCTCTCGGCGTGTTCGAGGGCGATAGCCTGACAGCCCGAACAGACGGGTGCTCAATCGCTGGCTGGCTGTCGATTGTTTCAGGCGGTCGTGTAAATTATCCGCCCCTGTTGCTAGGTGGCACCGTCGGCAACGGCGGCGAGCGTACTGACCACATCCTAGCCCAAGCTGACGGCAACATCGCCGCCATGCCGGGGCTGAAATACATCATCATTCACGTTGGCACCAATGATCTCCAGTTCGGTGCGTCTCTGGCGACGATGATGAGCAACATCACGCAAGCCATCGACAAATACAACGCAGCCGGCATCCACGTCATCTTCTCCTGCATCCTTCCTCGTGGCGATAGTGTTGGGATCACACTCAATCAGCAGCGCCTCGATTTCAATGCGGGTGTTGCGGCGCTCACTGGCAGGCGGCTTACTGTCGTCAACCACGACGCCACGATGCCGCAGTCTGACGCCACGCTCTATAACCAGAGCGATCTTCTGCACGCCACCGTCAAGGGCACGCGGCAGATGGCGACCAATATCTACGCGGCCATGAGCTTCGTCACGACGAGCGTCACTGAAGAATTGCCGACCAACGCGCTGACAAACCCGACGCTTAGCGGAACAGCAGGTTCGATCACTGGCGGCTTTGTGGGCGGATCAGTCTGCCCGGATAGCTGGCGCATTCAGAACGACACAGGCGCTACGATCACAGCGTCCATTGTGACAGAAAGCGGCGCCCGCAAGATACAATTCGACATCTCCGGTTCGTGCAGCAACGCCAGCGCCAACCTATTCTTCCGGCAGTCCACCACGCCGTTCTCACTATTGATTGGAGAATGGATGGAGGGGGAAATGAATGTTGAGATCACGGGACCGGGCGGCGTCGGGCCGATTGTCGGCCTCGACGGCTGGGCGGTCCGTGGTGGCTTGGGTTACATTTTCGACCAGAACCACGGCGGCACAGCACTGTACGGCGCCATGACTGAAGTCGTGAACGCCCCGGCACGTCTCCTGCCTTTGAAAGAAACTGCCAACAACACGCCGCTGTTTCTATTCTACGCACAGTTCGCCGTTGGCGCCGTAAGCGGACAGATCAAGATATCCGCACCGCACGCGGGGAAATACGGGACTTAGAGCCATGCGTTTGAAAGACCCAAAGACCGGCATCGTCTTTATGCCGTTGACCATGTGCATTTGAGCTGACCTTACCCACAACATGATATCAATTGGGGTGTGACTGACAAAAGAAAGCCGCCATTCGCGGCGGCCTTTCCTCTCGTCCTCGTCGTAACTGTTATTCCTCGTCGCCGTCCTGAAGCTTTGGTGCGTCCGTCATCGGCTCGCTGTTGTCCGTCTTCGGTGGCTCGGCCGGGGCCAGCATCTTCGCAGCGGTGGCGATCGGAAACCGCTTGTTGATAAAGTTCTGGCGCATTTCGTGGTCATGCAGGTACGGCGCCAGATCGGCGATGGTCTTGTGTCCGTTCTGAATGTCGAGCAACAGTGTCGGGATTGCGACCTGCTTTTCCAGATCCTTCTTGCCTATCGGGATAAACGCGAGGATCTGGATTGCATATCCGCTGACGGTTGTTGTCTGCTCGGCCTGGGGCATCACGGGGGCAGGGGTTTGGGCGGTCGGTGCTTTTGCCATAGGGGTCTCCTGTTGTGGCGGGGTGGTAGGGGTTATCCGAGAGTGATTACCTTCGGTTCCCTGTTGTCGTTCACGACCTTGATCATCGGCCGGCACGTGAAGTTGATTGTAACCTCGGCTTCATCAAGGCAAAGGCCACCAGCCTCGCACATAGTTTCAGCCTTGAGGTTGGCTCTGGTCAGGTTGTCAGCCTCAATCACTTTCGTGCTACGGCCAACACTCCTGAAGTCTACTACGAATTTAGACACATTCTTCTCCTCGGGTATGGGCGCGGCGCCCGGTTAAAACACGTCTTCCGGCATCTCGTCGCGATAGCCGTCATTGTCGATTGGCACGCGCTCTGCGTCTGCCGGGATAATCTCGCCGTCAATCGTGACCGTCTCGCCGTCCTCCAGGCCGTCCGTGGGCGCGGGCTGCTCCGGCTGGCTCTTGGTGGCTTTCGCAGCCTTGAGCTTGTCAGCGGCGCTCCCTGCCTTTTTGTTGGCTACTGGCTTCGGCGGCTCGGCGTCCTCCTTGACGCTGTAAACCTCGTCGGCATCGCGCTCGAAGTCATAGAGGGCGTCAACGCGCTCGACAATGCGGCGGTCCTCGTTGGACATCGGCAAGCTTTTCGAGTGGCGGCGCGCGACGGTCTTGCGAAACATCTCGTCCTCATCGGTGGCCCACGGTCCGGTGATGGTGCCGTCCTGCTTCTTCGACTTGGTGCGGCTCTTGATGGCGCGAAGCTGCGCGATCGTCATAACCTCGTGATGATAGGTGCCGTCTGACATTTTCGCGGCGGAATAGGCGGCGACGATATCGCCTTTGTCGCCGAAAATAATCGGCTCGTGCTCGATCCGCGGGTTATCGCCGGCATAGTAGGCAAAGCGGCGGCGGCCTAGCTCCTTGTCAACGTCAAGCTCGCGCTCGTATACCAGGTTGACGGACCACGATTTAATCATGCCGGAATTCATGACGCGCTTTTTAATCCCGGCGATCATCGGGATATAGGCGACGTTGACGACGGTGCGCCATTCCTCCTTGCCGCTTACCGGATCGCGAAACTTCTTCTGGCCCTTGAAGCGTGTCAATACCGCCTCACGTCCGTCGAGCACAAGACCATCCTGGGCGGCCTTCTGGACTTCGAGAAACACTGAGGTTGGATCTGCCTCGGCGACTTCCGGATCTTTGAGAATGGCGTTTTTGACGATGCGCATAAAGCGATCGATGGAAATCGTGCCGTCAAGCATCTTTTCCATTTCCGGCTGCTTGCGCTCGAATACGTCGATGAGAGTAGCGGCGCTACGTGCTGCGATTTGTGTTCCAGTCATTGGGGTTTCCTTTGGTAGTGCTTGACAACTTCATTGATTGCAAGCAGTCGTGAATAAATGCCAGTCCCATCGGGGCAGGCGGCCATAGCGAGCGTGATGAATAGGCGAGTGAGGGCGAGGCGGGTGCGCGGCATCAATCCCCCCTCGTCTTTACGGAGGGGGTGAGGATGGCGTCTCGGGCCTTGAGCATTGCGACGGCTTGCTTGTATGCGTCGGAAGCGCTTCTATCCCATTCGTTGGAATATGGTCGCATTCCCTGCATCATCCCGATCATGGCTTGACCGGCGAAGTAGTCGAGAAGGCTCATGCCGGGGTCTGGGTAGAGGCCGCCGTCCATGCCTCCTTCGCATGGGAATGCCGCCCCGCCGCAGTCGATGTCAGTGCTCATGCTCTTCTCCTTGATAGTCTCTGCCATCTCAATCTCTCCTCGGCGCTTCCGTCACCTTGTAGTCAAACGGGCGCAGGCTGATCGTCTGGATTTCATCGGGATAGCCGGGCCATGTGTCTGCCTCGGCGCACTCGGCATATTGCTTGAGCGCCTTGCGGTAGATCTCGTAGCCCTCGGCAACGGCGGCCTTGTCCAGTTCGTAGACCGCAATCACTGGCGGGCTGGACTTCTCGACTACAACGAAGAAGAAGCCTTCCACCTCGCCGCCGCCTGCGCCTGACCACACGTCCGTATAGATCGGATCTTGCACGTGATATCCGTAGTCCGCGACGGCCTTCTGAAACGCGGGCTTGGCCGCGCTCGCCGCCGTCTTCAGATCGAGGATAAGCTTATGCGTGCCGTTGTAGATGTCGGGGCGGCAACGCACGATAAGGCCGGTTTCCTCGTCTACCTTGTAGGCCGATTGCTCGACCGTAACTTCACCGGCAAGCATCTGCTGCAATGGCAGGCAGGCGGCGGCGGTGTCGCGCATGGCGAGCGCCAAATCGTAGTCGCTCGATGTAAGTAATGTCATGCCGTGCGCGTCGCAGAAATCGCCAGCCTCTTTCCACTTGTTGCCGCGCCGATCGTCGGGGCCGCGATAAAACTTCTGCTCGAAGTCTTCCGGCTCCAGGATAGCGGCGTGCGACGCCGAGCCTAGATCGAAGTGCGCTTTTTCAACGCGCTCGCCGTAGCGGAAATGGAACGGCGTCTTGCTCCAAAGCGTCCAAAGTCCAGATTTGGATATGCCTTCAGAGGCGTGGTATTCTTCGTTCGTGTTGGCGATAATGGTCATTGGTTGTTAGCCTCCAGATACGCCAAGCCGGCCGCGTTGACGACGTACAAGCTCCCACCTTTTGCAGCGTCTGGCCCTATCTCCGTGAACCTGCGAATTGCGGCTTGGGTTTCCTTCGAAATCGTCATCTGCATTGACTTATTGCCCATGCGAAATTCGTTCCATTTGCTCGGCTCGCCATAGGCAGGCTTGCCATTGCGGCGCCACTCGCTTTGCGTGATGATGTTGTGTTTAATAAAAGTCAGGGCGGACATGATATCTGTGGTCATTTGGCAGGTTTCAGTTTTGATCATCAACTATGATCATTACTATTGACGCAGTGCGGCTGGCGTGTCAATATCAAAATGCACATATGGAGTGATCAGGAGAGAATTAAATGATTGATGACGGCAAGACAATAAAGATCCATGAGACGAAAGTCAGCCGAGCGGAGGCGTGGCAGCCGACTAACAGCCTGCGGTGGAACAGCCATGTTCTAGAACAGTTGTGGGTCGAACTGGTCAATGGCGCCAAGGAATGGCGTAAGGTTCCGAGTGTGGGGGGTCTGGACAATGCAAAATAAAGTCGAAACCCTGGGGCACCTATTCGGCTCCCTGCGCCGCTTGGCTGATGCTGCCGGCGTGGCGCCAAGCCTGATAACAAACAAGAATTATGGCTGGCGCTATACGGGCGAGGTGCCGGTGAAATACAGCAACGCAATCCTGCGCTATGCCGCCGCGCACAAGCCGGAAGACAACGCCGAACAGTTCATGCTTCAGGTGCGCGGCTGCTTGCCGGATAATGTTTGTCAGGTATGTGGCCGTCCGTTTGACGTGACGGTGACGGGATGAGCGGGATTATATGCCCGGTCTGCTCGTCGCTCTACAGTAATGTCCTTGATAGCCGACCATACGGAAACGCGGTAAAGCGTCGTCGCTCTTGTGTCTGTGGGTTTCGGTACTCTACGATCGAGACGGCAATTGAAGTCAAGAAAAAGCCGGAGAAAAAGACCGGGCCGGCAATCACGAAAGATCAGGTGCGTGCGCTCCGGTCGCGAGGGTTTAGCCCGATAGCGATAGCGGAAAAGCTTGGGTGTACGGCTGGGCGGATAAGGAGAATTCTGGATGGACCGCAATAGTTATGTGTCGGCCAAGATAGCCGAGAAGATGGCGTATGACGAAGCCGTCATTCGTGACTGCCTAGAAAGGTGGGTATCTGGCTGCGACCCTATAATTCAGGTTGACCGCAATTATAATATTATCGGTCTTGGCCTTTCTGGTGTCGTCATGCTTGGGCGTCCGGATACCATTGTCCACGCTAGGCATGAGCTTTTCAATGCTCCCTGATCAGGACCAAATCAAACTCATCAATGACGCGCGCGAAAAGCTGCGCGAGATCCAGTCACGGCTTACAGCCAAGGGCATTAAGCGCAAGCCTCGGCTAATGGTGCAGGCGGCGTGCGGGTTTGGGAAAACCTTCGTTGCCACGCTGATTGCAAAGTCGGCGCTCGATAAAGGCGGGCGCGTTGTGTTTCTCGCTCATCGTGATTTTCTTGTGGAACAAACAAGCCAGACTTTCGCGGGCGCCGGTATCGACCACTCGTTTCTTGCTGCTGGTCGCTGGCTTAATCCTTGGACGCCTGCGCACATCGGCATGATTGCGTCGATGCGATCGAGAATGAAAAAGATCAAGGCGCCCACGCTATGCTTTGTTGATGAAAGTCATCGCTCTGTGGCGAGGACGTGGCGCGCGGTAGTCGATGAATGGCCCGACACTACATTCATCGGGCTAAGCGCGACGCCTGGCTTTCGATCTGACGGGCGCGGACTTGACGAGGTATACGATGATATCGTGTTAGGGCCGCCAGTCGCGGCGCTGATCAAGTCTGGCCGCCTTTCCGACTATCGATATTTCTCGCCGACGACGCCGGATCTTGCCGGGGTGCATATTCGCGGGGGTGATTACGCGATCGATGAAGTTGATGCGGAGATGAACAAAGCCGTCATCATCGGCGACATTGTTGCTAGCTACAAGAAATACGCGCTCAACACGAAAGCCATTTATTTTGCTACCACGATCGACACAAGCAAGCGCTATGCGCAAGCGTTCAACTCGGCGGGTATTCGGGCCGAACACATTGACGCTGACAGCTCGACGGACATGCGGCGCAACGTTGCCGTCGCTATGGCGCGCGGTGAGATTGATGTCATGACCAACGTCGGGATTGCGACTGAAGGCTATGATCTGGCCGCACAAGCTGGCTTGCCGGTGACGATCGAGACGGTTGGCCTGTGCCGGCCGACGATGAGCCTGCCGCTCCTGATCCAGATGGAAATGCGAGCGATGCGCGCAAAGGATTATCCTGGCATTATCCTCGACCACGGCGGTTGTTACCAGACGCACAATTTTCTCCCTGACGATGAAATAGAATGGTCGCTGAAGGGCGGCGCGCGGCGCGAAGTCGGCGCGCTGATGGAGTGTGCTGGCTGCGGCGCGAAACTGGCGCGCAATACTGCCGTCTGTCGCCACTGCGGTTTTAGGAATGGCGATGATCTTCTAGGCGGAGGAGCCGCCAAGCGTGCAGAGATTGAGCACGTTGACGGCGACCTACAGGAGATTGACCGCGAGGCCGTGAAGCGCGCGAAGAAGATGGAAGAATGGGAGTGCAGGTCGTTCGAGGAGCTTCTAGCGCTCGGCAAGCGGCGCGGCTATAATAATCCGGAGGGTTGGTCTGGTCACATGTGGACGCTGAGGGAACGCGCCCGGAAAGAGAAAGAATTCAAGGCCAAGCAGCAGCTGGAGTTTTTCGAGAGGGCGGGGCGGTGAAAAAGTATGAAATCATGCGCGAGGAAATGCAGGAATTCATGGAGTGCTGGCGGTTCGAGTGCCGTAAATATCCGGCTGGCTACGTGCCAGCGACAAAGCTTTTGAACACTGGCTTTATGCTGTTCGAGCTTGCAAAGGGCGGTTATATCGAATGCAACGGCGTGGGCTACCGCCCGATAGGTGGAGCATGAACACCCACGAGCTTACAGAAGCGATCGTCCTGGCGGCGTCTGATGCTGGTGCACGGCTGTTCCGCAATAACACGGGTTCATATCTGGCGAGCTACAAGGGCAAGAAACGCAAGATCAAATATGGCGTTGGCCCGGCCGATGGCGGCGGCGGCGACCTGATCGGATGGACGGCAAGCGGCCGGTTTGCCTCGATAGAAATCAAGGTTGGCCGCGATACGCAAAGCGAGGGACAAAAGAAATGGGAGCGTTGGGTGATTGCCGGCGGTGGTGTGGCTGGCGTTGCTCGATCGGTGGAAGACGCCTTAAAGATTTTGGGCGGCGCCTGATGACCTGAGCGCCGCCCGTTTCTCCCGAGGAGGAGACCGCTAAAGCCCTGCCACAGACTACAGCGGATTTGTTTTAACATATCAGTCGGTACGGTCAAGAGTATGCAGGCGCTTTCGGCCTGCTTCCAAAAGCTCTTTTGTTATCACTCCCTGCTTAACATACTGACGGCGCTGCGCTCTGTCGCCTGCGCGCAGAAAGAACTTGCGGCAATCAAACTCTCGGCATATGGCCGGCGCTCGACCGTGGATCGTGCAGCCTGTCTCGCCGAGATAGATGCAATCGCCGTTGTCCTTTTGCTGGAGCGCAAGCGCTGGTTCGCCGGTAAGCGGGTTTGTAACCTCGCGCGTTAGGTAGGTCTCCGGATCGTCACCGGCCTGCGGGTGGAGCACAAGAAGTTCTCCCTTGCAGCATATAGTGCAGCCATTGCATGGGACGGTGGACATTAGCTTTTCCTCGCTGTCACCAGATCAGGGATCTGATCAGGCCATATCCACCAGACAGGAAACGCGCCTTCGTCTCGCGCTCGCATAAAATCAGATCCATTCCTGCATCGGCGGCCAAAGCCATCATAGCAGAGCGGCGTAAAGTGGTTGCCTCGCCATCCTTTTGCTTCGCCATGTTCTGTATTGCAGTACTCTGGATGGCGTGTGAGCCAGACAGAAGCGTGATTAATCCATTGCTGAAAGTCGTCAAAGCTTTGCTCCTTGAATGGTGGGTCTATTCGGCTGCTTAACATCACAATAACTCCTCTTCCGGCTTGTGAAAAACAGTTTCCTCGTCAACCTTCGTCCTGATCCAGCCCTGCTTTTGCAGATACTTCGCGATACGATGGTTAACGAAGACGTTCATATCCTTTTTCGGAATATCCAGATCCTTCATCACGTCAACAACGCGCACGTGCGTCTTGCCGACAACGCTGTCTTTGATCAGTCTCGACCACGGATCTTCTTCATAACGCTGATCCTGGATGAAGCGGGCAAGCGTTTCCTCTTCTTCCTCAAGCCACCATTGCGCGCCATTGCGGTAGCAGTGAACGGCTTCGGCCCATAACTGCGCAGCGTCTCTTGCCAATCCGTCGATATCGATCGCCGCGCACTTTACCGGCCAGAAGCGGCGGTTGCCAGTGCTGTCCTTCAGGTATCCTGCGCCCGACGGGTTGACAGTGCCGGCGAATACACAGGTGCGCGGGAACTCGGCGACAAGGCGGCCATAGGGCGGGCGAAAGCGATCGACCTGGCGGGCAAGCCACGCCTTGAGCGTTGTCACCTCGGCGGCGCGGAATGCGTCAAGCTCGGCGATTTCAACTACCCACGCGCCTTGCATCTGCATACCGGCGTCTTTCGATGACGGGTCGCTCATTTCGTCCGTGAACAGGTTCGGCGCGATGGCGTCGGCGATTATGCGTAAGGCCGTGGACTTCTTCAATCCCTGCGCGCCTTCGAGGATCAGCATCGTGTCCATCTTAATGCCGGGCTGATAGGCACGGGCTACGGCGCCGACAAGCCATTTCATCCCGAAAATCTGGTTGATGTGCGTATCGTCGGCGCCGAGATAATACGATAGCCAGCCGGGCGCGTCCTTGTCTTCCTGCAGGCGCTTGACGCCATCCCATTTCAGCGTGTCGAGCTTGTCCGTAACCGGGTTGAATTTGTTGTGAGCGGCAACGCGAAGCATGACTTTTTCAACGTCCGAAACCTTCGGCGACATGCCGCAATATTCCAGCCAGCACGCCGCGGCTACTGCATCGCTGTCGCTGGTCGGGCGCGGTGTCCACTTCGCGAGATCCCCTGATACGTCCCACGGTGGGCGGCGCATGAGGTAGACTTTTTTTGAGAACTCATTCAGCGCGAAGATGTTGGCAAAACGGGGTTCGTATTGCAGCAAGAGCGCGTAATTCTGCAAGCTGTTCGGCTTCAATCCGTCGCCGTCTGCCTTCATGATAAGATGCTGTCTCCATGTCTCATCGGAGATGTGAAAGCCTCTTACCTGCCTCGTTTGTCGAGGCTCGCTATCAGCTTCGCTAGCCTCTCCTCGTTCATCGCCTTCCAGTCGTGCCGGTCTAACTGTCCCTTCAATCGTTCGGCCTTCCTCCATCCCGGAAGCTTGGCCCATGGAAGCAGTATCCTGCTGCGCTGCCGTACCTTTGGCATAGTTCTCGATCTCCTTTTCTTTCCATGTGTGCAGCCTGGCGGCGCTCCACTCCTGGATCTGGCTTCTGATGATCAGGCCGATGTGCTCGCCTGACAGCTTGTCCTTGTCCACGGCGTCGGCAATGTCCCATCCGTCGGGGCGTTCGTTCCGCGTGATGTGGATGACCTTGACGCGCTCGGCGCCTGCTTCATGCAGAAGCTCGACAATGCCTTTGACCCACCGTCCGCTCTCGCAATAGCCGAGTGTCGTGCGCCAGCCTTCCGTATCGTTGTCAGGCCAGACCACGACGGAACGGCCTTTGAGATATTTCCAGTTGACTTTTGCAATCGACTTGCCGCCGCCCGGCCATGTGACAGCCACGATCTTGTCGCCGATAACCTGGTTTGCGCGATCGGCGCATTTCTCGCCTTCGACCAACAGCACTTGAGCCTGCGGGCGATCGACCAGCATGTGAAGATTATAGAGCAGGCGCGGTTCTGGTAGCTTGCCATGGCTCCAGCCGGTAAAGCCAACTTCCTTGTTGACGGTCCACCAGACGCCGGGCGTGATCTTGCGGCCATCGAACTCCACTCGGATAACGTAGCCCTTCAGCGTGCCATCCTTGCCGCGGTAAGGGTAGACTTCCTTCGGAGTGTAGGTGACGACCTTTGGCTTGCCGTCGTTATCCAGTCGCTTTGGGTTGAGGATTGGCGGCGTACGCACGCCGACCAGCAACGGCGGCGCGTGCTCTGGCGGCGAGACAATCGAATAGCCGTGGTAGGCGTCCTTGGTAAACGTGAAGTCCTTAGCAACCGGCTTATAGGACATATCGTCACCGGTGATAATCTCGGCCGCCTCGCGATGACCGACTTGGTATAGCTCCTGCACCAGATCAAGATTATCGCCGTGGGCGCCGCACCCAAAGCAGTGAAAGCTCCAGCCGTTCTGCGACGGATACATGGTGAAGCTCGGCGTTTTCTCGCCGTGGAACGGGCAGCACCCTATAAACTCGTGGCCGTTCGCGTCTAGCTTGAGGCCGCCTTTACTGGCGATCTCCGGCATAGAATAGTCGCGCTTGATTTTATCAAAATCTATTTCGGTCATCATCGTTCCGCGTTGTGGCAGTTAGCGGGTCGGGCCTATGCTTCAGGCAATACCATTGTCCGAGATTTCCCCTGCGAAGGCTCACGTTATACCCAAACGGCGCATTAGCAATACCGCAAATCTCGCACTCATGGATAAAAACTTCAGCCGAAGTCGGTAGAGTGACATAGCGGGCGGTCAAAAAAACTCCTCCGGCCGTCCCGCCATCTGCGCAAGATACTTCAGCCCCTTATCGGTAAACACGGCGCTGGCAATCTGGCAACGCCTGCCTAGACGCTGCGTCCTGGCGAGACGTGTGACGGCATAGCCTAGTTTGCCCATCAGCATGAGGACGCGAAACAGCCGCAAGTCGTCCTGATCGCAAACGGAAGTGCGCGGGCCAAGCAGAAGCATTGCTTTTGCCACGTCTGACGACATCGGCAATTTGCCCTGCTGATCTGCCGGCACATACAGGCCACCGCCAAGAGACCGGATAAACAGGTTTCCGGATGCGACGCGCTGCGCTATCTGCCGCGACGATAGATTGCCGCGCTCGCCAGCCGTGCGCCCGGCGATCGGCCAGCCTTGCTGCTGAAACATCTCGACCACGACGGACATGCGGCGCGGGCTGCTCGCCGTCGTCACGACGTTAAGCGCGGCGTCAGAATAGATGTGGTTCCGCCAATAGCCATGTCCTGGGATAAACTTAATCCCGACTTTCGATAGAACGTGTTTCATGTTCGGCCACGGCACGGCCGGTCCGGATAGTCCGGTGAGGGCAATAAGCGCCTGCTGCGTCAATGGCTCCTCGGCTATCACCATGACGCCGCGCGCTGCGTTACAAAATTCCGCAAAGCCATTTGGACGAGATAAGACCGG
>Ga0307515_10001879_pt1 | contig 46722 bp, 39 predicted proteins | sample 17_EM_MG_FD_194513 | JGI IMG/M metagenome (GOLD analysis project Ga0307515, IMG submission 194513) | Populus trichocarpa ectomycorrhiza microbial communities from riparian zone in the Pacific Northwest, United States - 17_EM | ecosystem: Host-associated > Plants > Roots > Unclassified | place... | reverse complement strand
AACAATTACTTCTGTTTTTAGGTGTTTTTTATGTCATCCAGGCTCAGGCTCAGCAAAAGGTTCTCAATATTAAAGATGCTGAACAAATGGCGCTCGCTAATTACGGTACCATCAAGTCGAAAGCTAATCAGTTAAACGCTGCCAGGGCATATTTAAAAGAAACACGCACAGAATATCTACCAGATGTAAGCATCTCGGCACAACAAGACTACGGAACCGCCAATGGCCAAAACGGCCCGCTTTATGGCTATCATGGTCTTTCGGCGGCATCATCGGGCCCTGCACTACCTAAGCAAAACTGGAATTCGGCATTTGGCTCGCTTTACCTAAGCAATGTAAGCTGGGATTTTTTCAGCTTCGGCAAAGCAAAGGAAAAAGTTAAAGTGCAAAGCCAGGTGGTTAACCGCGAACAAGCCGACCTTAGCCAGGAAACTTTTCAACACCAGGTACGTGTTGCCAGTACCTATCTTAATTTATTGGCTGCACAACAATTGCAAAAAGCACAGGAGGATAACCTTAAACGTGCCATCGACCTGCAAACCGTAGTGGTTGCCCGTGTAAAAAACGGACTTAATGCCGGTGTTGATTCATCGTTAGCCAATGCCGAGGTATCAAACGCCCGCATAGCTTTAACCAATACCCGGCAAACGGTACAGGACCAAAGTAACCAACTTTCTGTTTACTTAGGCATCCCGGCGCAGGAATTTGAACTGGATAGCGCCTTTATTACCAAAGCTCCAACAACCCTGGCCGCGCAAAGCGCGATTGCTGTTTCAGATCACCCTACGTTACGCTATTTCCAAAACCGGATAGGCGTGAGCGATGAGCAGGCCAAATACCTTAAAACGTTTGCCTTACCCACCTTTAGCCTGTTTGGTGTTTACCAGGGCCGCGGTTCGGGTTTTAACTCCGATTATGGCACCAACCAAAACAGTTACAGCAGCAGCTATGGTGCCGGCGCCGATCCTACCCGCTATAATTATTTATTTGGGGTGGCTATGGTTTGGAATTTTACAACTATTTTCAGGACACATTACCAGGTACAATCGCAAAAATTCACATCGGCTCAATATAAAAATGATTATGACCTGGTAGCCCAGCAGCTGCAGGCCCAGCAGTCATTGGCCGAAACCCGCATCAGCAACGCCCTTAAAAACTACAACGAAGTACCCGTTGAAGTTAAAGCAGCCAGCGATGCCTATACCCAAAAATATGCCCTGTATAAAAACGGGCTATCAAACATTGTTGATTTTACGCAGGCGCTTTACACGCTAAACCGTGCCGAAGTTGACAAGTACATCGCATCCAACAACGTTTGGCAGGCATTGCTTTACAAAGCAGCCGCCACCGGCGATTTTGGATTATTCATCAATAATTTTTAAAGATATATTATATAAATAATGGGAATGATAAAAGGGGCGCTTCAAAAACCAATTACCATATTGGTGATAGTAGCCGGGTTGTTTTTTTTCGGGATAAATGCGGTACGTACCATCAAGATCGACATTTTTCCGGATTTGAACCTGCCGGTTATCTATGTATCTCACCCATACGGCGGTTTTACCCCAAACCAAATGGAGGCTTACTTTGGTAAGCAATATGTTAACTTACTGCTATTTGTATCGGGCGTAAAAAGTATCGAAACAAAAAACATACAAGGCTTAACACTGATAAAAGTTACTTTTTACGAGGGTACCAACATGGCACAGGCCGCGGCGGAGGTCACGAGTTATACCAACCGGGCACAATCGGCTTTTCCGCAGGGGTCGCAACCGCCGTTTATCCTCAGGTTTGATGCTTCTACCCTGCCCGTTGGCCAGCTGGTATTAAGCAGCGCCACTCGTACCAATAACGAGTTACTGGATTATGCATCGGTTTATATCCGCTCGTCGTTTACGTCAATACCCGGTTTGGTTGCACCTGCTCCGTTTGGGGGTAACCAACGTACCGTATTGATTAAAATAGATCCGACTGCGTTAAGGACCCACAATTTAACGCCCGATCAGATTGTTGCTGCCCTGCGCGAAAACAACCAAAACACACCTGCGGGTAACGTGCGCATAGGCGATTATAATTACCTGGCGCCATCAAATACCACCATTAAAAATGTAAAGGATTTTGGGGATATCCCGCTGTATAAAAACGGCATCCAAACTGTATTTATGCGCGATGTAGCAACCATTGAGGATGGGGCGGATATCACCAATGGATACGCACTTATCAACGGCAAGCGGTCGGTTTACCTGCCTATTACCAAATCGGCCACGGCATCAACCTGGGAGGTAGTGCAAAATTTAAAGAAGGCATTGCCGAGGTTCCAGGCTTTGGTACCGCCGGATGTAAAACTATCTTTTGTATTCGATCAATCGATATATGTAATAAACGCCGTTAAAAGTTTGGCCGAGGAAGGCGCAATAGGCGCCGTGCTTACCGGTTTAATGGTATTGCTGTTCCTGGGCGACAGGCGCGGAGCGTTAATTGTAATATTAACCATTCCAACCTGTATCATCTCGGCAATATTCTTCCTGTCGTTGTTCCATCAAACTATCAATATCATGACGCTGAGCGGGCTTTCGCTGGCTATCGGGATCCTGGTGGATGAATCAACGGTGACTATCGAGAATATTCACCAGCACTTTGATATGGGCAAACCCAAGGCATTAGCCATCTGGGATGCCTGTAAGGAGATAGCATTCCCTAAGTTATTGATCCTGTTTTGTATCCTGGCGGTATTTGCGCCAGCCTTTACCATGACAGGTATCCCAGGCGCTTTGTTTTTGCCACTGGCATTAGCCATCGGTTTCTCCATGATCATCTCTTACTTTTTGGCCCAAACGTTTGTGCCCATCATGGCCAACTGGATTATGGTGAACAAGCACGAAGACCACAGCCATCCCGACGGTTTCGCGCTGGAAGATGAAGGCGAGCCTTGGGAGCAAAAAGAAAAAGCCATGAAGCTTGCATTGGAGCACCATGGCGAAAAGGCAACCCGGTTTGACAAGTTTAGGGAAAGCTTTATGCGCCTGATGGACCGTATGCTGCCGGCCCGCAAGCTTATTGTAACCGTATATGTATTAGGTGCATTTGCTTTGGCTTTTTTACTATTCAATATCATTGGGCGCGATGTATTGCCCAAAGTAAACTCCGGCACATTCCAGGTGCGTTTACGTGCGCCGGATGGTACAAGGCTTGAACGTACCGAGATTATAGCTGTTAAAGCACAGCATATATTGGGCGAAATTGTGGGCAAAAATCATATTGCCATCACCTCAACATTTGTTGGCTCGCACCCGTCGTCGTTTTCAACCAACCCTATATACCTGTTTATGGCCGGCCCGCAGGAGGCTGTTATGCAGATAAGCTTAACCGAGGATTACAAAGTAAACCTTGATGATTTGAAAGAAAAAATACGTTACCAGGTTGCTAAACAAATACCCGGTGTAAAATTATCTTTCGAGCCGATAGAACTTACTGATAAAATTTTGAGCCAGGGCTCGCCTACGCCTATTGAGATAGCTTTATCTGGTAAAAACAAAAAGCAAAACCAGGAATATGCCTTCAAAATTTTAGATAAGCTAAAGGATATCAAATATCTGCGCGATGCACAAATAGGACAGTCATTTAATTACCCTACTATCGATATCAATATCGACAGGCAGCGGGCGGCTCAATTGGGTGTTGGATTAAACGACATTTCGCGGTCGCTGGTAGCTTCTACATCGTCATCAAGGTTTACCGAAAAAAATAACTGGATTGATGAAAAGGCGGGTCTAAGTTACCTTGTACAGGTACAGGTACCAGAGTACCAGATGAGCAGCCTGAATGATGTGCGCGAGATACCTATACTGGCTAACCAGGCCCGCCCGGTACTGGGCGACGTTGCCGATATTAAAACGGGGGTTACCAACGGCGAAAACGATAATATTGGCGCAATACCTACCCTATCGGTAACAGCCAACTTATACAACAAGGATTTGGGTAACGCCACAACAGATGTGCAAAAGGCTATTAACTCGTTAGGCAAACCGCCCCGTGGTTTAACTATTGAAATGCGCGGTATGAGCCAAACGTTAACAGACACACTGGATAGCCTGCAATCGGGATTGATAGTGGCCATCCTGGTAATATTCCTGATGCTGGCTGCTAACTTTCAGTCGTTTAAAATGTCATTGGTGGTATTATCAACAGTACCGGCTGTATTGTTTGGATCGTTGTTTTTGGTGAAAATAATGGGCTCAACGCTCAACCTGCAGTCATACATGGGTATGATCATGTCTGTAGGTGTATCCATCTCCAACGCGGTATTGCTGATAACTAACGCCGAAGAATTACGCAGACATAATGGCGACGCATTAAAATCGGCCCGCGAGGCGGTTGCCCTGCGTTTACGCCCTATTTTGATGACCAGTTTGGCCATGATTGTAGGTATGGTGCCCATGGCATCGGGCCTGGGCGAAGGCGGCGATCAAACATCGCCATTAGGCCGAGCCGTTATTGGCGGGCTTATAGCCTCAACCTTTGCAGCTTTGCTGGTATTGCCGCTGGTTTTTGCCTGGGTACAAGGCAACACCACAACTCAATCCGTTTCATTAGACCCAGAAGATAAAGAAAGTAAATTTTATGTCCCTTTACATCATCATGAATAAATTTAAAAATAAACCAATACTTATCCTTGCCGCTTTTGCTATTGCTTTAAGCTCATTAAGTGCTTGCCACTCTGATGATAAGGAAAAACAAGACCAACAGGCAGAAGAGCAAACGCAGGCAGCTGCAGAAACACCAACTGTTGAACTGGTAACTGTAGCCAAAGGTAAATTAAGCAGCAGCATTTCCATCCCCGGCGAACTGATTCCTTACCAGCAGGTTGACCTTTATGCAAAAGTTAACAGCTACGTTAAAAAACTTTTAGTTGATATAGGATCTGAAGTACATGCCGGCCAGTTGCTGGTGGTGTTAGAGGCGCCCGAAATAAATTCACAGCTTGCAGGTGCGCAATCGCGCATTAAGCAATATGAGGCTGTTTATTATGCCAGCAAAGCGACTTACGATAGGTTGGTAAGCACCAGCAAAACCCCCGGAACTATTTCGCTAAACGACCTGGAACAGGCCGAAGCTAAAAAGAATGCGGATATGGCTAATGTGGAAGCTGCAAAATCTGCCTTAAAAGAAGTATCGGCTAACCTGGCTTACCTGGAGATAAGAGCCCCTTTTGATGGTGTTATCACCAGCCGTAATGTAAACCTGGGCGCTTATGTAGGCCCCGGTGGTAAAGGATCCGATCCGTTGTTTACTTTGCAGGACCAAAACAGGCTTCGTTTAGTGGTATCGGTGCCAGAAAACTACACCGGATCGTTAAGCAATAAAAGCGAAGTGAACTTTACCATAAAAGCTTTGCCCAACGAAAAATTCACAGCCCAGGTAAAACGTATGGCCGGTGCGCTTGACGAAAAACTAAGGGCCGAGCGTTTGGAAATGGACGTTTACAATAAAAGCAAAAAGCTACTACCGCATATGTTTGCAGAGGTTAACGTTCCCCTGCCCGACGGCGACAGCACCTTTGTGGTAGCCAAAACAGCGGTAGCAACATCAACCGAGAAGGTTTTTGTAATTAAAGTGGTGAACAATAAAGCCCAATGGGTTGATGTAAAAAAAGGCCTTACATCGGGCGATATGATGGAGATATTCGGCGACATTAAACCCGGAGATAAACTGGTAAAAGTTGCCAGCGATGAAATAAGGAACGGAAGCAACGTGAAGGAAAAGCAGTGAGTTTGGTGAGAGTGGGGAAAGGCAAAAGGTGAAAGGCGAAAGGTGAGCAGGAAAAACTTGCAACGTTTCATTTCCTGCTGCGTCTTATAAACAAAAAGGATGATCATGAAAAAACTTATCTTCTCTGGGATGGCATTGCTGCTTACCGTTTTCATAGCTGTTAATGCATCGGCGCAGGCGGTAACACGAAATGTATCTGGCTACACAGGTATTGCCTGCGGTGGCCCGTTCAATGTATTTATAAAAATTGATGGCACAGAAAGCATTAAGCTTGATGTAGATGCCGATGTGGTGAACGATATTAAAACCGAAGTAGAAAACGGGGTGCTAAAGGTTGAATTCAAAGATCACTGGAACAAGCACAACAATATTAAACGCGCCAATATTTATATTACAGCCAAAACGCTAAAATATTTGGCCAACAGCGGGTCGGGCAATGCAACCGTAGATGGTGTATTAACCGGCGATAACGCCAGGGTAGCCTTAAGCGGTTCGGGCAATGTTAAAACGGCGGTTAAGTCATCAACACTTGATTTGCGCTTAAGCGGTTCTGGCTCTATCGATATTAAAGGAAGCACCGGTATGGCTGATGTAAACATCGCAGGATCTGGCGAGGTAAACGGCAAAGAACTGAAAACCGAAACCGTAGAAGCCAGGATTGCAGGCTCGGGCAGTGTTAACATCATAGCCAATAAAACCGTGTCGGCCCGTATAGCAGGTTCGGGCAGTGTTTTATATTCTGGCAATGCCACAACCGGCGAAACAAAATATATGGGATCGGGCAGGGTGAGTAAAGTAGACTAAAATTATACCATTACATTCAAACCAAAAGGGCTGTCGCAAAATGTGACAGCCCTTTTGGTTTAAAGTTATTTTATATCGGCTATAATATTACTCAAACTTAAATACATCGCCCAGGTTGGCATTATCGCTGGTGCTCACTTTCATATCTTTGATTTTGCCGGTGCTTATGCTGTACACCCAGCCGTGTACGGCAAGGGGCTGTCCTTGTTTCCAGGCATTTTGCACTATCGATGTTTTGCAAAGGTTATAAACGTTTTCAATCACATTTAATTCTACCAGGCGATTGGTACGCTCCTGCTCATTTTCAATAGCGTCGAGTTCCACAGCATGCAGGCGGTAAACATCTTTAATGTGGCGCAGCCAGTTATCTATCAAACCAAATTCATGGTTGCTCATAGCTGCGATAACACCTCCGCAACCGTAGTGGCCTGTTACAATAACGTGTTTTACTTTCAACACATTTACCGCGTAATCCAATACCGATAACATATTCATATCCGAGTGCACCACCATATTGGCAATGTTGCGGTGTACAAATATTTCGCCCGGCGATGTATTGGTTATCTGGTTGGCAGGCACGCGGCTGTCGGCGCAACCTATCCAAAGTACCGGTGGGGTTTGACCATTAGCCAGTTTTTTAAAATATTCCGGATCTTCGGCTAAAGCATCGGCAATAAATTGCTCGTTACCTTCTAAAAGGCTTTCGTAAGTAATATGGCTTGTGTCGTGTAATAATTTTTTGGCACACATAGTTTTTCGTAGATTATTGTTTGGTAGTTTTTATATCGATCTGCCTTTATCGGCCCAAAACAAACGGGTTATTTTGTGCAGCGCTACGGGCGATAAATCATAATATAATATCGTAAGCAAAATTAATGGAATGAAGTAAAAAATTGCAAAATCGTACAGATTAAATAAAAATCCGCCGGCAATTGCCCCTATGAAATAAAAGGAAAGCACCGTGAGGCGAACTATAATTTTATTACGGATCACCGTAGTTTTCTCTACATTAGGATGTACCCACTCGGATACATCGCCCCCAAGGTCGGTAAACAAGCCGGTTAAGTGGGTTGATTTAATCAACCCGCCAGATATGGTAGATACCAGGCTATTTTGTAAACCCATACAAAAAATGATAACACCTATAACTATTTCGCGTTCCAGGTCAGTCTCTTTATAAAAATTATGCCCGTAAACAGCCACGAATAATAGCAGCACAATCTCGATAACTATTGGTGTAGAATGCGCCTTATACCTGCTTTTATACTCCAGCGAACGCACAATAAAGTTAGATAAAAAGGCACCGGCAAAAAACAGCAGCAACCAAATTACAAATACAATGATTTCCCTGAAGTTTTGCTCAACAATATGCTTGGCCAGGTTGGCCACATGGCCGGTAATATTGGATGTAAAGGCCAAAAACGCAACCATACCAGCCACGTTGGTAACGCCCGATACAAAAGCTGTTGATGACGCCAGCAATAAATTTTGTTTAAGTGTGCGTTCTTCTTTTGATTGCCTTAGCATAGGTAACCGTTGTTTATAAGCAACGGTTAAAAATAGTATAAAAAATTCAAAAGCCTCACCTAAACTGCGAAGCTTTCATGAGCACAAAAAATATTAAACTGCGAATAATCCTCTCCAAAGGAGAGGGCTTTTGATTTGGGTGTTGGAAAGCAACCCCTTCTCAGTTCGATTTTTAAAGTCTATCCTTGGGAAAAAGCTTTGTGGAATGTCAATTGGAAGTTTATCTGATTTTCAAAGTCCTCTCCTTTGGAGAGGATTTAGGTGAGGCTAAAAAACCCCGGCCATTTTCATGAGCCGGGGCTAATCAAACATAATAAACCCCAGATGCCAATCAAACAAAGGGAGGCTATTTCAATCAAACAAAAAATTAATGTGAAGCCACGGCCTCAACGCTATCCAGTTCATACACATAACCTAAATTATGCGGACTGCTGCTGCTCACTTTAATATCCTTCACCAAACCGGTGCCTAAATCTATCACCCAACCGTGCACTTCCAGGTCGTGGCGCTCCATCCAGGCATTTTGGATAATGGATGTTTTGCACAGGTTGTATACCTGCTCACTTACATTCAACTCCACCAGGCGGTTTAGCTTTTGGGTTTCGTCGGTAATACGGTCAAGCTCATGACTATGCAGGCGGTACACATCTTTAATGTGACGCAACCAGTTATCAATTAAGCCAAACTGCTTGTTGCTCATTGCCGCAGCCACACCGCCGCAGCCGTAATGACCGGCAACTATCACATGCTTTACTTTAAGCACGTTAACAGCATAATCCAGCACGCTCAGCATGTTCATATCCGAGTGTACACATACATTCGCAATATTCCGATGCACAAATACTTCGCCTGCCTTGGTGCCCGTAACCTCGTTGGCGGGTACGCGGCTGTCTGAACAACCTATCCACAATACCTGTGGCGACTGACCTTTAGCCAGGTTAGTAAAAAAGTTACTGTCTTCCTTTAACTTTTTATCAACCCACTCGGCATTGCCGCGGATAAGCGCTTTATAACTATCGGCCTGGGCCAGTTTTATATTGGTGGTATCAATTACCGGTTTTTCGTTCTTTTTATTTTCTATAAGTGCCATGATGTTTTTCTTTTTTTATTTGTTAATTACTGGTATTGCTAAATCTGTTTAACGGCGATTTGCCGAGACTAAAAACTGATAACTCAATACTCAAAACTAATTAGGGTTATACATTAATTCTTTTAAAGGAGGTACATCGTACTTGTCCTTCATTTCAAGCAGCTGCACTACAATGCCCTTGGTATAGGCGTTGTGCTTATAATTGTGGATTATCTCCAAAACATCCGGGTCTATATAACGCGAGTTGGAGCCGTCGATGATCACATCTGTTCCGCTGGGCAGGCTGGTAAGCGTAATTTGTATGGCCGCTTTATTTAAAAAGGATACCTCCTCGGCCAGTTTAATCCTGATCACCTTTTTATCGCCGTTTTTGGTAATCTGGTAAAAATACGGATTACGTAAATTGGTGCGCAGGATATAAAATATACCCACCAGCATACCAATGCCCACGCCTATCAGCAAATCGGTTAAAACAACAGCTGCAATGGTTACCACAAACGGGATAAACTGGCTTAACCCCTGGTGCCACATATGCTTAAACAGGGCAATGCGTGCCAGTTTATAACCTGTCATAAGCAGGATTGCCGCTAAACAGGATAACGGGATTAAGTTGATTAATACCGGGATAAACAGCAGCGATATTAATAAAAGCAAACCATGAACAACAGCGCTTGTTTTGGTACGCGCGCCTGAATTAACGTTGGCAGACGACCGAACTATAACGGCTGTCATAGGCAAACCGCCTAAAAGGCCGCTGGTAATGTTACCTATACCCTGTGCTACAAGCTCGCGGTTAGTTGGCGAGATACGTTTAATGGGGTCAATTTTATCAACGGCTTCCAAACTGAGCAACGTTTCAAGGCTGGCAACCACAGCAATTGTAAAGGCGGTTATCCAAACCTGCTTATTACCAATACTGCTAAAATCTGCCGTTTTAAAAAGGGCAAAAAACTCTGTACTGCTGTTTACAATAGGTATGCGTACAAATTGCTTATCAAGCAGCGCCAAACCTGTATTTTTAAATGCCAGGCTTAAGCCAATACCCGCCAATACAACCAGCAAAGGCGCAGGTACCATAGCCATTTTTTTGAACTTTGGCCAATATATCATCAAAGCCAATGAAACTACGCTGATAATTACTGCCCCATAATTAATTTTACTCAATGCGCCAAGCACACCCGAAAAACTATTGTGTTCATCGGCCTGGTTAAAGCCTTCATCGCCCTCAAAATCGGCATCGTAGCCCACCGCGTGCGGAAACTGCTTCATGATCAAAATAATGCCGATAGCGGCCAGCATCCCTTCAATTACCGCCGACGGAAAGTAGTTGGCTATCGTTCCGGCCTTTAAAATACCCAGCAAAATCTGGAAAAGGCCTGCCAGTACAAGCGCCAATAAAAATGTTTCGTATGTGCCCAGACTGGTTATAGCGTTTAATACAATAACGGTTAAACCCGCCGCCGGGCCGGCCACGCTAAGTTGCGAACCGCTTAGCGAGCCTACTACTATGCCGCCAATGATACCTGTAAGCACACCGGCAAATAATGGAGCGCCCGATGCTAAAGCTATACCAAGACATAAGGGTAAGGCTACCAGGAATACAACAAGACTGGCCGGAAGATCGCGTTTTAAGTTTTTGGGCAAAAAGTATTTTTTTAGGTTAAGATTGCCCATGGCAAATCCACCTTGCTTAATTGACATAAGAAATGTGTTTGAATAAAAATTTAAATGAATTGTAAAGCGTTACAGCCCGGATAAGAAATATCCGGTTAAATCATTTAAACGTTGGGCGGGGGAGTTGGCACTACCGGGTGGTAGGTTTGTATATACAGGGCATGCTCCATGTTGTGGAGCACTTTAGTTTCTGCAACAAAAGTAATGAAATCAATACTGTGTAAATCGTACTCGTCAAAAACCTTTTTCTCTTTAAAGATATCCTTGTCAGGCGTATCCTTTTCGGCTTTTGATTCCTGCTCCAGTTGCAAAATTACGGCACTTACGGCCTTGCTGTCAAGATATAAAAATACAGGAGCAAGTGATAAGGCCATCTTTAACATAAAGACACCCATAAACATTGCAACTACCAGTATTTTGAATTTCCTGACCTTCATTGTCACAAATATATTAAAAATCCCTCGTGGGAAAGCATGTCACAGCAGTTTTATGTACATCTTACAATTTAATTACTATTTTTAGCATGTTACAAACAACCTGAATTGTGAATAAAAAGCTCGGAGTATTAAGACAAAAACGCCAAAAGGCATTTGAAGGCGGCGGCGCGGTACGTATTGAAAGTCAGCATAAAAAAGGAAAATTAACGGCACGTGAGCGGCTCCATTTTTTAATGGATGACGGCTCGTTCCAGGAGATTGGAATGCTGGTTTCTCACCGTTCTACAGATTTTGGGATGGAGAAAGAAAAATACCCGGGCGATGGTGTTATAACCGGCTATGGCACTATTAACGGACGATTGGTTTATGTTTTCTCTCAGGATTTTACCGTTTTTGGTGGCTCATTGTCCGAAACGCACGCCGAAAAGATCGTGAAGATCATGGACCTGGCTATAAAAAACGGCGCACCTGTTGTAGGCCTGAATGATTCCGGCGGTGCCCGCATCCAGGAGGGGGTTGTATCCTTAGGCGGCTATGCCGATATATTTTATAAAAACACCATGGCATCGGGTGTGGTGCCGCAAATTTCGGCAATTATGGGCCCCTGTGCCGGCGGGGCGGTGTACTCCCCGGCCATTACCGATTTTATATTAATGGTTGAGCACACCTCATACATGTTTGTAACCGGCCCAAATGTGGTTAAAACGGTTACCCATGAAATTGTAACATCCGAAGAACTGGGCGGTGCAACAACCCATGCCACCAAATCGGGTGTTACCCACTTTGCCTGTGCTAACGAGATTGAGGCTATCCAAAACATCAAAAAACTGTTAAGCTATATGCCCCAAAATTGCGAGGACAGGGCCCCTGCCCTGCCTTATGATATTGGAAACGAGCTTCGCCCCGAATTAGATACCCTTTTACCCGAAATAGCGTCAACCCCCTATGACATCCGCGAGATTATTGACCATGTGATTGATACAGGCTCATTTCTGGAGATACATAAAGATTTTGCCGAAAATATTGTTGTTGGCTTTGCCCGCCTTGCCGGCCGCAGCATAGGTATTGTTGCCAACCAGCCTGCATTTTTGGCCGGGGTATTGGATATTAACAGCTCGACTAAGGCTGCCCGCTTTGTGCGCTTTTGCGATAGCTTCAATATACCGTTGCTCGTGTTTGAAGACGTGCCCGGCTTTTTACCAGGTACCGACCAGGAATGGAATGCCATAATTACCAACGGTGCCAAGCTGCTTTATGCCTTTTGCGAGGCTACCGTTCCGCGTGTTACCGTAATTACCCGCAAAGCCTATGGCGGCGCTTACGATGTGATGAACTCCAAACACATTGGCGCCGATATGAACTATGCCTGGCCATCGGCCGAGATTGCTGTGATGGGTGCCAAGGGCGCTGCCGAAATTATTTTTAAGCGGGAAATCAGCACAGCCGAAGACAAGGACGCCAAATGGAAAGAAAAAGAGCAACTATACTCAGATACCTTTGCAAACCCCTACCGCGCCGCCGAACGCGGATTTATTGATGAAGTAATTGAACCGGCCGAAACCCGCCTTAAACTCATCCACGCCTTTAAAATGCTGGAAAATAAAGTGGTCAATAACCCAAGAAAAAAACACGGGAATATCCCATTGTAATAATTCCGCCCGCGATTAAAAGTTAAATAGCCATTAAACTATTTGGTGCCGCCATAGTCATTATTACAAAACTTAAACTTATGCGCTACCTCATCATTCTTGCCGTAACCGCTGCCTGCCTTAATTTTAATAAAACTGTTAAACATTTACCAACATGGTATACTCATGCTACCGGGATGGCAAACGCGGGGTTAGCTACAACTAAATTTTCGGGCGACGAAATTGCTGTTTACAACAAGGCCGGAGTTGTGATAGGGTGGATACAAAACAGCATTATATTTAACTACGAGGGCAGTAAAGCATTAGCCTTTATAGACAAACAGGACGTTTTTGCATTTGGTGGCAACAATACATACTTAGGGCGGTTTCACAATGGCTTTTTCCGTGATAAAGCAGGGAATGCAGTTGCCTGGGTGCGCGGGGCCTCGGACGGGCCAATTACGCTGCCTCCCTTAGATAGAGTGGCCCCTGTTTTCATGCCAGTAATAAAACCCATAACCCCGATAATAGTTACCTTTACTCCGATTGAAACATATTCATGGTCGAACCTGAGCTGGGCCGATTTTATGGGGCAATAAGTAAGATAGTGAAGAAACGATTTTAAATTAAATTCTCCAATATCTCGTAATCGAAACCATTTTTTGAAAAGAGCTGACCTGTTTGCGTAAAGCCAGCTTTCAGGTAAAAATTTATAGCCGATATGCGGGCGTTGCACCAAATGCGCCGACCGCCGTTGCGTTTAGCAAAATCGGAAATGTAGGTAAGCATTGTGCTGCCAATTCCCATATTTTGCTGCCCTTCATCAACTGCAAATTTTCTGAATTGAAAATCATCGCCAAGCTGAAACAAGGAAACTACGGCAACCATAGCATTGTCTTTAAAAGCTGCAAAATGGAGGCCGTCGTTATCCTCCTCCATTTCCATTTCATAAAGTTTTTGTTGCGGATATAAAACCTTTTGACGTAGCCGCCAGGTTGATTCAGGGCGTACTTGCTCTATCTGCATTTATTTTAGTTAACATTGTTTAGGCAAAACTAACTGTTTTTAGTATATCCAACTACTCCTTCATCAAATCTACAATGATAGCTTTAGCGTAATCGTTCGGGTGTTTTTGGTTAGATAGCTTGGCGGTTTTAAGTGCCTCTTCAATGTCGCCCTGGGCTTCGTAAACAACTGCAAGGTTATAAGCTGCTTTACTGGCCAGCTTAACATCGGCACCATCTATCAGCGGGTTCAAAATTTTAAAAGCTCCATCAAATTTACCCGCTTTAATTTGCATTACCGACGATTCCAGTTGCCCGCCATCGGCATACAATGGCCTTTCATTTGATATCGAGAAAGGCAAATAATCTTTTAACGCATCCAGCGTAGCTTCACGGGTAGCAGTTGTTATAGCAGGTACACTACTCCTGTACGATGGGCGGTAAAATAAAGATGCAAAACCACCCGAATAAACTTCATCCTGGGGCACTTCGGCCATACCTACCAGTTTTTTCGAATAAATGCCATTACTCTCAAATAAGGATAAACTGGTTTTAATTTTAGTAGCGTAATAATTAGATGGTACACCATTATAATATACCGTTTCGGGGTAAATGCCCGCAGTAACATCGTTGAGCACTAAAACATAATTGGCTTTATTCGCGGCAGCCAAAAACTTAACCGAGTCGGTATTTACAGCATAATTTATCGAATCGACAAGGTTGATGATGTGCACACCTTTTAAATATCCCAACTGGCCGGCCGCCGTTTGGAGCGATATAACTGCCATTTTTTTCAAAACATTTATTCGCCTGTAATCCCTGATTTTAGCAGAATCGGGCTGATAACGATTTACCACAACAACGGTAGTACTATCGCGGCTAAAGCCCATTTTAGGACCATAATTAACAGGTACGGTAACGTATTGAGGTATGCTGCATGACGTAAAAAAAACAATAATCAGGATAAAAAAAGGCGCAAATCGTTTCACGATGGGGTTTATTAAGGTATCAAAATTCAAAAATATTGTAAATATCCCATACTTACAGATTACTGTAAAGCTTACAGTTAATGACAAAAAAATAATGAAAAGGTTTAATTGCCACATGAATTAAAAAAAACATGAATTCCCGATGTAGAGATATTAAATTAACAATAAAAACGTCAATTTATTTCCATTATGGCAAGTTATTTTGAGGCAATATCAATGGCTTTATTATATTTGCTTTATTGCTTATTATAGGTTACTCAAACAACATGGCTAAAAAGAAATCAGATCCCACTCCGCATATTTCAGTTGTAAACGAAACTTCACTGTCTTTTTTCGAAAAATATATCAACAACCCCTCGCCTACCGGTTTTGAATGGAAAGGCCAGGAATTATGGCTGGAATACCTGAAACCGTACATCGATACACATTATGTAGATAACTATGGCACCGCGGTTGGTATTATTAACCCAAAGGCCGATTATAAGGTTGTTATTGAAGCGCATGCCGATGAAATTTCATGGTTTGTAAACTACATTACCAACGATGGTTTAATATATGTAATCCGCAATGGAGGGTCAGATCACCAGATTGCGCCTTCAAAACGCGTAAACATACATACCGATAATGGCATTGTTAAAGCGGTATTTGGCTGGCCGGCAATCCACACCCGCACAGGCGGCGATAAAGAAGAGGCCCCCACCCTTAAAAACATCTTTTTAGATTGCGGGTGCACATCAAAAGAAGAGGTTGAAAAATTAGGCATTCACGTAGGCTGCGTTATCACTTACGAAGATGAGTTTATGATCCTGAACGACCGCTATTATGTTGGCCGCGCGTTGGATAACCGTGCCGGTGGTTTCATGATTGCCGAAGTTGCCCGTTTGTTAAAGGAAAACAACATTAAACTGCCTTTTGGCCTATACATTGTAAATGCCGTACAGGAAGAGATTGGCTTACGCGGTGCCGAAATGATAGCCCATAAAATAAAACCGAACGTGGCCATTGTTACCGATGTAACCCACGATACCCAAACACCGATGATCAACAAGATTACGCAGGGTGACCTGGCTTGCGGTCGCGGACCGGTAGTATCATACGCCCCGGCTGTACAAAATAATTTGAATAAATTGCTGATAGAAACTGCTCAAAAAGCCGAAATTCCTTTCCAGCGCCAGGCCTCCTCGCGTTCTACAGGTACCGATACAGATGCATTTGCTTACTCAAATGACGGTGTGCCTTCAGCATTAATCTCTTTGCCACTGCGTTATATGCATACTACTGTAGAGATGATTCACAAACAGGATGTTGATAACGTTATCCGTTTAATTTATGAAACGCTGTTAAACATTACAGCCGGCCAGGATTTCAGATACATCAAATAATTAAACAGGTTAAAACAATTTCGATTTTAAACCATTTCCTTATTCTATTAATAAAATACAATATTAGCAACTAAGTACCCCACATATACATCCTTATGAAACCCACGCTACTTATTTTGGCCGCTGGTATGGCCAGCCGTTACGGCAGTATGAAACAGGTTGACGGCTTTGGCCCCAACGGAGAAACCATAATAGATTATTCAATATATGATGCTATAAAAGCAGGTTTTGGTAAGGTAAGCTTTATCATCCGCGAAGAATTTGCCGATAATTTTAAGGCTATTTTTGAACCCAAACTAAAGGGCCGCATTGAAACCGATTACGTTTTTCAAAGTTTTGACCTGAAACCATTTGGCATTGATAAAGAAATTGAACGCGCAAAACCCTGGGGTACTGCCCACGCGGTACTTGCTGCACGCAACCAGGTAAATGAGCCTTTTTGCGTGATTAACGCCGACGATTTTTATGGTTACGACTCATTTGAAAAAATGGCCAAATTTTTAACTACCGAAGTTACTGATGATACTTACTCATTAATAGGCTACCAGATTGATAGGACATTGTCTGACTACGGATCGGTATCGCGCGGCGTTTGTAAAGTTGATGACGCCGGCAATATGGTTGAAATTAATGAGCGTACCGAAGTCTACTTTAAAGAAGATGGCAGCGTTGCATACAAAGACGCTACAGGCGAACATGCATTAAGCAATGATACCCGCGTATCTATGAATTTCTGGGGCTTTACCCCTGCTGTTTTCAAACAAAGCGAGGAAATGTTCAGGGAATTTGTTGCCGCTAATGAAAACAACCCAAAATCAGAGTTTTTTATTCCTTTGGTGGCCGATAAGCTGATCAAAGAAAATATCGCATCATTTAAGGTTATACCTACCGGCTCAAAATGGTTTGGTGTTACTTATAAAGAAGATAAACCTATTGTACAAAAAAGCATTTCGGCTTTGGTTGAGAACGGAACCTATCCGGCTAATCTTTGGGACTAAATAATACAATCCAGCCCCTTATATCCCTGCCATGCTGAGTGGTAAAATCCGCGGATTCTGAAGGAGGAATGACATCATAAAATGGGCTGTCATGCTGAGCCCGTCGAAGCATAGCGGGCAAAGGCCTCTCCGCGCGACCCTTCGACAGGCTCTGGGTGACAGGCCTACGCACCTCGAAAGGAAAACTTGTCATGGGTAGGTACTAAGCATCTCCAAACTTTTCTATTGGCTATGCATGGCGGCAAATAGATCCTTCACTACGTTCAGGATGACAGCTTTATAAAACGAAAAAATCCCGCTCATCGCGGGATTTTTTCGTTTTATATTTTATCCGGATTAGTCAACAAAGAAGAATCTTTTCTTGTTGTTTTCATCGTAAACATGTACGGTTTTTATAACCACCTGGTCGTTTGATTTAATCTCGAATTTATAATCGCCGTTATCAAGGCTGGTTAGCACATAACCTTTTTCTACCTCAACTTTGCTTGGCAAAAAGTCTTCCATCAAAATATTATTTGCCTGGTCAAAAATGGTTACATATGATTTGCTGGCTTCAGATTTTGAAATGATTACCGCAACACCACGATCATGTTTTAATGATGATACAGTGATTACATCTTTACTTTTTTCGGTATGTCCTTTGGCATTGGCAGCAGCCGAAGTAAAAATGCCTGCGCTTAATAACAAGAATAATGCTGATAATTTGATTGAATTTTTCATGATCTTTTTATTTTTTAAATGTTGTTTTTAAATGTGTTTGTTATTTTCAATATCCAAAACAACAACATCTTTTGCAGTTGTCAAAACCAAATAGACCACCTATAAGTAGTTATAGACCAACGGCTTATAATGATCTGCAAACTGCTAAAAATCTACATTCCGGCTACTCAGCATGGCTTTATAGTTCAATATCAGCCGTTCATAGATGCGTTTTTGGTGTTCATCGGTTATGGGGGCATAATTGGCTTGTGTTAAGTCGATAGTACTAAGTCGTAAGTCTAAAGTTGTTTTTTTCTTTTTTGGCTTAGAACCTAAGACTTTGGGCTGAAGACTATCCGTCAATTTATCGTTGACACGACACTGATTTACTTTTATAAAAACTATTGAAACTTAATGGCGTTGCTTTTTTGTGCCCTGTTATCAATTGCACCGGCATGTTACCATATGGAAATAGAAATATTAGGGAACCTACAAAGCGTTGAACAGCAAGGGGGCTTGCTAACCATTAAAACAATAGGAGCAGAAGCAAGGGTGTATGTTTACAGCCCGACAATCATTAGGGTTAATATCAGTAAAAGGCATAGTGACGCAGATGGTTCTTATGCGGTTATTAGGAAAGCGACCAGGCAACTGGAGTTTACCGAATCGGCCGATGCTATCGAAATCAATACTACCGCTATAAAACTCCGTATCCAAAAATCGCCGTTGAGATTCAACTTTTTTACGGCCGACGGCAAGCCACTAAGCCAGGACGATAATCGTTTTGGCACCAACTGGCAGGGCGAGCGTGTAATTACCTATCGTAAATTATATGTTGATGAAAAATTCATTGGGCTGGGCGAAAAAGCCGGCAACCTTGACAGGCGCGGCACATCCTACGTTAACTGGAATACCGATGCTGTTGACTACAATAACAAAAGCGACCCTTTATACAAAACGTTTCCGTTTTTTATAGGCCTGCATAGCGGCCTCACTTATGGCCTGTTTCTGGACAATACCCACAAAAGCTATTTCGATTTTGGCGCAACTACCGATGATGAAATGAGCTGGTTTGGTGCCGATGGCGGCGACATGAATTATTATTTTTTTGGTGCGCAGAGTGTTGCAAAAATCATTGAGGATTATACCTGGCTCACCGGTCGCATGGAAATGCCACCGCTATGGAGCCTGGGTTACCAGCAATGCCGCTGGAGTTATATGAGCGCCAAAGAGGTATTAAAAATTGCCAAAACCTTTCGCAAAAAAAAGATCCCGGCTGATGTGATGTATTGCGACATTGACTATATGGAGGGCTTCAAAATTTTCACCTGGAACAAGAAAACCTTTACCGATCCGAAGGCCATGATGGAGGAACTAAAAGCGATGGGCTTTCATCTGGTTACCATAGTTGATCCGGGAATAAAGATTGAAGAAGGCTATAAGCAATATGATGAAGGCGTAGCTAACGATTATTTTGCCAAATATCCCAATGGCGAAAATTATACCGGATACGTTTGGCCCGGCCGCTGTCACTTCCCCAATTTTTTCAGGGATGATGTACGTGAGTGGTGGGGCGCAGCTTTTACCGCGTTGACCGATGTTGGCGTAGACGGCTTCTGGAACGACATGAATGAACCGGCAGCCTGGGGGCAAAACATGCCATGGATGGTAGAATTTGGCGGTAAATATATGCCCGAAGTACGTAATGCCTATGGTATGCAAATGGCCAGGGCCACTTACGAGGGCACAAGAAAACTACTGAATAACAAACGACCATTTGTACTCACCCGCGCCGCATACGCCGGCACACAGCGCTATTCGGCCGTGTGGACTGGAGATAACACCGGCACCGAAGAACACATGCTTTTAGGCCAGCGTTTAGTAAACAGCCTTGGTATTACAGGCATGTCGTTTACCGGCGTAGATATTGGTGGCTTTAGCGCCAACCCAACGCCCGAGCTAATGGTGCGCTGGAATTCGTTGGGAGTTTATACGCCGATGTTTCGCAACCATGCCATCCAGGGTAGCAAAATGCGCGAGCCATGGGAATGGGGTGATGCCAACGAGCAGATCATCAAAAAAGATATTGAGCAACGGTATAAGCTGCTCCCCTATATTTATTCGGCCTTTTATCAATCCACACAAACAGGCCTGCCTATTAGCCGCACGCTGGCCGTTGAATATCCTTTTGATGAAAGAGTGTATTTCGAACGCTTCCAAAACCAGTTTATGTTTGGCGATGCGCTGCTGGTTGCGCCGGTTGAAAGCGATAAACTAACAACCGATGTTTATCTTCCCAAAGGCGACTGGTACCGCTTAAGTACCAACGAAAAACTGAAGGGCGGTAAGATTGTAAAAGCAGCATCGCCTTTAACTGATTTGCCTGTATTTGTAAAAGCAGGCGCTATTATACCGATGCAAAGCATAACGCAAAGCACCGCCGCTAAAGGTGATGGCGTACTGCAACTCCACATCTGGAATGGCAAAGAAGCCACCGAGTTTTTGTATTATGAAGATGACGGAGCGTCTTACGATTATGAGCAGGGTGTTTATTATAAACGGAGCATTAGGTTTGATCCTAAGAAAAAGCAGGTTAATCTTTCTGAAGTTGAAGGAACATTTCAGTCAAAGTACCAGCAAATTAGTTTGGAGTTGCATGGGTTTGAGGGTAGTTCGAATAAAAGATTTTTGGCTTTTGAAACTGGGATAATGGAGATAAAATTTTAGCGGTAAAAGCTTATAACTTCGTCATTGCGAGTGAGCACCAGCCTATGCTGGAAAAAACAGTAATGACATAATTGTAAACGGAGCTTTTGTAGAGACGCAACATTTTGCGTCTCCCGCATGCAAATCACGCTTGTAAATCACGCTTGCAAAGCGAGCTTGAAAATTTTGAACATCCTGGGGGAGACGCAAAATATTGCGTCTCTACATTAAAAAATAATACTGATAATCAACAACTTAAAATCATGTCATTATAAGGCACGAGGCAATCACCTATATGCTTAGGCCCATATAGTTTCGAGATTGCCTGGCACATTATAACGACGTGATCACAACAAATTGATTATTAATATTTTTTGATGTAGAGACGAATAATTGTGTCTCCCGCATGCAAATCGACCATGTATGTAAAAACGTGGATAATTACAGCGGGCAATATTGCCTTTCTATCAAAAACTTGCCATATTTATTTTTGATGGATGAAAAATTTAACAATAGATATCTTGTTCCGGCAACCCGTCTTTCAGGATGGGATTACGGATCAAATGGCTTGTATTATGTAACGATATGCACGAAAAACAGAGTTCATTATTTTGGCGACGTTATTAATGAACCGAATTCGGCAGTAGCTTTAAAAATGACACCGATTGGAGAGGTGGCTTCTAAAAACTGGGCGAATATTCCAATTCATCATCCTTTTATCGAACTGGATGAATTTGTGCTGATGCCGAATCATTTACACGGCATCATTTTTATAAACAAGCCTGATAAAGTTGATTGGCAGGTTAATAAATTTGGCGTGCAAAGCCAAAATTTAGCATCGGCAATGCGTGGTTATAAAGCATCAGTTAAAACATATGCCACAATCAACGAGATAGATTTTGCATGGCAGCCACGATATTTTGATAGGGTGATTCGCAATGAAAAGGAATACCAAAATGTAAGAGCATATATATTCAATAACATGACAGATTGGTTGGCCAAAGGCGATAATGAAGATAATTATTTCCCAATGTAGAGACGCAATACTTTGCGTCTCCCGCGTTTAGGCCCGGATTTCCAACGCTCAATAGTTAGCATTTGAAAATCCGGGAATTTGCATGATTGATTTGCATGCGGAAGACGCAAAGTATTGCGTCTCTACAAATCACGCTTGTAAATGATGGATTTTCAATCATCCTAATCCATTCCAATCGGCGATCCATCCGGCATATTCAACACAGATGCGGGTTGAAATTTATCTGGGTTTTTCTCAAACTCATTGATTTGTGATAAGCCGAACAACAAATTGGCTTTACTGCTGCCGGTGGCAGTAAGCGCAGCTGTTTTCATCCATTTTTTAAGGTCATCTATCTGTAGTAAAGCAATACCACGTACGCTTTCGGGTGCGCTGGTTGTGGCAGCCAGGGTTAAAACCTGCCTCAGGGCAAGGTTATTTACCAGGCGTTGCAGCTCGCCTTTATAGCCTGCCGGTTGTGGGGCTTTCCAGGTTTGGGCTACCAGCCTGTTCAAGACAGCCAACAGGCCCGGCTGGGTATTATCGCGAGATTGGTATTCAACCAGCCTGGCGGCCCGCTCGGGTTGCAACATGAACGATAAGGTTGCGGCGGCGGCAGATTCTGCAGCGGCCATCGGATCAAAAGTCAGGCCTGTATGCGATTTAAAAGTTTCCCTTGTACGCGGATAACCAATCGGTCGCGGTGGTATTTTCTGTATTAACTTTTCGGGCAGTGCCAATGCATCGGGGCTGATGGTACCCATCAGTGCATTAAAAGCCTTCCATTGCTCGGCAGGGGGCACAAATTTGGTAATGGTTTGCCCATCGTTTTTTAAAGCAAAAGTATAATACAGTCCGCCAAGCATTTTCGAAGCCGCCTCGGCCTGGAAACGGTGAACCAGGTACATCGGCACCAATACCTCTTCAAGTGTGGCCATCGGCGCATCCTGGCGAATGGCTTTTTCCGAAAAATTATCCAGTACATGTTTGCGCAATGCCATCAAGCGGTTCAGTTCATCGGCGGCATTGGTACCGCTATCCCATAAGTGGGCCTGCGGATGGGCGCTGCCGGCAGGGCGGGCGTCATCGTCGGATATAAATAAAAAGCCTTGTTTAATGGTTTCGGTAATGATGTCTTTTAATGCTTCATCCTCATTTGTGCCTTTGGCAAAATCCTGGTAGCCGTACAGGATAGCGCGTTTATCGTATTCACCAATTTCGGTGCGATAGGCTTTACTGAGGTCGATAGTGCCATCTGCATTCAGGCTGATAACTGGTGGCGGGTAATCCATTACAGATGCCCGGCCGTTTACACTTGCGGTAAAATTATGCTGCAAGCCCAGGGTATGGCCAACCTCGTGGGCGGCCAATTGCCGTAAACGGGCGAGGGCCATTTTTATCATTTTATCACTTGTTGGTTTGCCATCTTCATAAGGCTGAACCAATCCTTCGGCAATCAGGAAATCCTGCCTGTCGCGCAGGGAACCAAGGGAAACCTGCCCTTTAATAATCTCCCCTGTGCGTGGGTCATCAATCGATTCGCCGTATGACCATCCCCTGGTTGAGCGGTGGATCCACTGGATAATATTGTAACGGATATCCATTGGGTCGGCATCCTCGGGCAGCAATTTTACCTGGAAAGCATTTTTATAACCGGCAGCTTCAAAGGCCTGGTTCCACCAGCCGGCACCTTCTATCAGGGCGTTGCGCACAAGTTCGGGTGCACCACGGTCAACGTAATATATTATGGGTTTTACCGGTTCGCTAATTGCCGCTGTTGGGTCCTTTTTTTCCAACCTGTGGCGGGTAAGCATCCGTTTCATGATTGGCTCATCAATAGGCGTAGCGTAATCCATGTACTCTACATCGTAAAAACCAGACCGTGGATCGAAGTTGCGTTTTTTATAGCCCTCATCAGGCAGTTTAATAAAGGATTGGTGCATCCTTACTGTAACAGCATTAGGATCGGGCGTTACCGAGCTAATCTCGTATCCCTTGCCTTTTCCGGCCAGGGTAATAGTGGCCTCAAATTCCGAATTATCAGGAAAGCTTTTTGTATTGGGTAAATACACAGCCGACCGGCTATCATCAAAACCAAAATTGCCTTGGTTAGCATCATTCAATCTATCGGCAATTTTATGGCTGTCGCGCAGCAAAAAGGGCGTAAAATCAACCAAAACCTTATTGCCATCCTGGGCCACAACCGTAGTGCCCCAAATAGCCGATTGTGCAAACGCTTCTTCTACCGATTTACGCTCATCGGCATTATTGCTGATAGCGCGGTAGCTATAATTGGGTTGCATCAACAATACTTTAGGGCCACTCCTGATGAATTTTACGATGCGGCTGCCGCCAATTTGTCCTCTGTCCAATCCCAGGTCGTTTGAACCAATACCTGCAGGCATCGAGTTTACGTATAAAAATTCCTGGTCGAATTTATCAATCTCTAAAAAGATCTTCCCGGTTTTCTCGTCCCAATAAAAGTTGAAATAGCCTTTGTATTTGATAAAACCTTTTGTTTTGGCGGTAACTTCATCAGTTTGTTGGGCTTTAACGTTCAAAACAAAAACCAATAAGGCAAAAAAGAACAGGTAAACTTTTTTCATAGGGAGGGCAAATCTGTTGTTAAGCCCTAAAATAGGTATAAAAACAGAAAAGGAGGTAAAATTACCTCCCTTCCATTGCTATAAAATCAGCATTAATTATTTCATGCCCTTTTTTATCGCCTCTATTTCGGCAAGGTGGCCTTTAATAGTAGGTAAAGTTTTTGCGGCAAAAGCTTTCAAATCTGCATCTTTGCAGTTTTTGGCAGCATCTTCAAACATCGATATTGTTTTTTTGTGCCCGTCAACCATGGCATCTACGTAAGCTTTGTCGAAATCGCTGGCCGATTTTTTTGAAAGATCTTCCAGTTCCTTTTGCTTGTCTTCGCTTGGTGCAGCAGGCAATGTAATGTTTTTGGTTTTGGCAATAGCCATCAACTCGTCGTTTGCTTTGCCATGGTCGGCCACCATCATCGCAGCAAAGTCTTTAACTTTTTGATTTAAGGCTTTGGTTTCGGCAACTTTAGCTACAGCAACTTCGGCCATACCACCGTTGGCCGCGTCGACAGCAAATTTTGCATCATCTTTGTCGACAGCAATGCCTTTTGCACCGGTTACGCCGGCGGTATCTTTAACCGCCATTGTTGATGTGTCTTTAACGGCATTGGTACTGTCGGCAGCATCTTTACTGTCTTTGGCACCGCCACATGATTGGAACGATAAGGCAGCAATTGCCACCATCGCTATTAAACTTAACTTTTTCATAGTAGTGATTTATTTATGTTTTTATAGGCAACAACTTTTACTCAGATAAGTTTTATTTTCTTATTTGTAAAATAAATTAAGTCCATATCAACACACCGTCTAATTCCAGCCGGATTTACCTCCTCCTCCCTGGCGAGCATTCTCCCAACCAAATATTTTTGACTTTTTAATTTTGACTTTTGACTTATAAGACGCTTTGTCACATAAATCGTTCAAAATTTCTATATTGGTAGCCTATATATTTATACTAAATGCTAAATAAGCTTTTCTTTACGCTGGTATGCCTGTTGGGCTGTACCGCATTGTTTGCCCAGCAACATGGCCAGGAGTTTGGCATCCAAACCGATAACGATTCGTACCTGGGCCAGGGGTCTGACAAGTATTACACCAATGGTATTTTCTTTTACTACCGCAAGGCTTTAAAAGTGGCAGACACGGGGAAACTTCAAAACAAAATTTTAGGCATCGAATTAGGTCAAAAAATGTTTAACCCACAATCAGGTTACGTGAGGGACGCGGGTGATGTTGACCGGCCTTTTGCGGCATACACCTATATTGGAGGTACCTTAAACCTGCTTTATAAAAACGAAAGCACCCTTAAACTTGGCGCCCAAATAGGCCTGGTTGGCCCTGCAGCCGGCGGCGAACCCGTTCAAAAGCTTATCCATAATACATTTGGCTTTTATACACTGAATGGCTGGCAATACCAGATCAGGAACGATGTTGAGCTTAATCTATCTGCCGAATATAACAAACTGCTTGCCCGCGCGTCATGGGCAGATGTAAGCCTGGCCAGCTATGCCAACTTAGGTACCGGCTTCACTGGCGCCGGGATAGGGCCGCTTTTTCGCTTAGGCAATTTTAACCAACTATTCAGTTCAATAAGCACACAAAGCACTGCGTCCTTAACCCCTCAAAGCAATTTACTGCACAAGCAAGAATTGTTTTTTTATTACAAACCGCAAATAAACGCTGTAGTTTACGATGCCACTATACAAGGCGGCCTTTTTAACAGCCATGACCCTAACAGCCTGGAAATTACAGGCACCAAAAAAACTTTTGTTTTTAGCCAGCAATTTGGCGTAGGCTTTAGCTTTACCCGTTTCACTTTTGATGTCGCTGCTATTTTCCACACCCGCGAAGTAGAGACGATGGTACATTCACACCAATGGGCGGCTATAACCGGGGTTTATCGGTTTAAGTAGTAGATGTGCAGATTTCAAATGTGCAGATATGCAGATGAAGAAAATAGATGTGCGGATGACGAAAACGTGTTAATGATGCATGTTTTCGGCATTTTCAAATCAAAAAAACATCTGCACATCTGAAATTTGCACATCTGCACATTAATTATTCATCACGCACATCCCTCCTGTTTTTCTTTTTTGCCGATTGTTTCTTTTTGTTATCTAACCGGGCGGCTTTGGCGGCTTTGCTTACTTTGGTTGGTTTGCGTGCCTTTTGCACGTGTAACGCGCGGTTAAAAAGGGCAATCAACCTTTCAACGGCTTTTTCTTTGTTAAGATATTGGCTGCGCTCTTCATCACAAATTACCTGTACCAGCCCATCTTTATTTAAGCGGTTTTGCAATTTATCAGCGAGCAATGTTTTCTCATCATCAGTAAATAACGCCGAAGCGGCAACATCAAACAAAAGTTCAACCTTGCTTGATACTTTGTTTACGTTTTGGCCTCCCTTACCCCCGCTGCGTGATGTTTTATAAGTTAGTTCTTTTTGTAAATCGGCTTTATTCAGGTTCATTTTTCAAATGTAGCTTTTTTAGCTTGATCAGCCTGGATAATTACCTTCCCTTAAATACTGCCTTACGTTTCTGTAAAAACGCAGCTACCCCCTCTTTAAAATCCTCGGTACCAAAGCATTTTCCAAATTCACCTATCTCTGTTTCATAGCCATTTACCCCATCAGTTAATCCGGCATTTACCGAGCGGATGGCGGCAGAAAGGGCCAGCGGAGCCCTTGATATAATTTTCAACATCAATTCCCGGGCTTTATCTAATAATGCTTCCTGACCAACTACATGGGTAACCAGGCCATAATTGAGTGCATCGGCAGCAGTAATCATATCGGCGGTTAATATCATCTCCAGCGCCTTGCCTTTTCCTACTAATTGGGTAAGGCGCTGGGTACCACCGTAGCCAGGTATCAGGCCAAGCGTTACTTCGGGCAAACCCATTTTGGCAGTTTCGGCAGCTATGCGAATGTGGCAGGCCAGGGCCAGTTCCAACCCGCCGCCTAAGGCGAAACCATTTATTGCAGCTATAACAGGTTTGTTGCCGTTAGCAATCAGGTCGAAAACATCAATTTGATTATTGCGGGCAAGAGTTGTACCACTTTCGGCATCAAGGTTAACAAATTCGCTGATGTCGGCGCCCGCAACAAAGGCCTTGATACCTGCCCCTGTTATGATGATGCCGCTTACCAACGGATTATTAAAAGCATTAAAAAAGGCAGTATGTAATTCGGCCAGCGTAGCCTTGTTGAGGGCGTTAAGCTTGCTTTCACGATTTATAGTAATATACTGTATGCTATCTTTCGTTTCTGTTAATATGTTTTCAAATTCCATTGCTGTAGCTTATTTAAAAATTGCGGTGCTGGTGCACCCAATCGGTAATATATTTTACAATGTCCTGGGTATTGGTGCCTGGGGGGAAAAGTTCGCCCACTCCCTGCTCTTTCAGCGTAATCATATCATCATTAGGGATAATGCCTCCTCCGGTTACCAGTACATCGTCCATCTGTTTTTCTTTTATCAATTTCAATATCTTAGGAAAAACCGTCATGTGCGCACCGGATAGTATGGAAATACCAATGGCATCCACATCCTCCTGAAGGGCAGTATTTACCACCATTTCGGGCGTTTGGCGCAGACCGGTGTAAATTACTTCCATGCCTGCATCGCGCAGCGATGTGGCGATAATGCGTGCGCCACGGTCATGCCCGTCGAGTCCTACTTTGGCAACAAGAACGCGGATGGGTCGGTTAAAGGTATTACTCATACATTGTAAATGTAATAAGAACGAAGTATAATATCGAATAATGAATTTTGAAAAAAGCCCTGCCATACATACTACAAAACATTATACATCCTGCAAAAATCTCCGTTGCAGCTACAACTTTGCTGTTTACACGCCCTGTTTGCAAGCAGTTATAGGAAGTTGCTGCATTACCCATTGACATGTCCAGTCTCCCTATCACCCTTGTAAAGGCGACAACTTCTTTTACGATGTCTTTTTCATTTACAAGAATCCCCGGATTTTACCACTTGTAATGATATAAAAATTGAAAATAAAAAAGCCTCCCGAAGTACTCAGGAGGCTTTTCTTATTAAAGGCTGCTATTACATTTTTGCTGTAGTATCCTTCATTTTTTTCTTAATCTTCGTTTTTCCGTTCTTCTTTTTCACCTTCACTTTGGTGGTATCAGTTTGCATGGTACCATTTGATGATTTTACCGGTGCCCCATAAGCAAAAACGCTTCCGAAAGAGATTGCTGCTAAAGCAATCATACAAAGTGCCTTTTTCATAGTTTTATGTTTTATAGTTTTTATACTATCAATAACAAATTAACTATAAATTGTTTTTATTTCGTTTAATTAAATAATTGTACCATTAGGAATAATGGCACGCTTTTTAACAACTACAATACCATCTTGCACCGTATGGGTGCCATAATCGCCATCAGACAACAGGCCACCACAGTTAATGCTTACGTCATCGCCTATGTAGGTATTTTTATCAATAATGGCGTTTTTTATCTTCACCCTGTCGCCTATACCCATAATCGGCGAATCGCTTAATTTCAGTTCGGCAATTTGCTCCAGCGTTTGGTAATTATCGCTACCCATTACATAGCAGTTCTCAATTTCGGTCTCAACTCCTATCCGGGTACGGATACCAATGATAGAGCGGGTGATAGTTTTAGCGCTGATGATACAGCCATCGGCAATAATCGATTTATTTAATGTAGTGCCGGATACTTTTGATGGGGGTAGCATGCGCGCACGGGTATAAATATGATTTTCGCCAAAAAGGTTAAACTTAGGTATCTCGTCGGTAAGGCCCAGGTTAGCGTCAAAGAACGATGGTATGGTACCAATATCTGTCCAGTAACCCTCATACTGGTAACTCAAAACCTTATGATTAACTATAGATTGCGGGATAATCTCTTTACCAAAATCGGTACGGTCATTACCTTCCAGCAATTCATAAAGCAGTTTACGGTTAAAAATGTAAATACCCATTGATGCCAGGTAAACCCGGCCTTCGGCTTTCATCTCGTCGCTTACATCAGATGCCCAGCTTTCAAAGTCTGATTTTGGTTTTTCGATAAATGCTGTAACCATGCTGTCATCATCCGCTTTCAAAATACCAAATCCCGGAACATCAGCCGCGTCAACAGGAATAGTAGCGATAGAAATTTCGGCACCGGCTTCAATGTGCTTGGTTATCATATCATCAAAATCCATCTGGTACAGTTGGTCGCCCGATAGGATCAGTACGTACTCAAACTCATGTACAGCCAGGTGGTGTAAACTTTGTCTTACCGCATCGGCCGTACCTTGAAACCATGATACGCTTGATGGGGTTTGCTCTGCCGCCAAAATATCAACAAAAGCATCGCTGAAGCTGCTAAAGTGATACGTGTTTTTAATGTGTTTGTTTAACGAAGCCGAGTTAAACTGCGTTAACACATAAATACGTGTAATACCCGAGTGCAGGCAATTGGAAATGGGAATATCAACCAAACGGTACTTACCGGCAATTGGCACAGCCGGTTTTGAACGTGTTGCAGTTAGGGGCGATAAACGACTGCCCTGGCCACCGCCAAGCACAATTGAAATTACTTTAGATGTCATATCAGAGGGTTTAAACTTTCATAAAGGTTTATATATTCTTTGGCCGATCTGTCCCACGAAAAATCGAGGGCCATCATTCGCTTGCGGAGTATTTGTAGTTGTGGCTGGTTTTGGTAAAGTGCGGCAGCGCGGCTTATGGCATGGCAAATATCATCTACCGAAACCTGGTTAAACCGGATGCCGTAGCCGCCTTCGTCGCCAAAATCAATTACCGAGTCGATTAAGCCGCCTGTACTGCGTACCAACGGCATGGTGCCGTACCGTAGGGAATAAAGCTGGTTAAGCCCGCATGGTTCAACACGCGATGGCATCATCAGGAAATCGGCACCCGCATACACCACGTGTGCCAGCCCTTCGTCGTAACCGATAAATACATTGCACCTGCCAGGATATTTAGCTTTAAGTTCAAGCAAGGCAAGTTCCATATCTTTATCACCCGAGCCAAGGATAAAAAAGTTAACCTCATCGCCATATCGTTCAAGTGTACGGTCAATAGCTTCGGGCAACAGGTCGGCACCTTTTTCTATCACCAGCCGGCCGATGAAGGTAAACAGGGGCTTCGATGCATCCAATCCAAAACGGGTACAAAGAGTTTCTTTGTTTAATTGTTTTCCCTTCGCAAGCGTTTTAGTATTAAAATGGCTCGGGATCATCGGATCTTTCAAGGGATTCCAAACTTCCGTGTCAATACCGTTAATTATACCGTAGCCTTTGGCTCTTTCGATATAAAAAAGATATTCCAAGCCGTTTGAATTAATGGTAAGCTCGCGCAGGTAAGTTGGCGATACTGTGGTATACAGCCAGCTGCATTTTACCGCGGACGCCAACGGGTTTATGCCACCAGCCCAATCAAGCAGGCCTGTTGAGGCCGGATCAATTTCGGGCAGGTACTGAAAATGCTCCCAGCCAAAGGCGCCATGATACTGGCCGTTATGTATGGTAAATACCGTAGGCACATTGGCCAGCCGTTTATACAATTTGGAATGGTAAAGCAGGAAAGGTACCAGGCCGGAGTGATGATCATGGCAATGGATAATATCCGGTGTTTGCTGCGAGTAGCTGATCCAATCTAAAAAAGCCAGCTGAAAAGCAATAAACTGCTCCCGTTCGTCGGGATAGCTGTATACATTTTCCCTGTCAAGCAATCCGGGTATGCGGACTAAAAACAACTCGAAACCCAGCTTATCGGTTTTTTCTTTTAAAATTTCAAAATAAAGGCGGCGGGTGTTTAGTAAAGTTACGGCAGTAAAAACAACATCAAATTCGTTTTCCTGCGTAAACTTGCGATCATAGTAGGGCATTACAACTGCTGCCTGCAAGCCTGCCAGATTTTGATATTTGGGCAGTGCGCCAACAACATCTGCAAGGCCGCCAACTTTGGCAACAGGGTAACATTCGGCACTCAAATGGAATATTTTCATTCAGGTTTTATTGGCTCAATTTAAGGAAAGATTACCAAAAGAGAAACCTATAATCATTAATATAGTTTTTGAAATTTACAGAGAAGATTGTAAAAATGTTATTAAAGTTTTGACGGTATAGTTATAAAAATGATAGCAAAAACAGCTAATTAAACTTAATCAACGTTGAGTATTGAGTACACTAAGGTGGGATTATTTACTTAAAACGGATTTTTATTGACAGGACACCGGATTTATAGGACATATGCCGATAGATAATATGTGGGATTTGCCAAAGCCAAAGAAACCATCGTTGATACAACGCCATCAGAACATCAGAAAGATATCCGGCAGGATAGAATCGCCGATTTTAAAACACCCGTCTCCTCGTATGTTTGCTCATATAACCCAGTAGCACCAAGAGTAAGTAAAATGACTTTATTATTTTCAGGATCGATGATAAAGTACTCTTTAACACCTGCCGATTCATAAAGCGAACGTTTTTTTTGAGTATCGTAAGCCCTGTTTGTCGAAACAATCTCAATAATTAATCGCGGCACACCATGAACACCATTTTTTTCAACAATATCCATTTGGTCATTTAACACAACAAACAAATCTGGTTGTACTACGGATTGTTGTTTTTCGAAGTAAACATCAAAAGGAGCAGTAAATAATTCGGCTATTGGGCTATTGGTTAAATATTCGAATAAAAGGGAAGTTAACTTTATTAATAATTTTTGATGCTCACGGGATGGCGATGGCGACATACTTAATTCATTGAAAATAACTTCACAGCGGGTACCTTCGGGCAACATCCGATAAATATCAACAGCGGTAGATGGGATCTCCGTTATAAAGTTTTGATATTTATGTTTTTCGTCCATAATGCCGGTAATCTTAAAGCGATAACACAAATATAATTAATTGTGTTGTAAAAAGATTCACTCCTATTTTTCAATTGATTTTAGAAAAAAATGTGCCACTGTCTGTTCACGACAGCAGCACGTTTTTATTTTAAGTGGCATATTGATAATTATGCCCGATCGAATTTCTAACTTAATCAACCCAATCTAACTCAATCAACTATTGACCATTATCAATGCGCCTCCAACCAATTTAACCCCGTACCAATCTCTACCATAATAGGTACTGTTGTTTTGATGGCGGTTTTCATATTGTGCATAATGATGGGTTTTACAATTTCAATTTCGTCATGAGGCACATCAAACACCAACTCATCATGCACCTGCATGGTCATGCGGGCGTCCAGCTTTTGGGTTATAAATTCCCGGTGAATGTTGATCATGGCTATCTTGATCATATCTGCAGCCGATCCCTGGATTGGTGCATTGATGGCATTTCGCTCGGCAAAACCACGTACCGTAGCATTGGCCGAATTAATATCGCGCAGGTAGCGGCGGCGGCCCATCAACGTACATACATAGCCGTTTTCGCGGGCAAAGTTCATGGTATCGCTCATGTATTGCTTAATACCCGGAAATTGTGCAAAGTACTGCTCTATAATATCCGCAGCTTCTTTACGCGGGATGCCTAAACTTTGTGATAAACCAAAGGCCGATTGCCCGTAAATAATACCAAAGTTAACCGCTTTTGCGTTGCGGCGCTGCTCGCCGGTTACTTCATCTAAAGCAATGCCATAAACATTGGCCGCGGTGGCGGTATGAATATCGAGGTTATCAACAAATGCTTGCGTCATGTTTGGGTCTTTGCTAATCTCGGCTATGATGCGCAATTCTATCTGCGAATAATCGGCAGATACAATGCTGTGGCCTGCATTTCTGGGGATAAAAGCCTTACGCACCTCCCGGCCGCGCTCGGTACGGATAGGGATATTTTGCAGGTTGGGGTTAACGCTGCTTAACCTGCCGGTAGCGGCTACCGCCTGGTTGTATGAGGTATGCACCCTGCCCGTTTTAGGATTTACCATAGTTGGCAATGCGTCAACATAAGTTGATTTTAGCTTTTGCAGCTGCCTAAAATCTAATATATCCCTTACAATATCGCTTTTGGCGGCTAATGATAGCAATACATCTTCGCCGGTTTGGTATTGGCCGGTTTTGGTTTTCTTGGCTTTAGGGTCAAGCATCAGTTTTTCAAACAATACTTCGCCCAACTGTTTTGGCGATGCGATATTAAACCTTACCCCCGCTTTTTCATAAACAGTTTTTTCCAGTTTACTAATGTCGGTCTCCAATTCTTTGCTGAACTCGCCCAACGTAAAATGGTCTATTTTTACGCCCTCAAATTCAATGTCGGCCAGTACGTAAATCAATGGATGCTCTATTTCGTGAATAAGCTTTTCGCTTTCCACCTCTTTCAATTTCGGTTCGAAAACGGATTTTAATTGCAGGGTAATGTCGGCATCCTCAGCGGCATATTCTTTTATTTTTTCTATCTCCACATCGCGCATGCTGCCCTGGTTTTTACCCTTGGGGCCAATAAGTGAAGTGATGGAAACCGGCTTATAACCCAGGTAGTTTTCGGACAATACATCCATGCCGTGGCGGGTGTCCGGATCTATAATATAATGCGCCATCATGGTATCAAACAGCTTACCCTTAACCTGCACATCGTACCATTTCAGTATCAGGATATCAAACTTAATGTTTTGCCCTGTTTTGCCGATGCTTTCATTTTCAAGCACCTGTTTAAACTCGTTAACTATGGCTTTAACCGATTCCTGATCTTCGGGCACCGGCACATACCAGGCCTCGCCTGCTTTTATCGAAAACGACAGGCCAACCAATTCGCAATAATTAGCATCAGTTCCGGTAGTTTCGGTGTCAAAGCAAAAACTTTCCTGTTTTTCAAGGATGGCTATCAGCTCAGCGCGTTTTTCAGCCGTATCGGCCAGGTGGTACTCGTGCGGTACGTTATCTATATTTTTAGATGCTGTTACAAAGTCTTCGCGGATGTCCTCCACATCAACTGTCATGGTGGTGCGGGCCGTGGCAACAGGCTCGCCAAACAGGTCGGTTTGAGTACCGGCAGATTTAAACTCGGTGATGGTGAAATCATCGCCAAACACACGCCTGCCCAGCGTGCGGAATTCCAGTTCGGCAAAAAGGGGCTCTAACAGTTCTTTGCTTGGTGCGCATATCTCCAGGCCCTCCTCGTCCAGTTCAACCGGTACATTTAATAATATAGTCGCCAGTTTTTTTGACAGTAAACCCTGCTCGGCAAATTGCTCAACATTCTCGCGTTGTTTACCTTTTAGCTCATGGCTATGGGCAATAATATTTTCCATCGAGCCGTATTGTTTAATGAGCGATTTGGCCGTTTTCTCGCCTATACCCGGAATGCCCGGAATATTATCTACTGCATCGCCCCAAAGGCCTAAAATATCTATAACCTGTTCAACGCGTTCTATTTCCCATTTCTCCAGCACTTCCTTTACGCCCAAAATTTCCATCTCATTCCCCATACGGGCCGGTTTGTAAATGCGGATATTATCAGATACCAGCTGCGCAAAATCCTTATCAGGGGTCATACAATAAACCTGGTAACCTTTTTGCTCGGCCTTTTTGGCCAGGGTGCCTATAATATCATCGGCCTCGTAACCATCTGATGTTATTACCGGGATGTTGAAACCCAGTATCAGCTTCACTACATAGGGTAATGCCTTTGATAAATCTTCGGGCATAGCCTCGCGGTGGGCCTTGTAATGTTCGTAATCGGTATGGCGTTCGGTTGGCGCTTCGGTATCAAAAACAACAGCCATGTGGGTTGGCTTTTCTTTTTTCAAAACATCCAGCAGGGTATTGGTAAAGCCCATTACCGCCGATGTATTCATCCCACCCGAGGTAAACCGAGGGCTTTTACTCAAAGCAAAGTGTGCCCGGTAAATAAGGGCCATGCCATCCAAAAGAAATAGTTTTTTCATTATATGTGATTACACTGATTTTTAATGATTGCACCGATTAAGATGATCCATTGATTATCAGCAGCTATGTATTGATGATTAAAATTGATTAGTTGCTTTTCAAAAATACAATTAATGTGGTTTAATCACAGTGTTGGCTTCTAAAATCGGTGAAATCATTTTCTATCGGTGAAATCAAAAAACTACTTAAAACTGCACTCCGGAATATGGTCATTCACCATACCCGTTGCCTGCATATTGGCGTAACAAATGGTGGTGCCAAAGAATTTGAAGCCCCGCTTTTTCATATCCTTGCTGATAGCATCCGATTCGGGTGTACTGGCGGGAATTTTATGGTGATGGTTGATAATGGGTTTTCCACCGGGCATAAAGCTGTACAGGTATTTATCAAACGAGCCAAATTCCTGTTGTAACCCAATGAACAGTTTAGCATTGCTTATAGCCGCCAGGATTTTTAACCGGTTACGAATAATACCGGCATCCTGCATCAGGCGCTCTACATCATCATCGGTAAAGGCAGCTACTTTGTGCACGTCAAAATCGGCAAAAGCTTTGCGGTAGCCGTCCCTCCTGCGCAAGATAGTTATCCAGCTTAAACCAGCCTGGGCAGATTCGAGGATCAGAAACTCGAAAAGCGTTTTGTCGTCGTGTACTTCTTTGCCCCACTCTTCGTCGTGGTACTTGTTGTATAAAGGGTCGGTTCCCGCCCATGAGCAGCGAATTATTTCCTGGGGGTTTTCGTTCATTTTTGCCATATAAAAGAATATACTATGGTGAATTTATTTACGTGTTGCTTGTGCAATACGCTTATAATTTTCTTAATAACCGGGTAAGGCGTTTCGCCGTCAGCCGAGATAGCGATGCGCATTTGGGCATTGTGTTGTTTCACTGTTGCCTTTCTTGCGCATCTTATCCAATTGAATAACTCGTCGTCACATGCTAAATCGGGCAATAAACCTGCCTGTGCGCGATAGTTGATAAAATTGTAATAGTTGGTAATATATTTTTTTAACGAGGTTAAGGGGGTACCAATAAAATCAGTTTTGCCAAACTTAGCAATGTCGCCAGGCGAAAATGGCACGTTGTATATCGCGGCCATTTGTTTTAACGCGTCTTCGCGAACATCGGCATATTCGAGTCCAAACATTACCTTATTTTCTCCCACTAATATGGTTCCAAAATCCGCGTCAGGATCCCCGGTATTAAATGAATGACCAACCGGCAAATTAATATCAATAGGACTTCGGGACCAAGGCCTGCCATAAAATAATAGAAACATCAATACAATCAATAACAGGTTGAACATCGGAAACATATCAACATAAAATAACTTGCGGCGGGATTTTGATTGATACATAAGATTAGGTTTTTACTAATATTATACGCTTGCCATTCATTTTTATTGCGTTAAAAACCAACACATTACCGATAATCATAATTACCTATACAGTTCCGGCTTTGATTTTCCTACCAGTGCTAAGAAGTATGTCAGCGCGTCGAAATCGCAACGTTATAAAGCGGATTTGTATAGTTCGCGATTGTTTCGTTCCTCTTAATGACATAGTTTGCCTATGTCATTTTACCTGTAAGCGTCCCAGATTTTACAACCCGCAACGATGCATGGTTAAAAATCACCCCATTTATTTTCTTATCCAACCCGAAACTTGCTAAGCTTCATTTAGCTCATCCCAATACTCTACCGCACGTCGGTAATGAGGTATAACGATAGATCCGCCTACCAAATTGGCTATCATAAATATCTCATTCATTTCGTCGTTGTTAACGCCGGCCTCGTGGCATTTGCCCAGGTGGTATTTAATGCAATCGTCGCAGCGCAATACCATACTGGCAACCAGGCCAAGCATTTCTTTGGTTTTTACATCAAGCGCGCCATCGGCATAGCTGGTGGTATCCAGCGCGAAAAAGCGTTTGATATTAGTGTTGGCAGTTTCCATTATCCTATCGTTCATCCTGGTGCGATAGCTGTCAAATTCTTCTACAAGTTTTCCCACTTTATAATTATTGAGTTAATGAATTAGTGAATTGTTGATTTCATTTATTTTTGACAATTTTACTAAATTATTTAGCATTTTCAATATAAATCTATAATTTTATCCCGAGTATTTATTTCAATTTTTACCGCTTAGTTAAAAAACAATGGAAAGCTTGTCGCCCAATATTTTTGTTAAGGACATTAACGAAACTATAAAATTTTATCACTTGCTGGGTTTTGAACTGGTAGTAACCGTGCCCGAGGCCGGCAATGACCTCATTTGGGCCATGATGGCCAAAGGGAACGTAACCATGATGTTTCAAACCATGGCCAGCCTCGGCGAAGAGCTTCCCGATATCAGCCGCCAGGATGGAGCTTCGATGCTGTTATATATCAAACTTAAAAACATCCGGGCATTTTTTGAGTCGGTAAAAGAACTGGTACCTGTTTTGAAAGGCTTAGAAACAACTTTTTACGGGGCCACCGAGTTTTCGATTAAAGACAATAACAATTACGTGCTTACGTTTGCCGAGGACGAGTAAAACGATTAAGCCAAAGGGTGGCAATCATTAAAGTAACTTTCGTCTTTTACCGGTGGATATATATTTTCAACAAGCCGTTGCCGAAGAAAAGATGGTCTTTTGCTTAATAATTTTGTATCTTCAAACCTCGGGTACCGTTTTGTGTTAAGGTATCTGAACAGCACCAGATAATCATCTACTCTATGCCGGCAAAAAAAATTATAGCCCCTTTTTATGAACGACTCGCGCTCACCCTGCTGGGTTTTTTGGCCCTTGGCTACCTGATCATTATCGGCAAAGATATCCTCGACCCATTAATTTTCGGGTTTATATTTGCCATCCTGTTGCTGCCGGTTTCCAATTTCCTTGAAAAAAAGCTGCGCCTGCCGCGCAGCATGTCGTCATTAGCATCTATCCTCTTATTGGTGGCCCTGGTTGGCGGCATACTGTATCTGGTAGGTTCCCAAATATCAAACCTTGCCAACGATTGGCCGATGCTTAAAAGCCAGGTTTCGCAATCCATTCACGATTTGCAGAATTGGGTGCAATCGGCATTCCATATCAACGCGGCCAAGCAACTAAAATATGTAGATGATGCTTCCAAAAAAATAATGGAATCTGGAACGGATGTGGTAAGCACAGCTTTCGGCGCAATCTCGTCGCTCATGATATTTTATGTGTTTATCATGATCTTCACTTTTTTTATTTTGCTTTACAGGCGGCTCCTTCTTCGTTTTATCATTTGGGTATTCAGGGACGAGAACTCGGCCGTGGTGATGGATATTGTAGAAAACATTCAATCTATCATGAGGCAGTATATATTTGGGCTATTGCTTGAAATGTTTATAGTAGCCAGTGTTGCCATCACCGTTTTTTTATTAATTGGCATAAAATACGCGGCATTGCTGGGTATCATAGTAGGTTTATTTAACATCATACCTTATATCGGCATTTTCACGGCGTTGTTATTAAGCACCATTATCACTTTTGCTACCGGTAATATTGGTAAAACCGTAACGGTAGCTGTTAGCGTAATTATAATACACGCCGTAGATGCCAACTTTTTGCTGCCAACTATTGTGGGTTCAAAGGTGAGGCTTAACGCCCTGATCTCGTTCATCGGCATTATCCTTGGCGAGATGATCTGGGGGCTTTCGGGCATGTTCCTTTCTATACCGGTTATTGCTATTTTCAAAATTATATTTGACCGCATTGAAAGCCTTAAACCCTGGGGTTACCTGTTAGGAGGCGACTATGAGTTAAATAAAAAAGCTGCCGAAAAGCTGAAAGTTGAATAATATCAGTTCAGACATTGAATACTACAAAGCTGAGATTTTGAGAGCCATTGCTTTTAAAACAGCTTTTATTTTTGTTTAATTGATAGGTATATCATTAATTTAGCGGCATAACAATTGTGCTGTACTGCAATTGAAAATCTACCTTTAATGATCCGTAAATACCTTGCTTTAAGTGTTATTGTATGTGCGCTGATACCTTTTGGGACAAATGCACAGGTTAAACCTGCACCGTCATTCAGGCTGGTGCCTTTGGGCGTGCTGGGGGGCATTGATGAAAGTAACCTATCGGCTTACATGCTGGCAGCAAGCGGCAGTAACAATTACATATGCTTAGATGCCGGCACGCTGCACTATGGCATAAAAAAAGCCATCGAAAACAAGGCTTTTCCTGTTTCGCCCGAAAAAGTATTAAGGCAATACATCAAAGGATATTTCATTTCGCATGCCCATCTTGATCATCTGGCGGGCCTGGTGATTAACTCGCCCGAGGACAGCACTAAAAACATTTATGGCCTGCAAAGCACACTCCAAACAATCAAAACCCACTACTTTACCTGGGCAAGCTGGGCCAACTTTGCCGACGATGGAGAAAGTCCCGCTTTAAAAAAGTTCCATTACAAACCACTTGAGCCGGGCAACGAGGTGGCTATAGAAAACACCGCACTGAAAGTACAGGCATTCCCGCTAAGCCATTCAAACCTCACCAGCACCGCCTTTTTGGTACACAGCTATGATGCTTATATTTTATATTTAGGCGATACGGGGCCCGATGCTATTGAAAAAAGCACCAACCTGCAAAAGCTTTGGGAAGCTATTGCCCCCCTGGTTAAAAGCAAACAACTAAAAGCCATCATGATTGAGGTTTCGTTCCCAAGCGAGCAACCTGATAAAACATTATTTGGTCATCTAACCCCCCATTGGCTAATGGCCGAAATGGACAAACTGGCCGCATTAACCGGCCCGGATGCCATCAAAGGGTTAAGCATTGTTGTCACACATTTAAAACCGCCGGCAAACAGCATTATCAAAATAAAAGAAGAATTAAAAGTTGAAAATAAATTACAACTAAATCTGGTTTACCCGCAGCAAGGCAAACCGCTTACTTTTTAACAGCTACCAACCCCAATTTAGGATATATGAAAAATATTTTCAAAATGTGCCTGTTCCTTTGCTTCCTGGTAAGCACGGGCAGCGCACTTGCCCAGCAAGGCAAAGTAATTGAAGAGCAAACCGTTAAAAGCAAAATTTTAAAACGCAACGTTAAATACACCATTTACCTGCCTGCCGATTATGAAACGGCAAACCGTACCTACCCTGTAGTATACCTTTTACACGGATACTCCGACGATAACACCGGCTGGTTACAATTTGGCGAGGTAAACCGTTTTGCTGATCAGGCCATTTTAGACGGTACCATACCGCCAATGATTATTGTGATGCCCGATGGCGGTACCAGCTGGTATATTAACTCCTATGATGGCAAGGAAAAGTATGAGGATTTTTTTATCAAAGAATTTATACCACATGTGGAGCAGGCCTATCGCGTAAAAACAGAAAGACAATACCGCGGGGTTGCCGGCCTTTCCATGGGTGGCTACGGTACACTGATTTACGCTATTAAATACCCGCAACTATTTTCGGCGGCGGCGGCATTAAGCGCGGCAGTATTCCCAGACGACCAGATGGTTAACCAGCCCGATGACAATTACGAACACGTTTTTGGCCAGCTATTTGGCCGTGGATTGAAGGGTAAAGACAGGCTGAATAAAGACTGGCAGGCAAATTCAGTGTTGAACCTGGTACAAAATAAAACGGCAGACGAATTGAGCAAAGTGCGCTACTGGATTGATTGCGGCGATGACGACTTTTTAACCATAGGCAACAGCATGCTGCACATAGCCCTGACAGAAAAGAAAGTACCTCATGAATTCAGGATGCGCGATGGTGCCCACAACTGGACGTACTGGCGCACAGGCATCACCAACGCCCTCAGTTTTATAGGCGATGGTTTCAGGCAGAAGTGATAGATGTGCAGATATGCAGATTTCAGATGTGCAGATGGATTAATAAGATGGATGAGATAATGTTTCACTGTTGATAAATGGCAAAGGATTTTAATCTTCCGATTTCAATAGACCCCCTGGAAAAACTTACGGATGGGACGTTACCGATAGCTGATTTTTTGAGCGAATTTTGGGGCGACGATCAAAACAACGCCAACATGCAGCAGGGCCTGGCGTCCTACTTTTATGATAACGGAGGATCGCCCGAGGTGCGGGAATTTGATATTGTAGATGCTCAGTTTAACACCAATGACTTAACGGGATCATTCAAATGCATGTTCACGGTGTATTATTTTTTCACCTGCAGCGATATTAAAAACGACAAACGCGAAAACATAACCTGGAAATTTAAAATTGACGAGACAGGGCCAGCCGTTGCTTTTGCAGGCGAAGAACCATGGGTGTGGGATGCGGATTAATTATAAATGTGCAGATATGCAAATTTCAGATGTGCAGATGAAAATGGAAACATTTCAGACGTATAGATTTATTTTCAAATCCTCAAATTTTCAAATTGATTAAAATATTATGAAAAAACTTATTTTACTCTGCCTTCTCCTTTCTGCATCTGCCGCATTTGCACAGCGTATCCCGGCCGGCAAGGTGATAGAGGAACAAAACGTAAAGAGCGATATTTTGGATTACAACGTAAAGTACGCCATTTACCTGCCTGCCGATTATGAAACATCAAACCGTACCTACCCTGTAGTATACCTGCTGCATGGCTATGGCGACGACCAAACCGGCTGGCTGCAATTTGGCGAGATTAACCGTTACGCCGATAAAGCCATCGCCGAAGGTAAAATACCACCCATGATTATTGTAATGCCTGATGCAAAAACCACATTTTACATTAATTCCTACGATGGTAAACGTAATTATGAAGATTTCTTTTTCAAGGAATTTATACCTACCATCGAAAAAGATTATCGCATAAAGGGGACCAAGAAATACCGCGCCGTAGCCGGTTTATCTATGGGTGGATTCGGCACCTTAATTTACAGCATCAAACATCCCGAAATGTTCTCGGCAGCGGCAGCATTAAGCGCAGCCGTACGTAACGACGAAGATTTTATGGGTATTACCGATGCCCGGTGGGCCGAGGCCTACGCTAAAGTTTTCGGCCCCAACCTTAAAGGCGCCGAGCGGTTAAATGATACATGGAAAGCAAACTCCATTTTAGGATTAATTCAAGGCAAAACAGCCGATGATCTTAACGATGTACGTTACTGGATTGATTGCGGCGATGATGATGCCTTAAGCAAAGGCAATTCCCTGTTACACGTAGCCCTGATGGACAAGAAAGTCCCCCACGAGTTCCGTATCCGCGACGGTGCCCACAACTGGACTTACTGGCGCACCGGCATTATAGATGCATTAAATTTTATCGGGGATAGTTTTAGACAGAAATAAAATAGTATCAAGTAGTTAGTATCAAGTATCAAGACTGGAGTTGCTGGTTTGCATTGTTAATTCGACATTACTGGTAGCTGCTTGTGAGAATGCAAGCAACGAAAAAAATCTTGCTACTTGATACTTGCCACTTGATACTAAATTTTGACACTAACTACTTGATACTAAAAATCTATTGATCACTCAACAAATCAATACAGTTCTTGCTCAATTTTGCAAGGCGGGCGGGCAGGGTGCCAAGGGCGGCTTCGTTATTTAAATTGGTATAGAGTACCTTAATAATTTTCAGGGTATTTTCGTCCGGATCGCAGGCCTGGGCTTTTTCAAGGTGGGGTAAAGCCAACCGTGCTTTTTCAATATAATTCAAGTTCATTACCACGGGCTTTCCCGAAATATCTTTGATATACAAGTAGCCTAAAGCACGGTGCGCCACATAATAATCAGGCTGGGCAGCCACAACTATTTTGTAATATTTAATAGCATTGATGCTTTGATTATCGTCTTCGTAAAGTTTTGCCAACGAATTATAAAATGCCACCCGCACTTTGGGCGTTAGTTTGGCTGTATCGGGCAAAATCTTTTGGGCAAGGGCAATTGATTGGGCAGCGTCATCATTCAGCTTTGCCACATTAAAATCAAGGTAACTATCATAAACCTGCTCGGCTGTTTGAGCCTGGGTTACGGCTCCCGAAAACAATAATAAAAGCACCACTAATACCTTTCGGGTCATAATTTAGTTATCCTTCTGCCTTAACGCTAAACAAAAACACTACCGATTCGCCCAATATTACCTGGTCGCCTTCATTCATGGGGTGGCCAATCTGCGTCGAGTTAAGCTTAATCAGCTTATCGTCGGCTGCTATGCTGATCTTGGTTTTATTACGCGGTGGCACACCACCCTCATCGGCAAAAATCATAAAACATTCCGTGTCTTTATTCCACTCAATATGGGCGTGTTGCCTGCTAATAAATTTGTTACTGGGGTCGTTACTATCTGCCGGGAATATGACCTTGTTCAGCCTGTATGATCCGTTCTCGGTTATCACTTTTTTATCCCGGCCAATATTAATCTTGCCGTCGGTAGCCTTAATCAAATACTCTTCCTGTTCGGCCTCTCCGCTTAGTATCCTGATATAAGCAATGGCCGACGATGCATTATGCGCCACCTGCCTGCGGGTATGCATCTGGAAAGCGGCGTCAATCTCGGGAATCTTTGGCACATCAGCGGGAAGCTTATCTGCAAATAGCACGTCAATGGTCCAGTCATCGGGTAACTCTATCGCGTAGTCATCAGCAATCCGTTGAATCTCGTTCCTGAATACTTCCTTTTCGTGCACATAAACCGCACCTTCATAAAGATGTTTGTCGTCGGGGTCGGGTGCCAGGTAAAGCAGTAGCTCTTTGATGTGTCTGCCTTCGCCGCCTTCAACCTTTTGCAGGGCCTCTTTTATAAAACGTAGTATGGCTTCGCGCAGGCCCTTTACATCAACCTGTCCCTTTTCTCCGCCGCTTTTACTAAAAAAACTAAATGCCATTTTTTAAAGTTTTAAGTCTTGAGTTTTAAGTTCTGAGTCTTTATTTTTTGACTTGGAACTTAAGACTCTATACTTTATTGAATAATCTCTTCCGGATTCTCCGGCACAATACTCTTCATATAACCCTTTTCCAAAAGGAAGGGGATCACGTGTTTCCCGGCTAAATGCACCGCATCTGACGATCCTTTGGTCGATTCTACACGGATACAAACAACCATATTGCCTTTTCCGTTTGCCTCCGGCGCAAAAAATACATACCACCCATCATTTACGCTTTTATTTTTAACAATACGCTCGGGCGTACCGCTTTTACCGGCAACTGCTATACCCAATATAGGCACCTTTGGCGCGCTTTGCGTTATCATATATTGCTTCAGCAAGGCGGCATAATCTGGTTTATCGGCCAAGGTAATACCGGCCTTTACAGGCATTTTTGTTTTGCCAACATTCAATACAAACCGATTGGCTAATAACACGCCATTATTGGCTACGCCCGATACCAGCCGGGCAACAGATGCGGGAGTAGCAATCAACTCTCCCTGCCCCCAGGCCATACCCGAAATACCCTTGGCCCTGGTTTTATGAATATTGTTAGGATCGTACCGGGGTTTGGTATTAAACTCGGTTTTACGCCACAGGTTACGCCACTTTTCTTCCTGAGCATCGTTTTCGGCGGGTTTATTATAATAGTAGCCGCCCACCCCATGCAAAAACATCCCGGTTTTCATATACAGGTTTACCATATACTCTTCCAGGTGCTGCTGATTGGCCAGTTTAATAAAATATACGTTGTTTGACTTCGCTATTGCGCGCTCCATGGTAATGATACCGGTTTCGTCCGGCTCGATACCTTTGGTACGGATACGCTCTTCCATACTTACGTGGTAGGTTACTTTAGATGCGTCAATGCCCAGCTTATTAAATGCCGACATGGCTGTTAATACTTTAGCTGTTGAACCTGGCTGCGAGGCATAAGTAAAGCCCAGATCGGTAGTGGTCATCCAGTTGGATAATTTATTCTGATCGGCCTGCGACATCGTTAGCTGGTCCCAGTTGTGCACTGGTGGCAGCGGGTACTGCGCCGATACCAGTACATCGCCAGTATTGGCCTCCATAACCACTACGGATACCCGGTTATCATACAAAGATGTATCGGTAGCTATAGATTGCTGAATTTTTGTTTGCAAGTCGGCGTCCATCGTCAGCTTAACATCCCGGTTACGATTTTTAAATGCTGCCACTTCGGGGCCGTTAATATCGGCTAACAGCAATGGTGCCAGTTCGCTATAATCCTTCTTAGCTACCGTCATTTCCTTTACGCCACGGGGCAAAAACCTGTCTTCCTGGTAGCGCGATGCCTTTACATTGTAACTACTGACGGGCATTTTAAAACCACGTAATTCGGCCGCGTGTTCATACTCGGCAAAGTAGCCGTTGGTACTGCCATTAAATACACCTGTATTTACATCGCCAGTCCAAAAAAACATTTGTTCTTCAAAGGGGTAAAACCGTTCCAGCCGCTTGTGCACTGCCGAATCGAGGTTATAATCTTTTACGCCTGCTACAGCCAGTTTCTTTTGCTGTTTTTCAATAAGTTCGGGTTTACTGGTAGCCAGGATCAATCCGTTCCTGTCCAGTAACGATCCGGCTTGCAGCTTGTTCATCAATATGGCAATCCTTGGGTTATAACTAAACATCCGCAGCCCGCTTTTATCGGCAACCAGGGCTGGCTTCACCACCCATTTTTTATTATCGGCGCTATAGCGCGATACATTTACGGTTAACAATATTACGCCGGCCAACGCCGCCGCTAAAGCGGGCACCAGGTTTTTATCCTGCTGTTTGGTAATGTAATCCATTTGCACCTGGCTGCCCTTTACCAATGATACCGACAGCAAAAAACCGGTTGCCAATAAATTGATTACCAACGACGAACCACCATAACTCTCAAACGGCAACGATACGCCCGACAAGGGCAAAGCACCAATTGAGCCACCGGCTATCAGCAAAAACTGCACGAACGTACATACCCCTATCCCTGCGCTTAAGTAAAACAACAGGGGCGTACCCGTTTGCCGCCCAATAATTATCGACCGGTGTAAAAACAGCAGGAACAATATAAATACGGCCGCCATACCTGCCCAGCCAAACTCCTCGCCTATTGATGGCAAAATCATATCGGTATGGGCTTCGGGGATTGTTTTAGCAAAGCCCTGGCCAACACCTTCGCCTGTTAAACCGCCACCGGCCATAGCCCAAAGGCCGTTGGCTACCTGGTCGCCGCCATAAACTTCATTGTTCCATGGATCCTGCCAGATGGCTTTACGCTCAACCAAACGTTCAACAGGGCCGGGAATAATTTTATCTAATCCCGGAATTTTGTCGATGGTTAAAAAAGCACTGATCACAATTAGTGCCATCACGGCCGATTCACTTAAGTATTTTGGTTTCCAGAAACCAAACAAACCTAATATGCCAAAGGTAATGCCCGCGCTTAGCCAAACATTGTCAAAAAACCAGGTAATAAGCACATAAAGCACCACAAAACCGGCCATTGGAAAAAAGTCGCCACGAGAGAAAGAGAACAGGATGATAAAAGTAAAACAGATTACCATGGCAGGTCCCAGATCGCCCAAAACTAAAAACAGCAGCAGCGTTACCAAAGTGGCTATCAGTGCCGATGAAA
>Ga0307515_10001878_pt1 | contig 46732 bp, 49 predicted proteins | sample 17_EM_MG_FD_194513 | JGI IMG/M metagenome (GOLD analysis project Ga0307515, IMG submission 194513) | Populus trichocarpa ectomycorrhiza microbial communities from riparian zone in the Pacific Northwest, United States - 17_EM | ecosystem: Host-associated > Plants > Roots > Unclassified | place... | reverse complement strand
GAACCGTGGAACCCGGCGCCTACCCGACGCGACAGCCGGGTCACTGGCCTGCCCGCACCCCACCCAACAAGCCGAAACGGCCCACCAGATGAACCGGCAAAGCCGTCACGAAAGATCGAGGCTAGCGACTCAGCATGCGAATGGAAGTGAGTCGCGAAACCACGCTCACCCGCCTTCAGGAACGCGAGGTGCAGATGCAAAACCCTCATGATCGCCCGAGGCAGAACGATCTGGCTACTGGCTGGTGCCTTGACGAGAGCAGAGGACCTTCGAATAGGGCCGAACCCCGTCAGAAAGCTACTCCCACGACGCCAGAGCGTCGCTTACCGAAGGAGCGTTCTTCGTCAGGGTCGTCCGCCAGTCAAGGTAACCGCGGTGCTGGAGATGACCGACGATGACGATGCGCGCCACGCCAAGCTCAACGGCCATCTGATTGACCCAACGCGCACCGATACGAGCTGGGACGTCAGGAATACCATGCGGGAAAACCCACTCCGCGGCCTCCGTGTCTGCATCTTTCTCCCATTTCGTTTCATTGCCTTGAGTCTCATCGAGCCCCTCGACGATGAGGTGTTCAGCGTCGACATGCTCAAGCAAGATGTGTGCAATCTCATGCAAAAGGGTAAATAGAACCTTGTCGAGTCTTTTGCCGCGACCAGACAAGCCAATGACTGGATATCCGTCGACCAGCATCGAACACCCGTCAATTTTGGCACCCGGAAGCGATTCGACATATACCAGACGCACACCAACCGCACTAAAAAGCTCAGGTAGATCCTCGAAGTCGGCGGCCGACTTGAGCGTGCGCGAAAGAGTACCTGCAAGCTCCCTCAGATGTTTCGCGGAGTATCTTTCCTGAGGCGGAAACTTACGCGCTTCCCTTCTGATGCACGCGACCCATGCTCGCTGCAGCGAGCTGATATCTTCGCTACGGTTGGCTCGTCTAGCAGCCGCTGCGAATCCGGGCTCATCATCAAGGGAATCCAGCTCGAACAGTTCCTTCACCTCGGCCTCGAGGGCATCCAAGGTGGCGCCGGCGAGAAAGCCGCGCCTCTTCAGTAGCTGGATTGGCCCCTTTTCGTTTAGGCGGGCACGCCGACGCACCTCGTCCAGCTTGGCCTGCGCGTTCTCATTCTTAAACTGCTCGGCGAGTAGGTACTGGTCCTGAAGGTTGAGCCAGTACTCAGCTGTATGACCAAGGGCTGCGCCGATCTGCGCCGCCGACTCCCTAGTGATCTCCTTTTTGCCAGTGACGATCTCGGAGACGAACTGAGTCGGGCGATCCAGAACCGCTGCGAAATCAGCCTGAGACCAGCCCCTGGCCTCGAGCTCCCTCCCGAGGAGTTCGCCAACCGGCACCTGTGCGATCGGCAGCGGGTCGTGTGGAGGGGTGCTCATCACGAGGCTTCCATCCCTGGGGTCAATAGCTCGAAGATCACGGCACTGTGGCTCTCTGTGCTCTTGAACGTCAAGTTGATAACACGGCCGGAACTCAACTTTGCCCGCGCCTTGTTCAGGTCATGGGTGTCACCGGAGTGGATGTGCAGCATGCGCGAGTTCCGCAGGTCGGCGTCGAGCCGAGCTGCACGCGCGCACTGAACGAGGACGCGAAAGTCCGAGACCTCCCGGGCGCTCCAGCCTTGCGGCCGGAATCCGGGGTCCGTAGCGAGGCGATACAACTCCTCATCCATGTACTCCCGGTCCACGTGTCTGTTCTCCATCACCCATTGGCTGATGACGCTCCCACCTACTTCGCGCGGATTCTACAGGCATCACCGGATCCCATGAATCTCTATCTCGCATACCCCCCTTCACCCATGGGGTGATGATGCGTATGTTACACTTGCATCCGAGCCCGCCGATCAGCGGAAGGCTCCATGGAAGGGGACTGCCATGACTGCACTCAGTTACGAGCAGGAGCATGACAAGTCGAACAAAGAGTTCGAAGTGGCCATCAACGGCACACTGGTCACCCTTGACCACGACACCGTGACCTATGACGAACTCGGGCAGCTCGCCTACCCCGGCCACGATCCGCAGGCGATGTTCACCGTCACCTACAAGAACGCCATCGCACCCCATGGCGGGGATGGCATCCTGGTCGCTGGCGAGTCCGTGAAGGTCAAGAAGAAGGGCACGCATTTCAATGTCCGGCTCACGACTCGTTCGTAGTAGCGCCGACCTAGCCCGCCTGGTGCAAGACGGGTACGCCGTCCGCGTCGTCAACGGGTTCCTCGTAATCGACGACATCCCGTTCGTGGACGACGCCGCCCAGGTTCAGTGGGGATCCTTTCTCTGCCCGCTGGATCTGAGCGGCGACACCGCTATGGCCCCAAGTAACCACGTTATGTGTTTCATTGGCGGCGTACCCCGCAACAAGAATGGCAAGCCCATCGACGGGCTCGTAAACGACGGCGTTCAGAAGTGGTCCGCCAGCGCGGAGCTCACCGCGAGTTGCGGCTTCTCCCAGAAACCCACGGGCGGCTATCCAGATTATTACGAAAAGGTCACCCACTACGCCGCGATGGTCATCGGACCAGCCCAGGCCATCGCCCCCGAGGCGACCCCGCTGACTTTCAAGCCTGTCGAGACCGACGAAGACGATGGTGTATTCCGCTACCTCGACACATTCTCCAGCAGGGCTGGCATCACCGAGATCAATGTGCGCCTCGCGCTCAAGAAGGTTGTGATCGTCGGTCTCGGGGGTACCGGCGCATACCTGCTCGACCTGCTCGTCAAGACCCCGATACACGCACTTCATCTCTACGACAGCGACATCCTCCGCACGCATAACGCCTTCCGGGCCCCCGGTGCCGCGAGCCTTGCGGACCTACAGAAGGGCCTGAAGAAGGTCGAGTACTTCACGCGGATATATTCACGGATGCGTCGCCACATCGAGGCTCACCCGGTGAACGTCACTTCTGAAAACGTCGGCGAACTCCTCGACGCCGACTTTGTGTTCCTTGCGATGGACACGGGCCCGGACAAAAAGGCCATCATCGAAGCGCTGACCATCAACAGCGTCCCATTCATCGATACTGGTGTCGGCGTCAGTAAGGACGCCGAATACATCGACGGACAGATTCGAATCACGACGTCCCTTCCGGGTCGTATGGAGCATGTTGAGCGAGATAGACTCATCTCGTACTTCGGCGGGGAGGACGCCGAGTACGACACCAACTTGCAAGTAGCTGAGCTGAACTCATTCACTGCAAACTTGGCAATCTTCCGGTATAAGAAGTATCTCGGTTTCTATGCTGACACCGAGAACGAGCTGCACACCGTGTATGCGGTCGACTCGAACGAGCTCTACAACCGCTACGGCACCTCTACCAACCAAGACGAGGGCATCGGACTGGGCGCCGATCACTTCCCGACCTGCGCTGACGCTGAGGACGGGTCGGAGGCCGCCGCGTGAAAGCTCGAGCCTTGATGCCGGTGTTTATCGAGTACATCCCGGCCGAACCCGAGCCGGGTAACCTCTACATCTCCATGCAGTTCGAAACCGCAGTCCATCTGTGCGCATGCGGATGTGGTTCGAAGGTCGTCACACCATTCGGACCGCACGACTGGACCCTGGCCTTCGATGGCACTGTGTCCCTGCGACCGTCCGTCGGAAACGGACAACAGCAGTGTAGGTCGCACTACTACGTCCGCAGCGACCGTATCGACTGGTTGCCACGAATCTCGGCGGCAACCAGTCGAGTCGCTAGCTCCCGCGACCGCGCCGCGCACGTCGAGGCCATCCCCCAACCTCTGGGGGGACAAGCGTCTTGGTGGCGCCGGATTTGGAACCGAATGCGACGCTCCTCCGGCACGGGATGAATCAATCGCCCCTGCAGACTGCGATAACGCCTGAAGAATTCATGCCAAGCACGTCGTTGCAACGACCAGGAGCCTTCAGTCCCAGACGGGTCAGGAGATCCACTCACGCCTTTACCCACCACCGTCATCGCCTCCGGCGGCTGGACGTACAAGCAAGCCCTCGGCTGATCCGGCCCGACGGGGACACGTCCTCCGGGCGATCCATCGGGTGCGCTGTCATCACGGGCAAGTGGTGACAGCGCACCTTGCATCGCGAGGTCTGCGGCTCCCGCCGCGGACCGGCTCAGACCTCGTCACAGGCGTCAACCGCAAGGAGATGCTGTTGATGCAGTACCGCTGATCCGTAGGCGTGACATACCCCTCCCCCTCAAACAGATGACCAAGGTGAGACCCGCATCGAGCACACCGCACCTCCGTCCGCACCATCCCGTGCGACCGGTCCTCCAAAAGTTCCACCGCATCGCTACTGCGTGCATCGAAGAAGCTCGGCCAGGCGTCGTGCTTCGTGCATGCACACTTCTCCGAGACAACGGAACGCTGTTGGTGGGTACGTCGCAAACACACTGGGTTGGCTCATGAGCGATCACGGATCTGGTCCCTGACTACGAAGCCCACTCGCAGTCAGGCTCTCAGAGCCATAGTCAACGGCCGAAGGGCCAAAGCGGGAGTTTAGGGCGAGGCGCGCCGAGGACATTGCGCACCATGTTCTTGGAAATGTCGTGACGGCCCCGGTTGTAGTAGATCTCCGCGTGCACCTCTTCAGGCGTGAACCTCGGGTTTTCCTCCGCAACCTGGCGGATGTACCGGGTCTTGGCCTCGTCGGGTTTGCTGCCGGCCGGTTGCCTGCGGCGCTTCACGCCCCGACGGATGCGGCGACCGGAGTTGTCGGAGTAGACCACGCGCGCCTCCCCCAAGCGTCGATGGATGATCCGACGCTAGGCGAGCGGAGCATTGCAGGTCCATGACTGATCGTGCGCAACCATGACCATCCGTTGGCGGGTTCCTGCCACGCCCTAAGCTGTCGGCTGCGCTCCAGCCGGTAGCGCGGCGGTCACAGGGAGGGGCAGGCCACGGCAACCGTTCATGTCGCGGTCCTGGACCCCCTACCAGTGTTCCGGCATGGCGTCGCAGCGTCTTTGTCGAGCCTGGGGCACCTCGTCGAAGAGCCCGCGAACGCCGAGGCTTGGCTGCGTGAACGCCCGGGCGGGGTAGTGCTGCTGACCCTGCGCTGCGCGGAGGACCTGGACCGGCTGACCGCTCTGTGCCGCCTACGGCCCCGCCCGCTCGTCGTCGCGCTGCCGTCCGCCGAGGACGTCTCCCTGGGCGTGCGGGCCATGCGGGCCGGTGCCCGGTCGGTGGTGGCGCGCGAAGCGACGGTGTCGGCGTTGCAGCGGGCGGTGTCCGCGACCCTCGACGGCGAGGCGGTGATGCCGACCGAGGTGGCCGATCTCCTGGTGACCGGCCGGGGCGGCCGGGCCTCGCGTGGCTCGGTTCCCTCCGTGGAGCAGATCGCCTGGTTGCGTCGGCTCTCCGACGGCTGCACCGTGTCCCGGCTGGCCTCGGACACCGGCTACTCGGAGCGGGCGATGTACCGGCTGCTCCGGACGTTCTACCAGAGGATCGGTGTCAGTACCCGCCTGGAGGCCATCATGCTGGCGCACGACAAAGGCTGGTTCGAGAACTAGCCGGCGCGGCCCGGTCGCATCCGCGCCAGCTGTATGAGTACCGGTTCGAGGCGCGGGTCGCCGTTGGCCAGGATCTCCACCATGAACCTCAGCCGGTCGTCCAGCCCGGGCGTCCGCTCGGCCGGTTCAGGCCGTGCCCGACGGAACGCCGCCAGCGCCGTCGCGGGGTCCACGTGGTCGACGAGGACCGAATAACACCGGGCGATACCCGTGAAGTCCCATGCGACCAGGTCGTGCGCGTCCGCCCTGGTGCGCTGGCCGGTCTCGTCGTGGAGCTGCTGGAAGAGATCCCTCGCGGTGCCCGGGAGACCGAGGCGGTGCGCGATGATCCCCCGCAGCGCGAGCTCCACGACCTCCTGGCCGGCCACCCGGTAGCGCGCCGACTCCTCGATCGCCTTCCGGGCCGCCCGGAGATCGCCCATGTGCACGTGCGTGAGGGCCAGTACGGTGAGCGACCGCCGCAGGTTGATCGGGTCCCGGTGGTCGCGTGCGATGCCGATCGCCCGCTCGACCGTCCATCGCGCCTCGCTGTACCTGTCTTGATAGAGGTACAGCTCGGCCGTCGCGCTGAGCAGGTCCGCCTGGAGAGAGGGATCGGGGCGGGCCGTGACCAACTCGTCGCACCTGGCCAACATCGTCAGCGCGTCCGGGATCGCGTTCAGCTCGGCGTACCACCGGACCAGCCGCAGGGCGGCCCCCGACGCCAGTTCGGGATCGCTCTCCTGGGCGGCCTCGAAAGCCGCGAGGGCGTCCTGGATCGCGTGCCGATAGCTGCCCTGCCGCTGTCGGCAGTCAGCCAGTCCGGTCAGCGCGGCAGCACGGTCGCCATCGTCGTCGTCCTCGCCCGCCAGCCCCCACGCCGACCCGAAGTGCTTCTCGGCCTCCGCGAGGTGGCCGTGTTCCCAGAACATGACGCCCATGCCGATGTGGATACCGCGTATCGCCTCACGGTTCTGGTCCTGCTGCGCCATGTCGAGCGCGAACCGGTACGCCGAGTGGGCAGCGGGGAAGTCGCCACTGTACGAGTAGATGTCCCCCAGCCCGGCGAGATTCACCATCTCACCCTCCGGATCGTCACCGAGCCGGCCGCGCACGGCTTCCCGCTGGGTCCGCAGCTCGGTCCCGCTGCCCCAGCGGTGCACCAGGTCGTCCATCGATTCGATGAGGCCGTGGGCGCAGTCGTACAGTCCGGCCCGGAGCCAGACGTCGATGCGCGCAAAGTGCGCGTGCAGATCGGCCATGCCGTGGACGTTGTCGTCATCCTTCTGCATGCCCTCCAACACCTTGGCCGCTCGCAGCAGGAGGGCGCGCCGGGTCGGCGGCTCGCCCTCGTCCGCCCGTCGGTCACCGGCGGCCAGGCGGTTGAGGACTGCCTCGATCTCGCTCTTTCGCAGATACCAGCGGCCGTCCCGGCGCACCAGGACGAGACCGGCCGCCACGAGCGCTCGCAAGGCCGGCTCGATCCGAGATGGCGGGACGTACGACTCCAGGATGCCCACTACGTCATCGGTACCGGCCGGGATGCCGAGCGCCGCCAGCCCCTCCGCCACCCTCTGCTGTTCGGCGGGAAGGTGGTCGACGAACTTGTGCACCAGACGCTGATGCACCTCGCTCGCCGGCACCGAGGACAGCCACGATCCGATCTCGTGGACCTGCAGCCCCGACAACTCGCTGCTGATGACCGCGGAGAGCAGTTCGGCGAGTCGTGGGTTGCCGGCCAGACGACCATGCACGCGCCGCAGATCGTTCTTCGGCAAGACGGCCAGTCCGTAAGCGTCGCTCGGGTCGAGTACGGCAAAATGCTTCCGCAGCCACTGCCGATTGAGTCCGCTGAGACTGATGTGGACCGCCTTCTCCGCCCACGCCACGCCTGCCGTCGCCTCGGGCATGTGCTGCGTCACGAAAACGATCTTGACGGGCAGGTTCGGCCGGCCTTGTATGGTCCCCAGCGCCAGGTCGAGCTCCGAGTCGCGCAGGACATGCCCGTCCTTGAGAAGGTTCTCCGCCGAGTCGATCACGATCACCGGCCGGAAGCCGCCGGTTGCGTCGAGGCCGTCCAGGGCGATCTCCAGGCGCGCCCGTGCCGAGGGACCGGCCGCGTGGCCCAACCCGGGTGGTTCGATGTCCTCGATCAGGGTGGCCACGTCGATCTCCCCGTACGGCGTGGCGTCGTGCCAGCGAACCGCCGAGGACTCGTCGTCCGGATCCGCCCGGCCCAGGTCGGCGAGCACCTCGCGCACCAGCGCCGTCTTGCCTATCCCGGCCGGGCCGCTGACCACGATGACGGAGGTGGTCCGATCGTCCAGTGCGGCGCGAAGACGGCTCTGCGGTCCCGCGCGGTCGACGAATGCTGATGTGCCCCGTGCCGGTCGGCTGGCCGTCTGCGCCGCCATGGTGCTGGTCGTCCCGGAGACATCTCCCGCATCGAAGAACTCCGGCCTGGCTGCCTGCGGGGCCACCGGCCCGAGCAGAACCCGGGTGAGTCGCCCGGCTAGTCGTGCACACCAGCGGCGGGCATCCGCCGTACCGCTCTCGTACGTGCTGTGCAGCATCGCCTGGGCGAGCAGGGAGACCTTCAGCTGCATGTGCCACTGCTCCGGATCCCCGTGCTTGTCGACGACGAACTGGAGAGTGGGCTCCCGAAGCGCGTCAATGATCTTTCGCACCCCGCCCGGCATGCCGTCGTCGAGGCGCTTGTCGCGCCTGTCGCGCTCCAGATAGGTGAGAAACGTTTCCTGGCTGTACGAAGACGACTTCCCGATCTCCCTCCAGGAGAGCGATATCAGCAGGGTGGCGAGATCCCGGCTCAGCGGTGCCCGCGCGTCGTAGGTGGCCAGGTCGATCAACCGGAAGTGTTTCGCGTCGACGATCCCGTTCCGCGTGGGCACGAGGACGTTGTCCCCGTGTAGGTCACCATGTGTCCGGCCCAGCAGATAGTGGATCTTCCTGCGTGTCGCGGGGGTGTCCCTGGTAAACAGTCGCCACGGGTTGGGCAACGGTTCGCTCTCGCCCGGCAGTTCCAGGAGGTCGGGTGTGAGAAGGCCGCGCTTTCGCGCCCAGTCGTGCAGCCACCCGTCCGTCGTGAAACCGTCGCCCAGTTCGCACGTCAGCAGCCCGGCCACCGTTCCCGGATCACTGTCGTACCCGACACCAGTCCATCCCAGGAGCATTCTGCGCCAGATCGTCTTGCAGGCGCCGGCGAGTTGGTCGGGATCCACCTTCCCAAGTGGAATGCCGTCGGCCACGAACTGACCGACGACGAAAGCGTCCTGGGGACAGTCGACCGTCGGAAAAGCGATCTCGACGAGGTGCTGTCGGCGGAATTCCGCGGTGGCGTCACCCAGAGCCGCCAGATGCCGTCGGTTCTCCCGCTGGTGCTTCGACGCCGCCGACGGACAGAACTTGATCATGCACCAACGCGGATCGGGCGGCCCTGTGACGTTGGCCACCTGCGCCTTCGCCAGCTGCGCCCCGGTGAAGCCGTGATTCCGTTCCCCGATGGTGCCGGTACGGATCTTGAAGCCGTTGTCGAGCAACGACTCGATGATCGCCGACGCGACGGCGGCGGCGCCTCCGAACTCGCGGGTCAACTCCTCCAGGACGGTCATGGCCGGGGAAACCTCGATTCCAGCTCTTGCATCCTGATCTGGAAGTCGCCCTTGTCCTGATCGTGGTAACGCAGGAAGTACCAGGCCGGCAGGCGCGGTTGGAGCCGTCTCATCTGATACAGCGTGTCCTGGACCTGACGGGCGAAGCGGGTCAGAGCGTCCGGTGTGGTGATCACCGGTGACGTGGGGTTGTCGATGACCGCACGCACCAGCCCAAGGACGCGCAGGCGCTCCTGAATGCTCGTCATCTGTGTGCGGTACATGTCCAGGCAGAGAAGCAGCAGTCCGAGCGAGGGAACGAACCACCCGGTGACCAGCCGGCTTACCGTCCCGCCGGTGGCGAGAGTTAGCAGGATCCCCGCCACGGACCACAGCACCAGCACGCCGAGCATCAGCTGAGCGAAGCGAAGTCGAATCCGGGATCCCCAGGCCAGATTCTGTTCCAGACAGAAGAGCACGTCGTAGGGCGCGGCGGCGTCCACCACGAGGTAGTAGCCCCGCAGCCGGTCCTCGCCGCCGCGAAAGGGCCGACTGAGTCGGCTCACCTCGTCGTCGCCAATCCGGTTCCCGACTGCCACGTTGTTCCACGGCAGTCCAAGCACCTCAGCGTCAAACATCTCCTGCAGAGTCGCGGCGATCCGCAGGTACCGCTCGGCCCACGGTGCCATCGCTCCCATATAAAGCGCGGCCCAGAGAGTGCCGCTGAGGGTGATGGCAGTGCTGTATCGCGAACCCGAGCCGGTCATCAGGCCGACAACGGCCAAGGCGATCGAGACGCCTAGGCTCAGCATCTGCGCCCGCTGGTTGCGGAGGTGAGCCACGGCGATGGCTTTGAGTACGCGTATGGCCGCCGCACTCTCCTGCCGGTCCGCGATGGGATGAGCACTCGTCAACGTCCCTCCCCCGTATGCAGATCTACCTAGCGAGTTTCACACGTCTGGTAGCCCTAGCGGTACAGTCCGTTGTCTCCGCTAACTGACTGTGCGCCCGCCACCGCCCCGCATACCGCTACCGATACGGGGCTTCGAGTACCACTCCATCCACGCCGGTCGTCTCGGCAACGCCTACGTACGTGAGGCCGAAAACTTTCCGCACCGGTCAGCCAAGGTCCTCCACCTCACCGCCGGTACCGATCCAGTCGAAATCCCGATAGGTGGCGGCGATGAACGCCCTGCATGGTTGGAAAAAGTCGTTGCTGCAGGCCAGAGAGGCACGCAGCGGGGTCTGGGCATCAATCGAAGGATCGTTTCGCTGACATACGAGGGGACCCGCAAACGCCGCCCGTTCCGGCAGTTGGTGCTGCGCAGCAGCACCGCTCGGACACCGAACTATCTCATCCTCCGATGCCCCAACCCGGTCGCATACAGCCAGATCGTCTCGGCCGGTGACATCACCGCCGACGGCACCCCAGACCTGTTCATCGTCACCACCGACGGCCAGCTCTGGATGTTCTCCGGCCACAAAGGCGGTTACTACAAAGCCTCCACCAGACTCACTTCGTCGGCACGGGCCGACCGCGACGTCGTCAGCATCCAGGACATCACCGGCGACAACGTCGCCAACCTGCTCTACCGCACCAACGCCCGCTCGATCGGCACGCCCACCGCTGTCATCGACTCCGGCTGCTGGACGTACAAGCAAGGTCTCGGTTGACCCGGCCTGACGGAAACACATCTTCCAGGCAGTGGTCCGCGGCTCCCGCCGCGGACCGGCTCAGACCTCGTCAGGCGTCAGGCGCAAGGAGATGCTGTTGATGCAGTACCGCTGATCCGTGGCAGTGGCATAGCCCTCGCCCTCGAACAGATGCCCAAGATGCAACCCACACCGAGCAGACTGCACCGCCGTCCGCCATGCGACCGGTCCGCCAAAAGTTCCACCGCATCGCCATTTCATGCATCGAAGAAGCTCGGCCATCCGCCGCAGGACTCACCGCCTTCGCCGGCGACGGGAACCCCACAGCCCCCATACCTCACCACCCGCCAGGGGAGCCGCCGCTTCTCCGCCGGCATCGCCCACGCGGCTACCGCAAGCGTCCAGGACGCCAAATGCACTCTCCTCGGCATCCCATTCGTCGGCACCGACCATGTCTTCCGACTCAACGGAACACGTGTGGAGGCATTCTCCGGAGTCCACGCGGACCTCTTCGATCACCTGATCCACAGCCGCCTGGAGCAATACCGCAGCGACGTCCACGCTCTGCGCTCCACGTGGCCTTCGGACACCTGGGACGAGGAGTGAGACGGTCCCGCCTCGATACACCACGACGGCTCCGCCCTGCCATTCACCTGCTGCCCTGACCAGTGGTCCGCCAGTAAGCGTGCCAGCGTTATCCAGAGGTCATGGCGGGACGGGCAAAATGTGCAGCAGAGACTGCCGACGGTTTCTGGACCGGCCGTCGGCAGTGGCGGTCTGTGATCAACAGGCCAATCGAAGGGGTCCACGCAACGCGTCCCACCGGCCACTCGCGGAACGGTTCCCTGGGGAGAATCTGGGGAGTACGAGCAGCTCCGGGGAGCGCGTGGGGAATCAACCGCGCAACCGAAAGGGAGTTCGAAAGGCCCTGAAAGACGGATCAGTCCAGGCCAGAGACCCATACGGCGACAACAGCGCAGGTCAGCGCCCCCAGGTAGACGACTTCAAGAAGATCCCTTCGGGCCTCCGGCTTCGCGGATGCCGACACGCTTCGTAGGCACTCCGCCCTCACGTGCGCTCCTAAGGATCCACGACCAAGATCCGGACCATACGCGGGCCGCAGTCCGCCGACTCCCTCGCGAACCAGGCATTCACACTGGTCAGGGGCGCGCACGGCTGTACCACCAGCAGACCAAGAATCTGCTGCAAGTTACCGTTACGGACCTCCGCTATCGAAGCTGCAACGAGCACCGATCGCATAATCTGTGCAGGTCCGGGGCCTTGGATCCCCGTACCACCAGCAATGTTCTCTCGCTCCAACGCCCGCCGCTGCCCAGCACGAGACCCTGGAGCCGAGTTAGCGGCCAGCCCTGCGCTTCGGCTCGTCACACCCCTTCGACAGCACCTGGATGACTCTCGATCCATGCGAGCCCTCCGAGGTCCAAGTGACGGCGGGCGCGAGTGACAGCCACATAGGCGAGGCGCGCGTTGATATCACTCACGGGCTCCGGGATCGGACAGCCGCTGTCGTCCTGGCGGTCGCTGTCCGGCGGCGGGGGAAAGTCGTCGGCGATTCTCACTTCGGGCCACTCCCTGCCCTTTGCCTTGTGTGCGGTGGAGACCGTGACCTCGGCTTTGCTCTCGTCGGTCAGCGCGTCGACGGCAGCGATGATGGCTTCGGGACCGTGCGTGTCGACCAGCTCCACGAACGGCTGGAGATCCCGCCCGGCCGCATCGTGCTCCGCGTAGTCCTGCAACTCACCCCAGGAGGCGAAAAGAACCAGTTCAGGGTGGGAAGTGCGACGACCGTCCTTGAGGTCCTGGGCAGCGCGCGCCAGCGCGACAAGAGTCTGCCCACCCCGTGTCAGAGCCACCCGGCGACCCGCTTCCAACTGCCTCAAGACTTCAGTCATGGCGCCAATGTTGGTGCGGCACAGCACCGCGTCCGGACAGGCCACGGGGCCGACTTTCGTCGGAATCGTGTCGGTGCCGGTCAGCCGGATCGGCGCGTCGGTGAACGCGAGCCAACGGTTGGCCTGTTCGGCGAGGAGAGGGCCGAAGCGAAAGGAACGGGTCAAGGTCAGATGGGTGGCCTCGAAGCCTGTCATCACGTCCCGGGCACCACGCCACCCGTAGATGGCCTGGGCGGAGTCGCCGACCATCACCAGCTGGGCGTGGCCGCGTTGAGCGCCGAAGACCTGCTCAAGCACAGGGTTGGTGTCCTGGGCTTCATCGAGGAACAAGAAGTCGGCCTCGATCTTCGGTTCGGTCAGGGCCCACATCTTCAAGTAGTGGTCGTGCTCGAAGCGCACCACACCTTCCTCGTGATTCTTCAGGTCTTTCCAAGCCTTCCCAGCGAAGGGCATGACTGCGGCGGCGAGTTGGGCATGCTCAGCCGGTGTTCCGAGTCTGCGCAGGACCGGCACGTGGTGGGGTGCCAGAGCCTGGTCAGCGGACTGACAGAAGCGGGTCACTGTACGCAGCACGGCGTGGGACAGCGCCCTGTGGCTGATCTCGTGCTCACCGATACGGACGGGGAACCTGATGCCGAGGGCCTGTCCGATCCGCCACGCAGGTTGGCGAGGACTGCTGAGGCGGCGAGCGAAGCGGTGGCCGATGGCTGCATAGGCCGTCGCATGCGCGGTCTTGCACAGCACGGAACGTGGGAATCGGCTTGCCGCGTCGGTGGCGATGTCCTTGTTGAAGGCGAGGTAGCGGCCACGGCGGTCGGTACTCGCGGCAAGCAAGCACAGTGTGCTGGTCTTCCCGGTGCCTGCGCCGGCTTGCAGCACCAGGTGTTGACCGTCGCGGAAGGCGTCGACGGCGTGGGTCTGTTCGTCGGTGGGTGTGTGCAACAGGAGCTCCGCGAATGAGATGGGCCAAGGGGTCGGCTGTGAGCTGTTCTCGTCGTGTGAATGCAGGGAAGCCGGGTCGCGGCTGCGCAGCAGGACGTGGGCCGCGCAAGCCAGTACGTTTTCAGGTGCGTGGTGGGCGAGGAGGTTCGTGAGCTGCACGGTCAGTTGCCGAGCGCGTTCCCGCTCGTTCCGTTGAAGAGCCGCTACGACGGCCCGGCCGAGGAAGAATCCGGGCTTCTGTCCCCGGGCTGCCGCAGCCTGACGGACCGTCGAGCACATGGCACGAGGAAGGGTGACATTGAGCAGAACTTGGCCGGACCGGTCGGAGTAGTGAGTTGTGAGCACGTCGATGGGCAGGAGTCGATCAAGCTCCCCGCGAAGTGACCGCAGCGCCTGGCCGGGCGACTTGGCGTGGCGCACGGTCATCAGCCGGGTGTGGTCGGCGTTCGCTGCGAGCGGCACCGCACGGCAGGCTTGCTGAAGCTCCCCGCGGGTGACTGGCCTGGTCAGGATGATCTCGACAGCGTGTTGCCGTTTCATCGCCGGGCCGCCTTCCGCGCCTCACCGTCGGGGGGTGGTCGGCGTCCATGGGTGGGAAGCCGAGGGTTCACGTAGGCGTGGTGGAGGAGCGGGTCGAAGGGCTCCCAGTCGGTCAGTGCGAGATCAGCTGCCGTCGGGGCGGCGGCGTGCTGAGGGCAGCGCTGCGTGCGCCAACGCAGTTGCTCGGCATACGGCAGGGAGGAGAGGTCGTAGAGAGCCATCACCTCAGCAGGAAGTGCCAGTTGCCCTTGCGTGGCTGTCGCAGGAACCAGGGTCCAGACACCCCCGGGGCCGTCTGAAGCAAGCATCGTGCGGGTGCAGCGGTCTCGGTGCCGTGTCTGGGCAACGCACTGGATCTGGTCCACGGAGCGTGCGGCGAGGTAGCGGACGTACAGGATCTGGACGATGGGCCTCGCGGGTCGGCAGGCGTTCTGTTGTACCGCTGGCAGTTCTGAGACTGCTGCCGGAATGAAGGCGCCTGCGTCCGTCAGGCGGCGGGTGTTCACCGCCAACGCCCGCCGCAGTCCGGTCAGGGTGGGCGCGATGACGGAGGTGGCGTCGCGGGCGGGGCAGATGACGGCGTGGGCCAGTCGGCACCACGCGGTGCCGTCCCCGGCGGGATGGGCGAGGCCGGAGCTGACGTGCCAGCGATAGTCGGCGGGGACCTCGGCCACCGGCAGCTCTCGTGGATGCAGGCGGACGGGGCGGTCACGAACTCGCTGGTGCCACTCGACAGGGTTGCCGCACTCGCGGCAACGGTCGCGCTGGGCACAGCGCAGAAGCCGGGTGGGGCTGTCGGGATCGACACGCAAAGAGCGTCGTCGGCGGGCCTGAGCGGGGCTGCTGTCGCAGTGTCGGCGTGTGGATGAGGAGTACATGCGCGTGAAGGTGCCAGGCAACACACCGTGCGGGCGACGCTCAGGCCGATGGAGTCCACCGAACGGCCCCAACCACGGCTACGCACATTCGAGGCATCGACCAAACGTTCGCGTCGACCTACCTGATCGGGTGATCGCTGAGCAAGCCCCGGTAGTCCGTCAGCCGTCCGTCCGTCGGGGTGGTTCGTGCCCACGACAGAGGGCACCGAAGAGTTCGTCGAGAGGTGTGCTGAGCGCGTGAGCGAGGGCGTGCCAGGTGTTGAGGGTGCCGATCGCGCGACCTTGCTCGATCTCGATAAGGGTCCGTCTGGCCAGGCCACTCCGGGCGGCCAACTCGTCGTACGTCCATCCCCGCGCCGCGCGCAGCCGGGCAAGCTCCAAACGCAGAGCGTCGAAGTCCGGATCGGGCGGGAAGATCGTCACCTGACCATCCGACGGTGCAGACACCTGCCCTGTCAGTGCAGACCTCTGCCCTAATTTCCGTCAGCAAGCGGCTGAGCAGAGGGCAGGGGTCTGCACTACCGTGGGCGGCTGATCCCAGCTCGCCGGGGGCCGGCGCGGAAACGAAAGGAGGAGCGCACGCGCCATGAGGCTCCACTTCTCCCATCCCGGAGTGCGGCGCATCTGGACAGTGGAACTGCGCCCGCAGCCTGGCGGCCCGGTTCTCGTGTGCCAGCAGTGCACCCACGACAGCCGACTGCTCGACGGCCCCTCGGCTCGCGCCGAGGCCCTGGCCCACCTGGCCCTGCACGCACGCCGGACCCCGGTGCCACCACACCTGCGGACATGCCAGTGCCACGAGCGGGGCTGCTGTTGGCACCGCCGCCATCGCGGATGCCAGGGCCCCATCCGGCTCTTGCTGGCCCGCGAGCGCGGCGGACGGCTGTGGCGACTCACCGACGCATGCACCGCATGTGCCGCAGCTACCTCGGAAGCAGCCGTGGTCCCCGACACGATTCTGACCGCCGCGGCTACGTCGTCCGGACGAGCAAACACTCGACGGAGGCGATGCCCGAAAGGGCCCGACAGCCAGACCCGGGTACGCGAGATGCTCAACTATCTCGCCGCGGCCCTGCCTGCCGAAACCGGAGCTGGCGCCCGCATGCTCGCCCTGCAGTGTGCACTGCGCATGAACGAATCGGCTCAAGTAAGGCTGCCCTGCGGAGTGCTGCGCAGCCTTCGCCTCGAATCTGCCACTGATTCGTGGCGTGAGCTCAACGAAGCAGGGCTTCTGCGCACGTTCCCTTCCGACAAGCGCGCAGTTGCAGTTCAGATTCTCGACGCGGGTCTACTCACTCAGCACCCGGCCCGGCCCGACCGGCTCCGCGCAGCCGATTGGGCAATGCGGAGCGTCTGCCGCGCACGCGCCAGTTCCATCCCGCTCCTTCAACTCGCCGCCCTATTCATCGTCGCCCGCACGACCCGAGGAAGCGGTCACGGAATGACAGACATGGACCAGATGGCGCGAGAGTGCGGGTTTCCCGCCGGCGCGCTTCCTCCGCTGCTCAACCAGTTGGTGGAGGTCGGGGTCCTCACGACCTGGCAGGTGGCACCCGAAGCGGGAGACCTCTCGTGGACGCTGGGACCGAATGGCATTTACCCCGAGTCCGTCACCAATGAAAGCAACTGATTACCCGGGACGCTTACCGATCTGCCGTGTCGTGCGCTGTGAGGCACCACACGTTGCGACGCAGCAATGCCTCAGTTCAGTTGGGACGAGACCCCGTTCCCGGCCGATGCTGTGGCAGCCGCGAGGATGTCATCCCGTGGCGCCTGCCGCTTGTGCAAGCTCAGGAAAAGCTTCCTCCCACACCTCGCGGAGATGCCGGCTCACCAGCCTTCTCAGCACTGGCCATTGTGCGAGCAGCAAGTCTTTGTTGAGGAAACGGATCAGATCCTGGCGCTGCCCTTCGGCAAGCACGATTCGATAGAGACTCATGCACGCCTTGGGCCGCTCAAGAGAAAAACTGCTGACTCCGGACCAGACCACATGCAGCGGCAGATCGACGACGCCCTGAGAGGGGCCGACGAGTTCGACCAGCTTTCGTGGTAGGCGGTTGCGGTAGCGCGCCCGCAGTACCTCTGCAGGGGAGATCCGGTCGGCACCTCCGGCGTCTTCCATCAGCTGACCTTCCTCCGTGTCGCGGGTCCGCGGGCAAACGACCTCAAGTCGAATCGTCCCTTTGGGCGATCGGCGTCTCCAACCATCGAACCAGCAATCCGCGTCTCGCAAGAACCACCGAAGCGTCTTCAGCTGGCCGATCGAACCCGACGACCGCTGGCACCGCTCTTGTTCATGCGCCAGGTCAACATCTTCCTGCTGACTCCGTACTGGAGCATCGCCGCCTCAGGACTCAGCCCTCTTCTGGCGATGGACCACGCTGCCTCGTTGGTGATCAGCAGGTTGCCGGCCAGCCAGTCCGCTTCTTCTTCTTCGATCTCTCCGTCCCAGTGCCGACAACCGCGGACATCGAGCGCCGGACCGGGCGGATGCATCAGGAGCGCATGGGCGATTTCATGGTCGGCCGAGCTGTTTTGACGCCCCGGGTCGTGGGAGTCGTTCACCCAGATCTGTCGCCGTGTCCCTGCATGCACAGTGAGTGCGCTCACGGCTTCCTGCTCGGTGGTGAGAAGTCGCTCGATCCGAGCGTCGTCCGCTATCGCGGAGCTGAATGTCTTGACCGGGATCGCCAAGTGTTCAGCGAGCCGTGCAGGCGCAAGCGGCGAGGCGGGGTGAAGCCCCAACTCTCTCCGCATCTGCACCGCAAGGCGGTTGGCTTCAGCCTTGAAGCCGTGACGCAACGACATAGGGAGCTCCCCTACTCCGGCTAATCAGTCACCAACTGTTTGTAGGCGACGGCGATCAGGGCTTCGAGAGCTTCCGCAGCCTCAGGCGTGAGGTTGCGGTCGCCCCGCAGATGCGTAGCCACCTTGGTCAGCGTGTCCTGACTACGCGGCTCATCGGTCCGGCGAACAAAGTCATCCGCGCTCAGATTCGCCCAAGTGACAAGGGCTGCGAGTCCGTCCACGTCCGGCCTGCGACCCTGGGCCAGCCGCGTCAATGTTGATGCGCTGACGCCTGCTTCCTGAGCTACGTCCTTCCAGAGAAGACCTCGCTCCTGACGCGTGTGGTCCAGGGCCGTGTGAAACGCGACCGCGTCAAACCGTCCTGCTGCATTCCGCTCGCTCATGATCTCCTCCTCTCACCCTGCATACTTCCACATCAGGTACCACTTGCGAAAGTCGAAGTGAGACCCTACCCTTCCAATTGCAAGATCGATAGCAGTACCGATCTCGCAATCAGAAAGTTCTCCGACGAATGGTGGTGGCGTCATGGCTACGAACACCGGCAGGGGCTTCCGACGCGGCAGCGTCTCCCGACGGAGTCAGGTCCTCAATCCCCGGACCAGCACGTGGACGAAGCGCGGCGACAAGGGCCGCTTCATGGCAGGGAAGGTAGGCGGCGCGTTCAAGGGCGTCCGTCGCGAGAAGTAGCAGGTCTCGTGCTGGTGGGAGACATCCTCCTCGTCTCCCACCAGCGGACAAGGAGGTATCGATGGTTCGCAAAGAATCCCTTGCGCAGTTCCTCGACGAAGGACGCCGCAAGATCCAGGTGACCGACGAGGAACTCGACGAGGCCAAGCGCCGCCGCCGACTTCTGGCCGCGTCCGCACGCCGGGCTTTCCCCGGATCGACCACCTACTTCAACGGGAGCGTCGCCCACGACGACGCCAACACGCCCCTGACCGACGTCGACCTCGGTGTCGTCCTCACCAAGAAGGACGCCGAGCCCTACGGTCCGGGCAAGAAGGGCGCCCTGCCCCTCATGGAGATCGTCCGTGACGTGATCCACGAGGACCTCGACACGGAGTTCCGGAAGCTGACCGTTGAGATCGTCGGCCGTCGCCGTGCCGTCCTCGTACGCTTCGGCGACCCCGTCACCCAGGGCCAGGACGACTTCACGGCAGACGTCATGACCGCACTCCCGCACCCCTCCGGCCGCGGGCTGTACATCCCGAACACGAAGATCGCGGACCAGTGGGACCGCGCCGACCCGATCACGCACACCCGGATGGTGCTCCAGGCCATCACCGACACGAAGGTCGTGTTCGCCCGCACGGTCCGGCTGCTGAAGCACTGGAACTGCACGCACAGCAAGCCCATGTGCTCCTGGAACATCAAGGCCCTCGGCCTCGGGTGCCTCGACGAGCCCATGCCGCTGATCAACGCGCTCCAGGTCTTCTTCACCTACGCGGCGGACGAGATCGACAAGGGCCCGACACCGGACCCGGCCCACGTGGCCGGCCCCATCCCCCTGAACATGACGCGCCGCGAGGTCCACGAACGGCTGTGCACCGCGCGTGACTACGTCGACCTCGCGATCGAGCACGAGGCAGCCGGACGCCCGCTCAGCGCCCAGCACGCCCTCCACCAGGTCCTCCCCGAACTCGTCCCGGACGCGGACGCCACTCAGGAGGAAGCCGCCCGACTTGTGTCGACCGTCCGCTCGGGCGGCACGGCCGCCACCGGCCTCGGGCTCGCCGTCGGACTGGTCACGCCCACCCGGGCCTGGGGAAACTGAGCCATGCCGATCTGGTACGGGGTCCAGCCTGTCTGGTGGGCCCCGCTCGAACGCGACGCCCGGCGGCGCTTCGGCTCCGACCTCCGGCACACGTACCGCCGCGGCCCACTGACGTACGAACTCACCGGACTCGACGTCATCGGCGAGCCCGACCCGATCGACATCAGCATCAGGTTCTACGAGAACCCGCTCTACCCGACCTTCGGCCAGAAGCCCCAGGATTTCCCGCGCGTCCACGCCAATCCGGGTGCTTCCTCGAAGCACCGATACACGGACGACGACGCCCTCTGCCTCTGGCACCCGCTCGATCGGGAAGAACGAAGGTGGACGAGTTCGAAGGGACTCCTGGACCTCATCGAGATAGTCCGCACACACTTGTTCCTCGAACACTACTGGCGGCTCACCGGCGGTGAGCACGACGGCCAGTGGCTGATTGAGGACGCCCCGCACGGCATGCCGGGGAGTGGTGCATGGAGGACATCGCGGCGACAGCGGCGACGAGCGGCGGGTGGACCTGGTCCCAGACCACCGCGCTGATCGTCCCCTTCATCGCCGTGTTCGGCGCCTTCCTCACGTACACCCTCAACCAGCGGGCAGTGAGACGGGAGCACCAGGCGAAGACCTTCGCCGAAGCCCTGACCGCGGTCGAGGAGTACCTGGAGATGCCGTACCGCATACGACGACGCCCGGCGTCCTCGGACCTGATCCGGCAGCAACTCACGGACGAGGTCAGCAGTCTGCTGGCGCGCATGGCGTTCCACCAGGCATGGCTCCAGATCGAAGCGTCGTCCGTCGCGGGGCCGTACGCGATCCTCGTCGCCACGGCCCGCGCCGAAGCCGGCGCACAGATGAGTCTCGCCTGGCAGCAGCCGCCCATCAGGACCGACGAGGGGATGAACCTCGGTTCCGCCTACCCCCGCGACCGATCAACCGCTGCACGGGCAGCCTGCATTGAGGTGATGCGCCGTCACCTCTGAGAACGCCCGTGATCTTGGTGCCAACTATCCCTCTTTTGTGCCAACTAAAAATCCTCGTCACACCACGGGCTAACGCCGCACCCTCGGCATCCCCAGCCCGATCCACGAGATGATCTCCCGCTGGATCTCGTTGTTGCCGCCACCGAAGGTGAAGATGACGGCGGAGCGGTAGCCGCGTTCCAGTTCGCCGTGCAGGACGACGCCCGCCGAGCCCTCCTTCAGCGCGCCGGCCGCGGCGACGATCTCCATGAGCCAGGCGTACGCGTCCCGGCGGGCCTCGGAGCCGTAGACCTTGACGGCGGAGGCGTCCTGCGGGGTGAGGGTGCCTTCCTGGACGGCGTTCACCATCTGCCAGTTGAGGAGTTTCATCGCGTCGAGCCGCGCGTGGGTGCGGGCGAGGAGGCGTCGGACCCAGGGGAGGTCGACGACGCGGCGGCCGTCGGCGAGTTTGGTCTCCATGGCCCAGTGCTGGACGTCGTGCAGGGCGCGGATCGCCATGGTGCCGTGGGCGGCGAGGGTGACGCGTTCGTGGTTGAGCTGGTTGGTGATCAGGCGCCAGCCCTGGTTCTCCTTGCCGACGCGTCGGGTGACGGGGACGCGGATGTTCTCGTAGTAGCTCGCGGTGGTGTCGTGCGAGGCGAGGGTGTTGATCACCGTGCAGGAGTAGCCGGGGTCGGCGGTCGGCACCAGGAGCATGGTGATGCCCTTGTGCGGTGGGGCGTCCGGGTCGGTGCGCACGGCGAGCCAGACCCAGTCGGCGGTGTCGCCGTTGGTGGTCCAGATCTTCTGCCCGTTGACGACGTACTCGTCGCCCTCACGCACAGCGCGCGTCTTCAGGGCGGCCAGGTCCGTGCCCGCCTCCGGCTCGCTGTAGCCGATCGCGAAGTCGATCCCACCGGAGAGGATCTTCGGCAGGAAGTACGCCTTCTGTTCATCCGTGCCGAACTGCATGATCGTCGGGCCGACGGTGTTGAGCGCCATCAGCGGCAGCGGTACGCCCGCCTGCGCGGCCTCGTCGAAGAAGATGAACTGCTCCATCGGCGTCAGCCCGCGCCCGCCGAACTCCTCGGGCCAGCCGACGCCGAGCCAGCCGTCCGTGCCGAGCCGTCGGATGGTCTCGCGGTAGAAGCGCTTCTGGGCGGCCGGGTCCTCGTAGCGGGAGTAGGCGTGGTCGGGCACCAACTCGGCGAAGTAGGCGCGCAGTTCGGTGCGCAGCCGCTGCTGCTCGGGCGTGTATTCGAGATGCACGGCGCCTCCAGGCTCCCCAAGGCCGGTCCTGACGGCGCACACCGTAGAACGTGTTCCAGAAATAGGGAATGGCGAGGCTGCAATGCCCATGAAGAGGGTGCAGGGGCGCGTCAGTTGAGCGTGGCCATGAACTCCGTGCACGCCCGCGCGCACTCCCGGCACGCCTCCGCGTCCGCCTCCGCTCCCGGCTGCGCGTCGAGGACCTGTGCGCACTCCAGGCAGACGAGCAGACACCACTTGGCCTGGAGGCGCAGGGCGGACTCGTCCTGGCGGTTCTGCTCGGCCAGCATCCGGCAGGTCGCGTCGCACACCTCCGCGCACAGCAGTGCCTTGCGTCGTACGAGTGCCTCGTGGTCGGTGGCGTCCGGATCGGAGCCGCTGACGCGCAGCACACAGGCCCGCGCACACGCGGTGCAGGCCTGTGCGCAGGCGAAGCGGTCCTCCAGAAACCGGACGAGCTCCTGCTGCGTGGTCATCGCTGTCACACGGTCCGGGTTGCCCCAGGCGCCCATCGCAAACCCGGGCACGGCGGGCGTCCGGGGTGCGCGGGATCCCGGGGGTCAGTACGGTGCTCTCCAGGTGTTCGACCTTGGACACGAGCAACCGCGCACGTCATCGAGGGGTTGAGGCGGCATGGCCGGCAAGAAGGCGACAAAGCTGCCGCGCGAGAAGTACGAGACCGAACTGCTGCGTCTGCAGACGGAGTTGGTGAAGCTCCAGGAGTGGGTACGGGCCGAGGGCACCCGGCTGGTGATCGTCTTCGAGGGGCGGGACGCGGCGGGCAAGGGCGGCACCATCAAGCGCGTCGCCGAGCACCTCAACCCCCGTGTCGCCCGGATCGCCGCACTGCCGAAGCCGACCGACCGCCAGCGCACCCAGTGGTACTTCCAGCGGTACGTCGAGCATCTGCCGGCCGCCGGGGAGATCGTGCTGTTCGACCGCTCCTGGTACAACCGGGCCGGCGTCGAGCGGGTGATGGGCTTCTGCTCCAAGGAGGAGTACCAGCTCTTCCTGCGCCAGTGCCCCATCTTCGAGCGGATGCTCGTGGAGGACGGGATCGTGCTGCGCAAGTACTGGTTCTCGGTGAGTGACGCCGTGCAGCAGGACCGGTTCCGGCGCCGGCTGGAGGATCCACTGCGGCGCTGGAAGCTCTCACCGATGGACCTGGAGTCCATCACCCACTGGGAGGACTACTCGCGGGCCAAGGACGAGATGCTGGTGCACACCGACATCTCCGAGGCCCCCTGGTACGTGGTCGAGAGCGACGACAAGCGCCGGGCCCGGCTGAACATGATCGCCCACCTGCTCGGCTCGCTCCCCTACCGCGAGGTGTCGCCCCCGGTCCTCGAACTCCCGCCGCGCCCGCCGTCCACCGGCTACGAACGCCCGCCGCGCGATCTGCAGACGTACGTCCCGGACCACGCGGCGAGTCTCTGAGCCGGTCGGTCGAGGAGCACCATGTCCCCCAGCCCGGGCGGGCGCGCCCTGGAGTGGCGGCGCCTGACGCCCGGAATCGCCGCGCTGGCCGGATACCGGCGTTCATGGCTGCGCGGCGATCTGCTGGCCGGAGTCACGGTGGCCGCGTACCTCGTTCCGCAGGTGATGGCGTACGCCGGAGTCGCCGGCCTCCCGCCGGTCGCCGGCCTGTGGGCGATCCTCCCCGCGCTCGCCCTGTACGCCGTCCTGGGCTCGTCCCGGCTGCTCTCGGTCGGCCCCGAATCGACGACCGCGCTGATGACGGCGACGGTCGTAGGCCCGCTCGCCGCAGGCGACCCGGCCCGCTACGCCACCCTCGCCGCCGCTCTCGCGGTCACGGTCGGCCTGCTCTGCCTCGTCGCATGGGCGGTACGGCTCGGCTTCGTCGCCGATCTCCTCTCCCGCCCGGTCCTGATCGGCTACTTGGCGGGCGTGGCCCTGATCATGATCGTGGACCAACTGCCCAAGCTCACCGGGGTGTCGACGACAGGCTCGGCCTTCTTCCCCCAACTCTGGTCGTTCCTAAGGCACTTGAGCCAACTCCACACGCCCACACTCCTGTTCGCCGCCGTCATGCTCACGTTCCTGTTCACGGTGGCCCGCATGTCCCGGATGGTGCCCGGCCCGCTGCTGGCCGTGGTGCTGGGCACGGCGGCCGTAGCCGTCTTCAACCTCGACGACCGCTACGGCATCAAAGTGATCGGCCACGTCCCGGCGGGACTTCCCACGCTCGGCCTGCCCGACCTCACCCAACTCCCCCACCTGGTACTGCCCGCGCTCGGCGTCCTGCTCGTCGCGTACACCGACTTCATCCTCACCGCGCGGGCCTTCACCGGCGGTGACGATGACGGCCCCGGGCTCGACGCCGACCAGGAGTTCCTGGCGCTGGGCGCGGCCAATCTCGGCGCCGGCGTCCTCCACGGCTTCCCGGTGAGCAGCAGCGCCAGCCGCACCGCGCTGGCCTCCTCGGCGGGCGCCCGCAGCCAGGCGTACTCACTGATCGCCGGAGCGGTCGTCCTGGCCGTCCTGCTCTTCCTGAGCCCCCTGCTGTCGCGCACCCCCTCGGCGGTCCTCGGCGCCCTCGTCGTCTACGCGGCAGTCCGCATGATCGACCTGTCCGGCTTCCACCGCCTGGCGACCTTCCGCCGCCGCGAACTCCTGCTCGCCCTCGGCTGCTTGACCGGAGTACTGGCCCTGGACATCCTCTACGGCGTGATCGTCGCCGTAGGCCTGTCGGTGGCCGAACTCCTCACGCGGGTGGCCCGTCCGCACGACGCCGTCGAGGGCCTGGTCCCCGGGGTGGCCGGCATGCACGACGTGGACGACTATCCGCAGGCCCGCACGATCCCCGGCCTGCTCGTCTACCGCTACGACTCGCCGCTCTTCTTCGCCAACGCGGAGAACTTCCGCCGCCGCGCCCTGGCCGCCGTAGCCCAACAGGCCGTCCCCGTACGCTGGTTCGTCCTCAACGCCGAGGCCAATGTCGAGGTGGACATCACCGCGCTGGACGCGGTCGACGGACTCCGGCGCGAACTCGCCCACCGGGGCGTCGTGTTCGCCCTCGCCCGGGTCAAACAGGACCTCCTCGACGACCTGGTGGCGTACGGGCTGGTGGAGTCCGTCGGCACGGACCACATCTTCCCGACCTTGCCCACGGCCGTGGCCGCGTACCGGGAGTGGAGCGGTGCGCCTGATCAGGGGGCGGCGGGGTCGGTGACGTAGCGCCCGTTCTCGGCGTGGAGACAGTGGCCACGTGGACGCGAGGGACCGCCGGTCGACGGTTTCGCCGAGCGTCGGGAGGCCGGCGTGACTGCGTCGCCGAGCGGCGGTCGCCGCGCCTGTCGGGGATCTGGGGAGCGCGGCGCGAAGCGGGTGGGCAGATGAAGGAGGCGTGCTGTCGTGTACCGGCGTCAGCCGGCCGCTCGCGCTGCGGTGACCGCGGTGCGGGCCGCGTGTTCGACCGTGGCTATGCCGCCCGTCATCGACGTGTTGCCGTCGGAGAGGACCGCGACGAGGTAGTGGTGTGTTCCCGAGGTGACCCGTCCGACGCTGTTGATGTCCCACAGGCCGGTGGTGCTGCGTTGCAGCCAGCCGTTCTTGAGCGCCCATCCGGAGTCGGAGGCCGCCGAGACGCCCCACGACTGTCCGGCGGCGATGCGGGTCATCAGCGTACGGATGTAGTTCCGGGACGCCGTGGTCAGCACGGGCTCGCTCGCGGACGAGGTCCCGGCGTCGGCGAACACCGCGCGCAGCAGACGGATCTGGTCGGTCACCGTGGTGCGCGTGAGTCCCCACTTGCCGCCGGCCCCGCCCACGGTCGAGGACAGCCCGAGGCGCTTGTTCACCGCCTCCAGGCCGGGCGCCAGGCCGATCCGCCGCCAGAGCGCGTTCGCCGCGTCGTTGTCGCTGCGCTCGATCATCGCCTCGGCCCAGGTGCGCTCCTGCCGAGTGAGGCCGCGTCCGGCGTCCTGCGTCTGGAGGAGCAGCGTGGCGAGGATGTCCACCTTGATGATGCTGGCCGTGTCGTACGGGACGTTCCTGCCCCGGACCTGCGGTTTGCGGTCGGGGTGGTCCAGGTCCAGCACGGCAGTCGTCACACGCGCCGCGCTCCGCGCAGCCGCCGGCGTCCCGGTGGCGGCTGCCGCGGCCGGACCGACCCCACCGACCGTGACCAGGCTGGTCACGAATCCGGTGAGAAGCACCGCGCAGAAACCGGCACGCCTGCCGCGTCGGCCGGGCATCCTCGCGTTCCGCGTGGTCGGTCGGGGGTTCGGGCGGTACGGCATGGGGCCTCAACGGTTCGGGGACACGGACCTGTGAACGTAGACGAGGCAGCGGTTCCGTGACGTGACCGGTGCCACGAAAAAGCCTCAACTGCCTGATTTGTGAAGATAGCCACAACTCCAGGACCGGCCCGCACCTGGCCGGGGCGGCCCGACCCGGCCACCATCGACACCCCGCGTCCGACGGCCGCGACGATCAGGAACGCCACTCCCCTCACGACCCCCGAACCGGCGGACGGCACACGTCGGATAGGTTAGGCTTACCTAAGTTAGCGGAGATACTTCCTCCGGTTCTTGTTGTGCGTGTTCGCAGCGGCGAGGCCCCTGACACGGCGGGCGCTCCGGCGAACACTCCGAGCCTCCCCTCCCAAGGATCCCCATGCGCCTGCCGCCCGCCATCCCCGCGTCTCGCCTGTCAGGTCGCCCGTGAGCGTCCTGACGGGGTCCGCACCGCGAGGGCTGAGACCCGGGAAGGGCGTAGCGCGGCCTCGACGCACGATCGTGCTCGGCACGGGACTCGCCCTCCTCGCCCTGCTGTTGGTCGCCGCGACGGGGCTGAGCCTGGTGGTGGGTTCGGGTCACGTCGCGCTGCACGACGTCGTCGACGGTGTGTTCACTCCGGACCGGTCCGTGCGGGGACAGCTCGTCATCCAGGAGGTGCGGCTCCCGCGCACCCTGGCAGGGCTGCTGGCCGGTGTGGCCCTGGGGCTCGCCGGCACCGTGATCCAGGGGCTGACGCGCAATCCGCTCGCCGATCCGGGTCTGCTCGGCGTCAACGCGGGCGCGGCCGTGTTCGTGGTCTTCGCCATCAGCGTCCTGTCGCTGACCGAGCCCGGCCAGTACATCTGGTTCGGCTTCCTCGGCGCCTGTCTCGCCACCGTGCTCGTGTACGGGATCGGAAGCCTCGGCCGCGAGGGAGCGACACCGGTGAAGCTGGCACTCGCCGGCGCCGCCACCACGGCCGTGCTCTCCTCCATGACCAGCGCCATGCTCCTCACCGACAGCCAGACCTTCGACCAGTTCCGGTTCTGGCAGGTGGGTGCGCTGGGCGGCCGTGACATCGATGTCCTGCGGCAGGCGCTGCCGTTCGTCGTCGTCGGCGGTCTCCTGGCCAACGCCATGGGGCCCCGGCTGAACGGGCTCGCCCTCGGCGACGACGTGGCCCGCGGACTGGGCCAACGGCTGTCCACCACACGGGTGTTGGGCGCCGCCTCGGTCGTTCTGCTGTGCGGGGCCGCGACCGCCGTGGCCGGCCCGCTCGGCTTCGTGGGCCTGGCCGTGCCGCACGCCGCGCGGCTGGTCACCGGGCCGGACTACCGCTGGATCCTGCCGTACAGCGCCTTGCTCGCGCCAACCCTGTTGCTGCTCGCGGACGTCGTCGGACGCGTCGTGGCGCGGCCCGGCGAGCTCCAGGTCGGCGTGGTGACCGCGGCCCTGGGCTGCGTCCCCTTCATCCTCCTCGTCCGCCGCTCCGCACGGGCCGCACTGTGAACGGCCTCGACACGATGGCGGAACAACCAACCGCGGCAGAGGCGGCAGCTCGTCTGGGGCGGCTGCGACGGCACCGCCGGCGCGGCTTCGGCGCGGTCTGCCTCGTCCTCCTCCTCGCCGTCCTGACGGCCCTGCTGGTCTCGCTCTGCACCGGTGACATCGCACTGCCGGTCGGGGACGTCTGGGACACGCTGCTCGGCGGGGGCGACGCCGGAAGCCGGTTCGTCGTCGTCGAACTGCGCCTGCCACGCGCCCTGTTGGCCCTGCTGGTCGGGTTCGCCTTCGGTCTGTCGGGGGCCGTGTTCCAGGCCCTGCTGCGCAATCCGCTGGCCAGCCCGGACGTCATCGGCGTCAGCTCGGGCGCCGCCGCTGCCGCCGTGCTGGCCTCGATGGTCTACGGCGTCAGCGGCATCGCGCTCTCGGGTACGGCCCTGGTCGGCGCCCTGGCGGCAGGGGCCGGCGTCTATCTGCTGGCCTGGCGGCGCGGCATCAACGGCCAACGCCTCGTACTGATCGGCGTGGGCGTCGGCACCGGCCTGTCGAGCATCGTGTCGTACCTGATGACGCGCTCGGAGGTCACGGAGGCACAGAGCGCCTTCGTCTGGCTGGCGGGCAGCCTCAACGGCCGTTCCTGGCCGCAGTTCTGGCCCCTGTTCGGTGCTGTGGTCGTGCTCGCGCCGCTCACCCTTCTCGGCTCCCGGGCCCTGCCCGCCCTCCAGTTGGGCGACGGCACGGCGGCGGGCCTCGGGGCCCGGGTGGAACGCGACCGGCTCGTCCTGCTCGGCTGCGCCACCGCGCTCGCCGGAGTGGCGACTGCCGCCGCGGGCCCGGTCGGGTTCGTGGCGTTCGTCAGCCCGCCCATCGCCCGGCGCCTGCTGCCCGGACACGGTGCGGCCCTGCTGCCTGCCGCGCTCACCGGCTCCGCGCTGGTCGGGCTGGCCGACCTCGCCGGTCAACACGCTCTGCCGCACACGCAGTTGCCGGTCGGACTCGTCACCGGCGTCGTCGGAGCGCCGTATCTGCTCTGGCTGCTCGCGCGTGCCAACCGCGTCGGACAGGGCGGCTGACCGTGCGCCCAGCCGATCTCCCCCGCTCACCCGGTACCGACAAGGAAAAGACGATGACCTCCTCCCACACGCTCCAGGCAAGGCAGTTGAGCCTCGGCTACGGCGAGCGCGAGATCGTCTCCCGTCTCGACCTCGCCCTGCCGCCCGGTCGGATCACGGTCGTCGTAGGCCCCAACGCCTGTGGAAAGTCCACCCTGTTGCGCGCGCTGGCCCGCCTGCTGCCGCCCCTCGCGGGGTCCGTCCTGCTCGACGGGTGCGACATCCACCGGACGCCGACGAAAGAGGTCGCCGCCACGCTCGGTGTCCTGCCGCAGTCACCGGTGGCACCCGACGCCATCGTCGTCGCCGACCTCGTCGGCCGGGGCCGCTACCCGCACCAGGGCTGGTTCCGCCGCTGGACGCGGGCCGACGACGAGGCCGTCGCCGCCGCGATGCTCGCGACGGACGTGCTCGACCTCGCCGACCGGTCCGTCGACGAACTCTCCGGCGGGCAGCGCCAGCGCGTGTGGATCGCCATGGCGCTGGCCCAGGAGACCGACGTACTCCTCCTCGACGAGCCGACCACCTACCTCGACATCAGCCACCAACTCGACGTCCTGGACCTGCTCACCGACCTCAACCGGGCCCGGGGCGTCACCCTCGCGCTGGTCCTGCACGACCTCAACCTCGCCTGCCGCTACGCCGATCACCTGATCGCGATGAAGGCAGGCCGCATCGTCGCCGAGGGGCCTCCCGGCGACATCGTCACCGCATCACTTGTCCACGAGGTCTTCGGACTCCGCTCGGCGGTCATTCCCGACCCGGCGTCCGGAACGCCGATGGTCGTCCCCCTCGGCCGCCACCACGTCACGCCGCCCGCCTGACGACGTACCGCACAGAAAGAGCCACCATGTCCTCGCACTCTTCCGCCCTCCGCGCGCGCAGAACGTGGCGCACGCTGACCGGCGCCCTCGTCCTGACGCTGTTGGGCACCGTCGCCGCCTGCGGCTCCTCCTCGGACGACGCCGACTCCGCGTCCGCCGCGCAGTCCTCGACGTCCTCGTCCGCCGGGGCCTTCCCCGCGAAGGTCGCCACCAAGTTCGGTACCGTCACGGTGAGTTCGCAGCCCAAGCGGGTGGTGGCACTGGGCTGGGGCGACGCCGAGACCGCCCTCGCGCTCGGCGTGCAGCCGGTCGGCGAGAGCGACTGGCTCGCCTTCGGCGGCGACGGCGTGGGCCCCTGGGCCAAGAGGATGTACGACAAGAGCCCCGAGAAGATCGGCACTCTGGAGCCCGAGTACGAGAAGATCGCGGCGCTCAAGCCCGACCTCATCCTGGACGTCAAGTCCAGTGGCGACCAGACGCGTTACGACATCCTGAGCAAGATCGCCCCGACCATCGGGGTACCGAAGGGCGGAGACCAGTACAAGATCTCGTGGCAGCGGCAGACCACGATGGTCGCGCAGGCGCTGGGTCTCGGCGCCGAGGGCAAGAAGCTGATCTCCGATACGGAGGCGAAGTCCGCGGCCGCCGCCAAGGCCCACCCCGAGTTCAAGGACAGGACCATCACGGTCGGGTCCCGCACCTCCAGCGGCTGGGGCGCCTACGTCAAGGGCACGGCCCGCATCGACTTCGTCCAGGCACTCGGTTTCCGCAACAACCCGAAGGTCGACGCCAAGGCGGGATCCGCGTTCTCCGTCCCGGTCTCCGAGGAGAACCTGGAACTGCTGGACGCCGACCTGATCGTGATGGCACCGATCGGCGTCAAGGCCACGAAGATCACGTCCGATCCGCTGTACAAGTCCCTGCCCGCGGTGAAGACGGGCCACTCGGTCGTCTTCGACGACCCGAACCTGAGCCAGGCCTTCGCCACGAACACGGTCCTGTCGGTCGGGTACGCGCTGGAACACGTTGTCCCGCTCTTCGCGAAGGCGCTGACGCAGACGAGCTGACCGGCGGTCCGGGCCACACCGTCTCGGAGCGTGGCCCGGACCTCCATGAGGGTCGAGCACGGCCCCGGGAGGCTCCCGGAGTCTGTCACGGCCGGGATGCTCAAGGGGTGGTCAAGGTCGGGATGCTCACGGAGTTGGTCAAGGCCGGGCGGGATGGGCGAGGTCGCGTCGGCAGGCACGGTCTACCGCGCGGACCGACCGGAACGCGAGGCGTCGAGCCCTCCAAGAAGTCGGGTCGAGCCCTCCATGAAGTCGGATGTGCACGTCATCCGCCCGCCGCAGCCTCGACCTCGACCTCGACATCAGACTCCCAGCGCAACAGGTCCCCCGGCTGGCACTCGAGCACCTCGCAGAGCGCCGCGAGCGTCGCGAACCGCACCGCCTTGGCGCGGCCGTTCTTGAGCACCGCCAGGTTGGCGGGTGTGATCCCCACCCGGTCGGCGAGTTCGCCCACTGACATTTTCCGCCTGGCCAGCATCACGTCGATGTCGACGGCGATCGGCATCAGATCACCTCGTCCAACTCGGCCTGCATCTGCGCCGCTTCGGCGTCGCGCGCGACGGCCTGGACGAGCAGCATCCGCAGCACGAGCACGATGAGCGCGACGCCCAGGATGGCCACGCCGACTCCGCCCATGATGAGGGTCACGCCGGGATCGTCCCGCTGGCCCGGAGCGTTGACGGCGGTGACCGCGAACCACCCGCATGACCTTTGACCTCCCCAACAGAAGTCACCTCCCTGGCCGTTGCGTTATCCGGGTGAGCGTGCCCGTGCCGTACACGAAGGCCGACGGCACGACCGGCACCGACCTGTACCTCAGCAAGGACGGCCAGGCCGCCTTCGCCGCCGACATTTCCACCGCCGAGTTCCGGGTCCTGCCCTAGGTCTTCTGCAGGGCGCGGGTGTGGACGAGCACCAGTTCGGAGTAGTGATCTTCAATGCGCACCCACTATCGAGCCTGCCGGCCACCAACCCCGGCCCAGCCGGAGTTGGTGATCGAATCGCCCGCCTGGCGGGCAGGCCCTACTTCAGGTGCCTGCCGTAGAACCGGAAAGCGTCCTCCGCCTCGAACCACGGGGTGCCGGTGTGGCCGCCCAGATTGGCGTGCAGTGTCTTCTCCTTGGTGCCGAAGGCGTCGAACAGGTCCAGGGCCCGCTGCCGGGGGTTGCCTTCGTCGTCCCACTGCAGCAGGAGCAGCAGCGGAATGGTGACCTGCTTGGCCTCCTCGCGCTGGGCGCGGGGCACAAACCCCCCGGCGAAGAAGCCGGCGGCCGTGATGCGCGGGTCGGTCACCGCGAGGCGGATGCCGAGGGCGGTCCAGCCCGAGTACCCGACCGGGCCGCCGATCTCGGGCAGCGCGAGGACTGCGTCCAGCGTGGTCCGCCATTCCGGGGCCGCGTTCTCGACCAGCGGGCCGACCAGGGACTCGAAGATCTCGTCGGTCGGCTCACCGGCCCGCATCGCCCGGCCGAGGTCGGCGCGAAGCTGTACGTCGGCGGCGGAACGGGGCCGGTCACCGCAGCCGGCGGCGTCGATGGTGACCGCCGCGTAGCCGGCCGCCGCGGTGGCCCGGGCCCGGGCCACCAGCCTGGACTGCGCCTTGGGCAGGCCGTTGTTGTGGGCGATCACGATCAGCGGGGCCGGTGCGGTGGAGTCGGGCGTCCACAGGGTGCCGGGGATCTCGCCGAGGGTGAATTCGCGTTCGAGGACGCCGTCGTCGAGGCGCTGCTCGGAAGTGAAGTGCATGGTCGTGCCTTTCGGGAGGGCTCAGAACGGCGCTCCCGGACGACCTATCGCCCGACCGTGACCCCGGAGGAGAGCACCCATGTGGTTGATGTGTTCACGGGTACCACCTCCTCGTTCTCTCGCACGGCCTCCCGCAAGTTAGCAGTGGTCGCCGTGGCACACCAACAGGTTTTCGCGGCGGCTCCGTGACCGGCACCGCCCCACCCCACACGGGATGCCGCCGCGCACAGAGGACACGGTCCTACTCCTCGTCGCCGGCGGCGGCCAGCTCGACCTCCGTCACGCCGTCGTTCTGGAACAGTTCGGACGTCAACTGGCCCGCGTCGGCCGCCCCTTCCAGCCGCAGCAGCACCCGCGCGGCCGGATCGGCACGCTCGGGCAACCGGTCGACCTTGACCTCCTGAATGCGAAAACCCCGCCGCGTGCAGGTCTCCATCAACTGCGGCAGCAACGCCGTACCGGTCCGATAGGTCAGCCGTACCTCGAACGACCCCGGATCGGCACCGGGCATCATGTGCGCGAAGACCAGCGGATATCCGCGTACGACGAGGAAGTGCACGGCGGTGGTGGCCAGCGCGAGGATCGGCAGGCCGCCACCGCAGGCCATGCCCACCGCGCAGGTGAGCCAGATGGTGGCGGCGGTCGTCAGCCCTCGTACCGCGTCCCGTCGTACGAAGATCAGGCCGCCGCCGATGAACCCGATCCCGGAGACGATCTGGGCCGCCACGCGGGACGGGTCGAAGGAGACATTGTCCAGGCCGAGGACGTTGGTGAAGCCGTGCTGGGAGACCTCCATCATCAGCGCGCTGGCGATCCCGACCAGCGTGTGCGTGCGCAGCCCGGCACTCTTCTGCTGCGCCGCCCGCTCCCAGCCGATCAGGGTCGACAGCAGCAACGCCAGCCCCAGCTCGGCGAGTTGACGTAGCCCCTGCCCATTGCCCACGTCCCACAACGGGACCGCGAGTCCGGCCACCCGGCACCTCCCTTACGGCTCCTTGCCCGACAGTGCCTCTACCCGGCAGGCCGGAACCATGCCCACCTGACAACTTCCCGACCGACAACTTCCCCCTCCTTGACAATATTATTTGTCGGTTGGATCCTGGAGTGACACGCACACCGGCCCGCACGCACACCGACACCCGAGGAACCGCCATGCGCACCCTGATCAGCACCGCCTTCATCTCCCTCGACGGCGTCATGGAGGCCCCCGGCGGCGAACCCGGCTACCGCAACTCCGGCTGGACCTTCAAGGAGGTCGAGTTCCTGCTTGAGGCGTTCGACATCAAGGGGCGTGAGCAGGAGGAGTCCACCGCGATGCTGATGGGCCGGGCCAGTTACGAGGCGTTCAGCCCGGTGTGGCCCGACATGGAAGAGTTCGCGCACTACAAGACGCTGCCGAAGTACGTCGTCTCCACCACGCTCACCGACGACCGGCTCGTGTCGAACTGGGGCGAGTCCACCATCCTGCGCGACCTCGACGAGGTCGCCGCTCTCAAGGAGACCGAGGGCGGCCCGATCATCGTCCACGGCAGCGCGGACCTCAACCACGGCCTCGCGGACGCCGGTCTGATCGACCGCTACCACCTGCTGGTCTTCCCGCTGCTGCTCGGCGCGGGCAAGCGTCTGTTCCCCGCCACCGACAAGGACACCCAGAAGCTGAAGCTGGTCGAGCATGCCGCATACGCCAACGGGCTGCAGTTGAACGTCCTTGACGTCGTCCGCTGACTCCGCGCTGTTGCGCACACCCCCACGAACAGTCAGGGCAGCGCCCGCCGGTGGGGCCTGGACCGCCGCCGGCTGGATCAGCGGCGGGGAGCCGACTTCGGCATCCCGCCCGTGGGCGGGCGCCCCGGCCGGCCACGCCTGCTGGAGGCGCCCGAAAAGGCGCCGATCATGATCGCCGCACGAGCCTTTGGCTACAACTCACGCCATTCACCCAGAGGTTCGGCCGCCCGCGTCCGCATGAAGTCGTGCATCAGGTTCCACGCCCGATCGACATCCAGGACAAAGTCGCCCGTGAACGCGGCGAGGTCGTCCATGATCGGGACTTCGACCTCGACACCCGAGGGTACGGTGCCGTCTCCTGCAAGCAGAGACATCCGCCCTGTGTCACTCATCAGGTGGACGACCGCGTGATCATCCCGGAAGGCCAGGGTCAGCACCGGGAAATCCCTGTTGGGCGACCGGACCTCGACGTACCCCTGACCACGGGAACGCAGGTCGTTGAAGCGGTCTGCCAGATCCTTCGCCTCTGAACGCCTCTCCACCGGATGGAACCGTCCCGATTCCGGCGACGTCGCCGCCCACACCACGCTCATCCAGCCCCTCTTCCCCACGTAGGCCATAGCCCACACTCTTGCGGAGATCCTCCCGCGACGGGCATAGGAAACTCTCGAAGGCACCCCTCCTGACGAAGGCACTGGCCGTGGTGGTGAGCGCCGCACTCCTGGCGGGGTGCGGAGGCGGCGGGGGCGGCACTGAAAAGAGTGCCGAAAGCCCCGAAAAGAGCAGCACGAAGAAGGCGGAGATGGCGCAGAAGGCGGAGTTCACACTTCCGGCGCCCACCGGGAAATTTCCGGTGGGGACCAAGGAGATCCACCTGGTGGATGAGAAGCGGCAGGATCCTTGGAAGTCCGACCGCAAGCGGGAAACCATGATCAGCGTCTGGTATCCGGCCAAGGACGCGCAACGTTATCCGCGGCAGCCGTGGATCTCGGCCGGTGCGCAGGGGGCCGTCGACACGATGGTGGCCCCGGCCGGGGTGCCCAAGGGTGCCGTGGACTGGGCCGGTGCGAAGACGTTCGGGCACGTCGGCGCACCGCAGCTGGCCGGCAAGTGGCCGGCGGTCCTGTACTCGCCCGGGCTCGGCGGACAGCGGGAGTCCGGGACGGTCCTCGTGCAGGACCTGGCGTCGCACGGCTATGTGGTCGTCACCATGGATCACACGTACGAGACCACCGTGGAGTTTCCTGACGGTCGAATCTCGACAAAGTCGGCATGTTCGGGCACTCCTTCGGTGGTTTCACCGCCGCTGAGGCCATGCTCCAGGACAAGCGGATCGACGCCGGTATGAACCTGGACGGCCAATTGTTCACCGAATACGGCGATGTCGCCGAGCGTGGTCTCGACGGGCCGTTCTTCTTGTACGGCAGGCAGGACAAGACCAAGTCGGGAAAGGTCGTCGACCACTCGCCGTTCACCGATCTCGACCCGACCTGGGGCCTGTTCTGGAAGAACCAGAAGGCACCCAAGCACTACGCCGTGCTGGCGCATGCGCAGCACCAGAGTTTCACCGACATGCAGGTCATTCTCCCGCAACTGGCCAAGCCGCTGGGGCTGAAGGCCGGCCAGCGGGTCGGTGCCATCGGCACCATCGATCCCGCGGAGTCGATCAAGAAGCAGCGAACCACCGTTCTCGACTTCTTCCAGTCCTCCCTCTCCTGACCGTTCCGGCAGACGAGGAGGGCGAGAGGTGACGGCCGACCGACCCCCGCAAGGGCCGAACCAAGCAGCAGCATGGTCAGCTCAGCTCCCAGTACATCTCGGGAGCCGGTGTCGGGTCTTCGCTCGTGTCCCAGGTCTGGATCGGGTGGCCGGGGTCCACGTACGGCCCGTAGATGGTCAGTTCAAGGCGTCCCGAAGTGATGCGCCCGTTGGTGAAGTGCCACTGCTGGCCGGTGCTTCGGTCGCACGTCGCCACCGTCATCCTGACGCCGCCGTGATCTGCGTCGGTCGTCATGCACCGCCCGTCGCTGGTGACAAGCTCACCCTGGGAGCTGCTCCGCCAGAGCTGGTTGCTCGCCTGGCCGCACGTGGCTGTTTCGACGGCGCCGCCGCTGGCCGCCATGCACAGTCCGGCGTAGACGCCCTGGGTCGCTCGGATGTGCGTCGCGGTCGAAGACTTGCGGGGTGTGCTCGGCCGGACCTTGGGTCGGTCGGACGACCCGCTGCGCTGCGTGCTCTTCGTCGGGTGAGCCTGGTCCGAAGGCGGCGGCGTGGGCGTCGACTCGTGCGAGGACGTAGGAGTGGCGGACGTAGGAGCCGTAGAGGACGCCGGGGTAGTCGCATCGCCGGGAGTCACCGAGGTGGCTTCTGAAGTGCGCAACGGAGACGCCAAGTCGTGGTCCCTGATGTCACTCGGGACGAACAGCACCACGACAGTGACGATCACTCCGAGCACGGCGACGACCGTCCCCATCGCCGCGAATTTTTCCGCCATCCCGAGAGAACTCTGCGCGATCCTCCAGCCCGCGAATGCCATGACAGCCAGCACTGCCACCAAGAGAATGACAATCAGCGTTGCCCGACCCACCGGTTCCCCCACACCCCGAAACCACACCCCGAAATCGCAGAACCATGAACCGTTGCGAAGACGCTATGTCGAGGTGTTGAGTTCCCACCACCGTGGACCGGCGAATCTACGCTCGGCGACGCGGCACGGGGCGTAGGGAGGCCACACAGTTCTGGCCAATGGTTGACGCAATTCGCGAGCCGCTTCTTACCGTCAACACCCCCGCCTTTCCCGCAGATATCGGTGGAGCCACCGACATCCCGAGCTGGCTCCGGACTCCTCCCCTGAGTAGCCTCGGTGACATGCGGATCTCTGTTTCCTCGGACATGGACGAACCCGTGGCCCGTTCCCTCGTCGCCGAGTTGCGCGGCCGGGGCCACGAGGTGGTGGCTTACGGGGCGTTGCGTCCCGGGGCCGACCCGCAGTGGGCGGTCTGCTCGGAGGCCGCGGCCCGCGAGGTCGCCGCCGGGACCTCGGACCAGGCGGTCGTGTGCTGCTGGACCGGTACGGGCGCGTCGATCGCCGCGAACAAGGTGCCCGGCGTACGGGCGGCCCTGTGCACGGACGCGTACACGGCGGACGGCGCGCGCCGCTGGAACGACGCCAACGTCCTTGCCCTCAGCCTGCGGCTGACGTCCGAGCCTCTGCTCAAGGAGATCCTCGACGCCTGGTTCACGGCAGAGCCCAGCGCGGACGCCGACGACCGGGAGAACGTCGCCCGCGTCGGCCGACTCGACCTGAACAGGCCTGCGCCGTAGGCGAGTTCGGGCAAGCACGCTCTCGCCGCAGGGGGCGTCGCTCTCGCCGAACCGGCCGTTCTCGGGGGCCGGTTCGGTTTTTTTTGTTTCCTCCGGGCGCATGATTTATTTCCGGCAGGGCACTCGGATGCCTGGAGGTCGATACATATGTTTCCCCTGATCCTTGTTCTTCTCCTTGCACTGCTTCTTTTCGGTGCGGGATTCGCCATCAAAATTCTTTGGTGGGTCGCAATCGTCGTTCTCGTCCTGTGGCTGCTGGGATTTGTCGCCCGTTCAACGGGTTCCGGCGGTACTCGAGGGCGTTGGTACCGCTGGTAGGAGATAAATCGCCGGTCTCTCCCTTCACCCGCAATAAAGTGAGGTTTATACATGGCTGACAACATGTGGGACTACCAGGCCGAGTCGGGCCACCAGACCGGTACCGATCTGACCGGATTCAAGGTCGAGGCGAGTGACGGCTCGATCGGCAAGGTCGACAAGCACTCCGAGGACGTCGGCGCGATGTACATCGTCGTCGACACCGGTGTGTGGATCTTCGGCAAGCACGTACTGCTGCCCGTCGGCACGATCGCGTCCATCGACGTGGCGGGGCGGACGATCCACGTCGGCCGTACGAAGGAAGAGATCAAGAACTCCCCGGAGTTCGACAAGGACAAGCACCCCGGTGACGCCGGTTACCACGAGCAGGTCGGCGGCTACTACGGGCACCCGCGCACCTGATCGGCGTTCCGCAGCGTGACGGGGTGGTGGGCATCGGCAGTTCGGCCGGTGCCCACCACCCCGTCGTGCTACCCCCGTAGACTGCCGGAGCGGTGACCGCCGTCCGCCTTGTCACCGCGTGCCGTGGACGTCTCCTGGCCCGGCCCGACAAGGATCGAGGTGGCGGCGCGATGAGTACGGCCACCACCGGTGATTCGTTCGTGCACCCCGCGCTGTTCTACCGGGGCGAGCAGCAGTACACGGCCGGTACGGTGCCGTTCGTGCGGGCCGGACTGGCCGCCGGGGAGGCTGTCGCGGTCGCCGTTCCCGGACCCCACCTCGAACTGATCAGGGCCGGCCTCGGGTCGAGCGCCACCACCGTACGGTTCCTCGACATGACCGAGGTCGGCCGCAATCCGGGGCGGATCATCCCCGGCGTGCTGCGGGCCTTCGCCGACGCCCACGCCGACCGCGGCCGGGTGCGGATCATCGGGGAGCCGATCTGGCCCGGCCGTACCGCCGTCGAGTACCCGGCGTGCGTCCAGCACGAGGCGCTGATCAACTCCGCGTTCCAGGATCGCGAGGTGACGATCCTCTGCCCGTACGACGCGGACCGGCTGGAGCCCGAGGTGCTCGCCGACGCCCGCGCCACCCATCCGGTCGTCATCGACGAGGACACCCAACTACCCAGCCCCGCCTACGATCCGCAGGACGTGATCGCCCGCTACAACGAGCCGCTCCCCCGGCCACCGGGCGCGGCCTCGATCTCGTTCGACGCGGGAGAACTCCCCAAGTCCCGTTATTTCGCGGTCCAGGAGGCCGAGCGGCTGGGCCTGATGGGCGTACGGCTTCAGGATCTGACGCTGGCCGTCGCGGAGTTGACCACCAACAGCGTGCTGCACGGCGGCGGTTCGGGGACGCTGCGGATCTGGGCCGAGGACGAGCGGATCGTCTGCGAGGTGCGGGACCACGGCCGTCTGTGGGATCCGCTGGCCGGCCGACGACCGGCCTCACGCGACCAACCCGGCGGACGCGGCCTGCTGTTGGTGCACTACATCGCCGATCTGGTCCGCGTCCATACGGCTCCGGACGGCACAACCATCCGTTTCTACCTGGCCCGTTGACGTCCTAGGGGCGGGTCTTCGGCGGTGTCCAGGCCGCTTCGGCGGCTTGCGCGGTGGGGTGGGTGGTGAAGACCTGGTCCAGTCCGACCATCTGGAAGATCCGGCTGATGTGGTCGGGGACCGCCACCAGGGAGATGCCCGCACGGGCGGCGAGCGCGTGGTTGCGGGCCGCGAGCAGGGCGGTGATGCCGCTGGAGTCGCAGAACGTGACGCCGGTCAGGTCGACGACCAGCTGCGAGCCGTCCCGGAGCACCAACTCCGGGAAGAGTGCACGCACTTGGGCGGAGCTGTCGTAGTCGAGTTCCCCGGTCAGCTCGACGACGGGCCCCGCGGGCGTGGTCCGGGTGCGGATGGCGAGTTGAGTCACGGCTGCTCTTCGCTGGTGGGTCGGGGCACGTTGATGGCGAGTACGGCGGTGTCGTCGTCGACGCCGGTGCCGAAGGTGTCGAGCAGGTCGCGGATCGCGGCGACGGTGTCGGAGGCGGTGGTGGGTGCCAGGGCGCGGACGAAGTCGAGGAGGGCCTCGTCGCCGTAGCGGCCGCCGCCCCTGGTGCCGTCCGGGTGGGCTTCGGTGAGGCCGTCGGTGTGCAACAGCAGGGTGTCGCCCGCCGCCAAGTGCACGGTGGCGGTGGCGATATGGGCGTCGGACAGGACGCCGATGAGCTGTCCGCCGGGAGTGTGCACATGGTCGGCGCTGCCGTCGGCACGCAGCAGCAGGGCGGGCGGGTGGCCGCCGCTGGCCAGGGTGATGCGGAAGCCGCCGCGGTCGCCCTCGGGGGTGAGCAGGCCGAAGACGACGGTGCAGAACCGCGGGTCGTGGCCGTTGTACTCGTGGTGCAGGACGGTGTTGAGGTTGCCCAGGACGGCGGCCGGGTCGGGGTCGTAGACGGCGGCGGCACGCAGCGTGTAGCGGGCCAGCGAGGTGACGGCCGCCGCCGCGGCACCCTTGCCGCACACGTCCCCGAGGAACAGCCCCCAGGTACCGGCGGAGAGGGGGAAGAGGTCGTAGAAGTCGCCGCCGACCATGTCGGTGGAGGCGACGTGGTAGTGCGCGGCCACGTCAAGTCCGGGCACGTTCACCAGAGTTGGCGGCAGCAGGGTCTGCTGGAGGGTGGCGTTGAGGCGTTTGAGTTCCTCGCGTTCGAGTTCCGCCTCCTTTCGGGCGCGCAGCAGTTCCGTCTCGTAGGCGCGGCGGTCGCGGGCGTCGAAGACGGTGGTGCGGATCAGCAGCGGCCGGCCGTCGCCGCCGGTCTTGACGGTGGAGGTCACCAGCACGGGCAGCCGGGTGCCGTCGAGGGCCTTGAGTTCGAGGGCGATCCCGCTGACCTCGCCCTGCATACGCAGCAGCGGGCCGAAGTGGGTCTCGTGGTAGAGGCGGCCGCCCACGGTCAGCAGGTCGGAGAAGGTCCTGCGGCCCACCAGGTCGCCGTGGTCGTAGCCGAGCCAGTCGAGGAGCGTGGTGTTGATCTTCGCGATGGTGCCGTCCAGCAGGGTGGAGAGGTAGCCGCACGGCGCGTGTTCGTACAGGTCCTCGGCGCTGTCCTCGAGGAGCGCGGAGAACGTCGCGTGATCGTCGCCGGGGTGTTGTGGACGTGGCTGATCGGCGCTCTCGCTCTCGCTGTCGCCGCTCGCGCTCATCAGCGCCCGGCTCGGACGAAGTCGGTGATCGCGGCGGCCGTTTCCTCGGGCGCGGCGAGCTGGGGGCAGTGCCCGGTCGCGTTCAGGGTGACCAGGCGGCTGCCCGGGATCCGGGCCCGTACGAAGGCTCCGACCTCCGGGGGCGCGATCGCGTCGGCGGAACACTGGGCGACCAGCGTGGGCACGCCGACCTCGGCGAGATCCTCGCGGTTGTCGGAGAGGAAGGTGACACGGGCGAAGACGCGGGCGATGTCGGGATCGGCGCGGCAGAAGCTGTTGGTCAACTCCTCGCCCAGTTCCGGGCGTTCGGGGTTTCCCATGATCACCGGCGCCATGGCGCCCGACCAGCCCAGGTAGTTGGCGTCCAGCGACTCCAGCAGCTCGTCGATGTCCTCGGCGCTGAACCCGCCGCGATAGCCGGTGGCGGGATCGTCGACGAAGCACGGCGAGGGGGCGAGCAGCACCAGACCGGTGAACGCCTGCGGCTCGCGGGCGGCGGCGAGGACGCCCATCATCGCGCTCACGGAGTGCCCCACGAACGTCACCGGTCCGAGCGCCAGTTCACGGCAGATCTCCAGCACGTCCTCGGTGTAGCCGTCCAGCGTGGAGTGGCGCTCCGGGCTCCAGGCGGACGGATCGGAGTGTCCGGCGCCCACATGGTCGAAGAGCACCACGGTGAAGTCGCGTTCCAGGAGCGGTACCACCAGCCGCCACATGTGCTGGTCGCATCCGAAGCCGTGCGCCAGCATCACGACCGGCCCACCGGCCCGGCCCGACACCGTCACGTGGTTCCTGCTCCGCGTACTCATGCGGCACATCCTCACAGACCGCCTGCTTGTCCACCCGCCGCGCGCACCCGGTACCGACGTCTCAGGGCTGCTTCGGCTTGCCCAGGGACCAGCCGGACACGTCCGTGAGCCGGCCGCGCCACAGCGGCATGACGGCGGTCCCGCCCCCGCCGGCGACACCGGTGGCATCGCGCAGATGGATCCACTGCGGCAGCCGTTGCGGGCCCGGTCCGCCCTGCCTGTCCTCGACCGCCTCGTCCACCTGCTGCGGGAACCGCTCCAGCAGATGCGCGCCGGGGCCGTCCATCCCGTGCAGGCTGCGTGCCCAGTCGGTGGTCCATGCCTCGTGGGAGATGAGATCGCCGTAGAGGAAGGCTCCTCCGACCGTGAGGGTGATGGGCAGGGCGGCCTGTGCGTCCTGGCCGATCAGCCGTACCAGCATCTGCAGTTGGAGGTCGGGAACGGGCTCCGTCACGATCGGTGCGGCGGGCTGGTGCAGGGGATCGTGGTCGGTGCTCGTGGTGCTCATGCGGGGTGATCCTTCCGGTGCCGCGCGAGGAGAAGTCTGTCGGGCGGAGGGATCACGTGGGTAGGAGGCCGGTGCGCAGCTTGGCGAGGGTGCGGTTGAGCAGGCGGGAGATGTGCATCTGCGAGAGGTTCAGTACGCGGCCGATCTCCGCCTGGGTGAGCTCCTGGCCGAAGCGCATCTCGATGATGGTGCGCTCCCGCTCGTCGAGCTGTTGCAGCAGCGGGCCGAGCGTGTGCAGGTCCTCGAACAGTTCCAGCGCCGGATCGTCGTCGCCCATCGTATCCGCGTACTTCGGCGCGCTGTCGGACTCGTCGTCACCGCTCGGGGTGTCGATGGAGCCGGCGACATAGCCGTTCGCGGCGACCAGACCCTCGATGATCTCGTCCTCGGTCAGCTCCAGATGGGCGGCGAGTTCCTTCACCGTGGGGGTACGGCCCAGCTCGGTGCCGAGGGTCTCCTTGGTCTTCGCGAGGTCGACCCGGAGTTCCTGGAGGCGCCGGGGGACGTGCACGGCCCAGGTGGTGTCGCGGAAGAACCGCTTGATCTCGCCGAGGATGTAGGGGATCGCGAAGGAGGTGAACTCGACCTCGCGGGTCAGGTCGAAGCGGTCGATGGCCTTGATCAGACCGATCGTGCCGACCTGGATGACGTCCTCCATGTCACCGCTGCCCCGGTTGCGGAACCGGCGCGCGGCGAAGGACACCAGCGACAGGTTCATCTCGATCAGCGTGTTCCGCGCGTACTGGTACTCCTGGGTGCCCTCCTCCAGCTCCTGGAGCCGGTCGAGGAAGATCCTGGACATCACCCGCGCGTCCTTGGGAGCGACCTTGGCCCCGTCCTCGATCCACGGGAGGTCGTCCACGACATCCGGTGCTCCCGCGCGGACAGGAGCAGTTGCTTCGAGCGTCTTCACGGAGGAAGCCACGATGCCGCCTTAACTGGAGAACAGGACGAACGTCGCGTGCCCCCTTCGGGCACAACCATGTCTCCCCGGACCTCACAATTCCGCAGCCGACCCGAAAGCCTGCCCCACCGGGCTCCGCCGACACGGGAAACGCCCGTGGTTTCACACCACTTCGCGGTTTCTTCACACCACTTCAGGGGTTCTACGACGATTCCGCGCATCGGGTCACCGCCACCGGGTGCCAGGGTTCACAGGCGGCGCCAGCGTGCCGAGGCGAACGAGAAACCGCCGAACAGCACGAGCCCGACAGCGACGGCAACCAGCAGCCACGGCCCCGCCGGAGTGTGCGCGAAGGTGCGCAGGGTGGCGTCCATGCCCTTGACCTGGTGCGGGTCGAAGCGGATGGCGGCCACCAGCGCGAACACACCCACCCCGGCGAACACGACACCGCGCGCCACACCGCCGCCCAGGCCGAGGGCGGTGACGGCCTGCCGTACCCGGCGGCTCATCTTCCCGGTCTCCAGCTTCCGCAGGAAACTCCGCATCACCGCACGCACCGCGAGGGTCGCACCGACCCCGATCAGGACGCAGCCGGCGATTCCCACCAGCACCTGCCCGCCCGGCAGTTTCAACGCCGAGGCGGTCCAGTCCCGCGACTTCGCGTCACTGCCGGACTGCCCGCCGCTCCCGGCGGCGAAGGACGCCGTACCCCAGCAGACGAAGCCGTAGAACACGGCCCGGCCGGCGTCCAGCAGGCGTGAACCGACCTTGTTCTTCGGCCCGTTCGCCAACAGCGCCTCGGAGGCCCGCCAGATGGCCATGCAGCCGAAGCCGACGACGAGCAGCCACAGCATCACCTTGCCGAACGGCTGCGCCGCGACCTGTTGCAAGGCCCCCTGCCGGTCGGCCTCCCGGCCTCCGCCGCCGAACGCGATCTGCAGGGCGAGCGCGCCGACGAGGACGTAGACGACACCGCGTGCGACGAACCCGGCGCGTCCTGTGACGGACAGCGCCTGCTTGCCCTCGGCCTCTCCCGGTGCGTGGCTGCGGGCGGTGGAACTCGCCCTCCGGAGGCCCCACTTGTGCGTGTGCGACGAGGTCATGGTGCCTTTCCTGGAAACACTGGACGGCCGGGACATGGACACACGGTGCGCGTCCCGTACTGTCGCGTGCCCCCGGCGAAGGCTTCGATGTGCGTCGCGGGGGACGGCGTCGTCCGATCACGCAACAAAGGCCCCGCACAGCTGTTACTTTCGCTTTCAAGATCCCCGGATCTTCCGTCCCCTCCCCCACCCACACACCCCGCGGCGAGGCCCCCATGCCCAACTCCCGCTCCGTAGACCGTGCGAGCGGACGCCACCGCAAGAGCAGAACGATGAGTCCGGCGCTGCGCCGTGCCGCCGTCATCGTGGTGACCGCCCCCGTCGCCGGGACGATCCTGTTCGGCACCTCCGCCTTCGCCGCGGAGCGGACCGTCTCCACGACCGCCACGCTCGACCCCGCCGAGCAGAAGATCGCGAACAACCTCGACACCCGTGTCCAGGACGTCCGGCTGGGCAGCACGTTCAGCGGTGTCGTCATCGACTCCCAGTCCCGGACGGCCGTTTGGGGCCATGACGCGAGCACGGCACTGATGCCCGCGTCCAACACCAAGCTCGCCACCTCGACCGCCGCGCTGACGGTCCTCGGCCCCGATCACCGCTTCACCACGAAGGTCGTCTACGACAACGGCACCCTCACCCTGGTCGGCGGCGGGGACCGCACGCTGACCAGCGCCGACCTCACCGCCATGGCCACAACTGCCGTAGCGGGCCTGAAGAACGCGGGCCTGACCTCGGTGAAGGTGGTGGTCGACGACAGTCTCTTCCCCGCACCCACCCTCGCCACCGGCTGGAACGACGGCTACTACCCCGACTCGGTCGCTCCGGTAAGGGCGTTGGCGGTCGACGGCCACCACGTCACGGACACCTCGCTGGACGCCGGCCAGACCTTCGCGCGGATCCTCGCCAAGCAGGGTGTCACCGTCACCGGGAGCGTCGCGCACGGCACGGCCGGTACCGGGGCCGTTCCCGTGGCGCAGCACGAGTCCGCCGCGCTGTCGGCCGTCGTGGAGCACATGCTCAAAGTGAGTGACAACGATATCGCCGAGACCCTGCTCCGGATGACCGCGCTGGCCGCAGGCCGTCCGGCCACCTTCGAGGACGGCACGGCGGTCGTACGCCAGGTGCTCACCCGGTACGGCGTGTCCCTGGACAACTTCGAGATCCACGACGGCAGCGGGCTGTCCCGCTCGAACCGCATCCCGGCCCAGACCATCGCCGACATCCTCCACCTGGCCGACGACCCCGCGAACAGCCAGACCCTGAAGTTCATCGTGGACGGGCTGCCCGTCGCGGGTGAGGCGGGTTCGACGCTGGGCCCCGAGTGGGGCCGCTTCGACACGGCGGACTCGCAGTGCGCCGTCGGAAAGGTCAGCGCCAAGACGGGCACGCTCACCGGCGCGATCGCGCTGAGCGGACTCACGAAGGCCGAGGACGGGCGCTGGAAGATCTTCTCCTTCATCGAGAACAACTCCACCGCCGCCCCGGACGCCACCAAGGACGCCCTCGACGGCCTCGCCGCCACGGTCAACGGCTGCTGGGCGTAAGCAGGGCGGAGGCGAAGGCGGAGGGACCGACACGGTCTCTCCGCCGCAACCATCCGATTGACGTAGCGACAAATCGATTCACCGGGTGATCGCGGCGGCATTCGGCCAACCGCGCAGGTCAGTACGGCAGTCTCGGTGGGGCAACCGTTTCCTCCCCTGACCAAGGAGTTCCCTTGCGTTTTCGTCGTACGGTGATCAGCGCCCTCGGTTCCGCCGCCCTCGTGCTGACCTCTCTCGGCACGGTGGCCACCGCCAGCCCTTCGGCGGCCGGCCCCTGCGGGTTCTACGAGACCGGGTCCGACGCCTTCTACCGCCACTGCACCACCGACGGCTCGCGGGTCGTCATCAAGGTCGAGGTCGCCCACGCACGCGACTACGAGCGGTGCGTCGCCCGCGGCAGGACCTGGCTGGGCTCCGCCCGCAAGATCCAGGGCGCGCACTACGTCGGGCGCACCTGCTGACACCGATCGACGTACCGCCCGGTGACGTCACCTGCTGCCAGGTGACGTCACCGTGGCGCGTCACAGCGCCGCGGTCGTCCCCTCGCCGGAGCCGCTGCCCGCGAGCCACTGGTCCCAGCCGAGGTTGAAGTCGGCGTAGCCGTTGTCGGCCGGGGCCTTGCCGCGGGGCGAGCCGGTGATGGTGATGGGGTCGCCCTGCTTGACCTGGCCGTAGAACCACTTGGCGTCCGACAGGGACAGATGGACGCAGCCGTGCGAGCCGCGGGCGCTGCCGCTGCCCGGGTTCGGGTCGCCGGTCGAATAGTGCACGTAGGTGCCGGACTGGGTGAGGTGGATGTCCCAGGGCAGGGTCAGGTCGTAGTAGTTGGCGCTGCCCTTGTCGCAGCTGATGCCGACACTGCAGGAGGTCATGTGGACCTTCTTCTGCTTGTCGATGACGGCCATCGTGCCGTCCCACGTCGGGTACTCGGCGCTGCCCGCGTTGATCGACAGGGTGCGCACCGCCGCGCCGTTCTTGGTCACCTTCATGGTGTGGTTGGTGACGGACACGTCCGCGCGGACGTCGTCGCC